>Ga0209598_10000769_pt1 | contig 26146 bp, 23 predicted proteins | sample M_140807_EF_Meta_FD_187317 | JGI IMG/M metagenome (GOLD analysis project Ga0209598, IMG submission 187317) | Freshwater microbial communities from Lake Montjoie, Canada to study carbon cycling - M_140807_EF_MetaG (SPAdes) (version 2) | ecosystem: Environmental > Aquatic > Freshwater > Lake...
TCAGGTTTTGTCTACGCCCTGTCCACGGCCGATGGCTTCGTCGCTCGGGGGCGATCCGCCTGCGCCCTGGTGATCGGCGCTGAGACCATGACCCGGCTGATGGACTGGACCGACCGCGGGACCTGCGTCCTGTTCGGGGATGGTGCTGGCGCCGTGGTGGTTGAGCCCGGTGAGGGCAGGGGCGATGCCTCCGACCGAGGGCTCCTTGGCTTTGCCCTGCGGGCAGACGGCACCAAGCAGGACCTTCTCTACGTGGACGGGGGCGTCTCGACCAACGGCAAGGTCGGCCACCTGCGGATGCAGGGAAACCAGGTCTTCAAGCACGCCGTGATCAACATTTCCGAAGCGGTCACCGCCGCGGCGGCGGACGCCGGGATCGCGATCTCTGACGTTGACTGGTTCATTCCCCACCAGGCGAACCAGCGCATATTGAACGGGGTGGCTCACCGGCTGGGTATCGACGAGGCCAAGGTGATCTCAACAGTAGCCGAACACGCCAACACCTCTGCGGCTTCCATTCCCCTGGCCCTGGCCCAAGGCATTGCTGACGGCCGGGTCCGGCCCGGACAGCTGGTCCTTCTCGAGGCCATGGGCGGGGGTCTGACCTGGGGCGCGTGCACTCTGCGGCTCTAGAGCCTAAAAATCGTTAACTTCAGGCTTGATGCGCCTGAGTTGAAAAGCTTATCTCTGGCGTTAACGTATCGCGTGGCGCGCGGTCTCACCTTTGGCACGGACAAGGACCATGAACGGATCCACAGTCACACGGGCCGATCTCGCGGAAGCGGTCCACGAAGAGGTGGGCCTGACCCGCCAAGACTGCGCGGAGCTGGTCGAGCGAACCCTGGAACTGACAGCCCAGGCCCTTGAACAGGGCGAACAGGTCAAGCTGTCCGGCTTCGGGGTCTTCCAGGTGCGGGCCAAGCGCGCACGGATGGGTCGCAATCCCAAGACGGGTGAGCCTGCAGCCATCGAACCTCGCCGCGTCATCGGGTTCCGCGCCAGCCAGGTCATGAAGGCGCGTATCGACCGCGCGCTGTCGAAATAAACCGTGACCAAGGGCCCCGAAGCCTTCCGAACGATCTCAGAGGCCGCCGATGAGGTCGGGGTCGCACCGCATGTGCTGAGGTTCTGGGAGACCCGGTTCTCGGTGATCCGACCGATGAAACGGGCGGGGGGACGCAGGTTCTATCGGCCCCAGGACGTCGCCCTGCTACGGAGCCTGCGCACCCTTCTTCATGACCATGGCCGCTCCATCCGGGACGTCCAGCAGGTCTGCCGACGAGACGGGGTCAAGGCCCTGTTTGCACTTGCAGCCCCAATCGCTGTAGCCCAGGAAGCGAGTATCGCCTTGGCTGCTGCACAGTCTCAGGCCGCCCCCAAGTCTTCGCAGATACCTCCCGACAAGGTCGCCCGGACTCAGCTGGTGGCGACCCGGGAAGACCTGATCGCCATCAAGCTGAGGCTCGACGCCCTGCTGGCCGGCTGACGCCGAAATCACTTGCCCGGCGGGCTCAAGCCGCTAGAAGAACCGCTCGCCGATGTCGGAGCGTAGCGCAGCCTGGTAGCGCACTTGACTGGGGGTCAAGGGGTCGTGGGTTCGAATCCCGCCGCTCCGACCATCGGCCTATCGGCCCCGGTTCATCCAGGTCATCAGGGGCAGGATGGGCAGTCCCCAGCCGACCCCCGCCACAGCAAAGAAGACCAGCTTGATCCGCATGTCGTCGGGTAGCCGGTCGGCTATGGCCGTGGCCGCCCAGACATATCCGGCGAGGAAAATGAGGATCAGGACGGATCCGACAAAACTTCTGAGGCGAGGTGGCATGAGCGCGCCTATATCCCGGCCACTGGCGTTCGTCACCCGGGATTGGGTGCAGACCCAAGAGGCTTTCGACAGGAGCGACTTAGTCCCATGTCCATCTCGGAACGATCTCGTCCAGTCGCCATCTGGCTCTTCCTGGTCGCCGCCCTGGTCCTGGCCATGGTCGTCGTGGGCGGCGCCACCCGCCTGACCAACTCGGGGCTCTCCATCACCGAGTGGAAGCCCGTGACGGGTGCTCTTCCGCCCCTGTCGGAAGCCGACTGGGCCTCGGCATTCCAGAAGTACAAGGCCATCCCTCAATACCAGCAGGTCAACCGGGGCATGTCGCTCGACGCCTTCAAGGCGATCTACTGGTGGGAGTGGGGCCACCGGTTCCTGGGGCGCCTGGTCGGGGTCGCCTTCGGGCTCCCTTTCCTTGTCTTCCTGTTTACGCGCCAGATGCCCAAGCGGCTGGTTGGACGATGCTGGGCCCTCCTGGCCCTGGGCGGCCTCCAGGGTGCAATTGGCTGGTGGATGGTGGCCAGCGGGCTGAGTGAAAGGGTTTCAGTGGCACCAGAGCGGCTGATGACCCACCTCGGCCTGGCCTTCTTCCTGCTTGCGGCCTTGCTCTGGACGGGGCTTGAGGCCTGGAATGGTCCGTCTCGGCGGCGCGGTCGCGGCGCCTGGCCGCAGATCGCCCTTGTGCTTGCCGTCTTGGTCTACATCCAGATCCTGCTCGGGGCGCTGGTCGCAGGAAACGACGCCGGCTACGTGCTGAACGACTGGCCCCTTATGGGCGGCCGGCTGTTCCCACAGGACTATGCTGGGCAGAGCCTCTGGGCCACCTTCGCCCACTCCATTCCCGCCGTACAGTTTCACCATCGCATGGGGGCTTATCTGCTCTGCGTCTGCGCGGCGGGGCTTGTCTACGCCGCCGTGACGGGGCGGGTGTCCTCAACCCCTGTGAGGCGCATGGCCTTTGCCCTTGGACTTGGTGTCTTCTGTCAGGCTGGGCTTGGGATCTGGACCCTGATGTCTGCAATCCCCCTAGACCTCGGGCTCGCGCACCAGGCTGCCGCCGCCCTTGTGTTCGGACTTGCGACCGGGTTCCTGTGGGTCGCTCGGCGCGCCTGAACTGGTATTATATTACCCGAACTAAATTAGTCCGTAAAAACAGTAGGTTGCGATATTTTTCAAGGCGTCATGTTGACAGGGCGATGTCCCTCGTCGTATCCGCCCGCCTCACCTCGGGCTCCGGCCCGCGTTCAATCAATGGACCTGTTCCCATGCTAAAGACGACGGCTTCGCTGAAGCCCGCCGACGTCGAGAAGAAGTGGATCATGATCGATGCCGAGAACGCCGTTGTCGGCCGCCTCGCTTCCTTCATTGCCATGCGTCTCCGCGGCAAGCATCGCCCCGACTACACCCCGCACGTCGACTGCGGTGACTTCGTGGTCGTGATCAACGCTGACAAGGTCCGGCTGACGGGGCGCAAGCTCCAGCAGAAGACCTATTACTGGCACACCGGCCATCCCGGCGGCATTAAGGAGCGGACCGCGGACAAGATCCTCGGCGGGCGTTTCCCCGAGCGCGTGCTCCAGAAGGCCGTCGAACGCATGCTTCCCAAGGAAAGCCCGCTGGCCCGCCGCCAGCTCACGCATCTGAGGGTCTATTCCGGGGCCGAACACCCCCACGTCGCCCAGAACCCGGAGACCCTGGTCTTTGGCGACATGAACGCCAAGAACGTGCGGAGCCAGTAAGACAATGACCGACGCTCCCGCGCCTACGGGCTTCGATGCCCTGCAAAACCTCTCCACCCAGGCCGCCCCCCAGGCGATCGTTTACGAGCGCAAGGTCGACGCCCAGGGCCGGGCCTACGCGACCGGCAAGCGCAAGAATGCGGTCGCCCGGGTTTGGATCAAGCCCGGCAAGGGCCAGATCACCATCAACGGTCGCGACCAGGAGGTGTATTTCGCCCGCCCTGTTCTGCGGATGATGATCGCCCAGCCCATGGATGTCTCCGACCGCTCTGGCCAGTTCGACGTGGTCGTCTCGGTGGCCGGCTCAGGCCTGTCCGGGCAGGCTGGCGCGATCCGCCACGGCATCTCCAAGGCCCTGACCTATTTCGAGCCTGGGCTTCGCTCGGTCCTGAAGCCCCACGGCTTCCTGACCCGCGACAGCCGAGTGGTCGAGCGTAAGAAGTACGGCAAGGCCAAGGCCCGCCGCAGCTTCCAGTTCTCGAAGCGCTAGACAACGTCTCCAATCGGGATACTGGGGCGCTTCGGGCTTACCGGAGCGCCCCTTTTCGTGTTGTGACCCCAGGACAGGCCGCATGACCCCCAAGATTTTCATTGACGGTGAGGCCGGGACCACAGGCCTGCAGATCCGCGAGCGGCTCGAACGTCGCGCCGACCTCGCGCTGCTTTCCATTGATCCTGGACGCCGCAAGGACCCCGAGGCCCGGCGTGAGCTGTTGAACTCGGCAGACCTGGTGGTGCTCTGCCTGCCGGATGATGCGTCCCGGGAAGCGGTGTCCATGATCGAGTCTCCCAAGGTGAAGGTGATCGACGCCTCCACGGCCTTCCGCACAGCATCCGGGTGGACCTACGGCTTCGCCGAAATGACCCGCGCACAGCGCGGCGCGATCCAGGCTTCATGCCGGGTCAGCAATCCCGGTTGCTATCCGACAGGCTTCATCGGTCTGGTCCGGCCCCTGGTTGAAGCGGGCCTCCTGCCAGCGGAATTCCCCGTCACGGTCAATGCGATCTCGGGATATTCCGGGGGCGGCAAGGGGCTGATTGGCGAGTTCGAGGGACCGCCGGCGACGGGAACTTCAGACGCCTTCCGGACCTACGGCCTGTCCCTGGCCCACAAGCACCTCCCGGAAATGCAGATCCACGGGCGGCTTGCTCACCCACCCGTCTTTGCCCCGGCGGTGGGGCGCTATGCCCAGGGCATGCTGGTGGAGGTTCCCCTGGTCCTGTCGGCCCTGCCGAAGCACCCGTTACCGGAGGCCGTTCGCCAGGCGCTGGAAGTGGCCTATGCTGGCGAGCGTTTTGTCCGTGTTGCCTCCGCAGAGGCCTGCGCCGATCTACAGAAGACCCGCTCGGGTGCGGCCGGCTATGTCCGGGACCTCGATCCGGAATCGCTCAACGGCACCAACCTCCTGGACCTCTTCGTCTTTGGCTCCCCTGACGGGACCCAGGCGCGGTTGGTGGCGATCCTCGACAACCTGGGCAAGGGCGCGTCTGGTGCCTGCGTCCAGAACCTCAACCTGATGCTTGGGCTAGATGAACATGCCGGTCTCTAGGGGTCTTTCCACCCGCCGCGGGCTTCTCCTCGGCGTTGCGGCGGCTGCGTTTGTGCCAAGGTCGGCGGCGGCTGCGCAGGACGCCTATGCAGGGTCGTCCTTCCGCAAGCTGACCCCTGCGAACTGGCGGAGCCGGCTTCCGTCGGACGCCTTTGCCGTCTTGCGGCAGGCGGATACCGAGAGGCCCGGTTCCAGCGCGCTCCTTCAGGAGAAGCGCAGCGGAACCTATCATTGCCTTGGATGCGACCTGCCCCTCTTCCGGTCTGCCTGGAAGTATGAGAGCGGAACTGGCTGGCCGAGCTTCCACACCGCCATCCCAGGCGCCCTCGGGTTGAAGACCGACTGGATGATTGGCGTACCCCGGACCGAGTATCACTGCGCCCAGTGCCTCGGTCACCATGGACACCGGTTCGACGATGGGCCCCGTCCTACGGGGCTTCGATACTGCAGCAATGGAGTCGCTCTGCGGTTCCGCCCAGCATGAGGGGGCTCCTGGCCCTCCTGGGCCTGGTGCTGCTCGCGGGTTGTGCCGCCCCAAAGGCGGAGCTGGACGCAGACCGGATGGGTCGGCTCTTCATCGACGCCGTCCAGCGCGGTGACTGGCAGGCCATTGACCGGGGGATCGCCCCCCAGCTCATGGCCTCGCCGGACCATGCTGCTGGCATCGAGAAGGTGCGCCAGGCCTTTCCCACCGATCCCCCCTGGTCCATCCGCCTGCTGGCCTCGCGGCAGACCGGTGGGAAGGGCGATCCGGGTCCGGAACAGGCGAAACTCCAATATCTCTACCAGTTCGCGGAACGGCGGGCGGTGGTCGACCTGATCGTGGTTCCGGTGGGGTGGAGGAGGGTGATCCCCGCGACCGCCCAGACGCCCCGGAAGGAGTCTGCTCTCCTGGCCAAGCCGCCAGAAGCGCCGGCCTCGGGTTCGGGCGGGTACGAGGTCGTGCGGGTCTACAGGGCCCTGACCATGTCCTACACCGAGGTGACCAAGACGGACGAAGCCGCCCAGGCCTTCTGGGCGCCGGGCCGAACGGCAGGCCAGTGGCTGTTTCTGGGGCTGGCAGCGGCGACCCCGGCCTTCATGCTCTGGACAGGGGTGAGGGTCTTGCGGGTGCCGGTCCTGGAGGGCCGCCTCTTCTGGGCCCTGGCCTGCCTTGCGGGCCTCGGGACCCTGTGGATGGACTGGACCTCGGGGACCACGGGCTTCCTGCCCTACAGCCTGCGCCTCATGGGGTTCGGTCTCGAGAAGGGACCCTCGCCCCTCTCGCCGTGGATGGTCAGCCTGACACTCCCCATCGGGGCCTTGGCAGCCAGCGTAAGACTGGCCCTGCAACGCCTCAGGAGGTGACCTTGACGTAGCTCCCGGGGGCGTCTTCGAGAGCAGGAAGGGGCCCGGCGGAGGGATCCCGGGCGGGGACCTGGGCTCCCGAGCGGGACTTCAGCCATACAGCCCAGTGCGGCCACCAGGAACCCGGCGTCTCTGCCGCTCCGGCCTGCCAGGCCTCAAGGCTCTCGGGCAGGGTGTCGTGGGTCCAGTGCTGGTACTTCTTCGCGACCGGCGCGTTGATGACCCCAGCGATGTGACCGGAGCCAGAGAGGGTGAAGGTGGTCGGCCCGCCAAAGAGCCGCGCGCCCCGGTAAACCGAACGTGCTGGCGCGATGTGGTCCTCCTTCGAGGACTGGACGTAGACCGGTGTCTTGACCTGTCCGAGGTCGAGCTTCACGCCATCCAGTTCCAGTTCCCCCCGGGCCAGGGCGTTGTCCCCATAGAACCGGCGCAGGTAGTAGAGGTGCAGGGTCCTCGGCATCCGCGTCTGGTCCGAGTTCCAGAACAAAAGGTCGAAGGGCTTGGGCTCCTTGCCCAGCAGGTAGTTGCTGACGAAGAAGGACCAGATCAGGTCGTTCGAGCGGAGCATGTTGAAGGTGTCCGCCATGGCCTGGCCGGCCAGGACGCCGCCGCCAGCCTCCATCTGCTTCTCGAGGTCAGACAGCCATTCCTCGCTGGTGAACAGGAGGAGGTCGCCGGCTTCGGAGAAATCCTGCTGGGCGGCGAAGAAGGTCGCGGAGGCAATCCGGCTGTCACCCTTTGCAGCCATGTGCGCCAGGGTGGCCGAGAGCAGGGTCCCGCCGATGCAGTAGCCCACGGTGTTTACCCGGTCGACGCCAGCCTGCTTCATGGCGGCCGCCGTACCCTCGTAAATGCCCAGCCGCATGTAGTCCTCGAACGTCAGGTCGGCGAGCCGCCCATCCGGATTGACCCAGGAGGCGACGAAGACCGTGAAGCCCTGGCTGGTGAGCCAGCGGATCATGGAGTTCTCGGGCCGCAGGTCGAGGATGTAGAACTTGTTGATCCAGGGCGGGAAGATGACGATGGGGATCTCGTGGACCGTCTCGGTCGTGGGCGTGAACTGGATCAGCTGGATGATCTCGTTCTGGAAGATCACCTTGCCGGGCGCCGTGGCCACGTTCACGCCGATCTCGAACTGCTCATTGTCGGTCTGGCTGATGGCCAGCTGGCCGCCGCCCCGGGCGATGTCGGCGGCGAAGTTCTCCATGCCGCGGACCAGGCTCTGGCCCTGGCTCGACATGGCTTCCCTCAGGGCTTCAGGATTTGAGGCCAGGAAGTTTGAGGGCGACAGGGCGTCCGTCAGCATTCGAGTAAAGAATTCCACCCGACGCCGGCTCATCGGGTCCACGTCGCCGGCGCGGGTAACGAGCCCGTTCATCCAGTCGGAGGTGATCAGGTAGGACTGCTTGATGACGTCGAAGACAGGGTTGTTGGTCCAGTCGGGCGCGTTGAACCGCTTGTCACCCTTCCCAGGGGTCGCGACCGGCTCGGCGGTCTCGCCCATCGCCCGGCGGGCGGCGAAGTGCCAGAGCTCGACATAGCGCTTCCAGAGGTCTCCCTGGGCCTGCAGCACGGCGTCGGGCTGCCCGGCGAGGCTGGACATCACCCTGGCCATCGAGGGGCCCACATGGAAGGGATCTGCGTCAATCCCAGGTGCCCTATCCGCCTGGCGGAGGGCGGACTCGGCGATGGCGCCCTGGGCGGTCATGGCGGCCCTTGCGAGGTTTCGGGATAGCGACTCGATAGCTTCAAGCCCGGCGGGACCCGCCGCCGCTGTGAATGCAGCCGCAAATTCCGCGCCTTGGCCCAGCGCAGGCGGGGGCTCCTGAGCTGCGGAGGGCGGTTCCGTGGCGATGGCCTCCGACATGGCAGTGGGTTTGCGTTTCGCTGGGCTCCGGCGGGGAGACGCGCTGCCCTTCGAAACCTTTGTGTCCTTACCAGCCATGTTCCTGCCTCCATCTCCCCGCAGGGAGGTTCCCGGGCTTTCTAAGACGGCGATGATGCCATAATACGACAGTAATCATGAACACCTTCCCGGCGCACCTTTCGATTCCCGTCCGCGCCCTCCTGGGGACGCCCCTGGCACTGGCCTTGCTGGCGAGCGGTTGTGCATCCCGGCCGGCTGCAGGCCCACCGCCAACAGCGGCCACGACAGAGGTCCGGGCGCTTGCCGCGGGAGCGAAGGCCTATCCCCGTTTCTCTGACATTCCCGTCCTGCCCGTAGACGAGCGCCCGCTGGCGGCCTGGGGGAGGGCGGCCGGAGAGGTGCTGGCGGAGGGCGCGGCTCTCGCGAAGGACGGCGCAGAGGACACCTGGACCCTGAGCCAGACCGAAGCCTTCGCGGCCAAGACCTCCCAGACGAGCGGACCTGCCGCACCGTCGGTGTCGGCGACCGCCTCAGCCGACGCCTTCGCACGCGATGTACGCAAGCGAGCTACACCGCCCCCGCCGCCCCCTCGATAGGGCCAGCGGGGGCCAAGACTTCAAACCGCTTGGCGGCCTTCGGAGCGAAGGTTATGCCAAGCTAGGAGAGGCTCCCATTTCGCCGTCCTCAGTGCGGCCAGAGCAAACATGACACCCGAGTTTCACCGTATCCGCCGCCTTCCGCCCTACGTCTTCGAGGAGGTGAACCGCATCAAGGCCCGCCTCCGCGGCGAGGGCGTGGACATCATCGACTTCGGCATGGGCAATCCCGACATGCCGACGCCCAAGCATATCGTCGACAAACTGGTCGAAACCGCCCGCGATCCCAAGGCCGGCCGCTACTCCGCCTCGAAGGGCATCATCGGGCTTCGCCGGGCCATGGCTGGCTATTACGAGCGCCGCTTCGGGGTGCAACTCGATCCAGACACCGAAGTGGTCGCCACACTGGGATCGAAGGAGGGTTTTGCAAACCTCGCCCAGGCCCTGACGGCGCCCGGCGATGTGATCATCTGCCCCAATCCCGCCTATCCCATCCACGCTTACGGCTTCATCATGGCGGGGGGCGTCATCCGCCACGTCCCGGCCCTGTCGCCCGAGGAATACCTCGCCGGCATCAGCCGGGCGGTGAAGCATTCGGCACCGCCGCCCTCCGTGCTGATCCTGTCCTACCCGTCTAACCCGACCGCGCAGTGGGTGGACCTCGACTTCTACAAGGAGGCCGTGGCCCTGGCCCGCCGACACGACATGCTGGTGCTGTCGGACATCGCCTATTCGGAAATCTACTTCGATGACAATCCACCGCCGTCGGTGCTTCAGGTCCCAGGGGCCAAGGACATAGCGGTCGAGGTGAACTCCCTGTCCAAGACCTACGCCATGGCTGGCTGGCGGGTCGGAATGGTGGTGGGTAACGCCCGGATCTGCGCGGCCCTGGCCAGGGTGAAGTCCTACCTCGACTACGGCGCCTACACCCCCATCCAGGTGGCCGCCGCCGCTGCACTCAACGGACCCCAGGACTGCGTCGATGAAATCCGCGCCATCTACCAGGGCCGGCGCGACACCCTGGTAAAGTCGATGAAGCGGGCAGGCTGGGACATTCCCGCCCCGCCAGCCTCCATGTTCGCCTGGGCGCCCCTGCCGGAGGCCTACCGTTCGGCTGGGTCCATGCTGTTCTCCAAACTGCTCATCGAGGAGGCCGGCGTGGCCGTGGCGCCGGGTGTCGCCTTCGGGGAATACGGCGAGGGCTTCGTGCGCATCGGCCTTGTCGAGAACGAGAACCGTATTCGCCAGGCGGCGCGCAATGTGCGGCGTTTCCTTGCGAACGCCGAGGACATCCTCGGTCGGGCCCAGAATTCAGGATCGAACCCGTGACCAAACCTCAGGAAGTACGGACCTGGCGCGTCGGCGTCGCGGGCCTCGGGACGGTCGGCGGCGGGCTTCTGGACTTCCTGGCCTCACGTCCAGACTTTGCCCCAGCGGGGGGAAGGGTCGTGGTCACCGGAGTCTCTGCGCGATCGAGGTCGCGTCCCCGGGCCGTAGACATCTCCCGTCTGGCCTGGTTCGACGACCCGGTGTCCCTGGCCCAGTCCCCGGACACGGACATCTTCGTAGAACTCATCGGCGGCTCGGACGGTCCGGCCAAAGCCGCCGTCGAGGCGGCCCTGGGGGCGGGCAAGGCGGTCGTGACCGCGAACAAGGCGCTCATCGCCGAACACGGTGCGGCGCTGGCGGCCCTGGCCGAGGCCAAGGGCGTTTCCCTGCTGTTCGAGGCGGCGGTCATGGGCGGTGTTCCGGCGGTCAAGACCGTCCGCGAAGCCCTGGTGGGCGATGAGATCCGCAGCCTGTCGGGCATTCTCAATGGCACATGCAACTATATCCTCACTGAGATGGAGACCACAGGGTCAGCCTTTTCCGACGTCCTCGCGGAGGCCCAGAGGCTGGGCTATGCCGAAGCGGACCCGACCATGGACGTCGGCGGCTTCGATGCAGCCCACAAGATCACCATACTGGCGGCCCTGGCCTTCGGCGGATCCCCCAACTTCGCCGCGGCCGAGGTGGAGGGGATCACGGGCGTCGATCTCCTGGACATCCGGCTTGCAGGTGACCTTGGCTACCGCATCAAGCTGATCGCGTCGGCCGAGCGGGCAGGGGAGGGTGCCCGGGTCCAGGTGCGGCCCTTCCTGGTGCGCAAGACCCATCCCATCGCCCAGGCGGACGGCGCCCTCAACGCCCTGTTCATCGAGGGTGACCGCATCGGGCGTATCTTCCTGCAAGGACCCGGCGCCGGGGCAGGTCCAACGGCGGCGGCGGTCGCGGCGGACATCGCTGATGTCATGGCCGGAGCCCGGAGGCCCGTCTTCCAGGCGCCAGCCGCAAGCCTGCAGCCCTGTGCCCCATCTGCGGGGACGGCGGCGGTGGGTCGGGGCTATATCCGGGTCATGGTGCGGGATGAACCCGGCGTCCTGGCCTCGGTTTCTGAGGAGCTGGCCGAGGCCGGCGTCTCGATTGAGAGCTTCCTGCAGAAGCCGCCTGGCGAAACTCCCGGCGTCCCCATTGTCATGACGACCCACGCCGTGGCCGAGGCTGTGCTTGCCGCTGCGGTTGACCGGATCGGCCGGCTGCCCGCAGTTCTTGAGCCGCCCCGTCTGCTGCACATCGCAAGCATCTGAGAATCGAAGATAAATGCGGCGCATTCGCCGTCCGGAGACCCTTGATGACCACTGAGCAACTGGACAGCAGCCTTGTCCTGGACGCGGTCCGCGTCACGGAGATCGCCGCCATCGCCGCCTCCACCCTGGCTGGGCGAGGGGATGAGAAGGCCGCTGACCAGGCGGCCGTGGACGCCATGCGAACCGCCCTGAACGCCCTGGCCATCGATGGCGAGATCGTCATCGGCGAGGGGGAGCGGGACGAGGCACCCATGCTCTACATCGGCGAGAAGGTCGGCCGGGGCGGGGTCGCCATCGACATCGCCCTGGACCCGCTGGAAGGCACGACCCTGACGGCCAAGGCCATGGCTAATGCCCTGGCGGTGATGGCCTGGGCCCCCAAGGGCACCCTGCTGAATGCCCCCGACACCTACATGGACAAGATTGCCTGCGGGCCAGGTTTCCCCGCCGGCGTTATCGACCTCGACCGCTCGCCTGCGGACAATGTGCGGGCCCTTGCCGCGGCCAAGGGGGTACCCCCCGAGGAGATCACCGTCTGTGTCCTCGACCGGCCGCGTCACGCGGAGATCATCGCCTCGATCCGCTCGGTCGGCGCCCGGGTGAGCCTGATCACGGATGGCGACGTCGCAGGGGTCATGCACACCGCCGACCCGGCAACGGGCATCGACCTCTATGTCGGCCAGGGTGGAGCCCCGGAAGGGGTCCTGGCCTGCGCCGCGCTGAAGTGCGTCGGCGGTCAGTTTCAGGGCCGGCTGGTCTTTCGGAACGCCGACGAGAAGGAACGGGCGCGGCGCGTGGGCATCACCGACTTTGACAAGAAATACGACCTGCATGAACTGGTCCGGGCAGACGCCATCTTCGCCGCAACCGGCGTGACCAAGGGCGCCCTGCTGGATGGCGTCCGCCGGGAGGGCGGGCAGATCTTGACCCACAGCCTGGTCATGGTCTCCTCCACCCAGACGGTCCGAGAAGTCCGCCTCCGGCGTCCGGCCTGACATCGATGACCCTGGCGGAAGGTCCCTTTCTCGGGGTCGGCCGCTCGGTCAGCGGACGGGCCTGGGCGGCGCGCGCTGCGGCGCCCGAACTGGTCCGCCGGCACCAGAACGCCCTGGGCCTCAGCGAGCCCCTGGCCCGGGCCCTGGCCTCCCGCGGCGTGGGTCCTGACGAAGGCGAGGTCTTCCTCAACCCCACGCTCAAGGCCCTGTTTCCCGACCCCTCCTCGTTCCGGGACATGGACAGGGCCGCGGAGATCCTCGTCGATGCCCTGGAGCGCGGGCGCTCCATGGTCGTCTTCGCCGACTACGACGTGGATGGTGCCGCCAGTGCTGCCCAGGTGGTGCGCTGGATGCGTGCCATGGGCCGGGAGGTCCCGATCTATATCCCCGACCGGGTCAAGGAGGGCTATGGCCCCAACCCGGTCGTCTTCCGGGCCCTGAAGGACCAGGGCGCCGAGATCGTCATCACCCTGGACTGCGGGGCCGCAGCCCAGGACGCCCTGGCCACCGCCCGGGAGATCGGCCTCGACGTGGTGGTCATCGACCATCACCTCATGCGCCCCGGCGAGATTCCCCCGGCCGCGGCCCTCGTGAACCCCAACCGGCCAGATGACAATTCGGGGCAGGGGATGCTGGCCGCAGCGGGCGTGGCCTTTGTCCTGCTCGCGGCCCTGAACCGGGAGGCTCGCCGGCGGGGCCTGTTCGCCTCGCGGCCAGAGCCGGACCTGCGCCAGTGGCTCGACCTCGCTGCCCTGGGCGCAGTATGCGACGTGACCGCCCTGACCGGATTCAATCGAGCGATCACCGCCCAGGGGCTCAAGGTGATGTCGCGCTGGGCCAATCCCGGGCTGAAGGCCCTGGCGGATGTCGGCAAGATCAGCGGGACGGCGACCACATTCCATGCTGGCTTCATCCTGGGGCCCCGGATCAACGCCGGCGGCCGGATCGGACGTTCGGACCTGGGCGCCCGGCTCCTGTCCACCGATGACCCCGTCGAAGCGGCCGCCCTGGCGGCTGAGCTGGACGAGCTCAACGGCCAGCGCAAGGCCGTGGAACAGGCAGTGATCGACGAGGCCGTCGCCCGGATCGAGGCCGACCCGCATATTGCTGAGGCCCCGGTGCTTGTGGTCTCGGCTCCGGGCTGGGCGCCGGGCGTCATCGGCATCGTGGCCGGACGCCTGCGCGAGCGCTACCGCAGGCCGGCCATCGTGATCGGCCTCGATCTGGCAGCCGGTGTCGGCAAGGGCTCCGGACGTTCCCAGCCGGGCGTGAACCTGGGCGCCGCCGTGCAGGCTGCCTTCGACGAGGGACTGCTCCTGTCGGGCGGCGGACACGCCATGGCGGCGGGGCTCTCAATCCGCCCGGAGCGCATTGCCGAGTTTACCGACTTCCTCGCCATGCGCCTTGGCGAGGATCAGGCCCGGGCGGCCGAGGCCGACGTCCTGGAGATCGACGCCCTCATCACCCCCAAGGGTGCCGATCGCTCGCTCTTGGAGGCCTTCGCACGCCTGGCACCCTTTGGTCCCGGGAACCCTGAACCGGTCTTTGCGGCCGCCTCCGTTCGCGTCGACCGCCCCATGGTCATGCGCGGCGGCCATGTCCGGGCCACGCTCACGGACTCCGCGGGAGGGCGCCTGAAGGCGGTCGCCTGGCGGGCGGAGGAAACCCCCCTTGGCCAGCTCCTCCAGGGGGGCGGCATCCTCCACCTGGTGGGCCGGTTGCGTCCGGATGACTGGCAGGGCCGCGCCTCGGTCGAGCTCGAGATCGAGGACGCTGCCGATCCGCGCCGGGCCGATGCAGGCTGAACCGGCCCGGGTGCAAAACCCGACCCCGGCGTCTTGCACGCCCCCGGGAAGGCGGATATAGACGCCGCTCCCGCGTCCGTGGTCCCTTCGTCTATCGGTTAGGACGCCAGGTTTTCAACCTGGAGAGAGGGGTTCGACTCCCCTAGGGACTGCCACGCAGGTTTGAAATCCTTGTCTTTCTGGGTGTTCGGGGTCAGGGCTCCGGTCTCAGTCCAACCCAGGTGGATAGGTTGGAGGCGGGCCCTGGGTGGACCGTCGGCTGGCCAGGGCTTTCCCCAGTTCGGCATCCAAGGCTGGTGCCGGAAGGCATAATCCCGGACGCAACCCGGTCGTCTGCGACGGACCCGGTTTTTCCACCAAAAGGCCAGGCCGCGCCGGGCTCGTACCTTGGTGCCTTGCATATCCTGAGAATTGTGGACAATCTGACCCCGATTAGCTGGCCTAAGCCGCTAACAGGGGGAAACGAAAAAAATGTCCAGGCGCATGCACCTGTATGCCAGCTCGGCTCTGGCGATCACCCTTGGCCTCGGTATGGCGACCCAGGCAACCGCTCAAAGCGCGGCCAAGGTTTCTGATAATCAGGTCGACGAAGTGGTGATTACCGGCTCCCTGATCCGGGGCACACCGGAGGACGCCGCCTTGCCGGTGGACGTCATCACCAACGAGGCGCTGCAGGAGCAGGGCAGTCCGTCCCTCGTCGATCTGGTGCGGACCATTCCGTCTGTCTCGGGCGGCAATATCGGCGAGTCCAACCGCTTCCTCGGGGGTGCCGCGGCCGGCGTCGCGACCATCAACCTCCGGGGCCTCGGGCTGACCCGGACGCTCTCGCTCATGAACGGCGAGCGCCTGTCGACCATCACCGCCGCGGGCGGTCAGGAGTTCGTCAACATCAACGTGGTCCCGACCATCGCCATTGGCCAGGTCGAGGTCCTGCGCGACGGCGCCGCGGCCACCTACGGATCAGACGCCGTGGCCGGGGTTGTGAACTTCATCACCCGCAGGGACCTGGATGGTTTTGAGGTCAACGGAAAATACGCCCTGATCGATGGCTCGGATGGAGACTACGAAACCTCCCTGGCCTGGGGACGGAAGCTCGACAACGGCAACGTAATGCTGGCGGCCTCCTACCGGCACCGCAGCGAACTGATTGGCGCCGATCTGCCCTGGACGCTGCCGAACGCTGTCTTCCCTGACACCCTCAACGTCAGCGGTATCTCCGGGGCCAGCAATCCTGGCGGATACAACGCCATCCTCGGGACCCCGGTTATCGGTCCCAATGGCGGGTTCGTGCAGGACCCAACCCGCCCCGGCATACCGCTGGGAGCGACCCTTTCGTCGACCTTCTCTGACGCCGGCTGCACCCAGCTGGGTGGCCTCTCCTTCGCGCCGAACGCTCAGTGCTTCTTTCCGTTCACCTATCACGACAACCGTGTGGCGAACGAGGACCACTACCAACTGTACGGCGAGGCGAATTTCGAGCTGAACGACTCGCTCAAGTTCCATGGCGAGGTTCTATGGTCCCGAACGGAAGTCCCGGATGATCGGGTCTCAGCCTCACAGTCGACGGTCCAGTTTCCCACGCCGATAGAGGCGAGTGGTTCGTCACCCGGCGGCGGTACCTCTCCCATGCCCGCGGCTCCCGGGGCCATTCAATCGCGCTATTATGTTCCGGCGAGCAACCCGGGGCTTCAGGCCCTCTTCAACCCCTGTCCGACGGGAACTCAACCGCAGATCACGGCTGCGATCTGCGCCGCGGCTCTCGCCAACGGCGTGACCATGAACCAGACGCAGTGGCGTCCCGCGGCCATGGGCGGCAACCCTCTCTATGGGTTTGACGCTGACCGGCAGAGCAACCAGATCACCTCCTACCGTGTTGTGGGCGGGTTAATCGGCGAGCTGGCGAATGGCTGGGAATGGCGCACGACCCTCAACTACATGCGGGCTGAACAGATCAATAAGACCCCTGACCGGTATGTGAACCGAATCCAGCTGGCCTTGCGCGGACTTGGCGGGCCGGGCTGTAACCCATCGACCGGAGCGCCGGGCGTCGGGTCCTGCCAGTACTTCAATCCGTTCGCCAACTCGATCCAGAAGTCGAGCATCAATGGTGCCAACTATGCGGAGTCCACAGGATTGAAGGCGGGACCTGCGGTCGACCCCGCGCTCTGGGGATGGCTGCAGGAAAATGCGGTCAGCACGACCACCCAGCAGCTGGCGACAGCTCAGGTCCAGCTGGCGGGGGACTTCGGAGACCTCAAGCTCTGGACAGACGATGCGATCAGCTGGGCCGTCGGCGCGCAATTGCGGTACAACGACCGGACAATTGAGCTTTCGACGAACTTCAATGGTGACGTCACGCCCTGCGTTGACAGCAAGCCCTACGGTGATGGCTTGCCGACCTGTGCGGTGCCAGGGGGTGGCCCGTTCACCTTCATCGGATCTGGCAGAGAAAGTAATGTCGACCGGCAGGTAACTTCCTTCTTCGGGGAAATGCAGGTGCCGGTTCTCGACAACGTTGTGGCAAGCCTCGCCATTCGTACCGAGCTTTTTGGCGGTAACATCGGGAATACGACCAATCCGCGGGCGTCGGTCCGCTGGCAGGTCACGCCCTGGATGGCCCTGCGCGGTTCGGCCGGCACCACCTTCCGGGCGCCTCCGGTGGCGGCGCTGGACCCCGGGTTCGGATTTATCCAGGCCCAGTTCACCAACCCGGTTACGGGAGCCCCGCTCTATCGACCTGTTCAGACCTTTGGAAATCCCGATCTCCAGCCGGAGACCGCTACGACCTACAATGTTGGTTTCCTGTTCGAGTCGGGGACATTCCAGGGGCAGATCGACTTCTACAAGTTCGCCTTCAAGGATGAGATCACGACGGAAACCGCAGCGCGGGTCTACGGCTCGATGTTCCCGTCATCTAACCCAGCGGCTTGGCAGTGCGGGACAACGGCTCTTTTCCAGCGCTTTCAGTTCGGAACAGACGTCGTCAACCCGACGCTTTATGGCGGACAGGCTGTGCCGTCCTGCCATCCGAACAACTTCCTTTCGGTCCGTAACAACGTGATCAACGGCCCGGATACCGAGATCACCGGGATTGACATCAACGGATCCTATTCCTGGCTTGATTTCCTTTCCGGGGATCTGACCGTGGGGGGAGATGCAAGCATTCTCATGGACTACAAGCGGGGTGCAGGGGTTCTGCTGAACACGAATCTTGTGTTTGACGCCGCTCTGAACCGGGCAGGAAAGTCCGAGCTACTTTCCTCATTTTATTCCTACCCGAGGCTGCGGGGTAATGCGTACGCGAATTGGAGTGTCGGTGACCATAATCTCCGCTGGACCACACGGTACTGGGCTGGAACCGACGACGTGAACGTCGTTGTTGCTGGGAGCCGAGTCGCACGTGATGACCGGTGGGTGAGTGACTTCACCTATCGCCTGACCTTGCAGGAAAGGTGGACCGCAACCCTGTCGGTCAAAAACGTCTTCGATAACCAGCCACCCTTCTACAAGAGCCAGTACAACTACGACTACATGACCCAAAATCCGCTGGGTCGGGTCTTCGAGTTCGGGATGCAGGCCAAGTTCTGATCTGCCGCTTCTGACAACCGGAGCGACTTGGGGGCGTTCATCCCCCGGCAACCTGCGATCCGCCCCACGGGCGGGTCGCAGTGTGCGTTTGGGTCCCTTGAAATTCGGTCCGCGCACTTGGCTGGTGGCGCCTGCGTGCGGATCCAGGGAAAGCTCGCCGGGCCCTAGGACGGGCTAGCCGTGATCGGCGGGGCGGGGCGCAAGGCGGTCCTTGGGGCCGCGCGGCCAGAAATTTGCTATCAAATCCAGGCACCAGAGCCCGCCGTTCGGGGAGCGTGAGTAAAGCGTGAAAACGTAGGGCACCCCAGGGTTGCGGGCGGAACGAACATTGACGTCACGGAAAGGACAAGAAAAGAATTTGTGGCCTGAGTTCCTCTTCCGGAGCCGAGGCCTGTTGTGCGTGAGGGGGCCATGTCCAGTTACGGCTTTGAAGACGCTGGTGAACCCTCCGTCAGGATCAGTGGCCACGTAAAGTGGTTCGATGTCGACAAGGGCTATGGCTTCATCGTTCCCGACCAACCGGAGCTGACAGACCGTAAGGATGTGCTCCTCCACGTGACGTCCCTCCGGGGGCTGGGTCTGGATCTGGCTCCTGAGGGAGCATCCCTGTCCTGCTCGGTCGTTCGTCGCCCGAAGGGCTGGCAGGTCTCGGAAATCCATGACTTCGACGAGAGCACAGCTCAGTCCAGGCAGGCTCGGGATCCTGAACGGAGCGACTATGGTTCGCGCCGGGACCGCGCTGACTATGGCCAGGGGGATGGCCGCAATGGCTATGACCGCGGCGGACGGGACGGCTTCCAGTCCCGCAACGGGGGCGCTGATCGGGCCCCGGTTGCAGAAGGTCCCTTCGAGCCTGCCAAGGTGAAGTGGTTCAACCGCACCAAGGGCTATGGCTTCGTAGTCCGGGACCAGGAGCCCGGAGACATCTTCGTCCACATCGAGACCCTGCGCCGTGCCGGTGTCGAGGACCTGCTGCCGGGTGAGGACCTGATGGTCCGCTTCGGCAATGGCCCCAAGGGCCTGGTTGTGGCGGAGGTCCAGCTGATCTGACTGGCGTCGGGCTCAGCCCGGCGTTAAGGGCAGGGTATGCCGAGCCGCCAGTCTCCACGTCCGCTTGTCCTGGGGCTCATTCCCGGGATCATCGCCATCCTCGCGGGATCGGCCATCCCGGCCTCCGCGCTGCCGCCCAGGTCTGCGCCGTCCGCCTGTCGGGGACAGCCGGAGTTGACTCCCCTCCGCCCCCTCACGGTTCGCACCTCCCGCGGGGACTTCCGGTTCCAGGTCGAGGTCGCGGACTCCGAGCGGGAGCGCGAGTTCGGGCTGATGTGCCGAACCTCCCTGGCTCCAGACCGGGGCATGCTGTTCGACTTCGGTCGGGAACAGCCCGATACCGCCTTCTGGATGCGCAACACCCTGATCCCCCTGGACATCATCTACATCCGCAAGGACGGCATCGTTCGGTCCATCGCCCGGAATGCGCGTCCCCTGGATGAGACCCCCCTGCCGGCTGGCGGCTCGACCCTGGGGGTCCTGGAACTTGCCGGGGGACGGGCGGCCGAGATCGGCCTGCGGCCCGGCGACCGGGTCGACTTTCCCATCTTCCGGAACCGGCCATGACCACGGGGTCGGACGACACATCCATCCTTCCGCCCGAAGGTTTTGTCCGGTCCTCCAGCCGGGGACCCTATTCGATGCATAACGGTCCCTACTTCCACCGGGAGATCCAGGGTGAGGCGACCGAACACGCCTTCCTGGCCCTGCCCAGGCACGCCAACGGCCTTGGCCTCGTGCACGGCGGCATGCTGACCTCCTTCATGGACGGCCTTCTTGCTGCCGCGGTCTGGCGGGCCTCCCATCGGTCGAGCGTGACCATCCACCTCAGCGTCGATTTCCTGCACATGGCCAGGGTGGGGCAATGGGTCTTCGGGGAGAGTCGTGTAACCCGTCTGACGCGGGACGTGGCCTTCGTCGAGGGGCGCGCCCACGCCGTCGGTGCTGACGTGGTTCGGGCCAGCGGCGTGTTCAAGCTGATGCGCAAGCCCGCCGAGTGATTGCGGTTTCGCGCGAAGACGGCTATCGCGAACGTCGGCCGGTACTCTTCGGGGCGTAGCGCAGCCTGGTAGCGCATCTGCTTTGGGAGCAGAGGGTCGCGTGTTCGAATCACGCCGCCCCGACCAGAGCCGGCCGCGGATGCGGGTCGTGGGGACCCGGTGTCCAGGAACGAGGGAAGAGGGCAAGGATGATCGCGCGCATTTTCAGACCCGCGAAGACCGCCATGCAGTCGGGCAAGGCCCGCGCCAAGGACTGGATACTCGAATTCGCGCCGGCGTCCGCGCGGGTTTCGGATCCCCTGATGGGCTGGACCCTGACCGACGACACCTCCGCCCAGGTCCGCCTGTCTTTCGAGACCCGGGATGAGTCCGTGGCCTATGCCCAGAGGCACGGCCTTGCCTTCCAGGTGACCGAGCCCAAGGCACCCCGCCGGATCCTGAAGGCCTATGCGGACAACTTTTCCGCCGATCGCAAGCAGCCCTGGACGCATTGAGCCGACAGCCGTTTCCAGAGCGCCCGTAGCTCAACCGGATAGAGCATCCGCCTTCTAAGCGGACGGTTGCAGGTTCGAGTCCTGCCGGGCGCGCCAGGGCAGGGCGTAAGCCATCCCCAGGTGCGCCGGAGGTTGGCCTGCATCGAAAGGTGCTGGCGTTCATTGGTGGCCTCTGCTGAAAGGGCGTCGATCTTTCCTCAGGAGGCGAGCTTGCGTAACCACGGCATGGCGATTGTGGCAGGGGCGGCCCTGCTTCTACTTTATTCAGGTCACGCTGTGGCCCAGGGGGCCCGCGCTTCGTCTGCAGTCGAGCTTGCGCGGCAGGCTGACCAGCTCAAGCCGGGCCAGTGGGTCTGGGCACCGGAGATTGCCCCGGACGGACCGATCACCGTCTATGTCGACCTCTCGCGACAGGTCGCCACCGTTTACAGAAACGGGGTGCGAATTGGCGTCTCCACTGTTTCGAGTGGAAAGCCCGGACATGAGACCCCGACAGGCGTCTTCACGATCCTCCAGAAGGATGCCAAGCACCGCTCCAGCACGTACAACAACGCACCCATGCCCTACCAGCAGCGGCTGACCTGGGATGGCGTGGCGCTGCATGCGGGGGGCCTGCCCGGCTACCCGGAAAGCCACGGCTGCGTTCACCTTCCCTACGAGTTCGCCCGGCTGCTGTTCGGTGAGACCCCCATGGGCGCCACAGTGATCGTCGCCGGCAAGGCGGGTGGGTCCATGCTCGCTCCGGCTGCAGGTGTGATCGCAGCCCAAGGCGAGTCGGGGATGGCCACGCCACATGTCCCATTGGCGGCGAATGAACCCTACCGCTGGACACCGGAGGTGTCCCCTCAGGGTCCGGTGACGATCATCGTCTCACGAAGCGATCAGCGGATCCTCGTCCTCAGAAATGGCGTCGAGATCGGGCGCTCACGGGCACAGGTGCCAACAAGTGACTTCGAAACGCACGTGCTGACCTATGCGCCTCAGGCTGATGGAAAGGCGCGCTGGGTGCTGGTCGGGGTCCCGGGACACGCCGGGGACGACGGACGGCCCCTGGACAGCGGCGTCCTGAGCCAGCTTCGCATGCCGAAGGGCTTCCTCGCCGCCGTCTCCGGGGTCATCGTTCCTGGAGCTACGGTCCTTGTCACCCAGGCACCCGTCCTTCCCGACAACCACGGCAAGGACATGACGGTCATGGACAGCTCAGGGTCCCGCTAGGGGGCACCCAGATGCGGAGCGTCCAATTATACGGCTATCCGAAGTGAAGCTATACCCCTAAGACTGATCGTTATAAATTTTCATTGTTGAGGGGACCAGCTGTGTGCGCACTGAATACCGCTGCTCTGCGAGCGGTCATCACGGCCACGATGATATCCTTCTCTGTTCCCGCCATGGCACAAACCCCCTCTCCGTTCAGCGCCTATAAGCCAGTCGCGCCGGCAGGCCAGACGAAATTCGCGGTTGCCGACAGGGCAGCAATCTCGAACCTCATCCAAGCCTATGCCCTGGCATATGACAGCTACAGCGCCGATGCCTGGTTCGATCTGTTCACGCCAGACGGCGTATTTGTCGTCGGCGTTCCGGGGGCATCGCCGATCGTCCAGTCGGGAGACGCCTTCCGCAGTTTCTGGCGGGATCGTCTCAACAACTTCAAGACCTCAGGCGCTCAACGTCGACATTTGATGTCGAATATCACGTTTCTCAACCAGACCGGTGCGACGGCACATGTAAGCATTGTCGGCCTGCTCACGAACGTCACGGACGGGAAGACCTTCGCCGCTACCACAAGCCTCAACTACGAAGCTTGGTTTGAAAAAACCGATGGCGTCTGGAGGATCAAGAGATGGCAAGATTTTCCTGACTCCAACCCCGAGGCTGGCAGTGCGCCTGCGCTAGGGGGCATGGCCTTCGAAGAACGGCTGGTTAAGTCCGGCAATGCCGTGCTCGACGTCCGGATCGTGGGACACGGCGAGCCGATCGTTCTGGTGCCGGGCTTCGCGCGCGGCGCGGCGGATTTTGAGGTCATCATGAAGGGGTTGGCGGCTGCAGGTTATCAGGCGATCGCAATTAACGCCCGCGGGTGCGAGGGCAGTACAGGTCCCTGGGCAAACACCTCTATGTATGAAATCGCCGATGACGTCGAAGCCGTCATAAAGGACATGAAGCTCGGATCGGTGCATGTCGTGGGTCATGCCGCGGGCGGGCGGTACGCCCGGATGCTCGCGACGCGGCATCCCGAAAGCGTCAAGACCGTGGTGATATTGTCTTCGGGCGGAAAGTATGAGGACAAGGAACGCTTTGCGACGTTTTTCGGCGCGGTGATGAAGAACATAAAAGGCGAAATTACTCTGGAAGACATGGACAAAGCCATGATGGCGAGCGGTGCGTTTGCGCCCGGAAACGATCCGTCGCCATGGCGTACCGGATGGTGGCCGGTCGCCACCGCACAGGCAAAGGGTGGCGAAGGCGTCAAGTCCGAAGCATACGAAAGGGCAGGCGGCCGTCCGATACTGGCGCTGTACGGCAAGGAAGATAAGGTCGCCCCTCCGGAAAACTCGCTCGCTCTGAAGGAGTCGCTAGGTGCACAGGTCACGGCCGTCGGCATCGATCATGCTGCTCACAACATGCTACAGGAGCAGCCTAATGCAATTGTCGTTGCAGTGGACGGCTGGGTAAAGGCCTATCGATCGAAATAGAAACCTTGCGAGCTGAATATGCAGGCATCGACAGCGATACTACGTCCGAGTGGGTATCGATAAGAGCCAACGCTGTTGGGGTTTCTCGGATTTCAACCTGGTGGATTCTAATAGAAGAATACAATTTTTATCACAGAGAATGGGCCTGTATATTACTGTTATCTATTTACAGCTCGAACGCCACAAATGGGGACTTGGCCTTCCAAAAACAGACTAGCAGAAAAATCTCACTTCTAGCTGTTCATCAACCTTCCAAGTGGCCACAATGGACGGCTGTTATCTGGACCCCAAGTGAAAGGACTATACGACCGAGTTAGGAATTTTTGGCTCAGAGTCGTTCAGGATTACAGAGACTTCCCGATGATTTGAGTGCGACTCTGTGTCCCGCCGGGCGCGCCAGGCCAGGTCTAGTTCCTCGCTTCCGGCACCTCAGGCAGGGGTTTTGAGGTCATGGGTGGCTCGATCACGTATTTCGCGTGGCAGGCAACACAGGTCTCGTAGAGCCGCCCGCCGGTGTCGAAGACGGCCTGCTTGTCATGCCCGTCGGCTGCCTTCCGGGCATCCAGGGCCCTGGCGGTCATGTCCTGGGCCATCCGGTTCCAGTCCGCCTCCGGCGCGCGGGCGCGGCCGGGAAGCTGCAGGGCGTTTCCGGCCTCCGCCACGGTAGATGCTGCCGTGACCAAAGCCTCCCATCCCGCCTCATCCTTGGGGGACAGATCTCTTTCGCCCGCCATGGTGAGTTCGATCCCGGAGCCCCGCCAGTAGGCCTGGGAAGCAGGATCAACCACATGCAGCATGAGCTCGTTCATGGGCAGGGAGGTGTCGTACTTCGCTACGGCGGCGGAGTTCTTAGCGCCCTGGGGGCCGGAGCAGGCCGCCAGGGCCAAAAGACCGGCGACGGCTGAAATGCGCTTCATGATGGTCACTCCCTAACTGTCCGTCCGTGGCGACGGATCAGGCCTTAGCCATGTTGATGACGTGCTGCTGGGTGAACTCGGCGAGGCCTTCCTCGCCCAGTTCATTGCCGACGCCTGAGAACTTGGCACCGCCGAACGGAATGTTTGGTGCCAGCTCGGCGTGCTTGTTGATCCAAACAGTGCCCGTGTCCATGCGCCCAGCCAAATCGAGGGCCCTGTCCAGGTCCTTGGCCCAGATGGAACCGCCCAGACCGTAGTCGGAGGCATTGGCCCGGCGCACGGCGTCCTCACCGTCCTTGAACTTGATGACTGGCAGGACGGGACCGAACTGCTCCTCGTCCACCAGACGGGTGCCGTCCTCTATGTCCCGGACGATGGTCGGGCGAATGAAATAGCCCTTGCCCTCGGCACGGCCGCCGCCGGCGATTACCTTGCCCTGGGTCCTGGCGTCCTCGATCAGGCCCAGGACCTTCTCAAACTGGCTCTTGTTCTGGAGCGGGCCGATTGTGACGCCCTGCTGCAGGCCATCGCCCATGACGGCGGCGTCCGCCAGCTTGACCAGTTCGTCGCACATGGCGTCGTAGATGCTCTCGTGGACATAGGCCCGCTTCACGGCGATGCAGACCTGACCGGAGTTCTGGAAGGCGGCCGCGAAAATCTTGGGCGCAGCTTCCGTGGGGTCCACGTCGTCGAGGACGATGGCCGCATCATTGCCGCCGAGTTCGAGGGTAACCCGCTTCAGGGCCTCTGCGGCGCCCGCCATGACCTTTTTGCCGGTCTCAGTGGAACCCGTGAAGGAGACCTTGCGGATGTCCGGATGCGCCGTGATGGCGCCGCCAAGATCATTGGCGTCGGAAATCACGTTCAGGACGCCAGGGGGCAGGAGGTCCTTCACCAGCTCGCCGATCCGAAGGGTGGTGAGCGGTGTGGTGGCCGCCGGCTTCAGGATGACGGTATTGCCGGCCAGCAGGGCCGCAGGAACCTTGAAGGCCATCAGGATGATCGGGAAGTTCCAGGGCACGATGGCACCCACCACCCCCAGGGGGCGGCGGCGGGAGATCACCTTTCGTGTATCGGAGTCCTCGATCACTTTCTCGGGCAGGTCGAGGCTGGCAAAATAGCGGAAGAAGGCGGCCGCGCCGAAGATCTCGCCCATGGCGTCCTGAAGGGGCTTTCCCTGTTCCTGAACAAGGGTTCGGGACAGGGTCTCCAGATCGCCCTGTATGGCGTCGGCCATGGCCAGGAGGGCCTTTCGACGCTCGCTCATGGGGGTGGCAGCCCAGGCGGGAAATGCCCGTTTGGCGGCCGCCACAGCCTGGTCAAGCTGGGCCTTAGAAGCCCGGGGACACTCCACCAGCACCTCTTCGGTGGCTGGATTGATCACCGGCATGACGGCGTCTCCATCCACGAGCTGGCCGTCGATAAGAAGCTTGTAGGGACCCATGTCGCTCTCCCGGAATTGACTGGACCACAATGCGCGGATGACGCAGCGCCAATCAAGCCCGGGGTTGCGCAGGACCGGGACGCTGGGTCAAGCTGACGATCATCTTCCTACCGGAGCCCGTCATGCTCAAACGCGCCGCCTGCCTTGCCGCCTGCGCCCTCGCTTTCACTGGGACCGCATATGCCGCAGGGTTGTCCGGGGCAGAGAGGCGGATGGTCGCCGCCGTCGATGCCTCCCAGGACGCCCAGTTGGGCCTGCTGGAGCAGCTGGTGGGGATCAACTCGGGTACGATGAACCTCGCAGGGGTGCAGGCTGTCAGCAGGCGTCTAGAACCTGAGTTCCGGGCCCTTGGCTTCGAGGTGCGCTGGAGCCCCATGGCCGAAGCGGGCCGGGCGGGACACCTCATCGCGACCCACACCGGATCGGGCAAGGGCCGGCGAATGCTGCTGATCGGACACCTGGATACGGTGTTTGAGCCCGACAGCCCCTTCAAGGGCTATGTCCGCTCCGGGAATACGGTGACCGGACCCGGGGTCAACGACATGAAGGGCGGGATCGTCATCATGCTCGGCGCCCTCCAGGCCATGAAGGCCGCCGGGACCCTCAAGGACGCT
>Ga0209598_10000770_pt1 | contig 26090 bp, 25 predicted proteins | sample M_140807_EF_Meta_FD_187317 | JGI IMG/M metagenome (GOLD analysis project Ga0209598, IMG submission 187317) | Freshwater microbial communities from Lake Montjoie, Canada to study carbon cycling - M_140807_EF_MetaG (SPAdes) (version 2) | ecosystem: Environmental > Aquatic > Freshwater > Lake...
TCCGGCGGCCATCTGTTCGGCGCGTTCGGCGCGACCGCTACGCACCTGCGCCAGGCCGTCGCGCAAGGTTGCGTTGTCGGGATCGATGCCCAAGCCGACGATATGCAAGGTGACGTCGTGCCAGCTCACCGAGATCTCGACGCCTGGCACAAAGCCGACACCCTGCTGCGCCGCAGCAGCTGCCGCCACAGCCAGGCCGTCAAGGTCGTCGTGGTCGGTAAGGGCGAGATGCTGGCAACCGTTGGCAGCGGCGCGCGCCACCAACTCGGCGGGCGGTAGCGTCCCGTCGGACACGGTCGAGTGGCAGTGAAAATCGATTGGGCGCATCAACATCCTTTGGTTGACGCCAGTTTAGCAGGCCGTCGGCAGTCGCTCGGCAAGTCTGTTGCAGTGCGACAGCGCAACCTTGGCGTGATACCATCCGCGCCCTTCAACGCCCAAGAAATCAAGGTCTTCCATGTCCCGCGCCATTCGCAACATCGCCATCATCGCCCACGTCGACCACGGCAAGACCACCCTGGTCGACCAACTGCTGCGGCAGTCGGGCACGTTCCGCGAGAACCAGCAGGTGGCTGAGCGGGTGATGGACAGCAACGACCTCGAAAAAGAGCGCGGCATCACCATCCTGGCCAAGAACTGCGCCATCACGTGGGGCGACACCCACATCAACATCGTCGACACCCCGGGCCACGCCGACTTCGGTGGCGAGGTCGAGCGCGTGCTGTCGATGGTGGATGGCGTTCTGCTGCTGGTCGACGCGGTCGAGGGCCCGATGCCGCAGACCCGCTTCGTCACCCGTAAGGCACTGGCGCAGGGCCTCAAGCCGATCGTCGTCATCAACAAGATCGACCGTCCGGGCTCGCGTCCGGACTGGGTCATCAACCACACCTTTGATTTGTTCGACAAGCTTGGCGCCACTGAGGAGCAACTCGACTTCCCCGTGGTCTACGCCAGCGCACTCAACGGCTACGCCATGCTTGACGCCGCGAACCCGGGCAGCGACATGACCGCGCTCTACCAGGCGATCATCCAGCATGTGCCGCCGCCGCAGGTCGACGAAGACGGCCCGCTGCAACTGCAGATTTGCTCGCTCGACTATTCGACTTACGTCGGCCAGATCGGCATCGGCCGGATCAAGCGCGGCCGCATCAAGCCCAACCAGCCGCTGGTGGTGGTCTACGGCGAGGAGAACCGCGGCAACGCCAAGGTCGGGCAGGTGCTCAAGTTCCACGGCCTCGAGCGCATGCAGGCCGACGAGGCGATGGCCGGCGACATCGTGCTGGTCACCGGCATCGAGCAGGTCAACATCGGCGTCACCTTGTGCGACCCCGACCACATCGACCCGCTCAAGCCGATCGCCGTCGATGAGCCGACCCTGACCATGACCTTTCAGGTTAACAACAGCCCGCTGGCCGGCCGCGAGGGCAAGTTCGTCACCAGCCGCCAGATTCGCGAGCGTCTCGACCGCGAGCTGCTCAAGAACGTCGCGCTCCGCGTCGAAGATACGTCTGAGGCCGATAGCTTTTTGGTGAGTGGCCGTGGCGAACTGCACCTCACCATCCTGCTCGAGAACATGCGTCGTGAAGGCTACGAGCTGGCAGTGAGCCGTCCGCGCGTGGTGTTCCGTGAAGTCAATGGCGAAAAATGTGAGCCCTACGAAATGCTGACGGTGGACGTTGAAGAGGACCACCAAGGCGGCGTCATGGAAGAGCTGGGTCGCCGTCGCGGCGAGCTGCAGGACATGTCACCGGACGGCAAGGGTCGGGTTCGCCTTGAGTACCGCATCCCGGCGCGTGGCCTGATCGGCTTCCAGGGCGAGTTCCTGACGCTGACCCGCGGCACTGGTCTGGCCAGCCACGTGTTCGACGACTACGGCCCGATGGCCGGCGCGATGGCCGAGCGCCGCAATGGCGTGCTGATCAGCCAGGATGACGGTGCCGCTGTGGCCTACGCGTTGTGGAAGTTGCAAGACCGTGGTCGCATGTTCGTCAACCCGGGCGAGGCGGTGTACGAGGGCATGATCATCGGCATCCACAGCCGCGACAACGACTTGGTGGTCAATCCGATCAAGACCAAGCAGCTGACCAATGTGCGCTCGTCGGGCAAGGACGAAGCCGTCACCCTCACTCCGCCGATCCAGCTCACGCTGGAGTCAGCCATCGAGTTCATCGCTGACGATGAGCTGGTCGAGATTACGCCCAAGAACATCCGGCTGCGCAAGCGGCACCTTCTGGAGCACGAGCGCAAGCGTGCCAACAAAGCTGAAGCCATCTAATGATTTTACGTAGTGGGGTTTGCGCAGCACGCGGGTGCTTGCCGGGGCGATGAAGTCCACTATTCATCTCGTAGCACAACCTCACTCAAGGAGATTCACCATGTGGACCAAGCCCGCTGCTTCTGACCTGCGTTTCGGTTTCGAAGTCACCATGTACATCGCCGCTCGCTAAGCGAACCGCGTTGTCTGCAGAAAAGCCACCCTCGGGTGGCTTTTTTGTTGGGTCGGCGTTCCGTTCGGATTCCCGTGTCACTGATGCGGCTTGACATGGCAATAGGAAGCATTATCATTCGCGCATGATCATTTGCATCTGCGCCCGCGTAAGCGACAAGACCATTGAGCGGTGTGCCCGCGCGGGTCAGTCGTTCGAACAGCTCCAGCACGAGCATGGCGTGGCCTTGCAATGTGGCCAATGCGCCAGTTGTGCGCACGACCTGTGGTCGAGCTGCCACGATTCTTCAGCAGCCATCGACTGCCATTCCGGGCGCGACGCTGTCGCCGCCTGAGCGTGACCGCCTGTCAGTGGCGCAGCGAAGCGCCGCTGCTCGTCCGAGTTAGAATCGCGTTTTTGGCGCCCGATCGGGGCGCGTTACCGGAGGCAGCATGAAAGGCGACCCCAAGGTCATCCAGCATTTGCAGGCGCAGCTCAAGAACGAGCTGACCGCCATCAACCAGTACTTTGTCCATTACCGGATGCTCAAGCACTGGGGTTTTGACAAGCTCGCCGCCAAGGAATACGCCGAGTCGATGGGCGAGATGAAGCACGCCGATGCCCTGATGGACCGCATCTTCATGCTCGACGGCCTCCCCAATCTGCAGGACCTTGGCAAGCTCAGCGTCGGTGAGAATGTCGGCGAGATCCTGGCCGCCGACCTAGGGCTGGAACAAGGTGCTCAGACCACCATCAAGGCCGGCATCGCCTACTGCGAGTCGGCGCACGACTTTGTCTCGCGCGATTTGCTGCAGATGATTCTCGACGACACCGAGGAGCACATCGACTTCCTCGAGACGCAGATCGAGCTCATGAGCAAGGTCGGTGAATCCAACTACCTGCAAAGCATCATGGGCGAGATCGAGTGAGGTCGGGCGCGTTGGCGCGGCGCAATGTCGCGTCGCGCTTGAGATCCGCTTCGCCAAAAAAGAACCCGGCCTGAGCCGGGTTTCTTTTTTGCTGCGACGTGTCGATGCGCGCTGCAGCGCGGCGGCATGCGCCGCGGAGCGGTTTACGCCTCTTCCATCGTCTTGATGTGATGGATGATTTCGGCGATGGCCTGCTGCGCGCTGCCGTAGAGCATGCGGCAATTGTCGGCGTAGAACAACGCGTTCTCGATGCCCGAGTAGCCGGCGCCCTTGCCGCGCTTGATGACGATGCAGTTCTGCGCGCGATCGGCGTCGAGGATCGGCATGCCGTAGATCGGGCTCGACTTGTCGGTCCGCGCGACCGGGTTGACCACGTCGTTGGCGCCGATCACCAGTGCCACATCGGCTTGCGGGAAGTCCGAGTTGATTTCGTCGAGGTCGAGGATTTTGTCGTAGGGCACGCCGGCCTCAGCCAGCAGCACGTTCATGTGCCCCGGCATACGGCCCGCCACCGGGTGGATGGCGAATACGCACTCGACGCCCGCTTCTTCGAGCAGTTGAGCCATCTCCCAGACCTTGTGTTGGGCGCCGGCCACGGCCATGCCGTAGCCCGGAATGACGATGACCTTGCTGCCGAAGCGCATCATCGAGGCAGCGTCCAGTGCCGAAGTTTCCTTCATGGTGCCGGTGACGGCCTCGCCGCCGCCAGCTGCAGCGCCGGTCATCGGCGTGAAGATGACGTTGGCGATCGGGCGGTTCATTGCCTTGGCCATCAGCTGCGTTAGCAGTGTGCCGGATGCGCCAACCACAATGCCTGCGACGATGAGCGCCGGATTGCCGAGCACGAAACCCTCAAAGCCGACTGCCAAACCGGTGAAGGCGTTGAGCAGCGAGATCACCACCGGCATGTCGGCGCCGCCGATCGGCGTCGTCAGGATGATGCCGAGGAACAGTGCTAAGGCATAGAACGCCAGTAGTGCTGTTGTGTGGTCCGGATGCGCAACGATGAACGCACCGAGCAGCACTGCCACCACGGCCAGCACCACGTTGACAGCGTTTTGCGCCGGCAGACGGTAGGTCTTCTCCATGATGCCCTGCAGCTTGGCGAAGGCGATGCACGAGCCGGAGAACGCCACCGAGCCGATCAGCGAGCCGATGACCGCCAGCGTGGTCACCAGCGGGTCGTGGACGTCACCACGGGCGAATTCCAGCGCCGCAATGGCCGCTGCTGCGCCGCCGCCCATGCCGTTGTAGATGGCGACCATCTGCGGCATGTCGGTCATCGCAACCTTCTTGCCCGACCACCAGGCCGCCGCGCCGCCGATGGCGATGGCGGCGACCATCAGGCCGAGGTTGTGCATACCGGCGCCGTCATGGCCCGGCCAAAGGAAGGTCACCAAGGTCGCTGCGACCATGGCGTAGCCGGCCCAGACGATGCCCTTGCGCGCTGTCAGCGGCGAGCTCATCGCCTTGAGGCCCAGGATGAACACCACCGCAACCGCAAAGTAGGCGGCATTGACCAGAATCTTGGCGTCCATTTACGCGCCCCCCTTCTTCTTCGACTGGAACATGCCGAGCATGCGTTCGGTGACGACGTAGCCGCCGGCGGCATTGGCCGCACCCAGCAGCACGGCGAAGAAGCCGATTGCCAGTTGCACCGGGTCCGACGGGTCGGCGGCGCCGAGCGCCACCATCGCACCGACCAGCACCACGCCGTGGACAAAATTGGAGCCGGACATCAGCGGGGTGTGCAGGATCACCGGCACGCGGGAGATCACCTCGTAGCCCGTGAAAGCCGCGAGCATGAACACATACAGATACAGAAAGCCTTCCATGTGGGGCTCCTTTTAGAGACCGAGGGCGGTCTTGACCGCCGCCGACTTCAGTTGACCGGCGTGCGTCAGCGCCGAACCGGCGATGACTTCGTCGTCCCAGTCGAGCGCCAGAGCGCCGTCCTTGATAAACGGCGAGATCAAATTGAACGCGTTCTTCGCCAGCATTTCCGAGGCGTGTACCGGCATGCGGCTGGCGATATGGGTGGGGCCGATGATCAGCGCCGGGCCGACCTTGACCGACTGGCCGGCCACGGTGCCGGCAACGTTACCACCGGTCTCGGCGGCGAGGTCGACCACCACAGCGCCCGGCTTCATGCGTGCCACCATCGCCTCGCTGATGATCTGCGGTGCGCGCTTGCCGGGCACCGATGCGGTGGTGATGAGCACATCGCAAGCGGCTACGGCTTTGCCGAGCTTGTCGGCTTGCTGGGCCTTCTCGGCGTCGGTGAGTTCGCGGGCGTAGCCGCCGGTGCCCACCGCCGACACGCCTGTGTCGACAAACTTGGCGCCGAGCGACTCGATCTGTTCACGCACTTCCGGACGCACATCGTAGCCTTCGACCATGGCGCCAAGGCGCTTGGCGGTGGCGATGGCCTGCAGGCCAGCGACACCAGCACCGATCACCAGCACCTTGGCCGGGCGGATGGTGCCGGCGGCATAGGTCATCATCGGAAAGAACTTCGGGCAGTTGTCGGCGCCGATCAGTACGCAGGCATAGCCGGCGACGGCGGCCTGACTGGAGAGCGCATCCATGCTCTGCGCGCGCGAGATGCGCGGCAGCAACTCGAAGCTCAAGGCCGTCGCGCTGGCCGAGTTGAGCGCAGTGATGCGCTCGGCGCTCGCGTACGGTGCCTGGTAGCCCACTAGCACGCAGCCCGGCTTGAGTTTGGCGAGGTCAGCGGCGTCCAGCGGCTGTACGTGCAGCAGAATGTCAGACGAGGACAGCACGTGGTCGCGGCCAGCTGCCGACACGTCGGCGAAGTCGCCGTCGGCCAGATTGGCGCGTGCGGCGAAGCCGCTTTCGACGGCGACAGTGGCGCCAAGCGCCTGGTACTTCTTGGCGACGTCCGGAACGAGCGCGACGCGCTGCTCGCCCGGTGTCGATTCGGTGATCGCACCGATGGTGATGGCCATGGTATCTCCCTGGGTTGGGCGGTCGTCTGCTGCACTGAGGCGGGACAGGCGACGCCACGGTGGCATCGGCGGACGACGGGTGACGTCCGGCGCGGGGGCGAAGCATACCGTCGCCCGTCGCGATGCACAATGACTATGTCAAATCCGTGACGCGTCGCTTAAGCGACTGATTTTAGAGGATGTCCAAGACTTGCCCGGTGGGTATTCCGGGCGTTGCTCAGAATTGAGTCGCGGCGCCGATCGCAGCGATACCGGCGCGGGCGATCTCGGCGTCCTCGGTGGATTTGACACCCGACACGCCCACCGCACCGACACACACCGTGTCCACGACAATCATCTCGCCGCCCTCGAGTGTCAGCACTGGCATCTTCAGTGCGGCCGTGCGGCCATCGTTGATGACCTTCTCCAACACGCCACTGGCCTTGCGTGCGCGCGCTGCGCAGTCGGCCTTGCCGGGGGCGATCTCGGCGCTCATCGGCGGTGCCCCGTCCATGCGTGCGAACCACAACAGATGGCCGCCGTCGTCGCACACGGCGATCGAGACGTTCCAGCCGTGCTGGTGGGCGTGGGCGAGTGCGGCGGCGCCGATGGTCTGGGCGTCGTCAAGCGTAAGGGCAGGGCGTTGTCGCATGGGGTTCTCCGGTTCGGGTTCGGGCCAGAGGGTAATGCAAGGGGGCGCTCGGCAACAAATCGGCGTCCGTCTGTAACACGTCCGGACGACGCTCATGGGTCAGGGCGGTGCAACGGTGGCGCAGTAGAATCCGGAATCGCTCGGCCCCCGACAAAGCAACTGACATGCTCATTCACCCCGGTTTTGACCCCGTTGCTGTGCGCCTTGGGCCTCTCTCCGTGCACTGGTACGGCCTGATGTACGTGGCGGCCTTCGTGCAGTTTTTATGGCTCGGACGTCGGCATCTGTTGCGCCGGCCTGACTTGACAATGACGCCGGATCTTCTCGATGACCTGATGTTCTGGGGCGTGCTGGGGGTGGTGCTGGGTGGGCGTTTGGGCTACGTCCTGTTTTACAAGCCGCTTGATTTCGTCGCCGATCCGGCAAGCATCGTCGCGGTCTGGCAGGGCGGCATGAGTTTCCACGGGGGATTTCTCGGTGTACTGCTGGCGGTCGCGTGGCTGGCGCAGCGGCGCGGCCTGCGCTGGTTGCAGATCACCGATTTCATCGCGCCGCTGGTTCCCCTTGGGCTGGCGTTCGGGCGCATCGGCAACTTCATTAACGGCGAACTGTGGGGACGGCCGACGGATGGCCCTTGGGGCATGGTTTTTCCGCTGGTCGATGGTGTGCCGCGCCACCCGTCGCAGCTCTATCAGGCGGCCCTGGAGGGCGTCGCGCTGTTTGTGCTGCTGTGGTGGTTCGCCCGTCGGCCGCGACCGCTGGGCCAGGTCTCGGCGCTGTTTTTGATCGGTTATGGCGCCGCACGCTTTGCTGTGGAGTTCGCTCGCGAGCCCGACGCTCATCTAGGCCTGCTCGGGCTTGGTTTGAGCATGGGGCAGTGGCTGTGCGTACCGATGTTGGTGGCGGGGGCGTACCTGTGGCGCTGGAGTGCGGCGCGCGCAGCCTAGGGCACCAGCCCGTCGGTTGACGCCGCCCAGTCGACGGTCCAGCCGAGCAATTCCCGCCAGCCGTCGGCCGGAGCATCTTCCAGCAGCAGCACCAGACTCAGCCAGTGTCCGTGTGAGTCGCGCACATAACCGGCGGCGGCGCGTACGCCGTTGAGGCTGCCGGTTTTGAGGCGCGCGTGCACTTGCACCGGCAGGCGCTTGGCGGTGCCATCGCTGCCGGCAATCGGCAGCGACGAGGCGAACTCGGCCAAGTATGGCGACTGGGCCGCCTGGCGCAGCACGCGGGCCAACTGTGTGGCGGTGACGCGGGTGCGCCGCGACAAGCCGGAGCCGCTGTCGATTAGGGTCGCTTCGTCCCACGCGTCGATGCTGCGCAGCCAGTCGCCGGTCGTGGCGACGGCCTGCTCGCGGGTGGCCGGCCAGCCGCGGGTCTCGCCGGCGGTGGTGAGCCACAGCTGCTCGGCCATCACGTTGTTGCTAAAACGGTTGATGTCGCGCAGCGCGTCGGCCAGGGGTGGCGAGCGCCACTCGGCCAGCCGCCGCAGGCCGTAGCCGACCCGACCGTCGACCACTCCGCCACGTAGACGGCCACCCACCTCGCGCCAAGTCTGCGCCACCAGACGGCGGCTAAACTCGGGTCCGCTAAACGGTGCGATGTCGATGCTGGCGTCGTCGCAAGCGGTCGGCATCCGGCCGTCCAGCTGAACCCGTGCGCCGCCATCGCTGGCGGGCTCGAGTTTCATCAGTGGCCGAAGGCGCCAGTCGCCACAGACGCCGTCCGCCAGTGCCAGCCGGTTGTCAAGGCGGACACCGTCGAGCGGTGGTTCGAGCCACGCCTGCACCGCATCGGCGCCCGGATCGGCGCGCACATTGACGCTCAGCGCGGCAAAGTTGAGCAACAGCGCGTCGGCGCCGACGTTGTAAGCCCGCTGGGGTTGCGCATCGAACGCGCCGGGTTCGTGGGGCGGCAGCGCGAAGCGACTGCGGTCCAGCACGATGTCACCCTCCACCTGCCGGATGCCTGAGGCGCGCACCTGCTCGAACAGGCTTCGCAGATCGTCACGGCGCAACTTGGGGTCGCCCCCGCCCTCGATCACCAGACGGCCCCGCAGCACGCCATCGCGCACCGGTCCTTCGGACCAGACGCGCGTCGTCCAGCGGTAGCCAGGGCCAAGTTGCGCCAGCGCCTGTGCGGTGGTGATGACCTTGAGCACCGACGCCGGGTTGCGCGGTGTTTCCGGCAGCCAGTGGAAGCGTGCCTCGGTCGATGTGGCCTCGCCGAACCAAACGCTGACCTGCTGCGGCTGCACACCCGCGCGGGCAAGCGCTGCGGCGAAGTCCGGGGGGAGCCCGCCGGCAGCCCTTGCATCCAGCGCAAGCGTTGCTGCCATGGCCGCGAGGACGATGGCCGCGATCCGACTCATCCCACAGTCTCCTCCAGTGCGGCCAGCGTGCCAGCGATCAGATGCCCGATCGCGTGGTCGTCCAGGCAGTAGGGAGGCATCCAGTAAACGGTGCTGCCGATCGGGCGCAGCAGCACGCCGTGGCGCAAGGCAGCGGCCGCAATCGCTGGACCGACCGGCTCGCGGCGGCCAGGCGGCGCATCCACCTCGAACGCCCAGACCATGCCGGTGCGACGCCAGTCACGCACCTGCCGCAGGGCTGCGATTGGCGCTGCGGCGTCGTCGATACGTGCCGCCAGCGCGGCGTTGGTGGCCAGCACGTCGCTTGCCTCGAACACATCGAGTACGGCGTTGGCAGCGGCACAGGCCAGCGGATTGCCGGTGTAACTGTGGCTGTGCAAAAAGCCGCGTCGCACCTCGTAGTGGTAGAAGGCCTGGTAGACGTCGTCGGTGGTCAGCGTCACCGCCAGCGGCAAAAAGCCGCCGCTCAGGCCTTTCGAGAGGCAGAGGAAGTCGGGACGGATGCCGGCCTGCTGGTGCGCGAACAAGCTACCGGTGCGCCCAAAGCCGACCGCGATCTCGTCGCAGATCAAGTGCACGCCGTATAGCGTGCACAGTTCGCGCGCCAGGCGCAGATACTCGGCGTGGTGCATGGCCATGCCGCCGGCGCACTGGATCAGCGGCTCAACGATGAGGGCCGCGGTACTGGCGTGGTGCTGCGCCAGATGCGCCTCGAGCGCCAGCGCCTGCCGTCGCGCAAAGGCTTGCGCATCCTCACCTGCCGCCGCTTGCCGCCAGTCCGGGCTGGGCACCAGGCTGCAGTCGCGCAACAAGGGCGCATAGGTGTCGCGGAACAGGGGGATGTCGGTCACGGCCAGCGCACCCAGCGTCTCGCCGTGGTAGCCGCCGCTCACTGCAACAAATCGATGCTTGTCCGGCTGACCGCAGTTGCGCCAGTAATGCGCACTTAGCTTCATGGCGATCTCGGTGGCCGAGGCGCCGTCCGAGCCGTAGTGGGCGTGGCCAAGGCCGGTCAGCGCTCCGAGTCGCTCCGACAGCTTCACCACCGGCTCGTGGGTGCAGCCGGCTAGCATCACGTGCTCGAGCCGGTCGAGTTGGCTGTGGATGGCGGCGCGGATGTGCGGGTGGCCGTGGCCGAACAGATTGACCCACCAGGAGCTGATCGCGTCCAGGTAACGCGTCCCGTCCTCGGCCTCCAGCCAGGCGCCGTCGCCGCTGACGATCGCCAGCGGCGGCGCGCCTTCGTGCAGCTTCATCTGCGTGCAGGGGTGCCAGACGGCGCGGAGCGAGCGCGGTGCCAGAGGGGCTTGGACAGGTCGCGAATCCATGACAGGATTCTAGTCACCGATGGTGACAGTGCGTCGCGATTCTGCGATGTGGCGCCGGCGGGCGCAGGGAAGCTGCTCTTTACCCCGCCGGTGCTTCCGTCGGACCTTACCGTGCCCGCGTATACTCGCGCGCACTCACTCTTCTGCCGATTCAGTCCGGCCCGCCGCATGACCACCACGACCCGTCACGACGGCCGCAAGCCCGATCAGCTGCGTCCAATCCGCTTCACCCGCCAATTCACCCGCCACGCCGAAGGTTCGGTGCTGGTCGAATTTGGCGACACGCGCGTGCTCTGCACCGCCAGCGTCGAGGAGAAAGTCCCGGGATTTCTGCGCGGCAAGGGGCAGGGTTGGGTGACCGCCGAATACGGCATGCTGCCCCGCGCCACTCACACCCGCGGCGACCGTGAGGCCGCCCGCGGCAAACAGAGTGGCCGCACGCAGGAGATCCAGCGCCTGATTGGCCGCAGCCTGCGCGCCATCACCGACCTCAAGGCCTTGGGTGAGCGCACCATCCACCTCGACTGCGACGTGCTGCAGGCCGACGGCGGTACCCGCACCGCCGCCATCACCGGCGCTTGGGTGGCGCTGGCCGACGCTGCCGAGTGGCTGGTCGGCAAAGGTCTGCTGGCCGCCAATCCGGTTACTGACAGCGTCGCCGCTGTCTCGGTCGGCATCCACGAGGGTCAGGCCATCCTCGATCTGGACTATCCCGAGGACTCCGCCTGCGACACCGACATGAACATCGTCATGACAGGCTCTGGCGGCATCATCGAGGTGCAGGGCACCGCCGAGGGCAATGCCTTCTCGCGCGATGAGTTGCGCCAGCTGATGGACCTCGCTGAGCACGGTATTCGCGCATTGGCTGCGGCGCAGCAGGCCGCGCGCTCTCGCTGAGCGCTGGTCTGGCCTGTCGTCGTCCGCCGTGCGAGACTTGTCAGCTATGAACGCTCCCGCCGAACGCACCGTGACTGACATCACTGACGTCGCCGCTTACATGCAGGGCCTGGGCCGCGCCGCCCGCGAGGCGAGCCGAGCCTTGGCGCGCGCCGACACGAACGCCAAGAACCGCGCATTGACGGTCATGGCCGCCGCCATTCGCCGCGAGGCGGCCGCGCTGCTCGGCGCCAACGCCGACGATGTGGCGGCTGCGCAAGCCGCCGGTCTCGATGCAGCGATGATCGACCGCCTCACGCTGACTGCGAAGGGCGTTGAGAACATGGCTGCCGGCCTCGAGCAGATCGCTGCCTTGGCCGATCCCGTGGGCGAGATGGGCGGCTTCGCCTATCGGCCGTCGGGCATCCAGGTGGGCCGCATGCGCGTGCCGCTGGGCGTCATCGGCATCATCTACGAGGCGCGCCCGAACGTGACGGCGGACGCCGCCGGTCTGTGTCTGAAGAGCGGCAATGCTTGCATTCTGCGCGGCGGCTCTGAGGCCATTCGCGCCAACCGGGCGATTGCCGCCTGCGTGCGCGAGGGCCTACGCGAAGCCGGTCTGCCCGAATCCGCCGTGCAGGTGGTCGAGACCACCGACCGCGCCGCGGTGGGCGAACTGATCACCATGAAGCAATACGTCGACGTGATCGTGCCGCGCGGTGGCAAGAGCCTGGTTGAGCGCATCGACCGTGAGGCGCGCATTCCGGTGATCAAGCATCTGGACGGCATTTGCCACGTCTACATCGACGAGGGTGCGGACATCGACAAGGCGGTTCGCATTGCCGACAACGCCAAGACGCAGCGGTTGGGCACCTGCAACACCATGGAGACGCTGCTGGTGCATGCGACCATCGCTCCCATTGTGCTGCCGCTGCTGGGCGAGGTCTATGCCGACAAGGGCATCGAGCTGCGCGGCTGCGAGCGCACGCGCGCGATCCTCGGCGGTGCCGTGATGGCCGGGCCTACCGGCGGGGGGACTTCCTTGCAGATGGCTCCGCAGTCTGCTGCGAAAGCCCCTCCCGCCGTTCTCCCGGCTACCGAAGAGGACTGGCGCACCGAGTACCTCGCCGCCATCCTCAGCATTCGTGTGGTCGATGGCGTGGACATGGCCATCGAGCACATCAACACCTATGGCAGCCAGCACACCGACAGCATTGTCACCGAAGACTACGGCCGCGCCCGGCGGTTCTTGCGCGAGGTGGATTCGGCCAGCGTGATGGTGAACGCGTCCACCCGCTTTGCCGACGGCTTCGAGTACGGCCTCGGCGCCGAGATTGGCATCTCCACCGACAAGCTCCACGCCCGCGGCCCGGTGGGGCTCGAGGGGCTGACCACGCTCAAATGGATCGTCCTCGGCGACGGCCAAGTGCGCGGCTAGGCGATCGGCGTGGCAAACCAGACTCCGGTTGGCATCCTCGGCGGCACCTTCGACCCGATCCACAACGGGCACTTGCGGCTGGCCGAAGAGGTGTCCGAGCTGCTGGGCCTCGAGCAGATCCGCTTCATCCCCACCGGTACGCCGCCGCACCGCGCCCAACCGCAGGCTGACAACGCCCACCGCGCGGAGATGGTGCAGCTGGCGATCACCGGCAACCCGCGCTTCATCCTCGACAACCGCGAGCTGCTGCGTGCGGGCCAGTCCTACTCGTTCGACACGGTCACCGAACTGCGGCAAAGCTTGGCGCCACGCACCCCGGTGGTGCTGATGATGGGCGCCGACGCTTTTTTGTCGCTGCCGGGCTGGCACCGCTGGCGCGAGTTGCTGGAGATCTGCCACATCGTTGTCGCGCAACGGCCCGGCTACGGTGTCACCAGCTGGGAGTCGGCGCTGGCGCCCGAGCTGTGGGAGGCGTTCTCCAACCGCGCGGTGGTCAATATGGCACCGCTGCGCAAGTCGCCGGGCGGGCGCATCGCCATCCACACCATGACCGCGCTCGACATCTCGGCCTCGCTGTTACGCAGCCAGTTGCGCTCCGGCGTCTCGCCGCGCTATCTGCTTCCCGACAGCGTGCTCGACTACATCCAGACCCACGGCCTCTATTTCAACCACGACTCGGCAAACCAGACCCCCACGCATGGACAGTGAACAACTCAAGAACATCGTCGTAGACGCCCTCGAGAACATCAAGGCGCAGGACCTTGCGGTGCTGCCGGTGCGACACCTGACCTCGCTCACCGACTATATGGTGATCGCCACCGCGACCTCTAACCGGCAGACCCGGGCGCTCGCCAACGAGGTTCAGGAGCGGGTCAAGGATGCCGGCGGGCAGGTCGTCGGCGTCGAGGGCGAGGCAGCCGGCGAGTGGGTGCTGATCGACTTGGGCGACGTCGTGGTGCATGTCATGCAAGCGGCTGTGCGCGATTACTACAACATCGACGAACTCTGGGGTGGCGACGCCTCGCGGGTGGCCCGGCAATTGCGCGCTGCGCCGCCACCGGCCGTCGGTTGAGGCCGATCCGGCGTGCGCCTGCACGTGCTGGCCATTGGCGAGCGCTTGGTGGAGTGGCAGCAGACCGCCTGCGACGACTACGCGCGGCGTTTTGTCCGGCCGTGGTCGATCGAGGTGACACCGGTGCGTGCCGAGCCGCGCGTCGAGGCGAAACCGGTGGCGAAGATGGCCGCTGCCGAGGCGCAGCGACTGCTCGCAGCACTGCCCAAGAGCGCGCGGCGGGTGGTCCTCGATGAGCGTGGACGCGGATTCAGCACCCAACAACTGGCCGACCGTTTGCGCGACTGGCAGTCAGCGGGTGGCGACGTCGCGTTTCTGCTGGGTGGCCCTGACGGGCACGACCCGGCCTTGCGCGAGAGCGCCGATCTACTGCTGTCGCTGTCGCCGATGACCCTCCCGCATGGCCTGGCGCGGGTGCTGCTGATCGAGCAACTCTACCGGGCGACGTCCATACTGCAGGGCCACCCTTACCACCGCGACTAGATGACTGACGCCTCGTTCTATCTTGCTTCGGCCAGCCCTCGACGCCGCGAGCTGCTCGCCCAGATTGGCCTCGAGCCGCAGGTGCTGCGCCTGTCGCCGTTGCGCGCGGTCGACGAGTCGGTGGTCGCTGGTGAGCCGCCGCTGGTCTATGTCAAGCGGCTGGCGCGTGCCAAGGCCTTGGCGGGTGTCGACGAACTTGCGGCGCTCGGACTGCCGGCCGCGCCGGTGCTCGGCGCCGACACGACGGTGGCGCTGGCCGCCCGCATCTTTGGCAAGCCGCAGGACGCCGACGAGGCGCTGGCGATGTTGGCCGAGTTGTCGGGCCGCGTGCACCAGGTGTTGACAGCGGTGGCGCTGGCGGCCCACGGCGCAGTCGACTTGCGCGTCTCGGTGAGCCAGGTGCGCTTTCGCCAGATTGGCGAATCCGAGTTGCGCGCCTACGCGGCCAGCGGCGAACCGCTGGACAAGGCCGGTGCCTACGGCATCCAGGGCCGGGCGGCGACCTTCGTCGAGCATCTAGAGGGCAGCTATAGCGGCGTTATGGGCCTGCCGCTGTTTGAGACCGCCGACCTGCTGGCGCAGTGCGGCATCCGGGTCTGGCCAGAGGTCCACTGATGGGTGCGATGCGCGAAGAGATCCTGATCAACGTCACGCCACAGGAGACCCGGGTCGCGGTGACCGAGAACGGCGTGGTGCAAGAGATCCACATCGAGCGCAGCAGCCACGTCGGACTGGTCGGCAATGTGTATTCCGGGCGGGTGCGGCGGGTGCTGCCGGGGATGCAGTCGGCGTTCATTGACATCGGTCTGGAACGCGCAGCGTTTTTGCATGTGGCCGACATCCGGCGTCCGGGCCTGATGCCCGGCAGCACGCCGATCGAGCAGTTGCTGCATGAGGGCGACCGGGTTGTGGTGCAGGTGATCAAAGACCCGATCGGCACCAAGGGCGCTCGTCTGACCACGCAGATCAGCCTGGCCGGGCGGTTCCTCGTCTACATTCCTGACGACGATCACATCGGCGTGTCGCAGCGCATCGAGGGCGAGGAGGCGCGCGAGGCGCAGCGGGCGCGGCTGCAGGCTATCCTCGACGGGCGTGCCGTGAGTGACGCGGTCGCCGGGCAGGTGCAGCAAGGTGGTGGTTACATCATCCGTACCAATGCTGAACTCGCCAGCGACAGCGACCTTGCCGCCGACGTCGACTACCTGCGTCGGCTGTGGACCGAGGTCGAGCGGCGCGGCGTTGCCGCCACCGACATCGAGTTGCTGCACCACGACCTTCGTCTGCCGCTGCGGGTGTTGCGCGACATGGTGTGGGAGGAGACCTGCCGCATCGTCGTCGACTCGCGTGAGACCCACGCCCGCATGATCGAGTTTGCGCGTCTGTACACGCCGGAGACCTTGGGCCAGATCGAGCACTATGGTGCCGACCGTCCGCTATTCGACCTCTACCGCATCGAAGAGGAGATCGAGCGCGCGTTGGGGCGTCGCGTCGACCTCAAGAGCGGCGGTTATCTGATCATCGACCAGACCGAAGCGATGACGACGGTGGACGTCAACACCGGCGGTTTCGTTGGCAACAAAAATTTCGACGAGACCGTGTTCAAGACCAACCTCGAGGCGGCGCAGGTGATCGCGCGGCAGCTGCGGCTACGCAACCTCGGCGGCATCATCATCATCGACTTCATCGACATGGACCTCGAGGAGCACCGCGCGGCGGTGCAGGCCGAGCTGGCGCGGGCGGTGTCGCGCGACCGCATGCGGGTGGGGCTCAATGGGTTCACCGCGCAGGGTCTGGTCGAGATCACTCGCAAGCGCACCCGCGAGTCGCTGGCGCATGTGTTGTGCGAGCAGTGCCGCACGTGCCAGGGGCGTGGTGAGATCAAGACCGCGCAGACCGTCTGCTACGAGATCCTGCGCGAGGTGGTGCGCGAGTTGCGGCAGTTCAAGCCACGCGAGTTCCGCATCATCGCTAGCCAGGCCGTGGTCGACCTGTTCCTCGACGAGGAGTCAACGAGCCTGGCCCAGCTCGAGGAGTTCGTCGAGCGACCGGTGTCACTGCAGGTCGAGACCACCTACAGCCAGGAGCAGTACGACATCGTCCTGATGTAGACCTAGAGCAGCGTCCGCAGCAGGTTATGTTCGAGGGTGGGCAGCACGATGCCCAGCAGCATCTGGCCGATCAACAGCACCACTAGTGGCGACAAGTCGATGTTGCCAGTGGCCGGCAGGATGCGCCGAACCGGCTGCAACACGGGCTCGCACAACAGGTGGAGCACCGGTGCGATCTCGTTGTGCGGGGCGATCCAGCTGAGGACGGCGTTGACCACCACCGCCAGCCAGAGCATCTGCAGCCACGCTTTGAGCACACCGACCACGCCCACCATCGCCAGCGCCAGCGGGCCGAACACCGGTATGGTCAGCAGACCGACAAGCCAGGTTTTCAGGACCAAGGCCAGCCAGACCAGCAGCAGGATGCCCAGATCGTTGCGGCTGGTCGACGGCACCAGTCGGTGCAGCGGCCGCACCAGCCAGTTGGTGAGGGTCCGAATCAGGTGGCCCAGTGGATTCGCGAATGGCGCTTGCACCCACTGCATCATGAATCGCAGCATCAAGGCTGTGACGAACAAGCCGAGTACGTTATTGACCAGAAACACGCCGATCTGCGCGGACATGCTCAATCCTTTCCGAAGAGGTCACCCAGTTCGCCGGCGCGAACACGAGCGGCGGTGACCGCGTCCGCCATGATGCCCGCGAAGTGCCCGGCTTGCATGGCAGCGATGCCGCGCTCGGTGGTGCCGCCGGGTGAAGTGACGCGCTCGCGCAGGGTCGCCGGCGTTTCCTGGCTCGACTGCATCAGCGCGACGGCGCCGGCCATGGTGCCGAGCGCCAGTTGCTGGGCACGCTCGGCCGACAGGCCTTGGCCGACGCCCGCCTCGGTGAGCGCTTCGACCATCAGCATCATGTACGCCGGTCCGCTGCCGCTGATGGCGGTGACGAGGTCGATGCCAGCGTCGCCATCCACCCACACCACCGTGCCGACCGCGTCGAACAGCGCCTGCACTGCGCTGCGATCGCCATCGCTCACCCCAGCGCTGGCGGCCAGTCCGGTCACGCCATGACCGACCAGCGCCGGTGTGTTGGGCATGGCGCGGACGATGCGCGAGTGGCCGCCGAGCCAGCGCGCCAGGTCGGGCAGGCGGATGCCGGCCGCCACCGATACCACCAGCGCCTCGGTCAGACTGGCGGCGTGCTCGCGCGCGACGCCCCGCAGCAATTGCGGTTTGACCGCCAGCACGGCGATGTCGCAGGCCGGCAGGCCCTCTGCACTCGCGTTGGCGCTGACGCCCGATTGCACGTGCAGTCGCGTGCGTGCGGCGGCATCGGGCTCGATCACTTGGACACGATCGGCCGGGTGGCCGGTGTTCACCAGTCCGCCAATCAGCGCGCTGGCCATATTGCCGCCACCGATGAAGCGGATCAGGGGTGCGCGCGTGCTCATGGTCTTAGTCTCCGGCAGTGGCGGCACGTGCCGGACGCGCGCCGAAAATGGCTGAGCCGATGCGTACCAGCGTCGCACCCTCTGCGATCGCTGCCGCGTAGTCGGCCGACATGCCCATCGACAGGTCACCGGTCCACGCTCTGCCGCTGGCCCCGAAAGCAGCCGGCGGGTGGGTGCTCGCAGCGACTTCTGCGCGCAGCGCAGTGGACTCAACCGCCTCCCCCAGGGGCTGCGCGGGGTGACCATCGGGCCGAGCGAACTGCGCATCGCGCAATGCCCGCAGGCGAGCGAACGGTGCGCGTTGCAGCGCTGGGTCGTCGCAGGGCGCCGGGATCGCCATCAGGCCACGCAACTCAAGGCGCGGCAGGGCGGCAACGGTGTCGACCAACGCCGGCAAAGCGTCCGGGCTGACGCCGCTCTTGCTGTCCTCGCCGCTGACGTTCACCTGAATACAGACCTTGAGCGGCGGCAGGTGCGGCGGTCGTTGATCGGACAGGCGACGGGCGATGCTCTCGCGGTCGACACTGTGCACCCAGTCGAAGCGCTCGGCGACCATACGTGATTTGTTGGATTGCAGCGGGCCGATGAAGTGCCAGACTGCGCCATCGAGGTCGCGCAATTGATCGATCTTGTCGCAGGCTTCCTGCACGTAGTTCTCGCCAAAGTGCCGCAGTCCCGCCGCGTAGGCGTCGCGGATGGCCTCCGCCGGAAAGGTTTTGGATACCGCGATCAGGGTGATGTCGGCCGGGTCGCGTCCGGCAGCCAGCGCGGCCGCAGCGAGTTCAGCGCGCACGGTGGCGATGCGGTCCAGCAATGGTGCAGGTGGAGAACGACCCATGGGTTCAGAGTGTACTGTGGCAGACGAGGCCACGCTTGCGTATGCCGTGCTGGCCGCTGCGGTGGCGAGGGGTGCGTCGGACGTGCATTTGCGCGAGGGTCAGCCGCCGTGGTTGCGCATCGATGGTGCCTTGCGATCCCTTCCGGACGCGCTGCCCGTCGAGGTTGAGCCCGTGTTGCGGCAGTTGCTACCAGCCGCGGCCTTGCAGCAGTGGCAGTCCGACGGCGACCTCGACGCTGCATGCGCGTTGCCGGCATTGGGACGCTTCCGCGTCAACGCGTTTCGCAGCCAGACTGGCGCTGCCGCCGTGTTGCGGGTGATTCCGGACCAGGTGACGCCGCTGGCGCAACTCGGCGGGCCGGCGGTGCTGGCGCAGTTGGCACGCCTCGACCACGGTCTGGTGCTGGTCACCGGCCCCACCGGCAGCGGCAAGTCCACTACGCTGGCGGCTCTGGTCGACGCGATCAACCGCGAGCGGCCGGTGCACATCGTCACGCTCGAGGACCCGATCGAGTTCGTCCATGTCGCGCACCGCTCGCTCATCAGTCAGCGCGAGATTGGGCGCGACACCGCCAGCTTCGAGACCGCCCTGCGTGCTGCGCTCCGCGAAGACCCCGATGTGTTGCTGGTGGGCGAGTTGCGCGATCTGTTGACCATGCGACTGGCGCTCGCCGCCGCCGAGACCGGTCATCTGGTGCTGGCTACCGTGCACACTGCCGGCGCCGCTTCGACCGTCGACCGTTTGGTGAGCGTGTTCCCGCAAGGCGAACAAGCGCTGGTGCGCAACCAGCTCGCCGACAGCCTGCAGGCGGTGGTGTCGCAACGTCTGTTGCCGCGGCGTGGTGGCGGGCGCGTGGCGTTGCATGAGGTGTTGGTCAGCACGCCGGCGGTGCGCAACCTGATCCGCGAGCATCGTCTGGCGCAGCTACACAGCGCGATGCAGACGGGGCAGTCACTGGGCATGCAGACCTTCGAGCAGGCGCTGCGGCACGCGCTGGCGCGCGGGGAGATCACGTCGGAGCTGGCCAGTCTGCACGGTGCGGGTGGCTTGAGCGGCGGGTGATCCTCCCGACTTGCCGCTCGGCGTCATCCGCGACTGAACCCCCGGCGCCAAGGCGAATCTATACTGGCGCCCCTGCCCGATGGCAGCCTTGCTCTGGAGTCTCCATGTCCCTCAAGCCGAACCTTCGCCCGAACCTGTTGGCCGCCCTGCTGACCAGTTTGGCCGTCAGCACCACCGTCTGCGCCGATCAGGCTTTCGTCACCAGCCAGAACACGGGTGTGTCGGTGCTCGACCTCGCCACCCTGCAGACCACCGCCAGCTTTGACCTGTCGGGGAAGGGGCCGCGCGGCATCGGCATCACCACCGACGGTAAGACGCTGGTGGTGGCCACGCGCGAGACCGGAGGTGTCACGCTGATCGATGCCGCCAGCGGCGCCGTCATCGGCGAGATCAAGGTCGGCAAGAATCCGGAGTTCGTGCGCATTCGAGGCGACCGGGCGTTTGTCTCGTACGAGCCCAGTGCCAAGGCGGGTCCACCGCCGAAGCCGGGCGAGGCGCCTGCGGCGGCTGACGACGACGGCGACGAGCCGGCGCGCATCGCCATCCTCGACCTGAAAAAACGCAAGAAGATTGCCGATATTGTCGGTGGTCCCGAGACCGAGGGCATCGAGTTCAGCAAGGACGGCAAGAAACTGATCGTCACCAACGAAGCCGACAACACCGTCACCGTCCACGACATCGCGACCCGCAAGCTGCTCAAGACCATCAAGACGGCTGAGTATGGCAATCGCCCGCGCGGCATCAAGGTCTCGCCGGATGGTAAGACCTACGTCGCCACGCTCGAAGTCGGCAACAAGTTCATGGTGATGGACAGCGCGTTCAAGGTCACCAAGACCGTGGACACCGGCAAGTCGCCCTACGGCGTCTCGTTCGACCGCAAGGGCGAGCGCCTGTATGTCGCCGCTGGCCAAGACAAAAAGCTTGAGGTGTTCGACGCGCAGACCTTCGACAAGCTCGGCGAAGTGGCCACTGGCGGCCGCTGCTGGCACTTCAGTTTCACCCCCGACGACCGGCAGATCCTGCTCGCCTGCGGCAAGTCCAACGAGCTGCTGACCATCGATGTGGCGACACTCGAAGTGACGCACCGACTCGGCGGATTCGACACGCCGTGGGGGGTGGTGACCTTCCCGAAGTCGATGGGGTCGCTGGATCAGCCTTAACGAGTTGCGCCGCTAGCAAAAAAAGACCCCCGCCGTAGCGGGGGTCTTTGCTTCCAGACGTGGCGTCCGGGAGGCTGGCTTACATGCCCATGCCGCCCATATCACCCATGTCCGGCATGGCCGGCTTGTCGTCTTTCGGCAGCTCGGCGACCATGCAGTCGGTGGTCAGCATCAGACCAGCGACTGAGGCGGCGTTTTGCAGGGCGGTGCGGGTGACCTTGGTCGGGTCCAGCACGCCCATGTCGACCATGTCGCCGTACTCGCCGGTGCCGGCGTTGTAGCCGAAGTTGCCCTTGCCTTCCAGCACCTTGTTAATGACGACCGACGGCTCGTCACCGGCGTTGGCGACGATCTGGCGCAGCGGCGACTCGATCGCCTTGATGACGATCTTGACGCCAGCGTCTTGGTCGACGTTGATGCCCTTGACTTCCTTCATCGACGAGCGGGCGCGCAGCAGGGCCACGCCACCGCCAGCCACGATGCCTTCTTCCACGGCAGCACGGGTGGCGTGCAGAGCGTCTTCGACGCGGGCCTTCTTTTCCTTCATTTCGACTTCGGTGGCAGCGCCGACCTTGATCACTGCAACACCGCCGGCCAGCTTGGCCTTGCGCTCTTGCAGCTTTTCCTTGTCGTAGTCCGAGGTCGACTCTTCGATCTGCTTGTTGATCTGGGTGACGCGACCCTTGATCGCATCGGCCGAACCCACGCCGTCGATGATGGTGGTCTCTTCCTTGCCAACTTCGATGCGCTTGGCCTGACCCAGATCCTGCAGGGTCACTTTCTCGAGCGACAGGCCGACTTCCTCGGCGATCACGGTGCCGCCGGTGAGGATGGCGATGTCTTCGAGCATGGCCTTGCGGCGGTCGCCGAAGCCCGGTGCCTTGACGGCGACGGTCTTGAGGATGCCGCGGATGTTGTTGACCACCAGGGTTGCCAGAGCCTCGCCTTCGACGTCTTCGGCGATGATCAGCAGCGGACGGCCAGCCTTGGCGACTTGCTCGAGCACCGGCAGCAGGTCACGGATGTTGCTGACCTTCTTGTCGTGCAGCAGCACGAACGGGTTGTCCAACACCGCCATTTGCTTGTCGGCGTTGTTGATGAAGTAGGGCGACAGGTAGCCGCGGTCGAACTGCATACCTTCGACGACGTCCAGTTCGTTTTGCAGGCCCGAGCCGTCTTCAACGGTGATCACGCCTTCCTTGCCGACCTTGTCCATGGCGTCAGCGATGATCTGGCCGATGGCCTCGTCCGAGTTGGCCGAGATCGAACCGACCTGGGCGATCTCCTTGCTGGTGGTGCAGGGCTTGCTGAAGGTCTTGAGCTCGGCGGTCAGGGCTTCCACAGCCTTGTCGATGCCGCGCTTCAGATCCATCGGGTTCATGCCTGCGGCCACGTACTTCATGCCTTCCTGCACGATGGCTTGGGCCAGCACGGTGGCGGTGGTGGTGCCGTCACCGGCGACGTCCGAGGTCTTGGAAGCGACTTCCTTGACCATCTGCGCGCCCATGTTCTCGAACTTGTCCTTCAGTTCGATTTCTTTTGCGACCGAGACACCGTCCTTGGTGATGGTCGGGGCGCCGAACGAGCGCTCGAGCACGACGTTACGGCCTTTCGGGCCGAGGGTCACCTTGACCGCGTCGGCGAGGATGTTGACGCCACGCACCATGCGTTCACGGGCGGCGTCGTGGAACTTGACTTCTTTTGCAGCCATGTTGATTGCTCCTAAAGGGTTGCTTCACCCGCTGCCCTTGGGCGCGGGTCTAAGGGTTCGCTATTGACGGTTGATGCGGTCGGGCGCTCAGGCCTCAACCACGCCGACGATGTCCTCTTCGCGCATCACCAGCAGCTCTTCGCCGTCGATCTTGACTTCGGTGCCGCTGTACTTGCCGAACAGCACTTCGTCGCCAACCTTGACTGCCAGCGGACGCACATTGCCGTTTTCGAGGATCTTGCCGTTGCCGGCGTAGATGATCTTGCCGCGCACCGGCTTTTCGGTGGCGCTATCAGGGATAACGATGCCGCCAGCCGACTTGCGCTCTTCTTCCAAGCGCTTGACGATGACGCGATCGTGCAAAGGACGGATCTTCATGGTCTTTTTCTCCGTGTTGATTAGATGGTTGACTCGGGATTCGGGTCACTGGCGCGAGTTGTTAGCACTCACCGCCGGCGAGTGCTAATAGTAAGGGCGAGTGTGTGACATTTCAAGGGCAGCCGTGCTGCCCTTTACTCGATGATCAGCGCGGCGACCACGCGCCGCTGTTCGCCGGCGAGGATGTTGTAGGTGCGGCAGGCTGCCGCGGTGTCCATGAAGTCGACGCCAATTTGCGCGGCAGTCAGCCCGGCGTAGAGCCGTGGATGCGCGAAGCGTTGGCGCACGCCGGTGCCAACCAGCACCACGTCCGGTTGCAGCGCCAGCAGCGGCTCGAAATCCGCTTCGGTCAGTGCGGCGAAACTGGCGATCGACCACGCCACCGGCGGCTCGCTAGTCTGTACCAGCAGCGCGCCACCGTATTCGACGCCATTGATGGCGACGGCGGCCGGCGCCTCGACATCGGCGTCACGGATGGCGGTGACGAGAAACAGGCCAGGGGCGCGGTCAAGGTGTAGCTTCATGACTCGGGTGCGTTTTCATGGTTCGTGTGCAGTGTCGTGGTGCGGGGCAAGCGGTTAGGTCGCCAAGCCTAGCACCGGCCGTCGCTTTCGGCGCTTTGGGCTAGAATCGAGGGCTACCTAAACCGCCCGCGGCTTGTCCGCGCAAGGCCCATGAACGCTCCGATCGCCAAGACCCTGCAACACCAAGGCCTGGTTCTCAAGTCGGCCAAACTGGCCAATGTCTGCTACGACATCCGTGGCCCGGTGCTGGCGCGCGCCCGCGAGATGGAAGAAGAAGGCCATCGCGTCATCAAGCTCAACATCGGCAATCTGGCGCCATTCGGCTTCGATGCGCCCGAGGAGATCGTCCAGGACGTCATCCACAACCTGCCCGAGGCGGCCGGTTACTCCGACAGCAAGGGCCTATTTGCGGCGCGCAAGGCGGTCCAGCAATACGCGCAGGAAAAGGGCGTTGCTGGTGTCACCATCGACGACGTCTTCATTGGCAACGGCGCGTCCGAGCTGATCGTAATGGCGATGCAGGGCCTGCTCAACACGGGTGACGAGGTTCTGGTGCCGGCGCCAGACTATCCGTTGTGGACGGCCGCAGTGACGCTCGGCGGCGGCACTGCCCGGCACTACCTGTGCGACGAGGGTGCTGGCTGGATGCCCGACATGGCCGACATTCGCGCCAAGATCACGCCCAACACCCGGGCGCTGGTGTTGATCAACCCGAACAACCCGACTGGTGCGGTTTACCCGGAGCCGGTGCTGCGCGAGCTGGTCGAAATCGCGCGCCAGCATCGGTTGGTCGTGTTCGCCGACGAGATCTACGACAAGACGTTGTACGACGGCGCGAGCCACACCAGCATCGCGTCGCTGGCCGACGACGTGCTGTTCGTCACCCTCAACGGCTTGAGCAAGAACTACCGCGCCTGCGGTTATCGCGCCGGTTGGATGGTCGTCTCCGGTGCCAAGCGCGCTGCCCGCGATTACATGGACGGCCTCGGCATTCTCGCCAGCATGCGTCTGTGTTCCAACGTGCCGGCACAGTTTGCTATCCAGACCGCCTTGGGCGGCTATCAGACCATCCGCGACCTGGTGTCGCCAGGCGGCCGGCTGTGCCGCCAGCGCGACCTTGCTTACGAGCTGCTCACCGCCATCCCTGGCGTCAGCTGCGTTAAGCCGCAGGGTGCGATGTACCTGTTTCCGCGGCTCGACCCCAAGGTCTACCCGATTGCCGACGACCAACGCTTCATTCTTGACCTGCTCGAAGCCGAACGCGTGTTGCTGGTACAAGGCACCGGCTTCAACTGGCCGACGCCGGACCACTTCCGCATCGTCTTTTTGCCGCACGAAGACGACCTGCGCGAGGCGCTGGCCCGCATCGGCCGCCACTTCGAACGCTACCGCCGTCAACACGGCACCGCCTGAACCTTTCTGAAAGCCCCCCAGCTATGAATCCCATCCACGTCGGCCTGCTCGGCACCGGTACTGTTGGCGGCGGCACGTTTGCCGTGCTCGCCCGCAACGCCAGCGAGATCGCCCGCCGCGCCGGTCGCCCCATCGTCATCACGGCAGTCGCCGACAAGAACCTCGAGCGCGCCCGCGAAGTGGTCGGCAAGATGCCCGACGTGCGGATCACAGACGACGCCATGAGCATCGTCGATGATCCCGCCATCGACATCGTCGTCGAGTTGATCGGCGGCTATGGCTTCGCCAAGGACGCGGTGCTCAAGGCCATCGCCAACGGCAAGCACGTCGTCACTGCCAACAAGGCGCTGTTGGCAGTGCACGGCAACGAGATTTTCGCTGCGGCCCAGCAGCAGGGCGTGATTGTTGCCTTCGAGGCGGCGGTGGCCGGCGGCATCCCCATCATCAAGGCGGTGCGCGAGGGCCTCACCGCCAACCGCATCGAGTGGATCGCCGGCATCATCAACGGCACCACCAACTACATCCTCTCGACCATGCGCGACAGCGGCCGTCCGTTCGCTGATGTGCTGGCTGATGCGCAGGCGCTTGGCTATGCCGAGGCCGACCCGACCTGGGACATCGAGGGTGTCGACGCCGCGCACAAGATCACCTTGTTGTCCGCGATCGCCTTTGGCACCCCGGTGCAGTTCGAGCAGGCGCACATCGAGGGCATCAGCCAACTCGCCGCCGAAGACATCCGCTACGCCGAGGAGTTGGGCTACCGCATCAAGCTGCTCGGCATCACCAAGCGCGTGGCCGGCGGCATCGAGCTGCGCGTGCATCCGGCGCTGGTGCCGGCCAAGCGCCTCATCGCCAACGTCGAGGGCGTGATGAACGCGGTGCTGGTCAAGGGCGATGCCGTGGGTGCGACGCTGTACTACGGCCGCGGCGCCGGCGCCGAGCCGACTGGCAGCGCAGTGATCGCCGACCTGGTCGATGTGAC
>Ga0209598_10000772_pt1 | contig 26075 bp, 20 predicted proteins | sample M_140807_EF_Meta_FD_187317 | JGI IMG/M metagenome (GOLD analysis project Ga0209598, IMG submission 187317) | Freshwater microbial communities from Lake Montjoie, Canada to study carbon cycling - M_140807_EF_MetaG (SPAdes) (version 2) | ecosystem: Environmental > Aquatic > Freshwater > Lake...
GACTTCGGCGACGTCTCCTATCTGCTCCTGTTCTGAGCCCTTCCAAACCTGACCGAATGCGAAATTGGCCCCTTCCACGGGCCTCGGAGCTTGGATTGCTCCGGCTTTGGCGTACCTTGAGCACATGCCCACGCTCGCGCTGACCGCCAGCCTGCTTGCACTCGCCTGGCATGGACTCGCCGTGGCAGGGTTCGCAGCAGAGCCTCCACGCGCACGACCACTTGTGGGCATCCCGCTCGCCGCGCCGCTGGAAGCGCAGGCGGCAGGCCCGGCGTTTGGCGCGATGCGCCTGCAAGTCGATGCGGCGGCGTGGGACCTGATGGATGCCGGCGACATCGCGTGGATGGACGGCGTGCCGCTTTCCGACGGCTCCACCGTGGACCTGCGCATGATGCGCGTGCATCCATTCAGCCCCGATGCACGCATCGTGCAGATGGTGCCGGGACGTGATGGCGCGCCGATCGAACGCGAGCTTCCGCTGCCGGCCGTGTCCGCCTGGCGCGGCTGCGTCGCAGGCTTTCCCGATTCATCCGCGGTCATCGTTCGTTCGGACGCCGGCGTGCAGGGCTGGATCCAGTTTGACCACCGCACCGAGATCATCTCCTCCGGCAATCCCGCGGGCGGCGATGCCCCCATGATCGCCGACGCAGCGTTCCTGCAGGCAGGTTCGTTCGTGTGCGAGAACCCGCCGCCCATGCTCGACGCCGAGGCGCTGCCAGACGCCGATGCGCCGCCGATCGCGGGCTTCGCGGCCGCCGCGTGCAAGCAACTGCCGATCGCCGTGGAGACCGATCAGGAACTGCTGGCGAAGTTCGCCGGCAACACCACCACCGCCAGCGCCTACGTGGCCACCCTGTTCGCCGGCCTGATGGACATCTACAGCCGCGACTTCAACGGCCGCCCCAGCATCACCTACCTGCGCCTGTGGAGCACCACCGATCCGTGGACGGGCACCAACAGTTCCGATGCACTGAACGAACTGCGCACCCACTGGAACGCCAACATGACGGCCACGCCGCGCGTGTTCACCACCATGCTGTCGGGCCGCAGTCTCGGCGGAGGCGTGGCGTGGGTGTCGCAGGCATGCGCAAGCACCGGCGGCAGCGGATACGGCTACTCGTTCTGCGGCAGCCTGAACGGATCGTTCCCCTATCCGTTGGCGAACAACAGCTCCTCCAACTGGGACATCATCGTCGTCAGCCACGAGATCGGCCACAACATGAGTGCGCGCCACACGCACGAGCTGGGGCTGGATGACTGCTACCTGTCCGACGGTTCGGGCCTCGGCGCCTGCACCATGAAGGCCTCCGGCACCATCATGAGCTACTGCCACCTGTGCTCGGGCGGCTACACCAACATCGCGCTCAACTTCGACAGCACCAACATCACCTCCATCATCAGTCACATCGGCAGCAAGAGCTGCACGCAGCCAACCGTGGCGCTGCCAGTGGCCATCGCCGACACGACCGCGGTGCTGGAAGGCAGCACAAGCGTGCTGGATGTGCTGGCGAACGACAGCGCGAGCAACTGCGAAGGCGTGAGCATTCAGGGATTGCCCGCCACCAGCGCGCTTGGCGTGCCGCTTGCCATCAATCCCACCGGCAGCCCCAGCGGTGGCCCGGCGATCACCTACAACCCCGGCGTCGGCATCCGCGGCACCGACAGCTTCACCTACACGCTGAAGGACACGAGCAACCAGGTTTCCGTGCCCGCCACCGTCACCATCGACGTGAAGCCCGTGCTGTTGCCGTTCACGGGTCTGGCCAACAACGAGCCAGGACTCAACTCGCGCTTCTACGCGCTCACGAGTCCGACCACGCTGCCCGACTTCGCGTCACTCACGCCGTACCAATACGGCACGGCCAGCCTGCTGGCGTATGGCAGCACCACCGGCATCTGCGTTGGCAGCGGTCGCGCGGACAGCGTGGGTGCGGTGTTCGAAGGCTGGATCCAGGCGGCCACCGAAGGCAACTACACGATGTCGGTCACCTCGGATGCCGGAAGCCAGCTGTTCATCGATGGCCTTCTGGTGGTCGACAACAATGGCCTTCACACCTACACCGAGAAGACCGGCACGATCTACCTGAAGCCCGGCTTCCACTCGATCCGCATCCCCTTCTTCGAATCGACCGGCACCTGCGGCCTCACCCTGAAGTGGGCCGTGCCCGGCACCACCACCCGGATCACGGTTCCGGCATCGGCCCTGAGCCGCGGGGGCCAGTTGCACGATCTGGACGGCTCTGGCGGCGTTGATCTGGGCGATCTGGCCGTGCTGATGCTGGATTTCGGATCCGATTGCAGCCTGAATCCCTGCTACGGCGATCCCAATGGCCAGCAGCGGATCGGCCTGGACAACGCCTGTGCGTGCCCAAGTGACCTTGATGGCAATGGTTACATCGATTTTGGCGATGTGGCCTTCTTCCTCATGTATTGACGGGCACCCCCCGCCCAGCCTCTTGATGGGCTTGCGGCCACCCCAGGGTTCCTCTACACTGCGCGGCTCGAATTCGCACGCCGTCAGAACTACCGAATCGGCGCTGGACTCTTGGCTGAGCCAGCAACGCCCCTTGTGGGGGCCCGACAGGTAGGAGGTAAGGACCAATGGCCAAGAAGGTTTCCAAGGTTTTCAAGATCATGGCTCCGGGTGGCAAGGCCACACCGGCTCCGCCACTCGGCCCGGTGCTGGGCGCCAACGGCGTCAACCCCGGCCAGTTCATCAGCCAGTTCAACGAGAAGACGCGCGAGCTGAACGGCCGCGTGGTCGGCTGCATCGTCACGGTGTTCGCCGATCGCACGTTCGAGCTCGAGATCAAGTCGAGCCCGGTGAGCGTGATGATCGCCGCGGCCCTGAAGATCGAGAAGGGTTCGGGCCAGCCCAACACCGTCAAGGTGGGCAAGCTGAGCAAGGACCAGGTCCGCAAGATCGCGGAAGAGAAGTTGAAGGACCTGAACACCACCAGCATCGAGAACGCGATGCGCGTGGTCGAAGGCACTGCCCGAAGCATGGGCGTGACGGTGGAGGCCTGATCCCATGAGCATTCCAAGCAAGAAGACCAAGTCGTCGTTCCGCGGTTTCGGCAAGCGCATGCGCGCCAACCTCGAGAGCAAGCCCGCAAACGCTTTGGCCCCGGCCGAAGCGATCAAGGCTCTTCGCACGTTCAAGGCCCCCAAGTTCGACCAGACGGTGAACGTGGTGGTGAACCTCGGCATCGATCCGAAGGCCGCCGATCAGGCGCTTCGCGGCTCGATCGCCATGCCCCACGGCATCGGCCGCAGCGCCCGCGTGGTGTGCTTCTGCCAGAGCGACAAGGTTGCCGCGGCGAAGGCCGCCGGCGCCGTCGAGGCTGGTGGCGATGAGCTGGTGGCCAAGATCGAAGGCGGCTGGATGGATTTCGACGTGGCCGTCGCCAGCCCCGACATGATGCGTGTGGTCAGCAAGCTCGGCAAGGTGCTCGGACCCAAGGGTCTGATGCCCAGCCCGAAGGCCGGAACCGTGACGCCCGACGTGGCGGGTGCGGTGAAGGAGTACGGCGCCGGCAAGCAGGAGTATCGCAACGATGACGGTGGCAACGTGCACTGCGTCATCGGCAAGATGAGCTTCAAGGACGAGCAGCTCGTCGCGAACCTCAGCCACTTCATCGCCACCATCGACAAGGCCCGCCCGGCCAGCGTGAAGGGCACCTACCTCAAGAAGTGCGTGATCAGCGCCGCCATGAGCCCTGGCGTGCTGGTGGTCGCCTGAACACGGAGCACCGAACATGAGCAAGCCAATCAAGCAGATGATCGTCCGCGAATACCAGAAGCGCTTCGAAGGCGTGGAAGGTGGCGTGTTGGTGGAGATCCGCGGCATGGACGCGGGCACCAACAACCGCATGCGCACCGAATTGGTGGGCAAGAAGATCCGCGTGAGCGTGGTCAAGAACACGCTGGCGGGCAAGGCCTTCCAAGGCACCGCGCTCGAGTCGCTCTCCAAGTTCCTCAGCGGCCCCAGCGCCCTGGTGTACGGTGGCGAGAGCGTGGTGGCCCTGGCACGCGAGATCGTGGCGTGGGCCAAGGACAAGGATTCGCTGAAGTTCAAGGCCGCCATCCTGGATGGCATCACCTTCGAAGGCAAGGCGGGCGTGGAAGCGCTCAGCAAGTACCCCACGCGCGAAGAGGCGCAGGCCAAGGTCGTCACCCTGGTGCTGTCGCCCGGTCGCAAGCTGCTCGGCGCCGTCAAGGGTCCGGGTGGTCGCGTGATGGGCATCGTGAAGGAAATCGAGCGCAAGCTGGAAGCCGGCGAGACCATCGCGGCCAAGGCCTGACGCATTCTTACTGAACCTTTTCGCCGAGTTCTGACTGGCCCCATCGGGTCAAACGCCGGAAGGTCCGGCGCCTCTTGGAACAGGCACAGGAGTTTGAGACATGTCCGATACGAAGACGTTTGATGCGAAGGTGACCAAGATCGGCGACGAGATCGCCAGCCTCTCCCTGAAGGAGGCTGTGGATCTGGCTGAGTACATGAAGGACAAGTACGGCATCGAGGCCGCTGCCGGTGGCGCGGTCATGATGGCTGCGGGCGGCGCGGCTGGTGGTGGCGCTGCTGCGGCTGCGGAACAGACCGAGTTCGACGTGATCCTCGACAACGGCGGCGCGAACAAGATCCAGGTGATCAAGGTCGTCCGCGAGGCGACGGGCCTGGGCCTGAAGGAAGCCAAGGACCTGGTCGATGGCGCTCCGAAGGCCGTCAAGGAGAAGATCTCCAAGGACGACGCCGACAAGCTGAAGACCGCGCTCGAGGGCGCTGGCGCCAAGGTCACGATCAAGTAATTGGCGGGGCCACTGCCCCACCAACCAAATCCGAGACCCAAGACGGGCCCGGCCTCACGGCTGGGCCCGTTTCCTTTTTGAGGGACGGGGGTCGTTATTGGACTTCCATGAAAGTTCCAATAACGACCCCCGTCCCTCCCAACGCGAAAATATTTCAAGAGCGGTGCCTTATCTCGTTGCGGAATTGGCCCGGGTCTTGCTAGCCTGCAGGACTTGGCGGTGGGCGCAGCCATCTTCGATTTCACGCATTAATCGCAGCGGTTCCTCGGCAGGAACCGCGTCGGCGTTGGCTGCGCAAACATCTTGGAGCACGGACCCATGCCCCTGAAGACTCGCGACTTTTCTAAGCGCGGTGATGCAACCCCCGTTCCGAACCTCACACAGGTGCAGCGTGTCGCTTACGAGCGATTCCTGCAACAGGACAAGGAGTCCGCTGAACGCGATCCGACCATCGGCATCGAATCGCTGCTCCGCGAGGTCTTCCCCATCGAGAGCTATGACGCGAAGGTCAAGCTCGAGTACCTGCACTACCGTCTGGAGCAGCCGCGCTACACGCCCGACGAGTGCCGCGAGCTGCGCCTGACCTACGGCATGCCCTTCCGCGTTGGCGTGCGCCTGAGCCGCGAAGGCGGCGGCACCATCAGCGAAGAAGAGATCTACCTCGGCGAGATTCCGATCATGATGGGCGGCGGCGAGTTCATCGTGAACGGCGCCGAGCGCGTGATCGTGAGCCAGCTGCACCGCAGCCCCGGCGTGGACTTCAGCATCGCCAGCAGCATCGGCGACCGCCCGCTGCACAGCGCGCGCGTGAGCCCCGAGCGCGGCAGCTGGATCGAGCTGGAGGTGACCAAGAAGGATGTGCTCACCATGCGCATCGACCAGAGCACGAAGCTGGCAGCGACCACCTTCCTGCGCGCGCTGGACGAGCGTTTCGGCAGCACCGAGAGCCTGCTGAAGCTGTTCTACGAGATCGAGCAGGTGAAGGTCGAGAAGCTCAAGCCCGAGCACCGCAGCGCCGAGCTGATCGTGGACACCGACACCGGTGAAGTGATCTGCAATCCCGGCCAGGAGCTGGGCGAGAAGGGCGTGGCCATCATCCAGGCTTCGCCGCTGAAGACCGCCAGCGTGATCACCAACCCCGGCGACCCGCTGATCCTCAACACCATCGCGCACGAGGATCTCAACTTCTTCGCCGACATCACCGAGTATCAGGCCGCCCTGCTGAAGATCTACGGAAAGCTGCGTCCCGGCAACCCGCCGCAGGTGGACAAGGCCATCGCGCTGTTCAAGGAGAAGTTCTTCGACGAGAACCGCTATCGCCTGGGCCGCGTGGGCCGGTTCCGCATGAACCGCAAGTTCGAGATCTACCGCGAGAGCGGCAAGGGCGAAGGCCGCAACTGGAAGTGGACCGAGGCCGATGCCCGCACGCAGCACCTGCGCGCCGAGGACTTCCTCGCCGTGGTGCAGTACATCCTGGATCTGCGCGCCCGCAACCCGCGCGCGCACGTGGATGACATCGATCACCTGGGCAACCGCCGCCTGCGCACCCTGGACGAGCTCGCCGTGGAGGAGATCCGCAAGGGCTTCCTGAAGCTGCGTCGCACCGTGCAGGAGCGCATGAGCGTGAAGGACCCGAACGAGCTCGGCAAGATCGCCGACCTCGTGAACAGCAAGAGCATCTCCAGCGCGATCGAGTTCTTCTTCGGTCGCAGCGAGCTGAGCCAGGTGGTCGACCAGACCAACCCGCTGAGCATGCTGGTGCATGAGCGTCGCCTGTCGGCCCTGGGCCCCGGCGGCCTGAACCGCAAGCGCGCCACCTTCGAGGTGCGCGACGTGCACATCTCCCATTACGGCCGCATCTGCCCGATCGAGACGCCGGAAGGCACCAACATCGGTCTGATCGCCAGCCTGGGCATCTACAGCGAGATCGATCCCTACGGCTTCCTGCTGACCGCCTACCGCGAGGTGAAGGACGGCAAGGCCACGGGCAAGGTGCGCAAGCTGCGCGCCGACGAGGAGCTGCGCAAGGTGCTCGCGCCGAGCGACACCATGGACCGCGAAGGCCGCCTGCAGGGCGCCAGCGTGGTGGCGCGTCGCGACGGCGATCTGACCCCGGTCGACGCGGGCGAGGTCGAGTTCGTCGACATCAGCCCCAAGCAGATCGTGGGCGTGAGCGCCAGCCTCATCCCCTTCCTCGAGCATGACGACGCCAACCGCGCGCTCATGGGAAGCAACATGCAGCGACAGGCCGTGCCGCTGATCCGCGTGGATCCGCCGGTGGTGGCCACGGGCATGGAGAAGGTGGTCGGCAGCCACAGCGGCATGATCATCAAGGCCAAGCGTGGCGGCACCGTCACGCAGGTGGACGCGCAGCACATCGTCATCGACAACGCCGACGAGTACGTGCTCCGCAAGTTCGTGGGCCTGAACGAGCGCACCTGCCAGAACCAGCGTCCGCTGGTGAAGATGGGCCAGAAGGTGAAGGCGGGCGACATCATCGCCGACGGCGCCAGCACCCAGCTGGGCGAGCTGGCCATCGGGCGCAACGTGCTCGTGGCCTTCAACACCTTCGACGGCTACAACTTCGAAGATGCCATCGTGATCAACGAGCGCCTGGTGAAGGATGACGCCTTCACCAGCATCCACATCGAGAACTTCGACGTGGAGCTGCGCGAGACCAAGCTGGGCCGCGAGGAGTTCACGCGCGACATTCCGAACGTGAGCGAGCGCCTGCTGCGCAACCTCGACGAGAACGGCGTGATCCGCGTGGGCGCCAAGGTGGGCCCCGGCGACATCCTGGTCGGCAAGGTCAGTCCCAAGTCGAAGTCCGAGCTCAGCCCCGAAGAGAAGCTGCTGCATGCCATCTTCGGTCGCGCCGGCGAGGACGTGAAGAACGATTCGCTCGAGGTGCCGGCCGGCACCGAGGGCATCGTGATCGGCGCGCGCCGCTTCAGCCGCCGCATGCACCTGAGCGACGAGCAGAAGAAGGCCCTGAAGAAGGAGATGTCCGCCTACGAGGACGAGATGGATCGCAAGACCATCCAGCTCTTCAAGCAGATGGTGGCCGAGATCAACAAGGCCACCGGCAGCGACATGGTCGATCCCAGCACCCGCCAGAAGGTGGGCGCCAGCGACCTGCCCGAGGTCATCATCGAGCAGATCGAGAACTTCAACGCGAAGTGGATCAAGGGCTCGGCCGACGCGAAGGCCAACGCCGAGACCGCCTACGGCCAGTTCTGGCCGCGCGTGCAGGCCCTCCGCGAGGAGAAGGAGCGCAAGCTCGGCCACATGAAGCGCGGCGACGAACTCGCCAGCGGCGTGCTCGAGATGGTGAAGGTCTACCTCGCCACCAAGCGCCAGCTGAGCGTGGGCGACAAGATGGCCGGCCGCCACGGCAACAAGGGCGTGATCGCCCGAATCGTGCCCGAGGAGGACATGCCCTTCATGTGCGACGGTACCCCCGTCGACGTGCTGCTCAACCCGCTCGGCGTGCCGAGCCGCATGAACGTGGGCCAGATTCTCGAGGTGCACCTCGGCTGGGCCGCGAAGGTCATGGGCTTCCAGGCCGTCACCCCCGTGTTCGACGGCGCCACCGAGGCCGAGATCATGGGCGCCATCGACGAGGCCAACAAGCACGTGCGTGATCGCGTGCAGGGCTTCGAGAAGACCGGCAAGGAGCCCGGCCATCCGCGCGAGCTGCTGGCCGAGGTGCCTTTCGGCGGCAAGGTGCAGCTGCATGACGGTCGCACGGGCGAGCCGTTCCACCAGAAGACCACCGTGGGCTACATGTACCTGCTCAAGCTGCACCACCTGGTGGATGACAAGATCCACGCGCGCAGCACGGGCCCGTACAGCCTGATCACCCAGCAGCCGCTGGGCGGCAAGGCACGCACCGGCGGACAGCGCTTCGGCGAGATGGAAGTGTGGGCGCTCGAGGCCTACGGCGCCGCCTACGTGCTGCAGGAGCTGCTCACCGTGAAGAGCGACGATGTGGAAGGCCGCACCAAGATCTACGACAGCATGGTGAAGGGCACGAACACGCTGCAGGCAGGCATGCCGGTGGTGTTCGACGTGCTCTGCCACGAGATCAAGGGCCTGGGCATGAACATCCAGCTCGAGAAGCTCTCCACCGACGCAGCCCCGCTGCTCTGATTCAAGCAACGCAACGCATCCGTTCCAGATCCGAACTTCAGCGACACACGAGACCATCGCCATGACCATCGCAAGCGACAACGTCTACGACCGCGTGAACGACTACGGAGCCGTCCGCATCAGCCTCGCAGGCCCCAACGACATCCGTTCGTGGAGCTTCGGCGAGGTGAAGAAGCCCGAGACCATCAACTACCGCACCTACCGTCCGGAGCGTGATGGTCTGTTCTGCGAGCGCATCTTCGGACCGGAGCGCGACTACGAGTGCGCCTGCGGCAAGTACAAGGGCACCAAGTACAAGGGCATCATCTGCGACCGTTGCGGCGTGAAGGTGACTCACAGCCGCGTGCGCCGCAAGCGCATGGGCCACATCAACCTGGCCGCCCCCGTGGTGCACATCTGGTTCTTCAAGGCCATGCCCAGCCGTCTGGGCAACCTGCTCGAGATGAAGACCAGCGACCTGGAGAAGGTCGTGTACTTCCAGGATTACGTGGTGATCGATCCCGGCAGCACGGATCTGGAGTTCAAGCAGGTCCTCACCGAAGAAGAGAAGAACGCCGCCGTGGACAAGCACGGCCCCGCCGCCTTCACCGCCATGATGGGCGCCGAGGCGATCCGCGAACTCCTCTCCCCTCTCAAGCTCGACCTGCATGAGCTCAGCGACGAGCTGCGCGTGAAGCTGGCCGAGACCAAGAGCAAGCAGAAGCAGAAGGACTACTCCAAGCGCCTGAAGCTGGTGGAGCAGATCAAGGGCAGCAGCAACGATCCGCAGTGGATGGTGCTCGATGTGGTGCCGGTGATCCCGCCCGACCTGCGTCCGCTGGTCATGCTGGAGAGCGGCAACTTCGCCACCAGCGATCTGAACGACCTGTACCGTCGCATCATCAACCGCAACAACCGCCTGAAGAAGCTGATGGACCTCAACGCGCCCGAGGTCATCGTGCGCAACGAGAAGCGCATGCTGCAGCAGGCCGTGGATGCGTTGTTCGACAACGGCCGCTGCCGCCGCCCCGTGCTGGGCAGCAGCAACCGTCCGCTGAAGTCCATCACCGACATGATCAAGGGCAAGCAGGGTCGCTTCCGCGAGAACCTGCTCGGCAAGCGCGTCGACTACTCGGCGCGTTCGGTCATCGTCGTGGGTCCCGAGCTCAAGCTGCACCAGTGCGGCCTGCCGAAGAAGATCGCGCTGGAGCTGTTCCAGCCCTTCATCATCCGCAAGCTGAAGGAGCGTGGCCTGGCCGACACCATCAAGAGCGCCAAGCGCATGCTGGAGCGCCGCGAGATCGAGGTGTGGGACGTGCTCGAGGAGGTCATCAAGAACCACCCCGTGCTGCTGAACCGCGCCCCCACCCTTCACCGCATGGGCATTCAGGCCTTCGAGCCGGTGCTGGTCGAAGGCAACGCCATCAAGATCCATCCGCTCGTCTGCACCGGCTACAACGCCGACTTCGACGGCGACCAGATGGCCGTCCACCTGCCGCTGTCGCTTGAGGCGCAGGCCGAAGCGCACGTGCTGATGATGAGCACGCACAACATCTTCAGCCCCGCCAACGGCAACCCCATCGTCAGTCCCTCGCAGGACATCGTGATGGGCGTGTACTTCCTCACGGTGACGCAGTCCGAGCCGCCGGTGGCGCTTGACCGCTACATCGAGGGCGCCGTGGACTTCACGGCCGAGGAGCTGAAGTCGCTGCGCTCCCTGCCCCGCTTCGCGCATCCGCACGAGGCGATCCTGGCGTGGGAGACCGGCAAGGTGGATTACCACCAGTGGATCGAGGTTCGCCTCGACCGCTTCAGCGAGCTGGTGCTCGAGGCCGGCAAGGCCAGCAAGGCCATGAAGAGCCGTCGCACCATCACCACGGTGGGTCGCCTGCTGTTCAACGAGATCCTTCCCCACGGCATGCCGTTCTACAACTGCACGCTGGGCAAGAAGGGCGCCGCCAAGGTGATCGACGACACCTTCCGCCGCAACGGCAAGGCCGCCACCATCCGCCTGCTGGACGCGATGAAGGAGACGGGCTTCCGCTACAGCACCCGCAGCGGTCTCAGCTTCGGCGTGACCGATCTTCGCGTGCCCGGCGACAAGCAGAAGCTGCTCGACGAGGCCGAGAAGAAGGTCGGCAAGTCGCAGCGCCAGTACGAGAGCGGTGCCATCACCGATCAGGAGCGTCGCAACCAGGTGCTCGAGGCGTGGGCCAAGTGCCGCAACGACGTCAGCGAACTGCTGATGACCACCCTCAAGAACGACTGGCGCGACGCGGATGGCACCCCCATCCCGACGCCGGCGAAGGGCACTGTTCCGCCCAAGGGCGCGAAGCAGTACCTCAACTCGGTGTTCCTCTTCGCGGACTCGGGCGCTCGCGGCAACAAGAGCCAGATGCAGCAGCTCGCAGGCATGCGCGGCCTCATGGCCAAGCCGAGCGGCGAGATCATCGAGACGCCCATCAAGGCGAACTTCCGCGAAGGCCTGAAGGTGCTCGAGTACTTCAGCTCCACCCACGGCGCCCGCAAGGGTCTGGCCGACACCGCGCTCAAGACCGCCGACTCGGGCTACCTCACGCGCAAGCTGTGCGATGTGGCGCAGAGCGTGACCGCGGCCGACAAGGACTGCGGCACCAAGCGCGGCATCCCGAAGCACGCCGTGATGAAGGGCGAGGACGTGGAAGTGCCGCTGCGCGACGTGATCATGGGTCGAACGGCGCTGGCCAACCTGGTGGATCCGCGCACCGACAAGCTGATCGTGGAGGCCGGCCAGATGATCGACGCCGGCGTGGCCCGCGAGATCGAGGGCTTCCTCGGCGAGGACGGCGTGTTCCAGGTGCGCAGTCCGCTCACCTGCGAAAGTGAACAGGGCATCTGCACCCGCTGCTACGGCATGGATCTGTCCACCGGCAAGCAGGTGGAACAGGGCATGGCCGTCGGCATCATCGCGGCGCAGAGCATCGGTGAGCCGGGTACCCAGCTCACCATGCGCACCTTCCACACGGGCGGCATCGCCTACACCACCGCTGCGGAGAGCCAGTACAAGGCCTCCAACCCCGGCGTGGTGGAAATGGTGGATTGCAACGAGGTGGAATTCGACGGCAGCTTCGTGGTGCTGAAGAAGACGGGCCTGCTGCGCGTCCGCGACGCGAAGGGTCGCGAACTGGACAGCTTCAAGGTTCCCTACGGCTCGCGTCTGAAGGCGAAGCCCGGCGAAGAGGTGAAGAAGGGCCAGCTGCTGCTCGAGTGGGATCCGCACAAGACGCCGATCCTCAGCGAGAAGAGCGGCAAGGTGCAATTCGAGGACATCATCGTCGGCGAGACGATCAAGGTCGAGGAGAAGACCGGCGGCGTCCGCGAGACGATCGTGATCGAGCACAAGGGCGAGCGCCATCCGCGCATCGAGGTGCGCTCGGCCGACGGCCAGATCCTGGACTTCCACCACTTGCCGGCCAAGGCCCGCATCGAGGTGAAGGACGGCGACATGGTGCAGGCCGGCCAGCCGCTGGCACAGACCCCCAAGGAGTCCGCACGCAGCGCCGACATCGTCGGTGGTCTGCCGCGCGTCACCGAGGTGTTCGAGGCCCGCAAGCCGAAGGAACCCGCCGTGCTCGCCGAGATCGGTGGCGTGGTGGAACTGCTGTCGGACAAGCGCAAGGGCAAGATGACCATCCGCGTGGTGGGCGAGGGCGAAGTCGCCGTCGAGCACCATGTGCCGCAGGGCACGCACCTGCTGGTGCACGCGGGTGATACCGTCACCGCCGGCGATCCGCTGGTGGAAGGCCCCCGTGATCCGGCCGACATCGTGCGCATCAAGGGCGAGGACGCCCTGTACGTGTACATGCTCGACGAGGTGCAGAACGTGTACCGCGCGCAGGGCGTGCCCATCTCCGACAAGCACATCGAGGTCATCCTCAAGCAGATGCTGTCGAAGGTGCGCATCGTGGCCAGCGGCGACACCAGCCTGCTGCTCAACGAGGTGGTGGACAAGGCTGTCCTGCGCCGCGTGAACAACGAGCTCGAGGACATGCTGTTCATCGAGGAGCCTGGTCAGACCACGCTCCCCAAGGGCACGCTGCAGCGTCGCGACGAGATCAAGGAAGCCAACGCCACCGCCGAGAACGCGGGCAAGGACAAGGCCAAGACCCGCAAGCCGAAGAAGGCCGTGGGTCGCACCCTGCTCCTTGGCATCACCAAGGCCAGCCTGCAGAGCGAAAGCTTCCTGTCGGGCGCCAGCTTCCAGGAGACCACCAAGGTGCTCACCGAGGCGGCCCTGCGAAGTGCGGTGGACACGCTGGTGGGTCTCAAGGAGAACGTGCTGCTGGGCCATCTGATCCCGGCCGGCACGGGCTTCAAGCCCTATCAGGCGATCCGCGTGCAGCGCCTTGTCGAAGAGCCCATCGACGACGAGACCAGCGATCAGGAGATGGAAGATGCCGAGCTCGAGGCCGAGGCGCTGGGTGCCGAGCGTCCGGGCACCGGCACCACCGTCGGCGATCGCCAGGCCTCGCTTGCGCAGGGCGGCGACGCGCAGAGTGACACGCTGCTGGCGGTCGAAGACGCCGGCGATGACAGCAACGCGTGATCGACGGACAGCCGTCACAGCCTGACCAACCATCCCCACCCGGTGCGCCACCCCGCGCACCGGGTGGCGGTCTTCCATGGTGGCGCGATGGTCTGCGTTTCACCTGCACGCAGTGCGGCAACTGCTGCAGCGGCCCGCCAGGCGCGGTGTGGTTCACCGAGCCCGAGGGACAGGCGATGGCCGACGCGTTGCGGATGCAGTTGCCCGACTTCCTGCGTCTGTTCGCGCGGCAGATCGATGGGCGCTGGTCGCTGACCGAACGCGCCGGCCCGCGCGGCATGGATTGCGTGCTGCTCGACCGCGAGTCGCAACCCGGCAAGGCGCTGTGCCGCGTGTATCAGGCGCGACCCGCGCAGTGCCGCACGTGGCCGTTCTGGCAGCGCAACCTGGTGTCGCGCGACGCGTGGCAACGCGCCGCCGCCGACACGCCGTGTCATGGCATGGGCTCGGGCAACTTCTTCCCCGCCGACGCGATCGTGGAGCGACTGCGCGCCGAGCAGGCGGGCGAGGCCGGTGCGCGATGGTGAGCGCGCTCGATGCCTGGTGGGACGCCGCGGCCAGCGCACCGGTGCAGCAGGCGATGGCCGAGATGGTGGCCGAAGGCGAGCAGGCCGTGCGCGCGCGTCGGCCGCTGTGCCTGGCCAACGGCAACTGCTGCAACTTCGAGCGATTCGGTCACGCGCTGTGGCTCACCGGCCTGGAGACGGCGTGGTGCCTGCGGCAACTGCCCACCATGCCCACCACCGATCAGGTGGAGGCCGCCATGCGCCGCGGCGACTGCCCCTTCCTGCAGGGCGGATCGTGCGGCGTGCATTGGGCGCGACCGCTTGGCTGCCGGGCCTACTTCTGCGACGGCGAGGGCGACGGCTGGCAGGAGGCGCTGCTTGAATCATGGCACGGCCGCGTGCGCACCCTGCACGAATCGCTGGCCCTTCCCTACCGCTACGACGAGTGGCGAAGATTGCTGCGGGATTTCGCCGCCGGGCGCGTAGGATGACCCCGATGCCCGCCCGACCCGACCACATCGACCGCGTCGCCTTCGTCAGCCTTGGCTGCCCGAAGAACCTCGTGGACAGCGAGAAGATGCTCGCCCTGCTGCAGGAGGGTGGCGTGCAGCCCGTGAACGAGTCGGACAAGCCCGACGCGATCGTGGTGAACACCTGCGGCTTCCTGGAAGCCAGCAAGGAAGAGAGTCTGGGCGTGATCCGCGACGCCATCGAGCGCAAGGAGCGCGGTGAGCTGAAGCGCGTGGTGGTGGCCGGCTGTCTGGTGCAGCGACATCGCGCCAAGCTGCTCGAGTGGGCCCCCGGCATCGACGCCATGATCGGCGTGTTCGATCGCGACCACATCGTGGACGCGGTTCGCGGTGCGCCACCCGAGCGCCCCGGTCTGGACGCCGAACGCCCCCGCTACTGGATCGCCGCCAACGCGCTGCAGGCCGCCAAGGAGCGCGGCATGCAGACGGTGGGCCTCACGGTGAATGGCGCCGACGGCAAGGGCGTGGGCTACTTCGAGGGTGACGCCAACCGCTTCCGCCTGACGCCGCGCCACTGGGCCTATCTGCGCGCGAGCGAAGGCTGCAATCAGCGCTGCGCGTTCTGCACCATTCCGTCGATCCGCGGCAAGATGCGTTCGAAGCCCATGTCGGAGATCGTGACCGAAGCGGGCCGACTGATGGACGACGGCGCCTTCGAGCTGAACGTGATCGGACAGGACACCACCAGCTGGGGCATGGACATCGGCGATCCGCGCGGTCTGGTGGGCCTGCTGGAATCGCTCGACGGCGTGGCACGCGAGCATGGCGGCGGCTGGATCCGCCTCATGTACGCGTATCCCAGCACCTTCACGGACGCCATGGTGGACGCGATGGCGCGCCTGCCGAACGTGGTGAAGTACATCGACATGCCGCTGCAGCACGCCAGCGACCAGATGCTTTCGCGCATGCGCCGCCACACCAGCGCCGAGCGCACGCAGGAACTGCTGACCAAGCTGCGCACGCGCATGCCCGACATCGCGCTGCGCACCACCTTCATCGTGGGACACCCCGGCGAGACCGAGGCGGACTTCGAGCAGCTGCTCGACTTCGTGCGCACCAACCGCTTCGACATGGTGGGCTGCTTCAAGTACAGCCGCGAGGAGGGCACGCCCAGCGGCACCATGGATCAGGATCCCGCGCTGCACGTGCCGCCCGAGGAGGCGGAGCGCCGCGAGGAGGCCCTGATGCTGCTGCAGCAGGAGATCGTGTTCGAGCGCAACGAGCGCATGGCCGCCGACAAGCGCAAGCTGCAGCTGCTGGTGGAAGGCCCCGACGAGGAAAACGAGGCGGGCAAGGGCGAGCATGTGTATCTGGCCCGCGCCCCCTTCCAGGCTCCGCAGGTGGACAGCCTCACGCGCCTGATCGCCAAGCGCACGCTGAGCGCGGGCGAAGTGGTGGATGCCGTGGTGACCGAGGCCATGGAGTACGACCTGGTGGCGCGTCCCGAGGACGAGCTGCACCGCCGCGTGTCGCTGCCCATGGCCGGCCGCGGCCGCTGAGCCATGCCGTCGAAGGACGACTTCGACCTGTCACCCGCCGAACGCGAGCGCGTGCGCACCATCGAGCTTTTCCTGGACAGCGAGCCAGAGGATGGCCGCCGCGTGCGACTGCGCAATCCGATGGCGCTGATTCCGCTTGGCGTGATCGTGCTGGTGGTGGGCGCGCTGCTGTGGAGCGCGCAGCACTTCGGATGGAAACGCAACCAGGGCCCGTGGTGGGTGGCGCTGGTGGTGCCGACCGTGGGCGTGCTGGCCGCGTCGGCGGTGTTTCTGGGCATGCGCGGCAATCGCCGCGGTCGCTGGCGCGCACTGCGCGCGGCGGGCTATCCGGTGTGCATCGAATGCGGCTACCGCCTGGATCGCCGGGCGCCCGGCAGCGATCACTGCCCCGAGTGCGGCCGCGAGGACGCGATGCAGGTGGTGAGCGGCTGGCCCCCGTCGGCGGCGCGAGAGCCCGAGGCGCCGGACGCCGAGGAGCAGGCCCCATGAGTCACCTGATGCCACAGCGCCATTGGGGATTGTGGATGCGCATGCACGAGCCGCTGGGCCTGTCGCTGCGTACCCAGTTCGTCGTGCACTTCTGGGCCAACTGGCACATGCTGCTGCAGTGGCGCGATCTGGTCACGAGTTCGCTGTTCGCGCTCATTCCGACCGCGGCGATGGCGCTGGCGCTGTGGACGCTGAAACCCTTCCGCCGAGGTGGGGTGCTCGACTTCGCCACCACCGATGGTTCCACGCTGCTGCTTGCGGGCGTGGCCATCATCGTGCCCTGGCTGGCCGTGCAGCACCTGTTCTTCGTGTACGCCATGCAGCGCTGGTATGCGCCGTATGTGCGACGCGAGCTGGTTCGGCGCGGCAACCCCATGTGCGAGCGCTGCGGGCACCGCCTGCCTCCCAGCCCCCCCACGGCCTGCCCGGAGTGCGGCATTCCGCTGCAGCAGGAATCGAAAGCGGTTTCCGGCTAGAGTGTGGGGCTCCCCGAGCCCGCCCGTGCCCATCCGCAACTTCTCCATCATCGCCCACATCGACCACGGCAAGAGCACGCTGGCCGATCGCCTGCTGCAGGCCACCAAGGCCGTGAGCGATCGCGAGGCGCGCGCCCAGTTGCTGGACAGCATGGACCTGGAGCGTGAGCGCGGCATCACCATCAAGGCCAGCGCCGTCACCGTGCAGCACGTGTACAAGGGCGAGACCTACCAGCTCAACTTCATCGACACGCCCGGCCACGTGGACTTTGCCTACGAGGTGAGCCGCGCGCTCACCGCGTGCGAAGGCGCGGTGCTGGTGGTGGACAGCACGCAGGGTGTGCAGGCGCAGACCGTGGCCAACGCCTATCTGGCGGTCACCAACAACCTGGAGCTGATTCCAGTCATCAACAAGATCGATCTGCCCGCCGCCGATCCGGACGGCGTGGCCATGGAGATCGAGCAGGTGCTTGGCCTGAAGGCCGAGGACTGCATCCTGGTCAGCGCCAAGACCGGCCAGGGCATCCAGCCGCTGCTCGACGCGATCTGCGAGAAGCTGCCGAGCCCCGCGCCCGCCAAGACCGACAAGCTGCGCGCGCTGATCTTCGACAGCGTGTACGACGACTACAAGGGTGTGGTGGTGTACTTCCGCGTGTTCGACGGCAGCATCAAGACCGGCGACAAGATCCGCATGATGGGCACGGGCCGCACCTTCACGGTGACCGAGCTCGGCCGCAACACGCCCTTCCCGCAGAAGATGCAGAAGTTCGGCCACGCCGAGGTGGGCTACATGGCCGCCAGCATCAAGACGCTGGCCGATGTGCGCGTGGGCGACACCATCACGCACGAGAACGATCCGGCCGACGAGCCGCTGCCCGGCTACGAGGAGCCGAAGCAGATGGTGTTCTGCGACTTCTACCCCAGCAGCAGCGGCGCCGACGGCGGCAGCGGCAAGAAGGGCGACTTCGAGGCGCTGCGCGAGGCCATCGAGAAGCTGCACCTGAACGACGCCAGCTTCACCTTCGAGGTGCAGCACAGCGAGGCGCTGGGCTTCGGTTTCCGCTGCGGCTTCCTGGGCCTGCTGCACATGGACATCGTGCAGGAGCGTCTGGAGCGCGAGGGCAACGTGGAGGTGGTGCAGACCGCCCCCACCGTGACCTATCGCGTGGCGATGAACGACGGCACCGAGCTGGAGATCCACAACCCCGCGGATCTGCCCGACCTGAGCCACGTGACCGGCATCCTGGAACCGCTGGTGAAGATCGAGATCATCTGCCCCAACGAGAACATCGGCGACCTGATGAAGCTGTGCGACGCGCGCCGCGGCATGTTCAAGAGCCAGCGCTTCCTCAGCGACACGCGCCAGATCCTGGACTACGAGCTGCCGCTGGCCGAGATCATCTACGACTTCTACGACAAGCTGAAGTCGATCACGCGCGGCTACGGCACGATGGACTACGAGCTGATCGGCTTCCGGCAGGACGATCTGGTGAAGGTGAACATCCTCGTGAACAACGAGCCGGTGGAGGCGCTGAGCCTGATCACCCACCGCGCGCTGGCCGAGCACCGCAGCCGCGTGATCCTGGAGAAGCTGAAGAAGCAGATCGATCGCCATCAGTTCGAGATTCCGCTGCAGGCGGCGATCGGCGGACGCATCATCGCGCGCGAGAGCATCAAGGCCCTGCGCAAGAACGTGCTGGCCAAGTGCTACGGTGGCGACGTGAGCCGCAAGCGCAAGCTGCTCGAGAAGCAGAAGGAAGGCAAGAAGCGCATGAAGACCGTGGGCATGGTCTCCATTCCGCAGGAAGCCTTCATGGCCATTCTCGATCAGGGCGACTGATCCGCGCGTGCTGGAACCGCCGTACACTGGCTCGATGCGCCACGCATCCCGAATCATCGTGCCCGCCGTGCTGATCGCCGGAGGCTTCCTGCTCGCCCAGTTCGCCATGCCTCGCGTGGCCGACGCGCGTGCCACCCCCGCCGGCGACCTGGGCCCGGCGCAGGCCGTGCTGCTCGAGGGCAAGGACGGCGTGATGAAGCTGGCGAACAGCGATGGCCGTCCGGGCTGGGGCGACGAACCCACCGCCAAGAGCTGGAGCGTGGGCGCCGTGCATGTGGACAAGATCCTGAAGAAGCTGCTCGACAACAAGAGCTACCAGGACGAGCGCGCACGCTTCGACGACGAGGCGAAGAAGCAGGGCCTGGAATTCCAGAAGGAAATGGACAGCCTGAAGACCGAGTTCGGCAGCAAGTCGAAGGACGACCCCGACTTCCCGAAGGGCCAGGCCGCGGTGCAGGCGCTGTTCGAGCGCTACCAGAAGTGGAACGCGGGCGTGCAGGCCGCGCAGGGCAAGATGGTGGCCGATCAGGTGGAGAAGGCGTATCGCGAACTGACCACCGCCGTGGACGTGGTGTGCGACCGCCGCAAGATCGACCTGGTGTACCGCTTCATTCCCTCGGTCACGCCCTTCGAATCGCAGGATCTCGGCAACGCCATGATCCAGGTGCAGGCGCGCACCTTCCTGCGTGCACCGGAGTCGATCGACCTGACCGCCGACGTGATGAAGGAACTGAACCTGACCAACGACTGAGTCAGCGGCCGGTTTCGTTCAAGCGCTCGCCGACGGCCTGCATCAGGCGGTCGGCGAGCCTGTTTTTCACCTGCACCAGGTCGGGCGCGCGCGAACCCAGTTCACGCTGCAGACTGGTGACCGGCCGCCCCACCAGACCGCACGGCACGATCAACTCGAACTGCCCCAGGTCCGGACACACGTTCAACGCCAGACCATGCAGCGTGGCCCAGCGACTGATGCGCACGCCCATCGCGCAGATCTTGCGCTGCGGCGCACCGTCGCCCACCCACACGCCGGTGGCGGCTTCGTCGCGCATGCCCTGCACGCCGAACGCCGCAAGCGTGTCGATGACGGCCTGCTCCAGAAAGCGCATGTAGCCATGGATGCGCAGATCGAGACGATGCAGATCGAGGATCGGGTACGCCACCAGCTGTCCCGGCCCGTGCCAGGTCACGTCACCGCCGCGATCGGTCTCCACCTTCTGCACGCCAAGCTCGGCCAGCCGCGCATCGCTCACGATCACATGCCGCTCGGCGCCGGGCCGTCGACTCACGGTGATCACCGGTGGATCGTGCTCCACCAGCAGCAACTGCATGGGCGGCCGTGCGTCGCGCGCCGCCACCAGGTCGGCGTGCACCGCGCGCTGGCGCTCGAGCGCCGCGGCGTAGTCCATGCGACCCAGATCCTGCACCTGCAGCGGCTGCATGGCGCGAAGCGTAGGGGCTGAAGCGGTGCGCCGCGTTCCCTACAATCGCTCGCCCATGGCTCGCATCCATCCCACGGCCGTCGTGCTCGGTGATGTCACCCTTGCTCCCGATGTGGAGGTTGGGCCCTTCTGCGTGATCGAAGGCTGCCCCGGCCCCGTCACCATCGGCGCCGGCACGCGCCTGCTGCACCGCGCGAGCATCCAGGGCCCCTGCACCATCGGCGAGCGCAACATGCTCTACCCGGGCTGCACGCTTGGCATGCCGCCTCAGGATCTTGGCTTCAATCCAGCCGAGCCGGGCCCCGGCCTGATCGTCGGCAACGAGAACGTGTTCCGCGAAGGCGTGAGCATCCATCGTGGCAAGACGCAGTCCCCCACCCGCATCGGCAACAACAACTACTTCATGGCCAACTCGCACGCGGGCCACGACTGCGTGGTGGGCAACCGCAACATCCTGGCCAACGGCACGCTGCTGGCCGGCCATGTGGAAGTGGCCGACCGCGTGATCTTCGGCGGCAACTCGGTGGTGCACCAGTTCTGCCGCGTGGGCCGCAACGCCATGGTGGGCGGCCTGACGGGCTTCAGCCTGGATCTGCCGCCATTCTTCATGGTGACCGGCATCAACATCGCCGCCAGCCTGAACCTGATCGGCATGCGCCGCAGCGGCATGACGCGCGAGCAGATCGACACGGTGCGCTGGGTGTTCAAGACGCTTCAGCGCAGCCGGCTGCCGTTGCCAGCGCGCGTGGCCGAACTGCGCACCCGCGCTGGTGACCCGCTGGTGGACGAATACATCGCGTTCATCACCAGCGGCAAGCGCGGCATCGTGCCCGGCGAGGGCACCACGGTGCGCGGCAGCGCCGTGAACCTGGATTGAGCGCCATGCGCCTTCGCCTGCGCGTGCTGGCCAGCGGAAGCAGCGGCAACGCGGCGCTGCTGACGGCCTTCGATGGCACGCGACGACACGACCTGCTGATCGACCTCGGCCTGTCGCCACGCAGACTGCGTGGCCTGCTGCGCGCGGAGGGCGCGGATCTTGAAAGCCTGCACGGCGTGCTGCTGACGCACGGCGACGTGGACCACCTGCATACGGGCTGGACACGCGGCTGGCCATCGCTGATGGCGCCGCCCGTGGTGGTGCGGCCCGAGCACGGACATCTGCTTCCACGCGCGGGACTGCCCCACGCCCCCACGCGCTGGATCGCGGAACCACTCGACATCGGCCCCTTCCGCATCAGCGCCACCGCGCTGCCGCATGACCGCGAAGGCAGCACGGCGTTCCGGGTGGATTTCGCCGACATCGGCGTGGGCTGGGCCACCGACATGGGGCGCGTGCCACCCACGCTGCCGCAGCTGCTCGATGGCGTGCGCCTGCTCGCGCTGGAAAGCAACTACGACCCGCCCATGCAGATGGCAAGCCCGCGCCCGGACTACCTCAAGCATCGCATCATGGATGGCAGCGGTCACCTCTCGAACGCGCAGGCACTTGAACTGGTGCACACGCTGCACGCGCAGGGCACCTCGCCTGAACACATCGTGCTGCTGCATTTGAGCGAGCAGTGCAACGATGCGGCGCTGGTGCAGGCGCTGTGGAAGCGCGAGGCCGCGCATCTGGCGCCTCGCATGCGTGTGGCCGCACGACGCGAGCCCACCGACCCGATCGAAGTGATCGCCACCGCGCCGCTGGCCAGCGCCTGAAACTCAGGCCTGCGGCACACCTGCCGCGATCTGCATCGCCAGCCACGCCTGCGCATCGCGCTGCAAAGCACCCACCGATTGCCCTGCCACGAACAGCGGCACCAGCATGGGCATGCCGGCGGGCAACGGCTCGTGCAGCGGCACCTCGGCGCTGCCTGCGTAGCGGCCCGATTCGTCGAAACGCCGGTACACCTGCACCGGCGCCGACATGGGCTCCACATTGCACCCCACGCACGAGAGGTCCGCATGCTCCGTCCACCACGCGATGCACTCCCCGGGCAGCGCGATCGTGCCAGGCTCCATCACCGCAACCGTGCCGAGCGCGGCCGTCAGATCCTGCTTCCACGCAGGCACCACCATCGGCTGCGCACCGTTCCATCGCAGACCACGCAGCCCCGCGTACAGGCTGACGGTGATCGACTCGCGCGCCGAGGCCATCAGGTCGAGCATCCACGCCGGCATCGGTTCACCGTGCCAGGCGTGACGCAGCATTTCGCAGGACCGCTGCACAAGCACCTCGGCCTGGTCACGCGCATACGCCCGCGAGGCCGCTGGCAGACGGTCAAGCTGCCCCATCGCGATGCCCACCGCCTGCAACTGCACCAGCGGCGTCACGCTTGCGCGCAGGCGATCACCCTCGGCATCGCGTGGCCAGGCGCGCGAGGCCGCCGCCAACTGGCTGGCCTGCGCCAAGAGGGCCGTCCATGCATCGATGGCGGTTTCGTCGGACATGCGAAAATCCTAGCGCTTTGCAGCGTCCCTGCAGCGCACCGCCCCGCTACGCTCGCCATCCCGTGAGCGACTTCATCGGACACAAGTGCGGCGTGGCGTTGGTGCGGCTGAAGAAGCCGCTGGAGGCCATGCGCACCGAGCACGGTGACATCCTGTGGGGCCTGCGCCGCATGTACCTGCTCATGGAGAAGCAGCGCAACCGCGGCCAGGACGGTGCGGGCATGGCCACGGTGAAGTTCGACATGCCGGCCGGCGAGCCCTTCCTGATGCGCATGCGGAGTGCCAAGCGCAATCCGGTGGAGCGCCTGTTCGACGAAGCGATGAGCCCCGCCGTGGAACTCTCCGCGATGGAGATGCGCTCGGCGCATCCGATCGAGTTGAAGCGACGCGTGCCCATGCTGGGCGAGGCCATGCTGGGGCACCTGCGCTACGGCACCTACGGCGGTCGCGGCGCGGCCTTCTGCCATCCGTATGTCCGCCGCAGCAGCGTGGCGAGCCAGAACCTGGTGATCGCGGGCAACTTCAACCTCACCAACAGCAACGAGCTGTTCCGCGCGCTGGTGGAACTGGGCCTGAATCCCGTGGGCGACACCGACACCGGCGTGGTGCTGGAGAAGATCGGCCACTTCCTGGATGCAGAACACGAGCGTCTGCGCGGCGCCATGGGCCTGGGCAGTTTCCGTGGCCTGGACGGCAACGATCTTGCGGCGGCGGTGGCGCAGGAAGTGAGCCTGCCCCGCGTGCTGCGCAAGGCCACGCAGCAGTTCGATGGCGGCTACGTGTTCGTGGGCATGCTGGGCAGCGGCGACGCCTTCGCCTGCCGCGATCCGCACGGCATCCGCCCCGCCTTCGTGGCCGAAACCGACGATCTGGTGGCCGTGGCAAGCGAGCGCGCCGCGCTCACCACCGTGCTGGGCCTCGAGCCCGCGCAGGTGAAGCCGCTCGAACCTGGTCACGTGATCGTGATCAAGCGCGACGGCACCGTGCGCACCGAGCCGTTCTGCCAGCCCGGGCCGCGCCGCGAATGCGCCTTCGAGCGCATCTACTTCAGCCGCGGCAACGACCCGGACATCTACGAGGAACGCAAGAGCCTGGGCCGCGAGCTGGCGCCCCGCGTGATGCAGGCCCTGAACGGCGACGCGGAGAACGCGGTGTTCGGCTTCATTCCGAACACCAGCGAAACGGCCTACATCGGCCTGGTCGACGAGATGGGCCGGCAGATGCGACTTGCGCGCGGCAAGCAGCTCACCGAACGACTGGCCGCCGGAAAGTTGACGGCCACCGAACTGGAGCAGGCACTCACGCTGAGCGTGCGCGCCGAGAAGGTGGCGCACAAGGATCAGAAGCTGCGCACCTTCATCACCCACGACGAGGCACGCCGCGATCTGGTGGCGCACGTGTACGACGTGACGCTCGGCACGGTCGGACCCGCCGACGCACTGGTGATGGTGGACGACAGCATCGTGCGCGGCACCACGCTGCGCGACAGCATCGTCACCATGCTCGCCAGGCTCTCGCCATCGCGCATGGTGATCGTCAGCAGCAGTCCACCGATCTGCTACCCCGACTGCTACGGCATCGACATGAGCCAGCTGGGCCGCTTCATCGCCTTCGAGGGCATGGTGAAGGTGCTGCGCGAGCGAGGTCAGCAGGACCTGATCGACGAGGTGGAGCGGCGCTGCCAGGAGCAGCAGCACACCCCGCTGTCCAAATTGAAGAACCATGTTCGCGCGCTGTACGACGCCGTGGACCACCCCACGCTGGAGAACGCGGTGGCCGACCTGATCCGACCCCCCGGCCTGGCATGGAAGGGCACCCTGCAGGTCGTCTACCAGACCCTGGACGGCCTGAAGCGCGCCATGCCCCACCACACCGGCACCTGGTATTTCGACGGCAATTACCCCACCCCCGGTGGCCTGCGGGTGCTGAACACGGCCTATCTGCAGTGGTGCCGCCGGGAAGACGCCCGGGCGTACTGACCCGGCCTCTGGAAACCCTGAAATCCGTTGGAGGCGGGGGTTCCATCGGCTTGACCATTGGCCCGGTTTCGGTTCTACTTGACGACCCGTCGCTGCCAGGTCTGGCAGCGCGTTCAGAACCGACTCCAGGAGTCCGAATGGCTCGTTACACCGGTCCCAAGGTCAAGCTCTCCCGTCGCGTTGGCGTGCCCGTGGCGGATACGCCGAAGCACACCGCCAAGCGCCAGCTCACGGCGCCAGGCATGCACGGCTTCCGCGGCAAGCGCAACAAGCCCTATGGCGTGCGCAAGGACGAGAAGCAGAAGCTTCGGTACCACTACGGCGTGCTGGAAGCCCAGTTCCGCCGCACGCTGGCCGAGGCAGGCCGCATGACCGGCAACACCGGTGAAGTGCTGCTGCAGCTGCTCGAGCGTCGCCTGGACAACCTGCTGCGTCGCACCGGCTTTGCCCGCACCATCTGGGCGGCACGCCAGATCGTGGCCCACGGCCACGTTCGCGTGAACGGCCAGAAGGTGGATCGTCCCAGCTTCGTGATCAGCGTCGGTGACGTGATCACGATCAAGGACAAGACGCAGAAGCTCATCCGAGACAACATGGAAAGCCTCGCTGGCCATGTGGTTCCGGGATGGCTCGAAGTGAATCCGGCCGAGCTCACCGCCAAGGTGACCAGCCTGCCCACTTCGGATCAGATCCCCTTCGACGTCAACACCAACCTGATCATCGAGTTCTACCGCTGAGATCCCCCGCCCGCCCGCGGGTATCGCCCGGCGGTTGGGCTGGCGAAGCCGTGTGGCGGATGGGTCACCCAAGACCCCCGCTATCGCCATGCTCAAGTTTCTCCGCCAGTACAACAAGTTCCTTCTCGCCGGCTTTGGCTCGATCCTGCTGCTGACGTGGCTGGTGCCGAGCGCGGTCACGGAGTTCTCGCGCCGCAGCGGTGCCACCAACGCCACCTGGGCCACGCTGGGCGATGGCCAGACCGTGACCATGGGAGAACTGCAGCAGCTGCAGCGCCAGATGAAGGTGCTCGATGCGATGGGCGTTCCCGTTCTGTCGCAGCTCGGTGGTCAGCGCGATGCGGGTCTCTGGTATCTGCTTGTGCGCGAAGCGCGTCAGGCCGGCCTGGTGGGCGGCATCAGCGACGGACAGCGCGTGTTGGCGGGCATGGGCAACGGCATCAAGCCCGAGCAGGCACTGCCACGACTCTGCGCCGCCAGTGGCCTGCAGCCGCAGGCCGTGCTCGAGACGCTTGCCGAGCTGCAAGGCGTGGCACGACTGCTCAGCATCGCCAACAGCGCAGCACGCCTGAGCGATGTGCGCCTTGAAGTGAAGGCGGCCGAGGCCATGACCGGCGTGGCCGCC
>Ga0209598_10000774_pt1 | contig 26058 bp, 19 predicted proteins | sample M_140807_EF_Meta_FD_187317 | JGI IMG/M metagenome (GOLD analysis project Ga0209598, IMG submission 187317) | Freshwater microbial communities from Lake Montjoie, Canada to study carbon cycling - M_140807_EF_MetaG (SPAdes) (version 2) | ecosystem: Environmental > Aquatic > Freshwater > Lake...
CAGGATTCGAACCCACGACCCCCTGGTTCGTAGCCAGGTACTCTATCCAACTGAGCTACAGCCGCCCGGACAATTGAAGATCATAACATCTGGGTTGGACCGCGATCAAACTAGTCGCCGAATTGACTTGTTTAGAGCCCACCACGCAGGGCGGTTTTCATCAGCTCGGCCATTGAGCGGGCTTCCAGTTTTTCCATCAGGTTGGCCCGATGCGCTTCGACGGTCTTGATGCTGATGCCGAGGTCGTCAGCGATCTGTTTGTTGAGCCGGCCAGCCACGATGCGCTCGAGTACTTGCTGCTCGCGCGCAGTCAGTCGCGATAAACGAACATCGCGTTCACGACCGATTGTTGCCGAATCGTCGGTTCCTTGATTCTGTTCCAGGCAGGCAGAAACGGCTTGCCGGAGGGAGGCTTCACTGAAGGGCTTTTCGATGAAGTCAAAGGCCCCCTTTTTCATGCTTTCGACTGCCATCGGCACATCGCCATGTCCCGTTACAAATACCAGAGGGAGTTTGGAACCACGGCGGATCAGGACGTCCTGCAACTCGAGACCGCTCATGCCAGGCATTCGAATGTCGGCAATCAGACAGCCGCCGCTCTTTGGGTCCACACGCTCCAAAAAATGCTCTGCGCTCTCAAACGCTTCGACGCGATAACCGTTGCCCTCAAGCAACCATCGCATCGAATCGCGAACGGCCTCGTCATCCTCAACAACAAACACGGTGTCTTCGTAAACAATCATAGTGCAACCTGAGTGGATTCTTCGACTTCTTGATAGGCTTCCGCGAGCGGCAGGGTGAACCGGAACACACACCCGGTGGGTTCAGCTGGTTCAACCCACAGGCGTCCCTCGTGGAATTCCACAATTGTGCGACAAATGTTGAGACCCATTCCCATGCCTTCGCTTTTGGTGGTGTAAAACGGCTCGAATAAGCGATCCTGAAGTTCTTGCGACACCCCTGGACCGGTGTCAGCAACCATGAATTCAAGCTGATGTCCGACCACGCTGACAGCTAGACGTAATGAAAGTTCTCGAGTTGACTGCGAGCGCTGGCCGTCGCTGCGCATGGCCTCAATTGCGTTCTTCATGAGGTTTAGTAAGACTTGAGCGATCAGAATGGGATCAGCCCAAAAATTGGGTAGTTCGACGAGCGGCTCGACATCGATTCGGATTCGGTGGCGGGATGCATCGATCTCGGCGAGGCCCACGGCATCTGCGATGATTGTTCTCACCTCACATGATTCACGCGACGGTTCGCTGCGTCGCACAAATCCCCGAATTCGGCGTATCACTTCAGCGGCGCGCTCGGCCTGGCGCCCCGTCTTGGAGAGCGCATCGATGAGTTCCTCACGGTCCATAGATTGGCCCCGAAGTGCCCGATCACGCAGACGGGCAGTGAGCCCGGAAACATAGTTCGAGATCGCAGCCAAAGGTTGATTGATTTCGTGAGCAAGCGACGACGCCATCTCGCCCATGGTAATCAAGCGGGACGTGTGGGCCAGCTTTTCATCTTGCCGCCGCTGTCGCTCGAGATCAAATCGCCGATTGGTGATATCGGTGGCGACCTGAATCTCAACCTGGCGGCCGTCCACCCAGCGGATCGGGCGGGTCCGAACCTCAAACCAACGTTGGGTCTCGTGACTCCAGACTTCGGTTGCTGACTTGTCAGTCTTGGGGGCGGCGATCGCCGCCCGTAAAGACCGATGTCCAGAAGAGTCAGAGCCGAAGAGTTGGCGGTACATTGGGTTGGCGAACAGCAGGGTCTCTGCGCCAGTGTCATCAAGGCCCAAGACGGAAACCGCGGCATCTAATTCGTCGAGGACGGTCGTGAATCGATCCTGGGCAGCGGCAAGTTCGGCGCGAATGCGACGGGGTTCAGTAATGTCGGTCACCGAGGTCATCCAGCCGACTTTTTCGCCGTTGTGATCGATGAGGGGAGAAACATACATCCGTGTATCGACTGCCCCGCCGTCGCGTCTTTTAAGCCGGACTTCAATTCCAGCGGGGGAAGCTTCGCCAGCTAACATTTTTTGAAGGGCGGCTGCCTGATGAATGATTTCGTCATCGGTCCAATAGGGAAATGGAGCGACTGCGCCGACCAATTCCTCGGCGTCAAATCCGGTCATCCGACAGAAGGCTCGATTGACGTACGTGATGCGGCCCTGGTTATCGAACGCCCGCATACCGGTCAGCATCGAGTCTTCCATTGCCCTGCGAAAAGCCGCCTCTGCGAGGGACTGTCCCAGCGAGTGGTCGCGCTGCGCCTCCGCTAGCATGCGCAATCGAACCGCGCGCCAGAGCAACCCGAGGCTGGCCAGAATAAGAATCGACAGCGTCATGACCGCGCCGTAAAGAAGCCGCTCTACCCGTTGTGGTCTCGGTTCGTAGCCATAGGCTTTGAGACGCAGTCCATGACCTGGTGGCTCCAACAGGATTTCATGTTCGAGCGTCGGCTGTCCGGCCGAACGGATTGAGGTGCTCGCAAGAACCTGGCGCTCGGCGCTGAGAATCTCAAGCTTGTATCGTTGCCTCGAATCGTTGGCCATCGCAATCGGAAATAACCGACTGAGGGGGTATCCCACAAAAATAGAACCGCTCGCCACGCCACTGCGCATAATCGGGATGTGCAGTTCGATCAGCACGCTGCCGTCCTCGACGGTGAAAGGTCGACTCCAGGCGGTCCCGCGGCGAACGAGCGAACTGCGCCAGGCCTGAACTCCGATCGAATCTTCGATCTGCATGCCAGGGATTCGGGTGTCGGGCGGAGTAATCGTAGATTGCGATAGCACCCACAGAACCGTTCCCCTGGTATCAATCGCCCCAACCCAGGCGACTTCTGGGTTGCGCTGCAAAAACTGGGTTGGAGCACCGAGGGTCGCACCGGGCGGGGCAACCTCACCGAGTTCTCGATAGGTGGCCCGAGACCATTCCGGTGCGGCAGCTGCGACTGATTCGGTATGAGCTTGCCAGCGGTTTCTGAGTGCTTGTTGAGCCCACTCGAGATCTCTGATCAGGGTTTGTTGCTGTTGCTCCTGATCGCTCTCCTGGGCATAGAAAAATGCGGACGTCATCAAACCTAGAAACAATAGGAGTCCAACGGTCGGCGCCGCTAACCACCGCCTGAGCGATTGGAGCTCTGGGGCGCCGCCGACGGTGGGCTTGATCGGCGAGGGTAGGGCAGGAGGGCGTCCGTTAAACATATCGATAATTATTCTAATTTCGCATTATGAAAAATGGTTTTTCAATCTGAAAATATGTCTTGCAAGTTCTCTGAAGCACCTTGAAAATTTGAATCATCGCGCGTCGTTGCGTTGGCAGGAGACAACTATGAATGCAATACCGGAACAATTCGCTGGTTCTATCCACGATCCAGACCCGCAGGAAACCCAAGAATGGCTGGATGCGCTCGAAGGGGTGATTCAGCGTGAGGGTCCCGAACGGGCGCATGCACTTTTGGAACAGCTGATTGAGCAGACCCGTCGGTCGGGTGCATACGTTCCATTTTCCCCCCATACCGCCTACGTCAATACCATCCCGACCCACCTCGAGGTGCCGTGTCCGGGGAACATGGAGTTCGAGGAACGGATCCGCTCCTACATTCGCTGGAATGCGATGGCGATGGTTGTCCGCGCGAACAAGCATAACCCACCCGATGGCGGTGATCTGGGCGGTCATATTGCTTCATTCGCATCGCTCGCGACGATGATCGGCGCGGGTATGAATCACTTTTGGCATGCCCCCCATGAAGGTCACGGTGGAGACCTGGTCTATTTTCAGGGCCATGCTGCCCCGGGGCTTTACGGGCGCGCTTATCTAGAGGGGCGCCTGAGCGATGCGCAACTGGATCACTTCCGGCAGGAAGTTGACGGTATCGGGCTGTCGAGTTATCCGCATCCGAAGTTGATGCCAGAGTTTTGGCAGTTTCCAACTGTTTCGATGGGTCTCGGGCCGCTCATGGCGATCTACCAGGCTCGATTCCTGAAGTATCTCCACGCACGCGGCTTGGCAGATACGAGTAACCGGAAGGTCTGGGTGTTTTGCGGCGACGGCGAAATGGATGAGCCTGAGTCGCTTGGTGCGATTGGTCTCGCCGCGCGCGAAAAGCTCGACAACCTCGTGTTCGTTGTGAACTGCAATTTGCAGCGCCTTGACGGGCCAGTGCGGGGTAACGGCAAGATCATCCAAGAGCTTGAAGGCGACTTTCGAGGTGCGGGTTGGAACGTCCTTAAACTGATCTGGGGTTCGTACTGGGATCCGTTATTGGCCCGCGACAAGGATGGCATCCTGCAACGGGTCATGATGGAAACCCTCGATGGCGAATACCAGGGCTTCAAGGCCAACGATGGCGCCTACGTGCGCCGGAAGTTTTTTGGCAAACACCCCCGTCTGCTCGAACTTGTCAGCAAGATGACAGATGCAGATATCTGGCGCCTGAATCGCGGCGGCCATGATCCGCACAAAGTCTATGCCACCTTTCACAGCGCTACCCAACATCGGGGCCAGCCGACAGTAATCCTAGCCAAGACGGTCAAAGGGTACGGGATGGGTCGGATTGGCGAGGGCAAGAATACGACCCACCAGCAGAAGAAGCTAGATCACGACTCGATCAAGGATTTCCGCGACCGTTTTGGCATTCCGATCCCGGATGATCAACTCGAGTCTCTGCCGTTCTATAAGCCAGCCGACGATACGCCTGAAATGCGCTACATGCACGAGCGCCGGGCTGCCTTGGGCGGATACCTGCCCCAGCGTCGCATGCGCTCGTCGGAGACTCTGATCGTGCCGCCCCTCAAGGCGTTGCAGGCGGTTCTGGAGCCGACGGCCGAAGGGCGCGAAATTTCGACGACCCAGGCATTCGTCCGGATTTTGACGGCGTTGGTCCGCGATCAGTCACTTGGTCCGCGCGTTGTGCCGATCGTGCCCGATGAGGCGCGGACCTTCGGAATGGAGGGAATGTTCCGCCAACTCGGGATCTATGCGCCTGAGGGTCAAAAATACGAGCCGGTCGATCGTGATCAGGTGATGTACTACCGAGAGGATAAGCAGGGTCAGATTCTCGAAGAGGGAATCAATGAGGCAGGCGCGTTCAGTTCCTGGATTGCCGCGGCGACCTCGTACTCGACTAACGATCGGGTGATGGTGCCGTTCTACATTTACTACTCAATGTTCGGATTCCAGCGGATTGGTGATCTTGCCTGGGCGGCTGGCGATATGCAGGCGCGCGGGTTCTTGCTCGGTGGAACGGCGGGGCGGACCACCCTCAATGGTGAGGGTCTGCAACACGAAGACGGACACAGCCATATTTTGGCCTCGACGATTCCTAATTGTGTCTGTTACGACCCGACGTACGCTCACGAACTCGCGGTAATTATTCAGCACGGTCTGGAACGCATGGTGGCTCGCCAGGAGAATGTTTATTACTACCTGACGGTGATGAACGAGAACTACGCTCATCCGGGACTCCGTGCTGGCGATGAAGACGGGATCATTCGCGGCATGTACCGACTGCGCGAATCGACTTTGAAGTCGGGCCGGGGCGCTAACAAAGCGAAGGGTAGTGTGCAGTTGCTAGGATCTGGAACGATCCTGCGCGAGGCACTTGCGGCGGCGGACCTTCTTGAGAAGGACTGGCAAGTGGCAGCCGACGTCTGGAGCGTGACGAGTTTTACTGAACTGCGTCGCGACGGCCTTGATTGTGACCGCACCAATCTTTTGCACCCTGAGGCGGACCCAAAGGTGCCTTATGTCACACAGGCGTTGGCGGCCACGCAGGGTCCCATCGTGGCGACGACCGATTACATGAAGCTGTTTGCTGATCAGGTGCGGCCATTTATTCCCAAAGGGCGCGATTACCGAGTGCTCGGTACGGACGGATTTGGCCGGTCGGATTTCCGGGCTAAATTGCGTGAGCACTTCGAGGTAGATCGCCGTTTCGTCGTGCTGGCAGCGTTGCGTGCGTTGGCAGACGAGGGCAAGCTGGATCGCAGTGTTGCGGCCGAGGCGATTCTTCGGTACGGGATCAACCCCGCGAAGGCCAACCCACATAGCGCATGAACAAGGACGGGGAAAAATCCATGAGTGCGGTGATTGAACTGAAGGTACCCGACATCGGTGATTTCGAGTCGGTCGAGGTGATTGAACTGTTGGTCAAGCCGGGCGATTCCATCCGGCTCGAACAGAGTTTGATCACGGTGGAGAGCGATAAGGCTTCGATGGAGATCCCGGCTTCAGCCGCGGGTATCGTGCGCGCGCTGCGAGTCAAGGTCGGAGACAAAGTGCGCGAGGGCAGCGTGGTCCTTGAGCTTGAGACTTCGGAGGCAGTTGCCGCGGTTGTTCCTTCGGAACCTGCAGCCGCCCCTGCTGCTGCGGTCGAAGCGCCAGTATCCGCCCCCGCGGCTCCAGTCGCTCCAGTGGCCTCACCTGCCCCCGCTTCCGCCGTAGAGCCGCACGTGCCTGCGGCCTCTGACCCGGTCAACCAACCCCATGCGTCGCCATCGGTGCGGATGCTCGCGCGTGAACTTGGAGTCGACCTGCATCGGGTCACCGGAAGCGGTCCCAAGACAAGAATCACTCCGGATGATGTGCGCGCCTATGTCAAACAAGCCGTCGCTCTGTCGCTCGGAATGTCCGTTTCAGATGGTCATGGCGGATCTGCCGGAGGCGGTGTAACAGGCGCCGGTGCGATCCCGTTGTCAGCCTTCGGTGGGCGAGAGCTGGCGGCATGGCCGAAGATCGATTTCGCCAAGTTTGGCGAGGTTGAAGCGAAACCGTTGTCCCGGATCAAAAAACTTTCAGGCGCCAATCTGCATCGCAACTGGGTTGCGATCCCTCATGTCACCAACCATGACGACGCGGATATTACGGATCTCGAGAATTTCCGGAACATTCTCAATAAGGAGAATGAGAAGCGCGGCATCAAGGTCACCATGTTGGCTTTTCTGATTCACGCGTGCGTTGCCGCGCTCAAGAAGTTCCCCGAATTCAACGCGTCGCTCGACGGCGATCAGTTGATCCTCAAACGGTATTTCCATATTGGGTTTGCGGCCGACACTCCAAACGGCCTCGTGGTTCCGGTGGTTCGCGATGCCGACCGCAAGGGTGTGCTTGAGATTGCACAAGAGACTTCGGCTCTGGCAGCCAAGGCCCGCGATGGCAAATTGTCGCCAGCCGAAATGCAGGGCGGCTGCTTCTCGATTTCCTCGCTGGGCGGCATCGGTGGCACCTACTTCACGCCCATTATTAATGCGCCCGAAGTGGCGATTCTCGGAGTCTGCAAGTCGCAAATCCGCCCGGTCTGGGATGGCAAACAGTTCGCACCGCGTCTGATCCTGCCGCTCTCTCTATCGTGGGATCACCGGGTCATTGATGGCGCTGCAGCGGCGCGATTCAATGCCTATCTGGGGCAGTTGCTGGCGGATTTTCGCCGCACCTTGCTGTAATTTGACCCAGGCCGATTTCATTCTTAAGTGGAGCAGAATTTGATGTCGAACACTCTGGAAGTCCGGGTTCCGAACATTGGCGATTTCGATGCGGTCGAGGTGATCGAAGTGCTCGTTAAGGTCGGAGATTCCGTGTCGGTTGATCAAAGTCTGATCACTGTCGAAAGCGACAAGGCATCCATGGAGATCCCGAGTTCGTCGGCTGGAACGATTGCAGAGATCAAGGTCAAGATCGGCGACAAGGTGGCAGAGGGTTCTGTGGTCGTTTTGCTTGCAGCCCAGTCGCTGGGGGTCTCCACAGCTGCGGACGTTAAATCACCCGCAGTTCCCGCAGCCCAGCTGGCGGCCCCAACCCCGTCGGCCATCATTACTGGCTCATCGGTGGTCGCTGATCATGAATGTGATTTGGTTGTGTTGGGTGCAGGCCCCGGCGGCTATTCGGCAGCCTTTCGCGCGGCTGATCTCGGGCTAAACGTGATTCTGGTTGAGCGGTATCCGACGCTGGGTGGGGTTTGCCTGAATGTTGGTTGTATCCCGTCGAAGGCACTGCTACATGTGGCCGCGGTCGCGGACGAGGCGCGAGCGCTTGCGGATCATGGCATTGGGTTTGGACCGATGCAGGTGGATCTCGATCGTTTAAGGGGCTGGAAAGATCAGGTGGTCGGGAAACTGACAGGTGGTCTTGCCGCGATGGCGCGTACCCGCAAAGTCAAGGTGATTCAGGGCCGGGGCGAGTTCATTGATGCGCATCATCTTGCGGTCGAGGCTGACGCGGTCCATGAAACTGGCCAAGGGTCAAAGACGATTGTCCGGTTTCGGCAGGCGATCATTGCGGCTGGTTCTCAGGCAGTCAGTTTGCCGTCCATGCCAAAAGATCCCCGCGTCATAGATTCAACAGGTGCGCTCAAGCTCACTTCGATTCCAAAGCGAATGTTGATTGTGGGTGGTGGAATCATTGGCCTCGAGATGGGTACGGTCTACTCGTCGATCGGTACGCGCCTCGACGTGGTCGAGATGCTCGACCGTCTGATGCCAGGGGCTGATCGGGATCTCGTCAAGGTCTGGGAAAAGAAGAACGCCCATCGTTTCGACCGGATCATGCTGAATACCAAGACGGTATCCGCTCGCTCCGAATCCGACGGTATTCACGTTCGGTTTGAGTCAGTTGCGAATCAGGGATCGGATGTTTCGGTTGAAGAACAAATCTATGACCTGGTGCTGGTTTCTGTGGGGCGGCGCCCCAATGGCGACCGAATCGGCGCACAACATGCGGGTGTTGCGGTGGACGCCAGGGGCTTCATTGCCGTTGATCGGCAGATGAAAACCAACGTCGGCCATATCTTCGCGATTGGAGATCTCGTCGGGCAACCGATGCTCGCGCACAAGGCGGTTCATGAGGGGCATGTGGCGGCTGAGGTGGCTGCGGGCCAGAAACGATTCTTTGATGCCCGAGTGATTCCGTCGGTGGCCTACACCGACCCGGAAATCGCATGGGTCGGCATCACCGAAGAACAAGCGAAAAAGGAAGGATTGGCCGTGCGGAAGGGCGTTTTCCCTTGGGCCGCGAGCGGTCGCGCGATTGCGAATGGTCGGGATGAGGGGTTTACCAAACTTTTGTTTGATGAGAACACGCATCGCATCATCGGCGGTGGGATTGTGGGGACCCATGCAGGCGATTTGATTGGCGAGGTCGCCCTAGCGATTGAGATGGGTGCGGATGCCGTTGATATCGGGCGGACCATTCACCCACACCCAACCCTGGGCGAATCGATCGGCATGGCCGCCGAGGTGTTTGAAGGTGCCTGTACCGATTTGCCGCCCGCCCGAAAATCAGCCTGAAGCTGGGTTATCCCGGTCCGCTCGACCCTTAACTTAGCATGTTGGTGTCACCGCAGACTGAGAGCGCCTGCCCTGAGATTGTCGAGGCTCTTGGGCTGGCAAGAAAGACCGCATAGTCGGCGAGTTGCTCGGGGCTCACGTATTGCTTGATGGAAGTCGCAGCAAAAGCGCTTTTTTCAATTTCTGCAAAAGTGACGCCTTTAGCCTGAGCTTTTGCGCTGAGCACACGGTGTTGCCGCTCGCCGGAGACGACCCCTGGCAGGAGTCCGTTTACTCGGATTCCGTCGCCGCCCAATTCGATCGCGAGCGATTTCATGAAGCCAATTACACCCCACTTGGCTGCAGCATAGGGCGTGCGTAATGCGAATCCGAGGCGCCCCGCGAGCGAGGAAACATTCAGGATGCTGGCATTGCTGGAGTCTCGCAAAGCACCGACGGCCAGTCGGGTGCAATTGAATTGCCCCGTTAAGTCGACGGCGAGGCAACGATCCCATTCTTCAGGATCGATCTCATCGACTTTGCCGGTGGGGCCTGCAATCCCTGCGTTATTAATCAGGCAGTCAAGTCCACCGAGGTGCACCAAAGCCAAATCGAACCACTGCTTGACTTGAGCCCGGTCGGCCACATCGCAGACCAATGCATGGATAGCCGGGTCGGATTCTTTGAGTGCATCGATTGCCGCCTGATTCACGTCACAAATCGAAACGACCGCGCCTTCCCTGGCAAATGCCCGGGCGATGGCGAGGCCGATGCCCTGCGCACCCGCAGAAATCATGACCCTTAATCCCTTAATGCCGAGATCCATAACTGCTCCTGAGGTGGGGTTTACCTTGGTTGACTGGGTTCAGAATTGACTTCACGCTCCATTAAGGCCTTACCAATTCCTAAACGAAGCTGGAGATAAACAGTTATGAGCTCATCCGTCAATCAGGGACGACGCACCGCGTTGGCCGGTGCGTCCGTCGTTGCAGCCTCCCTTGGATTCCCAGCGATTAGTCGCGGGCAATCCGATGTCATCCGCATCGGTCATTTGACGCCCCGAACTGGTTTTTTAGGGCCGTTGGGGGAGTATGCAGTCCAGGCTGCGGATATGGCGGTGGCCGAGGCGAACGCGGCAGGTGGCGTCCTTGGACGGAAGATCGAGCTCTTGAAAGAAGATTCCGTTAACCCGCAGACAGCCTCAACCAAAGCCGAGCGAATGATCGAGCGCGATAAGGTGGCCTGCATCATCGGCGAGATATCGTCCGCATCGGCCTTGTCGTTGAGCCAGGTAACGGAACGTGCACGGACGCTCTTTATTAATACCGGTGCGAATTCGGATGAGCTGCGGGGCAAAGGCTGCAAAAAATACATGTTCCACATCGAAAGCCAAAATTCGATGTACGTAAAAACTTGTGGCCGGTCGCTGATGGCGCAGGGGTTGGTGAAGGGGAAGAAATGGTTCTCGTTGACGGCCGATTACGCCTTTGGCCATGATCTGTTGCGGGTGTCCAAGCGCTTCATGTCGGCCAATGGCGGGGACTTTGCCGCGGATAAGTTGGTGCCGACCGATGCCACTGACTTTTCGCCCCTGCTGCTTGAGATCCGGAATGCGAAACCTGACCTCGTGATCTCGAACCTCGCGGGCAATCAGATCACGAACTTCCTCAAGCAGTACTCGGAATTCGGGCTGGCATTTCCAGTCGCTGGTTTCGGGTTTGACACGGCATTGGCCTGGGGTGCCGGTCGTGGGAATTTTCTCGGGACCTGGCCGGTTGTCTGGCACCACCTGATTGAGACCGCTGAAACCAAAAAATTCGTCGCTGAATTCACGAAGCGCTACGGGCGCCCCCCAGAGAATCAGGCTTGGGGTGATTACAACGCGATCCGTCTGACGCTGCAGGCCATGGCGGAGACTAAATCCACGGAATCGGCCAAACTGGTTGAACACTTTGAGAAAGGTGCGAAGTTTGGACTGATGAAGACTCGGGAGGGGTATTTCCGCAAGTCTGATCACCAGATGATGCATGAGATGTATACGGTGCAGGCCCTACCCGTGAATGAGATTAAGAACAACTACGACATTTTTCGCTCGTCCGCCCCGGTGCCTGGGCCGAACGAATCCCTGGAGGTCATCGCGACCACCAGCGAAGAGAATGAGTGCAAGATGGCCTGATTGTGCTTTTTCTTCAACATCTGTTGAATGGGCTCCTCGCTGGAGCCTATTACCTGCTGATCGCGCTGGGTTTGTCGCTGATTTTCTCGCTCGGCGGCATCGTGAATTTGGCACACGGTGCCTTCTACGCCATTGGCGCTTATCTGGCGCTGTCTATTGGCAATCAACTCGGATTCACCAGTGCGGCGATTCTTTCGCCCCTGTTGGTCGGTTGTCTAGGCGTCGTTATTGAGCGCGTCCTTTTTCGTCGGTTTTATAAGAGTGACCCAGCGCTTTCGTTGTTGCTGACCTTCGGGTTGGCGATGGTAGCCGAGCAGTTGCTGCGGATGATGTTTGGCGCAGCGCCGCTGTCATGGTCGATCCCGCCCGAACTGCGCGGCCAGATTTTCATTGGCGATTTCGTTTATCCCCGCTATCGGCTACTTATTTTGAGTGTCGCGGTTTTGTGCGTGGCGGGGCTTTGGCTGTTATTGCAACGCACGCCCTTTGGGCGGGTTGTTCGCGCCGGGGTTCAGAATCCGGAGATGCTTGGCGCACTTGGGATTTCTCTGCAACCCTACATGGCCGCGGTCGCTTTTCTGGGTGTCGGTTTGGCGGGTTTGGCTGGGGTGATGCTCGCGCCGATTTTCTCGATTCATCCAGCGATGGGTGCGGAAATTATTACGTCCGCGTTTGTTGTCGTCGTGATTGGCGGTCTGGGGTCGTTTTGGGGCGTGGTACTCGCAGCCGTCATCGTGGGTGTTACCAAGGGCGTGGTAACTGCCTTGGGATATCCGGAACAATCCGAGGCCGCAATTTATTTGCTGATGTTGTTGGTCTTGTTGATTCGCCCTCGTGGCTTGTTTGGCGAACGCATTCAGCGTTTTGAGTGAAACCGATGCCCCAGAAACGCGATCTCCTGTATCTGGCCATTGGTTTGGTCATGTTGCCCTTCCTGTTGACATCACTCGGTCTGGGCATCAGTTCTGCAACTGAAGTCGTGATTTTTGGTCTCGCCTGCATGGCGCTCAATGTTCTTGTGGGCACAACCGGTCTCACGTCTTTTGGTCACGGTGCTTGGTTCGGACTGGCTGCCTATGCGACTGCCCTGGCCCAGTTGCGTTGGTTTCCAGGCGATTTTTTGATCCCAATGCTTGTTGGTCTCGGCACGGTGATCGCCGTTGCTTTCACCTTCGGCTATTTGATCCTGCGAAGGCGCGGAGTCTATTTTTCATTATTGACCCTCGCGATGTCGGCGATGTTGTACTCGGTCGCCTTTCGCTGGACCGCATTGACCGGTGGTGAAAATGGATTGGGCGGTATCGTCCGCCCGGCGCTGTGGGGGTTCGATCTGGAGACCGCGCAGGGCTACTACGTCTTGGTTGCAGTCATCACGATGCTGGCTGGCGCAGTGCTTTGGCGCTTTCATCGGTCTCCGCTCGGAACGGTACTGGTTGCCATCCGCGAGAACGAGCAACGGGCACGCTTTCTCGGTTATCCGACCGATCAATACAAGCTGATTGCGTTTGTGCTCTCGACCTCCTTGACCGGCTTGGCTGGCGTGCTGTTGCTATTCAAGAATCGTATGACGTCAGCGGAACCAATTTCCGTTGCCTTCTCTGGTGAACTTTTGGCCATGGTGATCATCGGCGGAATGCGCTCGTTCATTGGCCCCGCGATTGGCGCTCTGTTTTTCGTTATCTTTCGGGATTATCTCTCGAGTCTGACTGAGAATTGGCTTTTGGTGTTTGGCCTGCTCTTTGTCGGATTCATTGTTTTCTCGCCCGATGGCCTGGTCGGCCTCTATGCGCGGGTCATGGCGCCCTTTCGTCGGAAGCGAGTGGGCGAGGCTGCAATGTCTGCCCGTCAGGCGGGGAGCACTGCGTTGCCGGAGTTCTTGAAACCGCCAGTCGCTGGGGCCCGTCCGGTCCTTGAAGTCCGGGGGCTACGAAAAAGTTTTGGCGGGATTCGCGCCGTTCAGGGCGTTAATTTTACGGTTGCTGACCGAACACTCCATGCGCTGATTGGGCCGAATGGCGCGGGCAAGACCACTGCCTTTAACTTGATTTCGGGGCAGTTCAATCCCGATGAGGGCGCGATTACCCTCGAGGGGCAATCGATTGCGGGCATGTCGCCGGAGGCTATTACCCGAGCGGGTGTCGGCCGTTCGTTCCAAATTACGAATCTTTTTCCGGCTCTGACCGTGGCGGAGAACGTTCGACTTGCGGTACAGGCTCGTGATCCCAATCGATTCGGCTGCTGGATTAATGCGGAGTCCCTGAGCCAGGTCAATGAGCAAACCCAGGCCATCGTGCGCACCATGGGTTTGGCTGGCGTGGAGGGAGCCGAGGCTTCCTCTCTGTCGTACGGGGGGCAGCGCCTGTTGGATATGTCGTTGGCGCTGGCAACCAAGCCTCGTGTTTTACTGCTGGATGAGCCACTTGCGGGGCTTGCGGCACTCGAACGTCAACGTGTCGGAGACTTGATTAAGCAAATCTCGAAGGACCTCCCGGTGTTGTTGGTCGAACATGATATTGACCGGGTGTTTGCGTTGGCGGATGCGGTCACTGTGATGAATGAAGGGGCGGTGCTGATCGATGGCGATGTGAATGATGCGCGCGACTCCAAACGCGTCCAGGAGGTCTATATTGGGTCTGGGTCGGAGGCGTTGGCGGGTAAGCACCGTGAAACAGCCGCCATTGAACGTGAACTTCTACGCCTGGATCAAGTCAATACCTATTACGGTAAGAGCCATATTTTGCGCGATGTGAGCTTCCATGTCGCTGAGCATGAAATCGTCGCCTTGTTGGGTCGAAATGGGGCTGGCAAGTCGACTTTACTCAAGACGATTGTGGGTATCGCGCCGCCGTCAAGTGGAGATATTCGTTTGGGTGGGATTCCTCTCGCGCGGGATACCTCCGCCGAGATTACCCGCCGTGGCGTCTCCTACGTGCCGCAGGGGCGGGGCTTATTTTCCGGAATGTCGGTCGCTGAGAACCTTGAACTCGGTCGGATGCGACGGCGTAACGGCCAGGGGGCGTTTTGGGAAGAAGAGCGCATTTTCGAGTTCTTCCCAAGAATTCGGGAACGCTGGCGGTCACCTGCTGATTATTTGTCCGGCGGTGAGCAGCAGATGGTTGCGGTCGCCAGAGCTTTATCAGGGGATACCAAGGTTTTGTTGTTGGACGAACCCTTCGAGGGCCTCGCCCCCGCAGTCGTCGAGGAACTTTTCGAGGCGTTCGATCGACTGCGCCACGAAATCTCGATCGTAATCGTCGATCATCATTTGGACCTCGCTTTGGCACTCTCCGATCGAACCGTGGCACTCGAAACGGGGCAGGTGACCCATATCGGCCCGTCGAATCTATTGTTCCAAGATCTAGAATTGCGCCGCAAGGTACTTTGGCTTTAAGGAGTTAAGAATGCAAACCGTTGGCATTGTCGGAGCGGGTCTGATCGGATGTTCATGGGCGAATGTGTTCGCGCGCTCGGGCTGGAGGGTGAAGGTTTGGGATCCGGTCGATTCGCAGCGTGCAGCGGCGCTGTCGATCATCGGTCACTCACTGCGTGACCTGGCGGCTTTGGGTTTGGTAGAGGATGCCGAGGCTGCGCACTCGCAGGTCAGCGTGGTCGCGACCCTCGAAGAAGCCGTCGACGGTGTGTCCTATGTTCAGGAGAGCGGCCCGGAGCGCCTCGACGTGAAGATTGAATTGTTTCGGCGGCTGGATGGCGCGGCCGCTCCTGGGACCATTCTCGGATCTTCGACCTCGGCTATCGTGGCGTCAAAATTTACAGAATCGCTCGCAGGCCGCAGTCGCTGTCTCGTTGCGCACCCGGTAAACCCCCCGCACCTGGCCCCGGTAGTGGAACTGTGTGGTGCGCCGTGGACGAGCATCGAGACCAAGCAACGCGCTAGCACCATCATGCAGAGTGTCGGTCAGGTGCCGGTTGACGTCCGGCGTGAAGTCGACGGATTTGTATTGAATCGATTACAGGCCGCTTTGCTAACGGAAGCCTTCAGACTCGTCCAGGATGGCGTTGTCAGCCCTGAGGACCTGGACCGCACGGTCGCCGACGGGCTCGGTTTACGCTGGGCATTCATGGGGCCATTTGAGACGATTGAACTTAACGCGCCGAATGGTATTGCCGATTATTGCGAGCGCTATGTCTCATGGTTTCGACGCTATCAGGCGGACGCTCCACCCGCAGCCGTTTGGGATGACGCGAGTTGGCAGCGAGCTGTTGCAGCTTGGGGTAAGCACCCTAGCGCCGCTGAGATCGTTCAAAAAACGGCTTGGCGAAATCATCGTTTGGCCGCTCTGGCGGCCCATAAAAAGACGCAGTCGTCTTTTTGAATTAAATTTTCGATAATTCGCTGTTTCTGCGGATATCTATTTTTAAAGGTTGCCCAGCATGTCGGCCAATATCGCCTCGTCATCAAGTCCCGCCGCTCCTGCTGTGTTGAAACGTCGTCGCAAGGTCATGGTGACTTGCGCCGTGACGGGCGCGATCCATACGCCAACGATGTCCCCGTATCTGCCGATTACTCCAGCTCAGATCGCGGAGGCAGCCCTTGGTGCGCATGCCGCCGGAGCGGCCTTGGTGCATTTGCATGCCCGCGATCCAATGACAGGCCAACCCGATCAACGTCCTGAAGCATTTGAGCCATTTTTGAAGGTTATTAAGCAAAACAGTGACGCGGTGATCAACATCACAACGGGTGGTGCCCCCACCATGGGGGTCGATGAGCGGCTTAAGCCCTGTGCACATTTTCAGCCTGAAGTTGCCTCGCTCAATATGGGTTCGATGAATTTTGGTTTGTTCCCAATGCTCGGTCGATATCCAGAGTTCAAGTTCGACTGGGAGAAACCCTACCTGGAGGGCTCGGACGATCGGATTTTCAAGAATACGTTCAAGGACATTGAAAATATTCTGACGACTTGCGCCAGTCACGGGACCCGTTTCGAGATCGAGTGCTATGACATCGGACACCTCTACACGCTGCGTCATTTTGCGGATCGGGGCTTGGTGAAGGCGCCGTTTTTTATTCAGTCGGTGTTTGGGATTCTCGGTGGTATCGGTCCGCATCCGGAAGATGTCGCCCATATGAAACGGACCGCTGATCGCCTTTTCGGTAACCAGTATCAGTGGAGCGTTCTCGGTGCGGGGCGCAATCAATTGCCGATTGCGGCGCAATCCATTGCGATGGGTGGCAATGCGCGGGTGGGCCTTGAGGACTCGATCTGGATTAGTCCGGGGCAGCTCGCACAAACGAATGCCCAACAGGTGAAAGCCGTTCGACAGGTCATTGAGAGTTTGGGACTCGAGATTGCGAGTTCCGAAGATGCGCGGGAAATTCTCCAACTGAAGGGTCGTAACAGCGTCAATTTTTGATCTCAATCATGCGTCCGAACGCCCTTCGAGAGCGCTGGAAAGCCGGTGGCGCCACAGTCAATGGCTGGCTAGCGCTCCCTAATAGTTTGTCCGCCGAGATCATGGCCAGGCAGGGGTGGGACTCCCTGACGGTGGATTTGCAGCACGGCCTGGTTGATTACCAGGCGATGGTGCCTATGCTTCAGGCAATCACCACGACTGCAACGACCCCACTCGTTCGCGTCCCATGGCTAGAGCCAGGGATCCTGATGAAGGTGCTTGATGCCGGTGCCCAGGGGGTGATTTGCCCGATGGTGAGTACCCGAGAAGAGGCACAGCGGTTTGTCGCGTACACACGCTACGCGCCGGCCGGAACCCGAAGTTATGGACCCCTGCGAGCGATGTTGGTGAATGGGCCGGATTATCCGGAGTGGGCGGACCAGGAAATCGTCCGGTTTGCAATGATCGAGACGGCGCAGGCGCTCGATCAACTGGATGCGATTTTGTCGGTCGAGGGGCTCGACGCGATTTATATCGGCCCGTCGGATCTATCGCTTGCCCTCGGATGCCGCCCTAGTTTTGACGACGTAGCGCCCCCGGTGGCGGAGGCGATCCAGCATATCCTTGAACGAGCCAGGTTTTATGGGGTGGCAGCGGGCATTCACACGGGGTCACCCGAGGGCGCATTGCGTCGGGTGGCGGCGGGATTTCAGCTGGTTACAATTGGGTCGGACGCAAATTTCATCGCTAAAGGTGCGCAAAGCGTTCTCGCCGCCATGCGGACGGCCCGAAGCGACCCATGAGATTTACTCCGGTTTGATCCCGGCACGTGTGATCAGGGCTTTCCAGCTTTCATGGTCGGCTCGAATGACCTCTTTGAATTGATCGCCAGTCCCGCCCGCAGGGTCGGCGCCGACTTTGAAGAACCGCTCCACGACATCCGGTGTTTTCAGCGCCGCGTTGACCTCGCGATTAATCCGCGCAACGAGATCGGCCGGCGTTTGGGCTGGTGCGAGGATCCCAAACCAGTTACTAATTTCAAGTCCTTTAATGCCAACCTCAGTGAAGGTCGGCACTTGCGGCAACGAGGCGCTGCGCTGAGCTCCTGATACGGCGAGTGGTTTTACCTTCCCGTCCTTGATATGAGTTTGCGCGGAAACCACCGAGTCCATGAGAAACGCAATCTCTCCCGTGATCAAGTCAGGGATGACGAGTCCGGTTCCTCGGTACGGGATGTGCACCACGAAAAGATTGCCGGCGCGCCATTTGAACATCTCGGCGGAAAGGTGCGGGTAGGTTCCGATTCCGCTCGACCCAAAGTTGTACTTTCCGGGATTGCGTTTGAGCAGGCTGACGAATTCGGTCACTGTATTGGCGGGAAAACTCGAACCCACAACCAGAACGCTTGGCGCGTTTGCAACATGTACCACCGGAATAAAATCGCGGGTGGCGTCGTAGGGCATCTTCGGATTAAGGGCAGGGCCCACGGAATGGGTTGACGACGTGCCAAGAAGCAGCGTGTACCCGTCGGCTGCTGACTTGGCGACCATATCCGCGCCGATCACGCCACCTGCACCCGGCTTGTTTTCGATGATGACTTGCTGAGTAAGGGTTGTCGATAGCCGGTTTGCCAGCGCTCGCCCGATGATGTCGGTGGCGCCGCCTGGTGGAAACGGAATAATCAGACGAATGGGGCGATTAGGCCATGCGGATTGTGACAATGCGTGTGGCCCGAAAGCGGCGAGGGCAGCGCCCGCCGAATTCCGAACAAGCCACCGTCTCGATTTCGATGCAAGGATTTTTTTCTTTTGGATGGGAATCGTCATCGTTCAAAGATATCAGGGCTAATCAATTCCAACAAAAAAGCCCTGGTCGTTTTACCGAGCAGGGCTTTGCCATCAAACCGGGAAGCCGTGTAATCACGGCTCCGGCAGAAGAATTACTTCTTCTCGGCTTTCTTCTCGTCTTTCTTCATTTCGTCTTTCTTTGCAGGCGCTGCAGGCGCTGCAGGCGCTGCAGGCGCAGCCGCAGGAGCGGCGGCCGGTGCGGCGGCTGCGTGCGCGCCAGCGAATGCTGGGGTGCCAACGGCGGCGATGACGGCAAATACCAGTGCGGAAATCAGTTTGTTCATGGTTCTATTCCAATAAAAACAGGGTGGGATGAGCGGTTGGAGCATAAACCCAATCAAGAACACAAGGCAAACTGTTTTTGAATGAGTGAATGCTACGTGTAGTAACGCTTAGTTACGAAGTTGGTTGACCTAAGAACAGATCCATCGGGTACATTCGCGCCCTATGTCTTCCATCCGATTATTTCTCGTCGCTTTGCTCGCGCACATTGGCTGGCCTTTGGTGGCCTTGGCCGCTCCGCACACACCCGCTGCGGATGCAGTGGTCGTTGAGAAACTGCCTTTGCGGGCCCAGGATCCGACGTCACGCGAACTGAACCGGTTGCGTGCGGCATGGCGTCAGGATCCACAAAACCCCGAGTTGGCGGCGGAACTCGCCCGGGCGTACTTCGAGCAGGCCGTCGCGGAGGGAGATCCACGCTATCTTGGATATGCCCAAGCGGCCCTCAAACCTTGGTGGTCGGTGACCGAGCCGCCGCCGGTGGTACGACTCGTTCGGGGCATGGTTCTGCAGTTTAGCCATCGGTTTCCCGAGGCCATTGTTGACTTGACCGAGGTGAGTCGCCTTGAGCCAAACAACGCTGTCGCGTGGTCCTGGTTGGCAGCTGTTTATCTGGTAACGGCCGATTACGCCAAGGCCCGCGAAGCTTGTGATCGTCTTAAGCCCCTCGCCGCCGATCTCGCCGTGGTCGGATGTCTGGCCTACGTTGATTCCTTGACCGGGCGAGCACAATTCGGACTTGAACGACTGTCGTCTGCCTTGCTTCGACAGCCCAAGGCGGATCCGGCTCTGCGGCTTTGGACATTGACCCGGATGGCTGAAATCTCAGAGCGACTCGGCGAGAATCGGCTAGCCGAGCAACACTTTCGCGCCGCCCTTGCATTGGACGTGCGCGACACTTATTTGTTGGCCGCATTTTCAGATTTCTTGCTTGACCAGGGTCGCCCCGCAGAGGTTTTGACCTTGCTTAAAGAGTTTGCCCGGGCTGATACCTTGTTGTTGCGCCTCGCTTTGGCTGCAAAGGATGCCGGTAGCCCCAATGCTGCCAAGTATCAACAAGAGATGCGTGAGCGCTTTGATGCGGCGCGGCGTCAGGGCGATGCGCTTCATGAAAAGGAAGAGTCACGCTTTGCCCGATCTCTTCTTAAAGAAAATCAGCGCGCGCTTGCATTGGCGGAGTCTAACTATCGGATTCAGCGTGAGGCTGCGGATGCGCGGGCCCTGCTCGAAGCGTCGATCGCCTGTCGCAACCCGCAGTCTGCCGAGCCAGTGTTGGAGTGGATGGCTCAGAGTAGGGTTGAATCCGTGATTTTGCAGTCGCTGGCTCGGCAGGTTCGTGCTATCAAGGCTCCCGATTTGACGAAGGCATGCACTTGAACCGCTGGTTTTCGATCTGTTTTCTGGTGTTGCTGGCGCTCTCGGGTTCTGCGCAGGCCCACAAATCATCGGGCAGCTATCTCACCATCGATGTCGCGCCACAGTCCACGACCGGACGCTTGGATATCGCCTTGCGCGACCTCGATTTTGCCTTGGGGCTCGATCAGGATGGCAACGGAGAACTAACTTGGGGCGAAGTGCGCGCCCGCCATGCCGATATTGCCGAGCTGGCTAAGAATCATGTTGGGCTCAAATCCGACGGCGCAGAGTGCCACCTCGAGATTGGCCAGCAGCAAATCGATGAGCATTCCGATGGGGCTTACTCGGTTTTACCACTGGTGTGGCAGTGTCCGAAGGCTTTGCAAACACTTGAAATCAATTACACATTATTCGCCGACATCGATCCACAGCATCGGGGGCTTTTTAACTTGCGGTTCGGCGAACAGTCACAAACGGCCGTGTTGGGTGGTGACCGTCCCATTCAACAATTCGAGATCAATGCGTCCACCCAATCACCGGCTCTCGGGGGGGGGCAGGCGCTCTTACAGTTTGGGCTACAGGGACTCTGGCATATCTGGATTGGCTTTGACCATATTTTGTTTTTGCTGTCTCTCCTGCTCCCTTCGGTTCTTGTTTACCAATCGCGCCGTTGGGTGCCCGCAGAGGATTTTCGGCAGGGGGGTGTCGAGGTCCTGAAGGTCGTCACGGCATTTACTGTTGCGCATTCAATTACCCTGACATTGGCAACCTTGCAGTGGGTCGTTCTGCCATCGCGTCTGGTGGAATCGACAATTGCCGCCTCAGTTGTCCTGGCCGCACTCAATAATGTCTGGCCTTTATTCCAAGGACAGCGATGGACTGTTGCGTTCCTGTTTGGCTTGATTCATGGATTTGGCTTCGCCAGTGTTTTGACGGACCTTGGGTTGCCATCGTCGGCGCTGTTAGTCGCGTTGTTTGGTTTCAATTTGGGCGTCGAAGTGGGACAGCTGGCCATCGTCGCCGTCTTTTTACCGCTTGCCTGGGGGCTGCGTAGCACCGCGTTTTATCGCCGCGGGGTCATGACGGTGGGTTCGCTAATGATCGCGGCTCTGGCCTTGGTTTGGCTGACGGAACGTTTGTTTGACGTCCAACTCCTCGTCAAACTCCCAATTTTTGGTTCCTATCGATAACTGTCGCATTACAATCTAAGTTGATGTATTCAACTCGGGGATAGTCGATGGCAGAAGAAGGCGCACCCGCACCCAAACAGATGTCGCTGGCCGAGGCTCTCAAAGAGGGTGCCAAAGGTCCTGGGGGGGCGATTACCGATGTTTCGCAACTAGACGGTCCGTCCAAGTGCGCAGTGGTATTGCTGACGGTAGGTGCCGAGATCGGCTCTGAAGTCTTGCGCCTGCTCTCGCCGTTTGAGGTGCAGCGTCTGTCGTCGAAGATGGCGGCGGTGCGAGCGCTCTCACGCGACATCATTGTGGCGGTGCTCAAGGAGTTCAAAGAGACCACCTCGAACAACGCCTCGGTGGCGTTCGATACCGAGAACTTCATGGCCTCGATGCTTAACAAAGCATTGGGTGCAGACGGTGCTAGCGATCTGCTGGGTCGCCTCGAGGCGGCGATGGACATGTCGGGTGTGGAGACGCTCAAGCGTCTCGAGCCCGATGTGTTGTACGAGGCGATCAAGAACGAGCACCCGCAGATTCTGGCGACGATTTTCGTGTTTCTGGAGCCAGCGCAGTCATCGACGCTGTCGAAGTTATTCCCGGATGAGATGCGTAACGAGATTCTCTTGCGGGTCGCGTTGTTAGAAAAGGTTCAGCCGAGTGCGCTCAAGGAATTGAACGAGACGATGGCGAACATGATGCCCCCGGGTGGCGATGGCCGGCGGGCGAGCGTCGGGGGTGTGATTCCGACCGCCGAGATTTTGAATCTACTCTCGGGCGGGATTGATCAGGAAGCGCTCGCGACGATCCGAGCGTATGACGCGGACCTTGCGGGCAAGATTGTCGAACAGATGTTTACGTTCGAAGATCTGGTGCAACTCGAAGACCGGTCGTTGCAGGCGCTGATGCTGGAGATTCCACAAGATCAGTTGGTGCGGGCGCTCAAGGGGGCGAGTGCGCGCTTGCGCGAGAAGTTGTTCAAGAACATGGCCAAGCGGGCGGCCGAGACGGTCAAAGAGGCGCTCGATAGTTTGGGCCCGGTCAAGATTACCGAGGTCGAAGAGCAGCAGAAAGAGATGCTGCGCACAGCGCGCCAGCTTGCTGATGAAGGCCGGATGAGCATGGACCGCGGCGGTGGCGGCGGAGACATGATCTGATCGCTCGTCCACTGGTCGTTTTCTCTCACGGCAACAGTTTTCCTGCCAGCACTTATCGGGTGATGCTTGATCAGCTGCGCGAACGCGGTTTTGCCGTCGAAGCGCTGGAGATGTTTGGTCACGATCCGCGCTACCCTGTCAGCAGTAACTGGCCAAATCTGGTTCAGGAACTGATCGATTTTGTGCAGCCTATCGCGGCTCGATACGGCCAGACGCCGTTTTTGATTGGACACTCGCTGGGCGGCTTGCTCAGCTTGATGGCGGCCGCGCGGGCACCAGATTTAGCGCGTGGCGTCGTTTTGCTGGATTCGCCCGTCGTCGGTGGATGGCAAGCACGAGTCGTTCAGGTCGCCAAAAAGATCCCGCTGGTTGGTCGGTTTTCGCCGGGCGCCGTCAGCCGAAAGCGTCGGTTTCAGTGGCCAAGCGTGGCGGAAGCGAAGGCGCATTTCGTGGGTAAGCGGGCGTTTGCCCAGTGGGATACAAGAGTTCTGGACGACTACGTGCTTCATGGAACTGTCGATGAGCCGGGGCCGCATGGAACGCGCCGAGTGTTGAAATTCTCGCGCGAAGTCGAGACTAGGATCTACAACACGATCCCAGACCATTTGCCGGGTTTGCTGCGTCGCCAGCCCCTGATCTGTCCCGTGGCGCTGGTCGCCGGGCTGGAGTCGCGCGAGATGCGGTTGGCGGGTGCTTCCCTGACTGATCAGGTGATCCGCGGACGGAAGATTCTGATCGACGGGACCCATTTGTTTCCGATGGAGAAACCGATCGTGGCGGCCGCTTGTGTCGAGTCTTCGTTGCTCAATCTGATGAGCTTGAGGGAGAAGCGTCGAGCAGTTCCCGAATCCGGTCGGATAGGCCACTCGGTCGAACCTCAGCCTGCAAACACGCCGCTTCAAACACCGACTGACGCCCCGAGACCATAACCCGGCCGCGGGCTCGGGTGATTGCGGTATAGAGCAGGGCACGGTTGGCTGTCCGGCCAATCTCATGAGGCAAAACAATCAGCACGGACTCGAATTCGGAGCCCTGCGCTTTGTGCACGGTCATTGCCAGCGCGTCCTCATGCGTTGGTAGTCGGTCGCACTCAATGGCGCGGAACTGCCTCGAATCTCCCTGTGATTGTTCGCGAAACCAGACCTGGGGCCGCTCGCGATCGCTTGCAGGATTGGGCAGGCAGATTCCCACATCACCATTGAACAGGTTCAACGCAGGATCATTGCGGGTGATCAGGATTGGTCTGCCTGGGTACCACGTGCGTGTTCCGGGGTCGATCAACTGGCGCAATTGCGCGTTGAGTGTAACGACCCCTCGACCGGTTTGACGAATGGCCGCTAGTACTCGGAATTTATCAAATTCTTTGAATAATTCTTCAAGTAAGGATTGGTCTGGAATTGCATGCTCGTTTGCATGCGGGATTGCATGTCCCTTCATACGCTCCAGAGCGGTTCGATACGGTGCGTAGCCAAGCGCGGCTGCCCGCAGGGTGGGCATGTCGATCTTGGGGTGACTGTCTTCAAACCACTGTAAGCCCTCGAGCTGAGGATCTTGGATCAGTTCGGTTGCCGTTTTGATCTCCCCTCTTTTAACGGCTTCTGAAAGCTTTCCAATCGATGATCGATCTGAAAATCGATAGTTCTTTTCTAACCAGACTACATGATCGGCGAGGGCTGAATTATTTGGAGTTGCGGCAATTGCCCCCTGAATTGACTCAGCCGCATAACCAGTGACTTGTGCCAGCCGATCGAGTCCCTGGGGCGAAAATCGTCGCCCTGCTGAGAGCGTTGCAAACACCGAACCAATCTCAACAGGCGGTAGTTGGTCCTTGTCGCCCAGAAGGACGCACTGGGTTTGGGTCGGTAAGGCGTCAATGAGTTGAAGGGCAAGCGTGAGATCGAGCATGGAAGCCTCGTCCACGACGACCAGATCAAAGGGCAGGGGGTTCTTTGCGTCGTGGTGTGCACGACCGGTCGCGGGATGAATGTTGAGGAGCCTGTGCAGCGTGAATGCATCGATCTTTTTGGAATCTGGGCTGAGAGCGTCCCGCAGTCGCGCAGCCGCCTTGCCCGTCGGCGCGGCGAGTGCAATGCGTGTGTTGGGGCGAAGTCTGAGCATGCAATCGATCAATTGCGCTGCTGTCCGGGTCTTGCCAGTGCCAGGACCGCCACTGATGAAGGTCATTGGGTTGAACAGCGCCTGTGCGACTGCGATGCGTTGCCAATCCGGTGCTGAGCTGGATCCAGTCGGACTTGCTGAGCCAAAATCCGCATCGAGACACTCGCGAAATCGCGCGCTGTCGAAAATTTGAGGTCGAGGCGATTGAGCCCGCTCCACCAATCGACGGGCTAGCCGGCGTTCTTGCTCAAAATGTCGGTACAGATACAGGCGATCGCTGTCGTCCAGGATCAACGGCTTTGCAGGTGTTTGCATCGGCGTGCCGACGAGTTTCGACGCCAAAAGTTTGGCCCGAATGCCAGTGATGGTTTCGCCGGTAAGCGTGCTCTGCAAAGCGCTCAGAGGTAAGCAGGAATAGCCCTCGGTGGTGGCCAGACTCAGTTGCTCGCCGACGAGGCGCAGGCAGCTTGCGATCGCCTCGGTCTCATCAGACTTTGTGTGATTGAACTTGCGCGCCCAAATCTCAAGTACCTCGCCAAACCCAGCGGCCAGGTCGAGCGTGGCGCGTGCGGATTCGTTCATGTCCGTGACAGGAGTTGGTCGAACGCGTTGATGGTGGCGAACGGTAATCGGTGCGTGTAAACGCCCAGAGATTTCCCGTTGGAATCGCGCCAGTGGGGTCGGATGCCGCGCACAAAGCCATAGAGGCACCCGCCCATATGACGTTCGTAGTCATAGTCTGGTAGCCGCTGGCGCAAGTATCGATGCACCGCGACGCAGTACAGGAGCGATTGCAGGTGATACCCATGGGCTTGCATCGCAGCTTCTATGGGTTGGCTGCTGTAGTCCTGCGGGGCATCACCGAGGTGATTCGATTTCCAATCCAGAATATAGAACTTTTCGCCGGATTGAACGATCAAATCGATGAACCCCTGCAGGTACTTGGGCGGTATACCGAACTGCAGCGAGGGTGCCGGGATTTGATACAAGCTTAGCCAGGTGTTCCATTGTTCAGCGTCCAATGGTGGCGCCATGATTCGAAAACCCAACTCATTCAGGCGCTGTTGCCGGGGGATTTGGCTGAGCGTCAATCCATCTGCGAGCGTTGTCGTCAGGACATCGCGGACAAGCTTTAGGAGCATTTCCTGATGCAGACTGTTGTTCTTGAGGCCAAACTGGACCAATGCGCGGCTGATCTCGGAGTCCCAGCCGCTTGGGTCCGTGAAATCAATCTGTTCGAATACCAGGTGAATGCATTCACCTGCCTTGGGACCCCTTGGGAAGTACACGATATCAGTGGGTGACGGGGGCGGGGGGAGGGGGGGGCGAGTCGACT
>Ga0209598_10000775_pt1 | contig 25992 bp, 18 predicted proteins | sample M_140807_EF_Meta_FD_187317 | JGI IMG/M metagenome (GOLD analysis project Ga0209598, IMG submission 187317) | Freshwater microbial communities from Lake Montjoie, Canada to study carbon cycling - M_140807_EF_MetaG (SPAdes) (version 2) | ecosystem: Environmental > Aquatic > Freshwater > Lake...
CTGCAGGAGCGGAATGCTTTCCAGGAGTTGGCCCAAGAAATCATCATCGGCAAGGTGCTCGACTTCGTTGAGCTGAATGCCCAGGTCGAAGAAGTGGCTACCCCGTCTCCGTCCGAGGTAAAAGCCTAATTCGGAGTGGTCCCGTTTGTGGGGCCGTGCTCGAGAATTCAACGACAACGGCGGCCATTTTTTGGCCGCCGTTGTGCTTTTTCAGGGGCCAGGTTTCAGGGGCTGGGGTTCTGGTAATTGGAGTCCGCGGGAGCGATTCAGCGGGAGTGTTCCGGGTAGCACAGTGTGGTTGATTGCTTCAGTTCTACCGCGTGCCGTTGTGAGGGTTTGTCTGCCGGGTCTGGCGAGTGCGGTGGAGGCCCGGTGGCTAAGGGTGCGCGGAGGTTGAGGCCTCCGTGGAACGAGGGCTCTCGTTGATTACGCCGGGCTTAACGCAGGCTCTCAGCGACAACGCTGCGCCAGCAATTCGACCAGCCCAGCGAGCACTTCTTCGCGGTCGCGGCCTGCAAGGCTGAGAGCCAATTGGGCGGTCAGGAAGCCGTGCTTGGCTCCCATGTCGTAGCGGCGTCCGGCGGTTTCGAGGGCCAGGTAGCGCTCTTTCCGGGCGAGGGCGGAGAGGGCGGTAGACAGGTTCACCGACCCGGTGGTGTCACTCACTTGATGTTCGAGCAGGTCCATTAAGGAAGGGGTCAAGACGTGCATCCCGAAGAAGCAAAGGTAGTGCGCCGCACGCAAGCCCGGGATGACCAGACGCTGTTCGGCGAGGGTGGGTGTTGGTTTTTCGAGGACCTCTGCGATTTCGTACAAGGCGTCCCTTCCGGTGACTCGACGTCCGCCGATTGCTCCATAGTAGGGTAGTTTGCTTTCGTGGGTCGCCTGGACGGCGGAGACGGCGGAGCGTTCGCTGACGGCGGTCTCCACCAGTTGACGCGCGCAACTGACGGCCGAGGCGCTGACATAGACATGGTCCCCAACCAGTAGGAGGAATGATTCTTCCTGGGTGAAGGCACGACCGCACGCCACCGCATGGCCGTAGCCCCGGGGTTCGGTCTGCTCGATGAAGCGGAGCCTGCGTCCGTGGGGTCCTGCGGCTTCGGTGTAGGCGGCTTGGTCACCTGGGTGGATGACGACCGCGATTTCTTCGATGCCGGCCGAGAGTGCTTCTTCAATCACCACGCCCAAGGCACTGCGGGAGATGCCATCCTGACCCACCAGTGTCTGCAGCGGTAGGGTGCGCTGGTTTCGCCCGGCGGCGGTGATCAGAGCCTTCTTGATGTTCATCGGATGAGGCAACGTGGCAGATCGGTGGGCGATTGTCAGCAGGCAGAGCGCGAGGCGGGCGGTGCGTGGGGCGCCACGGTGCGGGGTTCTAAACGTCAATTTTCCTTCCCTGTCTCGACACCAGCGGGGCGCAGGGTTAGGAGTCCTGCAGCACGTGAACCTTATCCAGATCACTCCGGGAGCCGGGGGTATGTATTGCGGGAACTGTTTTCGAGACAATGCCTTGGTGGCGGAGCTGCGCCGGCAGGGTCATGACACGGTGATGGTGCCTCTGTATCTGCCAATGACGTTGGACGAAGCCCCTACGGTGGGTGCTACCCCGACCTTCTTCGGAGGAATCAATGTCTTCTTGTCCCAGAAGATGGCCTGGTACCGGCGTTCTCCGGCATGGATGCGTCGGGCCGTGGACGCGCCTTGGCTGCTGAAATGGGCCGCTGGAAAAGCCGCTAAGACCCGGCCCCAGGATGTGGGTGAGCTGACAGTGTCGATGCTGCGCGGTGAGGAGGGTTTCCAGACTCGCGAGTTGGAGGACATGGTTGCATGGATGTCTGGATTGCCGCAGCCCGACGCGGTCTTTTTGTCCAATGCATTGCTCTTGGGTTTTGCCCGGCGACTGCGATCTGGGTTGGGAACGAAGGTGATTAGTTTTCTGCAAAGCGAAGAGTCTTTCCTCGATTCGCTGCCAGAACCTTTCTGCAGCGAAGCCTGGCGACTGATGTCCGATCGGGCGCGCGAAGTGGACGGTTGGATCGCTCCAACCCGTTATTTTGCCGACCGCATGATTCACCGACTGGGCCTTCCCGCAGACCGCGTCCGCGTGGCCAAGAGTGGGATCTCTCTTGAGGGCTACCGGGATCTTCCGAGTCGATCGGATGGCGGTTTTCGAGGCTCTACACCCACGCTGGGATTCTTTGCTCGGATGTGTCCGGAGAAGGGCTTGGACACGGTCGTTGAGGCTTTCATCGAGCTGCGGCAGCAGGAGCGGTTTTCAACGCTGCGATTGAAAGTCGGCGGCGGTTGTGGACCGGGGGACCAAGCTTTTGTGGAGACGTTGCGCCGCCGTCTGGCCGAGACCGGGTTGGCCGAGGCGGCTTCTTTCCATCCCAACCTTTCCCGCGACGAGAAGGTAAGTTTTCTGGCCTCGGTGGATGTGCTTTCGGTGCCGTCCCGATTCAGTGAGGCCTTTGGACTCTTTGTCGTCGAGGCCCTCGCGGCTGGCACCCCCGTCGTCCAACCCGATGTCTGCGGCTTCCGTGAGATCATCGAGGCGACGGGCGGAGGGCGTTTATGCTCCACAAACACCCCAAGCGCTCTGGCTGCGACCCTTGCCGAAGTGTTGGCGAATCCTGCCGAACTGCAACGTCTGGGCGAGCGGGGCCGGCAGGCGGTGACCGAGCGCTTCAGCGATGCCGCAATGGCTCGCGAGGTCTTGGCCGAGACCCGGTCACTGTTAGGCCATTCCCGAACTCCTGCATCGCCGCCCCGTCCCTGACCTGCCGGTCCTTGAACAACGCCTAATTTCCCTCATGCCCTTCTTCGAATTCCGAGCGACCCGCCGTGTTGAGTTCAACGAAACCGACCTCGCCGGCATCGTTCACTTCTCCAATTTCTTCCGCTACATGGAGACGGTGGAGGGAGCCTTTTACCGGTCGTTCGGTCAGTCGGTGATTTTGCGGGGGGCGGCCGAGCCGCTGGGCTTGCCGCGGGTGCATGCCGATTGTGACTACCTCAAGCCGCTGCGCTTTGAGGACTTGATCGAAATGCACCTCTTGGTGAAGGAAAAACGCGAGAAGACGGTCACCTACCAAATTCGCTTCTGGCGTATTGAACCGGGGCCGGCCGAGGAGGTGGCTGTAGGTCATGTGACCCTGGTCTGCGTGGGTCGGGGCCCTGGCGGTGAGCTCAAGTCTCAACCCTTCCCAGTCGACTTCGCCGCGCACCTGGAAGTGGCTCCGACCTCAGCCTTGCGCCCAGCCCGAGTCTGACCCCGTTGGGGGGATCTCAAGAGGCCGATTCTCCCGATTGCCGATGGGGCGGGGTGAGGTCAATGTGAGTGGCGTGAAGCGATTGTGTGCGCTCCTTTTGTGTGTGTGGTGGGTGGGTTGCGGTGCCCAACCGCCGGCCTCGGCTCCGGCCTCTCCGCGGGCACAGACCTCGTCGAATGCGGCCACGGCCGCAGCCCGATCGTCTGCTTCAAATTTGGTGGCCGCCAGCGAGTCGGCAGAATCCGAGCCGGTGTTTCACTTGGCCACCGCTCAGGTTCAGTTGCCTCGGGTGAAGTTGTGGATCGGCTCCCGGGAGATCGTCTCAGAAGTGTGTCATACGGTGCCGCAGGTCGCCACAGGGCTCATGCACCGCACCGGGATCGGTCCTGAGGAGACCATGCTTTTCATCTTTGCCGGTCCGCGCGAACGCTCCTTTTACATGAAGAATGTGCCCTTCGACATCGATGTGGCTTACATCGACCGTGAGGGAGTGATTCAGGAAATTGTTCGTCTCAAGGCCAATGACGCTCAAGGGGTCCCCTCCAAATCGTCCCGCATCCAGTTTGTGCTGGAGGCCGCTCCAGAATACTTCGCTCGCCATGGCTTTGGTCCAGGCACTCTCATCAGTACCGAGCGGGGGGCTCTCGCGGAGGTTCTGGGCCCGATCGCCCAACTGAACTGAGCCCGGACCCACCCGTTTTAAAACTCATCCATGAGGATCGCCCTCGCTCAGTTAAACACCACCGTCGGGGACATTGCCCGCAATGAGGGACTTGTTTTGGAGGCCTATCGCCGCGGCGTTGAGGCCCAGGTGGAGTTGGTATTGACTCCCGAATTGTCCCTCACGGGCTATCCGCCTCGGGACTTGCTCCTGAGGGAATCCTTCATCCGGGCCAATCAAGCGGCCCTCGAACGGTTGGCCGCGGCCGTGGGTGAGGTGGGCTTGATCGTCGGATTTGTTGGTGAGAATCCGGTTCGGCCCGGACGTCCGCTCACCAATGCGGCGGCGCTGCTGCACCGGGGTCGCGTGGTGGCGATCCGAACCAAGACGCTGCTGCCGACTTACGATGTCTTCGACGAAGACCGCTACTTCGAGCCCGCCTCAGAGAATGCAGTCATCCACTGGGAAGGGCGTCGGTTGGGTTTGACCATCTGCGAAGACATTTGGAATGACGCCGAATTTGGAGTCCAGCGACGTTACCGTCCAGATCCCGCCGCCGCGCTGGTTGCCTCGGGTGCCCAGATTCTCATCAACCTGAGCGCCTCGCCTTGGCACCTCGGCAAGGAGCAGCGCCGCTGTGCTTTGCTGCGTTCTCTGGCTCGTCGTCATCAAGTGCCTGTGGTCTATTGCAACTTGGTCGGTGGCAACGACGAGCTGGTCTTCGATGGGCGCAGCCTGGCCTTCAATTCCGCAGGCGGATGCCTCGGTGAGGCGGCTCACTTCTCCTCAGATTTTCTGATTGTAGACACTGAGGCGGCGGCGGATCGCCCCTTGGCCCCTTTGGCCGACGAGGCTCTGTTGCACGATGCTTTGGTGCTGGGCATGCGCGATTATGTCGGCAAATGCGGTTTCCGCTCGGTGGTCCTGGGCTTGTCGGGAGGCATTGATTCCGCCCTAGTCGCCGCCTTGGCTGTAGACGCACTCGGTGCGGAAAATGTCCGGGGGCTGGCCTTGCCCACCCAATTCTCCAGTGCTGGAAGCATCGACGATGCCCGCTCTCTGGCGGTGAACTTAGGGATCCGTTTCGATGTGGTGCCCATCCAAGGCTCCTTCGAGGCCCTGAAGCGCCAAATGGAGCCGCTCTTCGAAGGTCGCCCGGAAGACACGACCGAGGAGAATTTGCAGGCGCGGCTTCGCGGGGTAACCCTCATGGCCATGTCCAACAAGTTTGGTTCGCTGCTCCTGACCACGGGCAACAAAAGCGAATTGGCCGTTGGCTATTGCACCCTCTACGGCGACATGTGCGGCGGGTTGGCCGTCATTAGTGATTTGCCCAAGACTTGGGTGTACCGGGTGTCTCGATGGATGAACCGGGATCGGGAAATTATTCCCAGTTCGTCGATCACCAAGGCGCCGAGTGCCGAACTTCGACCCAACCAGACGGACCAAGACAGCCTGCCTCCGTATGAGGTTTTAGATGCCATCCTCGAGGCCTATGTGGTGGAAGACCGCCCGGCGGCCGAGATCATCGCTTCGGGCTTCAGCGAGGCGGATGTGCGTCGGGTGGTCCGACTCATCGATTTGTCGGAGTACAAGCGGCGTCAGGCGGCTCCAGGCCTCAAGGTTACTTCTCGCGCGTTCGGAGTCGGTCGGCGCCAACCTGTGGCTCAGCGCTGGCGCGAGATTTGAGCACACGGCAGGGCCAGATCCTTGGATGAGATATTTGGGCGCAGAGGGAGGAAACTTTTCTGGGGTGTTTCTGCGTCGGAATACCCTTTCTTAAAATCATTCAGAGCTAACTCCAAGTGGGATGATTACTAAAAACGGTTTAATACTGTAATAATTGTATTAAAAAACAGCAAAAACCCTCTCTTTTTGTTGCTAAGGAACTTTACGGCCGGGCGTTATCAGAGTGAAATAATCGGTCTCCGCTATGAATCCGTCCTCCACCTCCAACCAGACCCTTGAACAGGTCGAGTGGGTGCGGGTGTCCATGGAGCGTCATGAGGCGGAGTTAATACGGTATGCGCGCTCGTTGGTGGGAGATTTGCCTTCGGCCGAAGACCTGGTTCAAGACGCCTTCTTCAAACTTTGCAAGCAGGAGCCTGAATCGCTGCAGGGACGTTTGGTGCCGTGGTTGTTCACGGTGGTCCGTAATCAGGCCATGGATCATCATCGCCGAGACTCCCGCCGGCCTCGTGCCGCGGAGGCGGAGGCGTCCGAGGTGGCGGGGAGCTCACCCACGCCCTCCGCATCGGCCCAGGCGCGGGACGATATCCGCAACTTGATGTCCCTGCTCACCACGTTGCCTCCCAATCAGCGAGAGGTGGTTCGCCTCAAGTTCCAGAATCAACTGAGCTACCGGGAGATTTCCCAACTCACCCGTCTCAGCGAGACCAACGTCGGGTTCCTCTTGCACACAGCCCTCAAGACCTTGCGACAGCGCTTCGAGGGCCTAGACACCGGGCTGGGTGTTTCTAAGGCCCGCTCGAACCTTCACCCGTCATCTCCACAATGAAATCTCCCCCATCCCCTGCGGACTGGACGCCCGATTCCCTGGAGTTGACGGCCTTTGCCCTCAAAGATGGACCCTTTGATCCTTCGGTTCCTGGATGGGCCGAGCATCAGGCCGCCGCCGAACAGGCCGTCGCGCGCTCAGTTCCGCTGCGAGCCGAGATTGGCGAGATTCGGCGTGTGGCCGATGACATCGAGACGGACTTAACCCGCGAAGCCATTCATCGCCTCAGCGCCGATCGTCGGGAGGCTGTTTTGGCCTATGCCCGTAATCTCGGGCGCGGCGTTCCCCGGCGATCCTCCGTAGGATCGTCTCAAAATGGCGATTCGGGTTGGCACCGTTTCTGGTCCGTACTCACCCGTCCGGCCATGGGATACAGTTTGGCGGCGGCCACGGCGCTGAGTATTGGTCTGGCCCTCTGGAGTGGCTGGCCCTCGGAACCCGGGCCGTCCCCGGCGGTGGCCGTTTTTTCCGGGGGGTCGAATGCGCCCACCGAAGTCGCTCTGTCGATTTCCGCAGACCGATCCACGCCAACGCCAACGCCAACGCAGGCGACGGCGACGGCAGCGGATGCCCCTCTCATCGCTCAACCCCGGGAAAACATATTGCGAGGAGAGTCTCCGCGGGCCTGGGGCAGCCCCGGCCGATCGACTGGAGTGTCGACCCCGTCGGAATCTCCTGAATCGCCTGCTTCGGTGGCTGCCTTGGTGGCCCAGGTCAAACGGTATGGATTGGCCCCGTCGGCCGATTCGGCAGACGTTCTTTCGGGTTCAGTCACTCCTGCGGCCAGCCCTGCCGCCGAGTTGGCTCAAAAGTCCCAGGCCCGTCCGGCCACCCCGGCCACCCCGGCCATTCAGGCTAAGACTTCCGCGCCTCGCCCTCGGGCACAGACCACCCGGGAGATTCCCTTCCAGTCGGCGGCGACCACGCCCCGGTCCACCTTCTCGCTGAAGCCGGGCAACACGAGCTATCCTCAGATCCGCAAGGCCCTTCAAGAAGGTCAGCTTCCCTCGCCCGATGCGGTGAGGCTCGAGGAGTTGCTGAACTATTTTTCTTACGATTACCCCGCACCGTCCGGATCGGATCCCGTCTCGGCCCAGGTCGAAGTGGCCGACTCGCCGTGGAGTCCGGATCACCGTTTGGTAAAGATTGGTCTCCAGGCCCGACCGGCGCCGACGGCGGGGCGTCCTCGGGCCAACATGGTGGTGCTCGTTGGGCTCAGTCCGGGTTCTTCGGCCCGCCTGTCTTGGGCTCAACGAAGCTTGCAGGCCCTCATCGAGGCCTTGGATGAGCGGGATTCGTTGGCCCTGCTCATCGACGGGCCTCAGGGACGTATAATCCTCCCGCCGACCGCTGCTGCGGATCGAGGAATTTTGATCCGAGGGGTGGGTGCCTTGCGAGCCGAAGGCGCTCCGCGTGGGTTGGAGGGTTTGCGCAGGGCGTATGCGCTCGCCGACCAACGTCATGTTCCTGGAGGCATTAACCGAGTGGTTTGGATTGTGGATGGAGAATTTTCCGCCGAGGCCGGCACCCGGCAAGCGTTAGAACTGCTCATCCGCGAGCAAACCGAATGGGGCGTGTTGCTGAGTGTGTTGGGTCTGGGAGTTGAAGGATCTCTGGAACCCTCCTTGCCTCCCTGGATGCCCCCTCCAGGAGGGAGCACTTACGCCTCCGCGGCGACACCGGCGGAGGCCTTGTCGGTGCTGCGACGTGAGTTGCAGCCGACTCCGACCACGGTGGCCGAGAACGTGACGGTGGACGTCCGTTTCAATCCTGCCCGCGTTGACCAATGGCGATTGCTCAGCCAGGAGAGTCGGGAATCGGCGACCGCGCCGAAGGTCTTGCCGACTCACTCCGGCGTTCAGATCGATGCCGGCCGGTCTATCACCGCGTTGTACGAGATCGTTCCCACCCGTTCGACCGATTCTACGCGAATCGGTTCCGGGTCCGAATTAGCGGCTTCGGCGGGCAGTTCGAGTGATTTGCTCAATTTGGAGGTCGGATACCGTTCTCCAGCAAACGGTCGTGTCCAAGATTCGGCCGAGAACAGGCCTTCGCGGAGCCTTCAGATGGGTGTCGCGGATGTGACCCGGAGTTCCGACGCGGCGACGGCCGACTACAAGTTTGCCGCCGCCGTAGTCGGCTATGGATTGATGCTGCGCGATTCCCCCTTCAAGGGTGACCTGACTTGGGAGAAAGTTCAGACCTTGGCCGAAGACGGACAAGGGCCGGATCGCGAGGGATACCGGGCGGAGTTTCTGCAATTAGTGCGTAAAGCCCGAGGGTTGCAAGACGGGTCCGTGCCGGGCTTAAAGCCTAGAGAATAAGAGCCCAATAAGAGCCCAATTTCACGCCCGCCCAACCTCTTTGAGATCTCCTTTACCGATCAGTTCGCTCAGAGCTCGTCTTTGAGGGTCTTTACTTGGTCCCGGATCTTTCGGAAGGCGGGGTCTTTGCGGGCTGCAGCCAGATCAGGGTCTTTGAGCATCCAGTCGAAGTCCCGATATCCGGCTTCGATGGCCCGAAGCAATTCGTCGATAGCGGGTTCTAGTTCACCGGCCAAGCAGAGGCTGCAGGCCAGATTAAACAGCACCTCCGGATCGCCCGGACGGAGTGATTTGAGTTGGTGGTCCACCCGCAGACCATCGTTGATGCGCCCGCGCCGGGTGTAGTCATCAGCCAAAAGCTGGAGTGCTTCGATGTACTGGGGATCTTTTCCGACCAACCCTTCGAGGAAGCCGATCTCCACGTCGAGATCTCGGGTTTCCCGTTTTCCCAGCTTCTGTTGTTTGGCCTGCGACATCTGGCACCAATCTCGAAAGCTACTCCTCATCCGTCAAGCGGCAGTCACGGGAAAGACCGAGAGGTCGGAAATCCGGTGTCGATCTGCGGTTGCCGCTCCAAGAGTCTTGTCAGACAATCAAAGGGTATGTCCGAGGAATGGTTTGATGTGGTCGATGAGCAAAACCAGGTCATTAGCAAAGCGCCTCGTAGCGAGGTGCACCGCCTGAAGCTGCGTCATCGGGCGGTCCATGTGCTGATCTTCAATCAACGGGGCGAGTTGTTCCTCCAGCAGAGGGCGCTTTGGAAGGATGATTTTCCTGGAGTCTGGGACGCCTCTTCGTCGGGGCATGTCAGCGCCGGTGATGGCATGGACGAGACCGCGCTCCGGGAAGTCGCCGAGGAGTTGGGGGTCGAACTGTCCGAGCCGCCGCGGAGAATCTTCGAGCTGGTGGCCACCGCAGACACCGGTTGGGAATTCTGTGGTGTGTATCTCGCCGACCACGAGGGGCCCTTTGTGCTCCAACCCTCGGAGATCCGCGGGGGCGGATGGTTCACGCCAGAGGCGGTCGCTGAGTGGGTCTCGCGGCGACCCGAAGACTTTGCCAGCGCCTTCCGGGTGATCTGGAACCGACTGCCAACGGAGTCACCCAGCTCCGTGCCTAGCTCCTCCTAGGTTTTTCACAGCCGCCTCTGTAGCCTGCGTCGCAAACCATGAAGCTTAACTCCCGCGGGGTTTTCTGGGCGATCTTGGCCTCGTTTTTCGTCTCGGGGCTGGCGGGTCTATTGTATCAAGTCGTCTGGACCCGCTATCTGGCCCTGTTTCTTGGCCATACCAGCTATGCGGTGGTGGCTGTGCTTGTGGCTTTCATGGGAGGGTTGGCTGCGGGCAATGCTCTTTTGGGCCCGCGCGTGGATGCGCTCCGACGCCCGCTGTTCTTCTATGCCTGCCTCGAAGCGGGGATTGGTCTCTTTGCGGTCCTTTTCCCGAGCTACTTCGAGGGCATCCATCAGGTGTTCTTGTCGCTGATTCGTTCAATCCATCCGGAGGGCCTGTCACGGTTGGCGCTCCAGTTCTTGTTCGCCGGGCTGACCATTCTGGTGCCCACAGTCCTCATGGGCGCGACGTTGCCTGTCCTCACCAAGTTCGTCACCCGATCGCTGTCGGAGCTGCGTGGAAAAGTCGCTGCGCTTTATGCCATTAACAGTGCTGGAGCGGTGGTGGGAATCCTTTTGGCCGATTGGTGGTGGATTCCCTCGTTGGGGCTGGAGGCGGTTGTTCAAATCGGCGCCACTCTCAGTCTGGGAATCGCGTTGTTGGCCTATGTGATTAGTGTCAAAAGTGGAGAGGGGATCGTTGTCGAGCGGAAGATTTCCAGCCCTGAAACTGCCGCCGAGACCTTCAGCGAGCGGGAATGGAAAGTGGCCCTCGTTGCCGTCGGGCTCTCGGGCTTTGCGGCCATGTTGTACGAGGTCGCCTGGACGCGATTGTTGGCCTTGGCCCTCGGTTCCAGCACCCACGCCTATTCGCTCATGCTGGCCACGTTCATCGGCGGCATCGCCGTGGGGAGCTGGCTCGTCTTTGCCTGGAAGCGGAACGTCGACACGTGGGTTGCCTTTGCCTGGGCGGAACTCGCGATCGCAGGATCGCTGCTGGTGTCCCTGTGTTTCTATGACCTGCTGCCCTATGCCTTCGCTCACTTGGCCGATTGGATAGCCCGCCGGCCCGCAGCCTATCCGCTCTACGAGTTGGCCCAGGCCTTGATTTGTTTTGGGGTGCTCTTTCTCCCGTCAGTCTGCCTGGGAATGACCCTGCCACTGGCCAGCCGGATGGCGACGGTCGACCTCCAGCGGACGGGCCGCTCTGTAGGCCGTGTGTTCGCGGTCAACACGCTGGGGACGGTGCTCGGCGCGGCGATGACCGGGTTGGTGCTACTGCCCTCTTTGGGACTGGCAGTCACTCTAGCATTGGGAATTGGTCTTAATGGTCTGATCGGTTGGGTGGTCTTGGCCTCCCGTCGGGGGCCCATCCTGAAGCCGGCATTGCAGGCCTTGGCGGCGACTGCACTCCTGATGGTGCTCGTGGGCTGGCTGCTCGGCGAGCGCTGGTCGCGCACCTTCGCCTTAGGTCTTTGGAGGGATGCAAGTCCTCCAGCCTCAGTAGAAGATTTTCGTCGTCGGGCCGAATTAGGCGAGTTGGCCTATCACCGTGACGGGGCTGGATCGACAGTGGTCGTGATTGCCATGACCAATCTGGCCGGGCAGCGCAACGTGAGCCTCAAGGTCAACGGCAAGGCCGACGCAAGTTCCGGCGTGGACATGAGCACGCAAATGCTCCTTGGGCATCTTCCGATGCTTCTCCATCCGGCAGCCCAGTCGGTGCTTGTGGTCGGTGCTGGCAGCGGTGTCACCGTGGGCACGGTACTGCAGCATCCCGGTGTCCGATCGGTCGATTTGGTGGAAATTTCCCCGGAGGTGATCGAGGTAGCCCGCGAGCACTTCGCTCCCTTCAATCATGACGCGCTTCAGGATCCCCGCTGTCGCACTCGCATCGAAGATGCCAAGACCTTCCTTCAAACCACGCCGGAGTCCTTCGATGTCATTGTCACTGAGCCCTCGAATCCCTGGATGGCGGGTGTCGCGGCGGTGTTCAGTCAGGAATATTATCAAGATTGTTTGGCCCGCCTGAAGCCCGGGGGACTTTGTGCTCAGTGGGTCCAAACCTACGAGACCGACGACGAGACCTTCGCCACCGTTGTGGCCACTTTCGGGTCTGTTTTCCCGCACCTGAGCTTGTGGCAGACCTCCACCAGCGACCTGGTCCTCGTCGGGTCGGCGCAACCCTTCCAGACGGATCTGCCCGGGATAATCCGACGGATGGAGGCGCCAGCCGTGACTGCGGATTTGCGGCAAATCGAGATCACCCGGCCGGTCAACTTGCTCGCATTGCAAATGGTGGCCTTCGGGGATGCGTTCTTTTTGGCCCCGGACGGCACGACGATCCACAGCGATTTTCATCCGGTGCTCGAGTACCGAGCCCAGAGGGCCTTCTTTGCCCGCGGCATGGCCATGGTGCCGTATCGGCTCAACGAGGTTTTGCATCCTCGGCCGCGCACTCTCCTTGGGGAACACTTGGCGGGCGCTCCGCCTACGGCCGAAGATTGCAGAGCTCTGGCCCGACAATTCGCCAAGATCGGCCTTCCGCAGCTCCCGGTCTTCCGCTCTGTCTTGCGTCGATGGCGTGAACTCCAACCGACGGACCCCACCGTGTTGCGTCTCCTGGCCGCTTACGCCATTCAGAATCCCGCCCCGGACGGAGAGGTTGCCTCACTGGTCAATCACCCGGCTTTCTCCGATGAAGAGCAACTCCAAGACCTAAGCCTCATGCGCCAGTTGGTCGACCTGCTGCTGCTGCGTCACCGCACTCAGCGCTCGGCGTTTTATGTGCCCGATTCGGTGCGCCTGGAGGTGTTTTTGGGCGCCCTGGCTGGGTTGGATCCGGACCGCCAGCGCATGCATCGCATGCGCTTGGCCGAGGTGAGTTGGGATCGAGGCAACGATGCACGGGCTCGGGTCCTTTTCGAGGAAGCACTGAATCCTGACGAATCGCGTTTTGGGCCCATAGACTTTTCTGAGGATCCAGGGTGCCCAGCGGGCATGATGGCCCGATTGATCGATGCCGACCTGAGGGCGGGTGACCTCAAGGGTGCCATGGAAAAGGTCCTGCGCTTTGGCCGGTTGGGCTATATCCGTCCGGAAAGAATGACCGGAGATGAAGGCCTTCAAATGTTGGCTCGCCGGGTCATTGTCACTGCACAAGCCTCCCAGCAGCGATGACGTGGACCCCGGCTTTTGCACCGGCCCCAGCGGTGTGCAGGTCGCCGACGCTCGACATTGGGCGCGACTGAGGTTTTCTTGTGTGCTTGTCCGCGTGGCGGGGCCCGCGGAACCCGATGACCGAGTTCTTGCAACAACTGCTCAATGGAGTGCTCTTGGGGGCCATTTACGCCCTCATCGCCTTGGGGTACACCATGGTGTATGGCGTGCTCCGCTTCATTAATTTCGCCCACAGTGATGTGTTCATGCTGGGAGCGTTCGTTGCCTGGTACTCGGTGGAGAAACTTGGGTTGCCCACCCAGTCTATCGGTGGTGGGTTGGCAGCCTTGCTGTTGTCGATGTCGGTGTGCGCCGTCTTGGGCGTAGTCATTGAAAAGCTCGCCTACAAGCCGTTGCGTCAGCGGTCCACCCTCACGGTGCTGATCACCGCCATCGGCGTCTCGTTACTCATCCAAAACGTGGCGCAGAATTCTCGGCTTGGTTTTGGTCCCAACCCAAAGGCTTTCCCGGCGCTCTTCCCTTCTCAGCAACTCCACTTCGGCGCTTTGACCGTCTCGACTCACCAGTTGGTGGTGCTGGGAGTCGCCCTCAGTCTCCTGGGGTTGCTCTACTGGATTGTGCATCACACCCGCATCGGCACCGCCATGCGCGCCTTGTCGTTCAACGCCACCGCCGCCTCGTTGGTGGGCATTAACAATGACCGGATTATTTCTTTCACCTTCGGTCTGGGATCGGCCCTCGCCGGCGCGGGCGGAGTCCTCTACGCAATGAACTACCCGAGCATCGATCCCTTGATGGGCACGTTGCCGGGGCTCAAAGCCTTCGTCGCTGCGGTGCTGGGCGGCATCGGAAATCTGCCGGGCGCGGCGCTGGGCGGGTTGCTCATCGGTCTAGTGGAAACCTTCGTGTCGGGCACGCGCCTCTCGACCTTCCGCGATGCCATCGCCTTTGGCATCCTCATCGCCATCCTCCTGTTCCGGCCCGCGGGTCTGCTAGGCAAACTCAAGGTGGAGAAGGTCTAACCATGGTGTTTCCTGTTGCCCAACGCTGGTTGCTCGCAGCCCTGATCCTCGCAGGGGTGGCCTCGGCTGTTTCGGGCTCGATGGATCCCTACTTTCTGGACGTGGTGATGGGGGTGGGAGTCAGTGTGGTGTTGGCCTCCAGCCTCAATCTTATCAATGGCTTCACGGGCCAATTCTCGCTGGGACACGCGGGTTTCATGGCCGTGGGCGCGTACACCTCAGCCATGTTGACCACGGTGGTGGCTCCTCGGTTGGGTTGGAATCCCGTTCTCTTGCAGTGGGTCTTTTTTCCAATGAGCCTCATTGCTGCGGGCTTGCTCGCCGCAGTGGCCGGTTTGGCGGTTGGAGCCCCTTCGCTCCGGCTCAAGGGCGACTACTTGGCCATCGTGACCCTGGGTTTTGGGGAAATTATCCGCGTCGTTCTCCAGAACATGGACATGGTGGGCGGTGCCCGAGGGCTAACTGGGGTGCCTGCCTACAGCAACCTGTTTTGGACCTTCGGCATGGCGGCCTTAACCGTGTACACCGTCTGGGCGCTCCTCAACTCGACCCATGGGCGTGGTTTCTTGGCGGTGGCCGACGATGAGGTGGCCGCTGAAGCCATGGGCCTCGATACAACCCGCTATAAGATCACGGCCTTCGGCATCGGGGCTTTCTTTGCTGGCGTGGCCGGTGGTTTGTACGCCCACCTCAAGGGCTATCTCAACCCGGGTGGATTCTCCTTCGACAAGAGCATCGAGATTGTAGTGATGGTGATCCTCGGAGGCATGGGGCGTCATGCCGGTGTGGTCTTTGCGGCGATCTTGTTGACCCTGCTCCCGGAGGGTCTCCGTGAATTGGGCAGTCGCTCGGTGCCCAATCCCTTCGGAGGCGCGGCCTGGTCGTTGGACTGGATCAAGGAAATGCGAATGATCCTCTACTCCCTGATGCTCATCGTGCTGATGTTAATGCGTCCGCAGGGCTTGTTTCATCGGAGTGAACGTCGGAGGCGAGGCGCATGAGCACTTCCTTGCTGCAGTTAACCAACGTGACCATTCGCTTTGGCGGCTTGACGGCCGTTTCTTCGGTTACGGCCGACGTTCGGGAAGGGGAGTTGGCCGGACTCATTGGTCCCAATGGAGCGGGCAAAACCACCCTCTTTAACCTGATCACCGGCGTGTACCAACCCACTGAGGGACGCATCGAGTTTGCGGGCGCGAGCACTGCGGGGGCCAAACCCTTTCACCTGACCGAGCGCGGGATCGCCCGGACCTTCCAGAACATTCGCCTCTTTCCCAGCTTATCGGTCTCCGACAACGTTCGGGTGGCCTTTCACCGTCACCTAGAGCACCGAACCTGGCAGTCGTGGTTGCGCGGTGGGCGCTTTCACGCCGAGGAGGCCGAATTGCGAGAACGAACCCGTGAGTTGCTAAGCCTCTTCAACCTGGAGCGTGTCCAGGAGGCTCCGGCCAAAAGTCTTTCCTACGGGGATCAGCGGCGTCTGGAAATCGTTCGCGCGCTGGCCACGGGGCCCCGATTGCTTCTGCTCGATGAACCGGCCGCAGGCATGAACCCGTCCGAGAAAGACGAGCTGATGCGGTTGATCCGCTTCGTCCGAGACCGCTTCCGCCTGGCCGTGCTGCTCGTAGAGCATGACATGAAGGTGGTGATGGGTATTTGCGAGCGCATCCATGTTCTGGAATATGGGCGGAAGATTGCCGAGGGGTCGCCCGAGAAAATTCGCGTCGACCCCAAGGTTATTGCCGCCTACCTGGGAGACTAGAAAACACCCAACCTTGCCGTTCCCGCCGTGCTAGAAGTCCACAATCTGAGTGTCCAATACGGTGCTATCACCGCCCTCCACGGCATTTCGTTAACGGTGCCGGCGGGCGGCATCGTGACCCTCATCGGCGGCAACGGCGCGGGCAAGACCACCACGCTTCGGGCCATTTCCGGCATGGTGAAGCCCACCTCGGGGCGGATCCTCTTTGACGGCCAAGACATCACGGGGTTGGCCCCGCATGAAATTGTTCGCCGAGGTCTGGCGCATTCGCCAGAAGGGCGACTGGTCTTTGCCAACTTGACGGTGATGGAAAACCTTCAGATGGGAGCCTACTTGCAGCGGGATTCTCAGTGGATTGCTTCGGAGCTCGAGTATGTTTTCGGCATGTTCCCTCGGCTTCAGGAGCGCCGCGAGCAGCACGCCGGCACCCTTTCCGGCGGAGAGCAGCAAATGTTGGCCATTGGCCGGGCGTTAATGAGTCGCCCGCGATTTCTCATGCTCGACGAGCCCTCCCTGGGCATCGCTCCGCTGTTGGTGAAGGAAATTTTTGCTCGGTTGGTCGAACTCAACCGCGAACGTTCGCTGCCTATCCTGCTCGTTGAGCAGAACGCCCACCTGGCCCTAGAGGTGAGCACCCATGGCTACGTCTTGGAGACAGGGAGGGTTCTCTTGTCTGACCGTTCGTCAGTCCTCCGCGACAGTCCTGAAGTGCGCAGCGCCTATTTGGGCGGTTGATGCCACCACCTCGGGTAAAAGACAGGCCCCTTCGGCCGCAGTTGGGTGGGTGATGCCTCGTGGTTTCGGGAGGTTTTCTGAATTTAATTCACAGTTGTAAATGATTGGTGAAACCCTCGTTACATTTGCGGCGTCTGGCGCAATGAATGGGAGGGATTCCGAGAACAAGTTTACGAGGTGGGCGATATCAACCGATGCCGATCTGGGTCGTTCTGTGGGCCTATGTCTGGTGGATTGTTACTCCCTTAGCGGCTCTGGATCGTCAGTTCTGGGATGGAGGTAAGGTGCCCCGTAATCCGGTTCGAGGAACTTGGTCGCTGGAGGATGCGTTTCCCACCTTAGGACCTCTACCGGGGACCCTCGGTTTTGCCGTCCCACCTGGGGAAACCAACCGGATTATTTTCCTGAACATGACCGGCGTGGCTTACGAAGTGTCCCTGTCCAAGAAACTATCCAGTCGGTTGTTTTTGGACCTCTCGGACCGTGTCTTCTTCGAACAAGAGGCCGGCCTTTTGGGAATGGCCTTCCATCCAAGGTTTCAAACCAATGGGTGGGTCTTCGTCTATTACTCCTCCAAGGAAGGGGCCGGTGGTTTGGTTCAGTCCTTCAATCGACTCTCCCGCTTTACCGTCCCACCCGGAGGAGACGGACGTCCGGATCCGGCCTCCGAGGTGGTCTTGTTTCATCAGGAAGATCCGGGGCCCAATCACAACGCCGGGTGCCTCGCCTTTGGCCCGGATGGGTATCTCTTTTTGTCGGTGGGAGATGGCAGTCTGTGGTCCAATCGAGTGACCCAGCGCTTAGATGCAGGATTCTTCGGCGGGATACTGCGTCTCGATGTGGATCGCAAACCAGGGAACCCTCCGCCGAACCCAGGTTTTGGAGTTAATCCCAACGCCTATTCCGTGCCTGCCGACAATCCGTTTGTCGGAGCCCGTCAGTACGGCGTGGGGGATCGCGTGATTTGGACGGTTGAAAACCCTCAAGCATTGCGCACCGAGTTTTATGCATTGGGCATGCGAAACCCATGGCAGTTCAGCTTTGATCCCAAAACCGGTGAGCTGTGGTGCAACGATGTGGGCAATGGCTCACGCGAAGAGGTAAACCGGATCCGCCCTGGGGCCAACTACGGGTGGCCTTGGTGGGAAGGCACCATTTCTACCACCGACCCGGAGGTTGAAGGCACCGCCTTACCGGAGTTCGAGTACTCCCACTTTTCCGGCCGCACCGCCATCACCGGAAGTTATTTCTACCGGGGCTCGTTTTACCCGGAACTGGATGGCGCTTATTTGTTCGCCGATTGGACCGGGGACATCGCGGTGCTGCGTCCCGGCGAACCCGGTGAACCGGAGGTTACCTGGATCGTGAACCTGCCTGGAGTGGTTGCTTTTGGTGCAGATCCTCGAGATGGCTCGCTGCTGCTCACTTCTGGTTCAGGGCGTATTTACCGACTAGTTCAACGCCCGGTGGTGGGAGAAGTTTGGCCCGAGAAGTTGTCTGAGACCGGGCTCTTTGAGAACTTGACGTCGCTAACCCCAAGGCCCGGATTAATACCTTACGAGATCAACGCGCCGTTCTGGTCCGACCATGCCATTAAGCGGCGATGGTTTGCACTCCCCGGCGATGATTCGATCATGACTTTTCGCCGCGAGGGAGCCTGGACCTTCCCGAGCGGCACGGTCTGGGTGAAGCACTTTGATCGCCCTTACCACCGTCCGAGCACGATGCTCTTTCCGATGGAGACCCGAATCCTGATTCAGACGACCAATGGGGTTTCTGGCGCGAGCTATCGATGGAATGATGAGGGAAACGAGGCGGATCTTGTTCCGGACGAAGGGTCTGATGCGATGTTCTATGCATGGACCCCGACCGAGTTAGTCACCCAGAACTGGCGTTTTCCGGGTCGCAATGAGTGCTTGTCCTGTCACACATCGGTCAATGGTGGGCCTGCAGGTTTCAATACCGCCCAACTCAATCGACGGAACCGCGAGGAGGGGGGCAGCGTCTCTCAACTCGATGCCTGGTCTGCTGCCGGCTATTTCTCGGAGCCCTTGGTTCGAACCCACCAGATGCCCGCACTGGTGAGCCCGACGGATGAGACCCAAACCTTGGAGCACCGCGTTAGGGCTTATCTGGATGCCAACTGCGCCGCGTGCCACCAGCCCGGAGGGCTTACCCGCACGCCCTGGGATGCACGCATCGGAACGGCTCTCGATCAAATGGGGTTGATTGGGGTTCGGTCTTCGGTCTCCAGCGTGGATCTCGGTGAATTTCGAATCGACCCGGGGCATCCTGAGAATTCTTCCCTCTTCCGTCGGATTTCCACATTGGGTGCGTTTCATATGCCGCCCTTGGGCACGTCGGAAATGGATACTGAAGCTGTAGATTTAATCCGGCGCTGGATCGTCGAGGACTTGCCCCAGCGGGAGGGGTACGATCGATGGGCGGCTCGATGGCTGCCAAAACCCTGGGAGTCTTTCAGATCGCAGTCGTTAGATCCGGATGGTGACGGACTCGACAACTTCACCGAGTACCTGTTGAAGGAAGGACCGTTGAAACAGCAGCGCCGATGGAAACCGGTGATCGCCCGCGAGGGTTCCCGGTTTGTTCTGCGATTCAATCGATGGGCCGGCCGGCGCTTTGAAGTTCAGTGGGCTTCAGACATGACGCCTGCGGGCCGTTGGAGTCGCTTGGAGGTGGAGGAGAACGATCCTCGAGCGACGTTGTCGGACAGTGAGGCTTCCATCCCGTTGCCCGATGGGCCGACTCGTTTCTACCGGGTGATCGTCGCAGGTGATTGAGAGCTGTGGGATCGATTGACCGCTGTCGCTTCTTTCAAGCAAGGTCAGTCTCAAGCTACACAATGACTGTCAGCCAGAATCCTGCCTCACGATCGACGGCCTTCACGCTCATTGAGTTGCTGGTGGTCATCGCCATCATCGCCATTTTGGCTGGCATGCTCTTGCCGGCACTCGCTCGGGCCCGATCCGCGGCCATTAAGACCCTGTGCAGCAGCAACCAGCGGCAATGGGGTATCGCGGTGATCCTCTATGCCAACGACAATGAGGACCGGTTTCCAGACAATACCGACGGGACGGGGTTGAGTTGGCTCGGAGCCAACGCTCGCAACTTCACCGACAAGTACTTGATGAAGAATGTGGCTCCGAAGTCTCGGAATGACCGAAAGGCTGCCAATCATGTGCTCTTCTGTCCGACCGACCAATGGAACCGTCAGGCCGATGCGTGGAGTTATGGCGCGAACGTCAGTCGCCCGGTGTTCATCGGTTACTTTTTCTTGCCGGGTCGTGTGAATGGAGCCTGGGATTACAACTCCGATGGATTGGGTGACTGGCACTACCGCAAGAAGCTGGGTGGGGAGTTCTCTTCGGCTCCCATCCTCATCGATCGGCTCCAAGGCCATGGCGCACATTCCACCAACCTGATGAACCCGGGCATCAAGTGGATCCTGCCAGAAAACGGTCGCCCGACCAAAACGGCCAATCACGCCGGCCAGCGCGGGATTCCAGACGGGGGCAATTTTCTCTTCGAAGATGGCCATGTTCAATGGATCCAATCCCGCAATGTGACGCTGGGATCCAGTCAGAGCCAGTGGCAGTGCTTCTACGGCATCCGCCTTCCCTGAAGTGCTTGGCAATCGGGGCCGTGTCCCCGATTTTCCTTCATGACAGAGGGCGACGAGCAGGCAGCCGTGTGACTCCGTCGTCGTGGCTTACCGCACGGGCAATCGGTAGCAGGCGGCCTCGCGGTCATTGCGCACCAGCAGGAGGTCGCCAGCCAGTGCGATGGGATTCCAGGTCTTGTCGCTGAAGACCTTCAAGCGGGACAGTTCACCGGGACCGTCCGGAGTGGGATGCAACAGCACTAATTCGCCGTTCTCGGCCATTAGCAGGTACAGTTCGCCGATCAACAGCCCTTGACCGTGGCCGTGCCGACCTTCCTTCCAACGTTGCGAACCGTCCTTCGCGTCCAAACAGGCCAGTATTCCGTCGTCCAAGCCGTAAATGAATCCGTGCCGAAACACGGGATTGGAAAACTTGGCCTTCAATCGCTTGGAGGTCCAAACCGATCGGGCCTCGAGGGTACCCGATGGGGTTTTGGAGATCTCTAGCATCTCCGCCCCGACTCCATAACCGGCACTTAAAAACACGCGATTCGAAGAGGCTCGTACCGGGTTGGCCACCAGCGGGAACTGCACTCCGAAAGGCCGGCTCCAGAGCACTTGGGCCGTCACAGGATCGTGGGAGCTAATCTCGCGGTGGTTGAACTGGAGGATTTGGGGCACTCCGACCAACTCGGTCAGGTAGGGCGAGCTGTATTCAGCCGAAGAGGAACCTCCCGAGGCCAGGAGTTGCCCTGAGTCCAGATGCCAGATGAGCAAGGAGCGTCCGTCGCGCCCTCCAGCGCTAACGATAACTCTATTGGAAATTACCAACGGGGAACCTGAAAGTCCCCATTCGGGCATTCCGGCCTTGGAAAATTCGAGAATATTGGTGCTCCAAAGCCGTTTTCCGGTAGACAGGTCCAGTGCCTGCAGCCAGCCCCGGGCCCCGAGGGTGACCACGCGCCCTTGATAAATCGTGGGTGAACTGCGGGGGCCTTCCCCGGCGATAGGGGTGAAATAACGGGCTGAATTGCCAGTTTTCCATACAACGTTACCGTTAAATATATGGCGGCAGACCACCATTTCTTCTTCGCCCTCTTGCTCCTGACTCACCGCCAGATCGCCGACCACCGAGAAACCCGACCAGGCACCACCAACGGGCTTCCTCCACAGCATTTGGGGTGGATAGAGCGTCCAGTTGGTTTGAAATGAAGGTCCGTCAACGATACCGTTGCGGTTTGATCCGAGGAATTGGGGGTAATCACCGGACAAACGGGCGTTGGAGCTGGAGGGAGCGCCTGGAGCCGACGTGGCGTTGGTTGTAGTGAGTGTGCTGGCGGTGGTGAGTGCCGTAGAGGGCTGTGCCCATCGGGTTTCAACGATGGGAATCAGGTCTCCGGTCACCCCACGAATGCGGAGGGTCAGGCGGGCGGTTCCCGCCAAGAGGGCGATTCCGGCGAGACCGGCCAAGCGCAACGTCCAACGAGCCCGCGACAAGAAAAGCCACCACAGCAGCTCGAGTCCTGCGGCCCCACCCGCGATGCCCAAACAAATCAAATTCCGGCGCTGGAAGGGAAACTCGCTCCACGACTGCACCCCTCCCATGGCCAAGACCATCAGTCCCAAAATCACTCCCGCAGGCCACCAACGAATGCCCACCGGACGTGGTGGGGGTGCAGACTGTGGAGCTTCGGACGACATAGGGGGGAGTGTTCCTACCAATCCGTTCTCGGCAAGTTCTTGAAAGGTCACTTTCCGGTTACCGGCTGGTTCTCTGTGATGTGGAAACAGTTATGAAGTTCTCTGAATCGGCCAGTCCCACAATCAAGATCGAACCGGGTATACCTGGCTGTGGCGGCACAAAAACCCAAGAAAACTGCCGTTTTGGAAACCGTGTCTCAGCAACGTTCCGGAGTCTACGGAAAGTTGCCGGTTTGAAATCGGCGGTTTTGCCGGATCCTCGGACCCGTTTTCTTTCAGGAAGACCGCCAGCGTTTCTTCCTTCTTCCAAATGAGGCCGAATGCGTCCGAGCCCCACCAGACTTGTTAAGAATTTCCTCGGGCAACCGACAAGCCGAGGCGCGGATCGAAACCGGTGCGCTGCTTAAGAAGAACTGCGAGCTGATAGCAACAGCAAACCATAAAAACCACAAAGAACTATTATTTTGAACATTCAAAAAAAACTGTAATTCTTGCGGCCGAACCGTTTTTAACGAGTTACCTGTAAGTTCTGGCTTTTTGGATGTCACCAAGTACGACCTGTTTTATACAGCCAAAGGATGCCCCTTTTTTTTGGGGTACTCGGTTTGCTTGGGTCTTGGCCCCACGGGTCTCTTGTCAATTTCAGGGGACTGATGCGTCCGTTCTGAATTCATTCCCCTCCATCGTCGGCCGTACTTTGAATTCAAGAAACCCGGTCGCGCGTTGGATTGCCGATGATGGGGATGGCGGGACAGCGAACTGCGTGGACCAAGGTGGAGGCAGAACGGTTGCCAGCAGTGGGTGCCTTGATGGCGAAATCGCGGATCCACAGGTGCTGAGCAACGGTGGGGTGGTTCCGGTAAGGCCTAATGACACAAATTTTAGCGCCTTAGCCAAGAAAGGGGGGCGGCCGTGATCCTATTCAATAGCCCCAGCAAGATTAAATCTGTCTATTGCCTAGTGATTTGCGCCGCAGTTTTAGTGATTCTGGCGTGGATGCCGTTGGCGAAAGCGAGCGGAACCTTAAATACAATTACGGAAGACATCGCTGCCGTTAGCAACTCAGGCACGCCGGTGTCAGATCTAGTAGCCAGCTTTGCAGGTGGGAGTGGTAACGGAAAGGGTATTGCGGTCACCGGGGTGGATACTTCCAATGGCACGTGGGAGTATTCCACGGATGAAGGATCTAGTTGGGTTTCCCTGACCGGTGTGAGCCTAAGCACGGCCCGGCTTCTTCCTGGCGTAGGTGGGTCGAGTCACGGATACGCTGAGTGGTACTGTTTTGTGACGGGTACGGCAACTTATTCAATAATTGATCCCAATGGCGGTGTCATCTACGACAATAGCAACGCTATAATTGTCAGTGTGAATGGACCTGCTCGTGGGATAATAAATATTACTGCAGGAAAGAAGTATCGTGGGAATGTCCCTATAAATCTAGTCGCGGAGGATAATCAGCATGCGATTGCTCCAATAACCATGAAATCGACTAAATTCTGGAATTACACGTCAAGAAATGCGCCAACTACTTATTATGTGTACTCACCGGAAGCCGCTATTGTAAAATTTTACCATAATGTGACGGGCGGTTTTAATGGAACTCCAACCTCAACCGTCACCCTGGCTGCGGGTGGGGTGACTACTTTTTCAGGAAGTAGCACGGCCGTTGCGCATATGATTTCTTCCGACAAGCAGATACTGGTGACTGCGGCCGGAAGCGGGGGGGATAGAACTGTTCTGTCGCCAATGGATCAGTATGTCTACAATAGGTATTATGGCTATTCGGGTTCTGAACGAAATGCAACGCCAACCACTGCATCGGCTAATGTGGTTTATGATGCTAACTATTCTGTAATGTCGACGACGATTGCGGATGGTTCTGGAGGTGATACTGCTCAGGGACTAGGTTTTAATTATATTTCGAGTTTTTATTCCTGGGGAAACGTTCTTTCAGATTATGCTATTGCAGCGCCAAATGGGAATACTGATATTTCAGTGTATTACTGGTCCTCCGGGGCGTGGGTACTGTGGGAGAAACATACTTTAACGGGCGGAACAAAATACAGTCCGGCATATGTGCAAAGGGATGGAACCCAAGGTCCCAATAAAGTTGCCACCAACATTAATGGGTCCGCGGGAAACATGGGTAGTGGTGCAAACTTGTGGAAATGGGAAGGATCTAATCCTTTTTATCTCTGTATCAATGATGCCGCGGACGATGAATTTTCTGTGCTTGGCTGGACTGGTAAGGGGTCCGCGAAAGTGCGGTTCGTGCCGAACGCGAATTTCAGCGGCACGGCGACGATGACGTACCGAGCGTGGGACCAAACGAGCGGGACGGCAGGTGGAACGGTTGATGCAACGACCGGCGGCGGCAGTACAGCGTACTCGAGCAACACCGACACGGCGACGATCACGGTGAGCGCAGTGAACGATGCGCCGACGATCACTCTCGGGGTTTATGCAGAGGGCGGCACAAAAACCACCGCTGGCGGATTTACCGTCCATACGTTCACCGGACCTTCCGCATTCACGCCGGCAGGGTCCGGGGTGGTGGAAGTGCTGGTGGTCGGTGGTGGTGGTGGTGGTGGCAGTGGGGGTGGTGGTGCCGGCGGAGTCGTTTATCAAAGCGCTTTTCCCGTGACGGCCTCGCAACCGGTCGCGGTCACCATCGGGGCGGGTGGAACTGGGGGTGCTAGGAACGGCACAGTTCTCGCCGGGAGCGACGGAGGTTCATCCAGCTTTGGTTCGCTGGTAGGTTTCGGTGGTGGTGGTGGCGGAGCGTTCCGGGAAGCGGGTCGATCGGGAGCGTCCAGCGGTGGCACCGGAGGCGACACTGCCACGGCCTCGGGAGCGGCGACGCAAGGGTTTCAGGGAGCCGATGGCGCGGCCAACGACGGTTATGTTGCCGGCGGTGGCGGCGGTGGTGCTGGCGCTCGAGGAACCCGGGGTTTCTACCGCCTCGACAACGGCGGTGTTCAAACGGACCGCAACCCGGGCGGTAATGGCGGTACCGGTGTCAGCTATTCCATTTCAGGGAGTGCAGTTTACTACGGTGGTGGTGGTGGTGGTGGGTGCAACAACAATAACGTGCTTGCAACGGATTCCAATGGATTAGGGGGTCTCGGTGGGGGTGGCAACGGAGCCCGAGCTGATAGAGCGCAAGGTGTTGACGGAACTGCCAATACCGGTGGTGGTGGTGGCGGCGGTGATGCGGAAGGCTTCGGTGGGGCGGGCGGATCCGGCGTGGTGATCGTTCGCTACAGCGCAACCGCTACACAGTCTACCCGCACCCTCTCAGTGACGGGTTCCGCCACTCAGACGAGTTTTGCGGCGATTTCCGGATCGGTGAGTGGCACCGATCCCGATCCCAACACTCTGCTGGTGTACGGGATCCAGGGCGGTGCGGCGACCGCCACCTCGGGCGAGGTGGCCAAGACGGGCTCCTTCGGAACGCTGACCCTTAACACCGGGACCGGGGCTTATTCGTTCGTACCCTCGGCGGCAGGCATCAATCCGCTTCAAGCCTCGGTTTCCGAGAGCTACACCCTCACCGTGTCGGATGGGGTGTCGACGGCCAGTGGGGTCCTCACAGTCCAGATCGATGTGGCATCACCGACTCAGTTGGTGCTCACCACCCAGCCGGCTGGAGTCATCAATGGCACGATCATGAACACGTCCCCGGTGATCGAAATTCGCGACAGCCAGGGAAATCGGACAGCCAGCACCGGAGCCGTCACGGTGGCCATCGAGTCCGGAACCGGCGGTGCCTTAAGTGGCACCCTGAGCGTCAACGCAGTCAACGGTATCGCCACCTTCGCTAATCTGACGATGACGGGTACCCTCAACACCTCCTATCGCCTGAAGTTTAGCAGCGTTGGACTGATCTTGGCCACTTCGTCCGCGTTTACGGTTCAATTGCCTCCTACTTTGGCTGCTATCGGAGTTTCCGGGACCGAAGACACTCCTCTGACCTTTTCATCTGGAAATTTCTCATCCGGTTTTGCCGATCCGGAAGGGGCTTCGCTGGCAAGCATCCAGATCGTGTCCCTGCCGGCGACGGGAGTGCTGAGCTTGGCTG
>Ga0209598_10000776_pt1 | contig 25977 bp, 24 predicted proteins | sample M_140807_EF_Meta_FD_187317 | JGI IMG/M metagenome (GOLD analysis project Ga0209598, IMG submission 187317) | Freshwater microbial communities from Lake Montjoie, Canada to study carbon cycling - M_140807_EF_MetaG (SPAdes) (version 2) | ecosystem: Environmental > Aquatic > Freshwater > Lake...
GCATTAACACCCCGATGTCATCGCGCAGTGCGGCGAGTTCGGCCGAGAGCGTACCCTGAATCGAGCGAAAGTCCTGCCCGGCAAAGTGGGCATTGATGAAGTTGGCAGCCTCACTGAGTTGAGCGGGCGAGTAATCGCGCTCCGTCGCCAGAATGCGGTTCTGGACGTCGCCATCGGGGGTGACCAGAACCAGCAAGGTCCGTTTGTCGCCCAAGCGGATGAATTCGACCTGACGAAACACCGAAGCCCGCCTCGGGGTCTGGACCACGCCGGCAAAATGGGAGAGGCTCGATAGCAGCTGGGCCGCGCTGGCCAACACCCGCTGCGGTTGATCGACCTGAAGCTGACCCTGCATCGCCTCGGTGTCTTCGAGCCCCAGTGGCTGAACGGTCACCATGGTGTCGACAAAGAGCCGGTAACCGCGCGCTGTCGGGATCCGACCCGAGGACGTATGTGGGCTGGCAATGAGTCCAAGCTCCTCGAGATCGGACATCACGTTGCGCACGGTCGCGGGCGACAGGTCGAGGCCGGACCAACGCGAGAGGGTCCGTGAGCCCACCGGCTGACCTTCAGCAATGTGTCGCTCAACGAGCGTTTTGAGTAGAGTGCGAGCGCGGCGATCCAACATAGATGTTGATTCTAGTGCTCCCGCGCCAGTGTGGTGTAATCGAAGCTATGGGAGCATTTCAAACGGTGGCCTTGGTGGGACGGTTTCGCTCAAGCGGGATCGAGCAAACCCTTGACCGGATTGAGATTTTTCTTCGGGAACGCGGGCTTGCGGTTTTCCGGCCAGCCGGTAGCGCCGAACACGCCGGAGACGTCAAATCGATCGTCAGTCGGTCCGGCTCCACCACGGATCTGCCCATTGACCTGGCGATCGTTGTCGGCGGCGACGGGACGATGCTCGGTATTGCGCGCGAACTTGCCCCGTGGGGTGTGCCGGTGATCGGGATCAATCATGGGCGACTCGGGTTCATGACCGACATCCCGCTCGACCGATGGACGGAGGCCCTGGCAGCCATTCTCGACGGCCACTATGAGGCGGAGGAGCGGACTCTGCTCGACGCGTGCGTGCTGCGCGACCCAGACTCGTTGATCCCGTTTCGGGCGCGGGCCCTGAACGATGTCGTGATCGGGCGCGGTTTAGTCGGGCGCATGATCGAACTCAATGTCGAAGTCGATGGCAAGTTCATGTACACCCAGCGTGCGGATGGTCTGATTATCGCCACGCCGACCGGTTCGACCGCCTATGCGTTATCGGCAAACGGCCCGATCTTGCACCCGCAACTCAGCGGAATCGTGTTGGTCCCCGTGGCCCCGCAGGCACTGTCAAACCGCCCAATCGTGCTGCCAGACACCTGCAAGGTCACCGTGCGGATTGGCGATGAGACCGACGCGAGGGTGAATTGCGACATGCAGACTTTCTCGGATCTGCACCCCGGTGATCGGATTGTGATTGAGCGCTCGGCCCATCGAATCCGTTTTCTACACCCCAGTGGGTATAGCTATTTTGCGACCTTACGCGGCAAACTGGCATGGCAAGCGCTTCCGGTGCTGAGCGCCCGCCCCCAATCGCCCTGACTCGCCTACCCAGAGAACCCCATGCTCCGCACGCTTCGATTGCGCGACATCGTTCTGGTTGAAGCGGCTGAAATCGAGTTTGGTCCGGGTTTCAATGTGCTGTCGGGCGAGACAGGTGCGGGCAAGTCGATTCTGCTCGACGCACTCGGCCTCGCGCTCGGGCATCGTGCAGATGCCAAGCTCGTGCGGGAGGGTTGCGCGCGCGCCGACGTGGTTGCTGAATTCGCCAGTCATGAGGCCCTGGATGCCTGGCTGGCCGAACGCGAGATCATCGGCGACCCCGGTACGGTGCTGTTACGGCGAGTGCTCGAAAGTGACGGACGTTCGAAGGCCTTCGTCAATGGTCAACCGGTGCCGGCGACGCTACTGCGCGAGACGGGCGAACAACTTCTTGATATCCATGGGCAACATGCCCATCAGCGACTCCAGAATGGATCGGCTCAGCGGGCGCTCCTGGACGGATTTGCCGGGATTGATCCCGAGGTCCTGCGCTTGCAAACGTACTGGACTACCTGGCAGGACGCCGAAACCCGGCTGGAGATCGCGCGCGAGGCGGGAGACCAAGTCCAGCAGGACCGTGAGCGACTACACTGGCAAATCGACGAACTCGCTGCGCTAAAGCTGGGGCCCGGCGAATGGCACGAACTCGAGAACGAGCAAAAGCGTCTGGCGCACGCGGCAGCCCTGACTGAAGGGGCTCGCGGCGCGGCCGATGCCCTGCAAGAAGATGATTCAGCCATCAATCGGCAACTTTCCCGTTTAGTAGCGCGCCTTCGCCCTCTGGCGCTGATCGACCCGTCGTTGACGCCGTCCCTCGAGCTTCTGGAAGGGGCCGCAATACAGGCGGCTGAGGCAGCGGGGGCACTGTCTCACTATGCCGACCGCATTGATCTGGATCCTGAACGCCTGGCGGAGGTTGACCGTCGATTGGGGGCGATTCATAACGCGGCCCGCAAGTATCGACTGGCTCCTGAGGATCTGACGACCGAACTGATTCGCCTCCAGGAGCGTCTGATCGAACTGGACCGCTCGGTTGATCTAAAGGGCCTTCACGAAGAAGCAGATCAGGCACGGCTGCATTACGATCAATTGGCCCTGAGCATCGGCGTGGCCAGACGCGAAGCGGCTGGGCGTCTAGCGGCCGAAGTCAGTAGCGGAATCGCTGGACTCGGGATGTCCAGCAGTCGCTTCGAAGTCGCGATTGATTCAGCGGACCCCGGCCCTGCCGGGACCGAACGTGTCGAATTTCAGATTGCCGGGCATAGCACCAGTGCGCCCCGGCCGCTGGCCAAAGTCGGGTCGGGCGGCGAACTGTCCCGAGTGGGTCTGGCCATCACAATTGCGGCCGCCAGTACCCAACCGGTTGGAACCCTGGTTTTCGATGAGGCCGATAGTGGCGTCGGTGGCGCAGTTGCGGAGCTGATCGGCCGGCTAATGCGTCGCCTCGGCGAGGTGCGTCAGGTGCTCTGCGTCACCCACCTTCCGCAGGTGGCAGCGCGAGCGCATCGACACTTTGAGGTCATTAAACGAACGGCCGGTGGCCGGCCCTTGACCTCGGTCAATGCGCTTGATGAGGACTCGCGGATCGAAGAAATCGCGCGAATGCTTGGGGGCGTTGAGATCACGGCCACGACCCGAAGTCACGCCCGAGAGTTACTGGCCCCCTGAACCAAGTCCCCGAAACTAACCCCTTGAAGCGCCCATCGGGAGCATGGCGGCGCTGAGGCGGTGTTGGCAATCGGGTTTGACGCATACCGCGTAGAGCGACAGGGCATGGTCCTGAAGCTCAAAACCGCGTTCAGTGGCAATGTGTTGCTGACGCTCCTCAATCTGCGGATCGTAAAACTCTTCGACATGTCCACAGGTCACGCAGACAAGATGGTCGTGATGGCCACCCTCTTGAAGCTCGAAGACCGCTTTACCGGCCTCGAAATGACTGCGCGTTAAGAGACCCGCCTGCTCAAACTGGGTCAAGACGCGGTAGACCGTTGCCAGACCAATATCCTGCCGCTCACCCACGAGCACGCGGTAGACATCCTCAGCCGTGAGGTGACGCCGATCGCTGCGCTGGAAAACCTCAAGGATTGTCCGCCTCGGCAAGGTTGCTTTGAGCCCGAGATTCTTCAATTCGTTAGAGCCAGTCATTCAGACACCGCGGATAGGGTTTTGGTCAAAATTCGCATTCCACTCAGAGTCCGTATGATAGGCAGTCATTGCTTCGGATTGGTGAGACCCGTGTTTTTGCGCGAATTGATCCCTCATGAAATCAAGAATAGTTGCGGCCTGGCGTTGGCGCTCGGCATCGCGCTGTGTTCTGGCGGCTGTGCGCCGATCTTGCCATCCCTGCCGTCGACCCCAAGCCTGTCCAGGCTGACCGACAGCAACCTGTTCAAACCCTTCAGGCTCGATATTGCGCAGGGCAATTATCTGACCAGCGATACCGTCGAGCGGGTCCGCCCCGGCATGCGACGCCAGGACGTTCGGTTTGTCTTGGGTAGCCCTCTGTTACTGGACCCCTTTCATCCAAATCGGTGGGACTACATCTTTCGGTTCCAACGCGGGACAGGAGAATCCGTTACCCGTCGGGTCACAATTCACTTTGACGGTGACCGGGTTGAACGGATAGAAGCCGACGCGCTCCCTGGCCGCGACGAAGCCAACGACCCGGCGCTGCCGCGCAATCGTCGCAGCTAAGCTTTAAAGGTTGGAGGGCCGCACCCATGATGAACATCGCAATCGCCGGAGCCGCTGGACGAATGGGGCGGATGCTCATTGAAGCGGTTCTAAATGCCCCCGATGCCAAACTGACCGGCGCGATGGAGGTCGGTAGTTGCCCCGTGCTGGGCCGGGATGCTGGCGAATTCATGGGCAGAGAGACTGGGGTCATGCTGACCGATGCGACCGATGCCTGCGACATCGCACTGGCCAATTCAGATCTGCTGATTGACTTCACCCGACCGTCGGCAACCCTCGCGCACCTCGAATACTGTTTGCCGCGTCGTATTGGGATGGTGATTGGTACGACCGGGTTTGATCCGGATCAGCGGGCACAGATCGCGGCGGCGGCCGAACAGATCCCGATCGTCTGCGCGCCCAATATGAGCGTTGGCGTCAATGCCACCCTCAAACTCCTGGAACTCGCCGCAAAAATTCTGTCCGCCGATTACGATATCGAAGTGATCGAGGCGCACCATCGACACAAGGTCGATGCCCCATCGGGCACCGCACTCGCGATGGGCGAGACGATCGCGCAGACCTTGGGGCACGAGTTGTCAGACGTCGCCCTGTTTGCCCGCGAAGGCATTACCGGCGAACGCGTCAATGGCACCATTGGTTTTTCAACGATCCGCGGCGGCGACATCGTAGGTGACCACACCGTCCTTTTCTGTGGCACGGGCGAGCGGGTCGAGATCACCCATCGTTCGTCGAGCCGGATGAACTACGCACTAGGCAGCCTGCGGGCCTGCCGATTCTTAATCGGGCGCAAAGCAGGCCTTTTCGATATGCAGGACGTCTTGGGTCTACGCTGATCTGAACCGGGCGTGTCTTAACGTCCGGCCACCAATGCATGGCGACCATCGACCACAACCCGACGCCATGGCACCGCGTAGGCGGCAGCGAGTATCTGCGGCTGCAAAATTCGATCAACCGGGCCGTGGGCGGCTGATCCGTCGACCGCGATCACAATCGCGTGGGTGCAATGCCCCAAGACCCAGTCCGGATCATGCGCCGTGATCACGACGAGTCGCCCCTGCCCTGCCTCTGCAGCAAAGGCATCGGCCAGTCGCAAACGCTCTCTCGGGTCTTGATGGGCCAGTGGCTCGTCAAGCAGTAGGGCATCCGCATCACTCGCGAGCGCGAATGCCACCCAGGCGCGCTGTCGTTCACCACTGGAGAGGGTGGACCAACGCCGATCGGCAAATTCAGCAAGCCCCATAGCCAGAAGCGCGGCATCCACCCGTGCCCCGAGTGATCCAATGCGGGCAACCCGGGCTCGCACTGTTTCATCGAACGGCTCGGGGACCACAGTGGGCAGGAACGCGCAATGTTTGGCCCAGGCCTGCGCATTGAGCTTGGTAGAGCCGACTCCGGACCATTCGAGCATGCCGGTGACGGGGGCATGAAGACCCGCCAAGGTCCTCAGCAACGTGGTCTTACCAGCCCCGTTGGCCCCCAGAACGCCCCACCTCTCACCTGCACTCAGCGTGAGGTCCACCGGGAGCAGGCGGCGCGAACCGGCCGCTGCGACCAACCCGCGTGCCATGACAATTGGGGTGCCCGGAAGGTACCAGCGACCCGATCTTGATTCACGCGGCAGTCCCTGAGCATCGACGTCACGTGGCGCAATCAACGTATTCGAAACAGGCCCTTGAAGCATGGGTTGCCCGGGCGTCGAATTGAGCCGCGCGTCGGTGACCACGGTGCCCGAACGCTGAACGTTTGCGCCGGGCGGAATGGGTTCAGCGGCTCGGGCTCTCGGCATCACGCCGGCGAGGTGTCCGGAATCAATCCGGTGCATCGCGCGAACGGCGTGTAAAAACGCTTCGATATCATCGGGGGTTGCGGACGGGCCTGGTGGACGTAAGCCACCCGCCATGACACCGCCTGGCAAGACAACGCCGCCAGCGGTGCCCTCGCCGGGCCGTTCGGGGACGACGCCCCGCCAGCCTGGCACCGGCTGCGAGCGAGCGGTCTGACCGGACCCCTGAGAACCTGCCGCCGGCTGCGAGGCGGGCCGCGCAGGGGCCGCGCGAGGGCGCGCATAAGTCGGCTCTTCCATGGCGCCAGGCGCCGGATTGCGGGCACCCCCGTCACGAGGGCCAAACGCCTCCATCGGGTCCCAGTCTTGATTTAAGAGCGGCTTTGGTTCAGCGGGTGCTGACGAAGGTCTTGCCGAAGTAGCGGGCGCTGCCGCTGGTTCACCGCCACCACGGCCCGCCTGTTCGTCGCCTTGAGCACCATCGCTGTCTTTCTGACGGTCCCGACTAAATGGCCAGATCATCGCGACCCCCGAATCAGTTGGTGCAACAAAACGGGGACCCCGATCAGCGCAGTGAACACCCCCACAGGCAGCAATTGCGGCGCAGCCAATGTGCGGGCGCAGGCGTCTGCCAGCATCACCACCGAGGCCCCTAACGCCGCAGCCCCCGGAAGGGCAATCCGGGCATCGGCCCCGAACAGGCGGCGCGCAATGTGAGGAGCAGCAAAACCAACAAAACCAATCGCGCCAACATTCGCCACGGCGATGGCTGTCGCGAATGCGGCCAGCGCCACGGTGCGCATTCTTGCTGTTGGGGCATCCACGCCAAGATCTCGCGCAATCGCGTCGCCCCAGGCAATGGCATCAATCGCCCGCGCATCCAGGCAAGCCCAAAGTAAGGCCAGCAGAGCGGCGACCAAAAGTCCCACCAAACGCCAGCCCTCAACCCCACCGAGATCGCCCAGGAGCCAAAAGATCATGCCGCGCAACTCTGAATCATCGGCCATCGCGAGCACTACATTGGTCGCGGCGCCAAACAAGGCCCCAGCGGCGACCCCAACCAAAACCACGCGTTGTTCATCAAACCCCCGCCGAGCGCCCGCAAACGCGGCCACCAGCAAAATGGCAACCAGCGCGCCGCCGAATGCTGCCAGTTCGACGCCCGGCGCCGGGATTTTGAACGCCAGTGCCAAGACGGCTGCAAGACCGGCGCCGCCTGCTGTACCGAGCAAATAGGGATCCGCCAGCGGGTTGCGCAAGACCGACTGCATTGCCGCCCCTGAGAGGGCCAACAGTGTTCCCACCGCGGCCCCGGTGGCCACGCGGGGCACTCGAATGTCCCACCAAAGGGTCCAGGCATCGGGCCCGAGGGTATGCAGCAACCCAGTGCTACCAACCCAGGTCGAACCCGCAAAGGCCGCCAGCACAATCACGAGCGCCAGGATGATTCGCCACACCATCAGCGCCACCCCTCCGCGCGAACCCGCTGCATCGCGCTGACCGAACCCACCGAGCCGTTCACCGCCACCGGCGAATGACCTGCGGTGTTGCGAGCCACATTGCGAATGGCGTCGCAAAGTCGCTCAACCCCATCCAGCACCCTCGGCGTCGGGCGTTGCAACAAGTCTGGGGCAATCGCAACCACGACGGGTGCGGGCGCGATCCAGCGATTTCGCCACCGCTCAAGGGACTCCCCCCCCGGCGCATCAGCCGTCGAACCATCACCCAAGACCACAAGCTGGGGCCTTGCTGCACGCACGGCCTCAGGATCTACCTGGCGGGCCGCTAAGGCTTCATTGCCAAATACATTCTGACCGCCGCAGAACCGGATAGCGTCACCAATCAAATCGCGGTTGGAGACGGTGATCAACGGTCTGGCCCAGGCCTGATAAAACACCCGGACCCTGGCTCCTTGCGCGACCCCTGCACGCAAGGCACCCATGCGATGCGAAAAGTGGTCCGCCTCGAGGCCAGCCGCTTCAGGCTCACCGACCAGGCGCCCCAGTTGCCGAAGGGCATGTGGAATCGCCTCGAGGCGAGCCGGTTCGGAGACCCAAACCGGTGCGATCCGAGCGATCGATTCTCGTTGTTCCGCTCGCAGACCCGCCCCCCAGACCAGAACGAGGTCGGGCGCAGCGCCCCTCAGCGCCTCGAGGTCAGGGCGCGGCCACGCCGAGACGCGAGGCAGTTGAGTCGCAGCAACCGGAAAGTCACTGGCTGGGTCCACCGCAATCACTCGAGAACCAGCGCCGGCAGCGAACAACAGCTCGGTCGTATGAGGGGCCAGAGACACGATTCGCTCCGGCCTTGCGGCGAGCCTCAGCGCCTGTCCATGGTCATCGACTGGGGCGGAATCGCCACGCGGCGCAGCCATCGACGCCGTCGATATCCCCCCAACCGCCAACAGTGTCAGGGCTTGAATCAGAAGGGAGGCAAACGCAACGATCATCCTGCGGATGTTACCGCGATGCGCAGTCGTCCAAGTGCGGTCGAAGCGTCAGAAGCCGCGCTCCAGCGAGAACATCACCGTCCGTCCGCTTTGGGGGTAGACCGAGGGCGAAGACGGGAAACCGCCGAGAATTCCATAATCAAAATAACGTCGGTCCAGCAGGTTCCCGATCTTGAGTGCCGCCAACCATCGGCCTGACCGCTGGGAGACTTTGATGTCGACCAGCGTGTACGACGGCATAGCGTCAAATTCATTGGCCTGATCATTGTCAAAACGCTGCCGGCCTGTGTGCCGGGCGGCGAGGGAAAGTCGGGTGCCTTCTGACGGACGCCATACGGCCGCCACTTTAAGGGACAGCCGGGGAACCAGCGGAACTTCGCGATCGCTCACCGGGACGCCGCCCACCTCACCGCCCCGAAAACGGGCCTCTACTCTCGTCAACCCTGCGCTCAGATCGAGTTGGCTCATCGGCTGGAAACTTCCCTCCAACTCAAGACCAGCGCGCTGCGTGGGCGGTAGATTGACGTTGCTAAACGCCGGCGCGTAGTAATGAATCTCATGATTGAGATCGTTACGGAACACGCTCAATCTCAGGGCTGCCCCTGTCTTGCGCCACTGCAGTCCAATCTCCCGATCGGTCGAAGTTTGCGGAACCAATAAACGGGCCGTCGGCAGTTGCTGTGGATCACTCGGAAAAAAATACGTGAGCTCATCCACCGTTGCGATTCGAAAACTGCGGCCGCCCCGGGCATAGACATCAAACCCTGCCCCGAGCGGCTGGCGCACACCAAGGTTTGAAGCCGTGACCCAATTTGCGCCCTGAACCGACAACGAGGGCGTGACCTGATCCCTGATTTCGTCGTCAATGCGTTGCCGACGCAGTCCTGCGGTCAATGAAAGTCCTTGGGTCAAAGCGGCTCGGTGTTGCACGTAGAGCCCCTGCGACTGCTGACTGGCTGAGGTCTGAACAAAAGGGCTGTCGAGCATTTCCGCAGAACTCGACCCGCGGGTGGCATAGCGCCAGGACTCGGTGTCGAGCCCGAATACCGTCTCATGCTGGATACCCGAGGCAGACCAGGTGCTACGCAGCCGAGGCGTAAACGAAAGCGTCCGCCGGTCGCGCACCGAGTAGTAATCAAACTGACGATAATCGGATGCAACCCGGCCCTCGCGATGCGCGAGTTCGGCCTCAAATTCAAGCGAAGAAGTGCGCCACGCACCGGCGAGCGCAAGCCGATAGTCTTCGCGCTGGGCATGGTCCTTGGGCGTCGAGGTGCCCCTTGGATCGGACTTGAATTGGTCCAGGCTCCGTGCGCCCGGCAGGCCGAGTTGTTGAGATTCGGCCCCAAGGCGCAAGGCAAGGAAACCGCGCTCAAACAGCGTGCGTAGTTCGCCTCCCGCGTTGCGCTGGCGCAGTGCATTATTGTCCCGCCAGTTAGCCGTATCGAGGGCGCTCGCATCGACTTGAAATCGCACTCGATCGTGACTGGCCCCGGTCGATGCACGCAACTCGCGCGTGTCCAAGGATCCGGCAACCAGCCCCAGGCTGCTTTGAAACGCTTCTGACGGGGCCTTTGCACTGGTGTTGGCGCTGGCACGCGTGATGATGTGGATCGTGCCGCCCGTAGCCCCGCCACCGTACAAGACCGATCCCGATCCACGCAAAATCTCGATGCGCTCAATGCTGGCCAGGGGAATAGCGCTCAGGCGGGTACTGGCCAGCTCATTCTCATTGAGGCGGCGACCGTCTAACAAAATCAGAGTGTTTTGGTCACCCGTGATCCCAAAACCTCGAAGATCGATCTGACGGTCGGGCGATCCGGCGTTGTCGCGGACCTGAACACTGACCTGCTGGCCCAGCAATTCGGCCAGATTAGACGCGGTTGACGCTGCAACCTGGTCGCGATCAATCACGGTCATGCCAATCGGTGCGTCAGACAAAGGCGTTGCAAATCGTGATGCGGTCACCACCACGGACGGCAAGGGCGCCACCTGGGCAAATACCGTCGACGAAACAACGGCAATCGCAGCGGCCGGGACCGGACGGATTAGTCTGAAAAAAAGCATGAATAAACCCCATGCACCGACCGCCACAAAGGCAAGCCAGCGCCCGGTCATCGTCGCCCACCGCGACCAGACCTGTTGAAAACAAGACGAGCCCCAGATTTGATCTGGGACTCACCCCACCCTCTCGGCCGGTCTCCGGGCTGCAGGTTTCACCGAATCCCCTTCCCAGATCCGTCACGATCCAGTGGGCGATTGACTCGGCTGATGCCACGTGGGCATACCTGCTTACCGTTGCGGGGGCAGCACAGGTTGAGCAAGTCAACCCTTGTAATGAAGGGGGGACTGCGTCCTGTTTCCCGTTTAACCCCACCACCCGGACGGCTGGTGGGGCACCGAAAGCCTCTGCAGGTTAACGCAAAGCGGACGTCAACGCTTCGATGACCACATTGGACGTCAGGAGTTCGGGTAACACTTGGGCCGTGTCCTGTCCCGGGCGGTAGACCAGGTAGAGCGGCACGCCATTGCGGCCAAACTCAGCCAGCGCGGCGGTGATCGTGGGGTCTTGTCGCGTCCAGTCGGCCCTTAGCAACAGAACATCCTTGTCGGCGAAGGCGTGCCGAACCGATCCACTTTCCAAGACCAACTTCTTATTAACTTGACAACTAATGCACCACGCCGCAGTGAAGTCAACGAATACGGTCCGCCCGGCCACGCGCGCTGCCGAAACCGCATCGGGTGACCAGGCAGCCCAGTCTTGGGCCACCTCCGAGCTCACCTGAGGCACCACACGTGGCGACGCGAGAGCGATTGCCAACACAAGCAGCCCCCCCGCAGGCAAGCTTCTGCTCAAGTGGCTCGCGGAGGGTTTGGCCGCTGTGCGTCCCCACCACCAGGCAGCCGCAGCAACGAGGACCCCAGCCATCAGGGTTCGCAACATGGCGTCCACCCCCAGTTGCGCACCGAGGACCCAAACGAGCCAAACGGAAGTGGCATACATCGGAAACGCAAGACCCTGGCGCAAGGTCTGCATCCACTGGCCGGGTCGAGGTAGGCGCGCCAACCATTCCGGATAAAGGCCCAGCAGAAGATACGGTGCGGCCATCCCCAGGCCAATGGCCGAAAATACCAGGAGGGCAATCGCAGGCGTCGCGGTCAGGGTGAAACCGACCGCGGCCCCCATAAAGGGTGCCGTACAAGGCGTTGCCACGACCGCCGCGAGCAATCCGGCTGCAAAGGAGGGCCCGATGCCGTGAGATGAACCGTTTGAGGAAGCATTCGGCAAGCCGCCAACGGAACTTCCCAGCGTCGTGAGGCGCAACCCGATCTCGTACACGCCTGAAAAGTTCAACCCAAGCGCCAGAAAAAGTAACGCAAGCAAGCTCACCACGACAGGCGATTGCAACTGAAAACCCCAGCCCACGACCTGCCCCGCGCTCCGCAACAGGAGCATCAGCGCAGCCAGGCCCAGAAACATGGCCACCACCCCAGCGGCAAACGCAAAAGCGTTCTGGCGCGCCCGAGCGGAATCCCCACCGGCATCCTGCACAAAGCCCAATACCTTGAGACCAACGACCGGAAACACACAGGGCATCAGGTTGAGCAGCAAACCGCCCAGCAGAGAGCCAGCGAGCACCAGGCCCAGCGCCAGCGGATCGATGCTATTCACCGCCTGACCCGCTATCTGGGGAGCTGTCGCCGATGAAGTTGGGGTTGAGGGTGGAACGAGTCGCGCCAGCAGCGACCGCTCGGCTGGCACCTTTGTAGCGTTGGACGCGTCAGGTCCATTACCCACGTTAGCCAGCACAGAAACGCCGATCGGCTCCCCCGATAACGGTGCGGGGCCGCTCTGCCGCGTTGCGCGAACCTGGTAGGCGTGTCCGCTTAGCCGCAAGACACCGTCTAGCGTGTCACCGGATTCTGTATCGGGCGCCGTATTTGACGCAGCATCTGGCGCCAGTTCAAGGCCAATCCGCCAGCGGCCGTCCGACAAACGCTCGAGTTGTTGATCGGCCGCGGGTGCCACCATCCGCTCACGTTCCGGGAAAAAAGTGAATTCCACTGGGGTTGAAGTGGGATTGGACTGCGAAGCAGGCGTCGGCGGCGGGAACACCAACACCATGCGTTTGCCCTCCTTGAACCAGCGGCCCTTGATGGGTTGGTTCGGATCCGGGATCCATTGATCAGCCGCGACAAACGATGCGGCCCAGGCAGACTCTTTGTTGGACTGCGGGTCGGATTTTGGGTTGGGTTGGACCACTGGCAAGCGGATCGCGAGCGACGCCTCACCGGGGATACAGATTTCTCGGCACACCAGCCAACTGGCGGTGGCTTCAAGCTGGACGTCCTGACCCGCCAGGCCCGCGGGCGGGGTCACACTCAGCGGCAGAACGATCTCGCCGTCGTAGCCAAAATTGGCCATCGGCCCGACCCGGATTCGATGGGGGGCTGGCCACTGAACCTCGCCCGCCGACCACCCGGATGGCAGCTTGACCTGCCAACGGGTCGGTAATCCGGAGTCCCCTGGATTGCGCCAGTAGGTATGCCATTGCGGATCGTGCTTGAGGCGCAAACCCAAACGAAACGACTGCCCCGGAGCAACGGACGCCCGGTCGGCAATCAATTCCGCTTCGAGCGTGCCGACCCGGACGGGGCCCAGAACCGAAGCCGGGGCGCCTGGCGTCCTAACTTGAGCCTGCGCGAGCTGCGCCTGCGCGAACCCCCATGGATTGGCCGAAACCGCGAACCAGATCGAGAAAAACAGCGGGAACAGAGAGACACGCAGGAAACGCATGACCCGATGCTAACCGAAGCGCCAATCAAACTTCTGCAACGGCGGCTTGACCCCCACACGGCGAGTCCCTAACATCCCAACGCATGGATGATGATTTAAAACTAATTGTCGAGGGCGTGGAGCGACTGCTGGGACTTACCCGCCGTCTCTCACATGAAAACAGCGCTCTGCGCGATCGTCTTGCGCAGGTGCAGGCCCGATGTGACGAGGCGCAGACCCGGGTGATTGAGGCCCAGGTCCGTGCCGAAGAGGCCCGAGCACTCGCCAACGAGACGCAATCGCACATCGACCGGCTCAAGCGTCGTTCGGCCGAAGCGCGCGCCCGGGTGGAGGCTGCGCTCGAGCGCTTGCCCAGCCTGAGTGAACTGGCCGTCAGTCCCGAAGACGACGAACCGATCCAGAATTCAGGCTCAGGCGCGACGGATGCGCCAACCGGGCTGCATTCCGTGACGTCTTCCGATTTCACCAACCCCCCGCTGTAACTGAGGCTCGATCGAGATGGAACCCGTCGACGTCCGTATCCTCGACCGCGACTTCCGGATCGCAGTCTCCGCGGAAGAAAAAACTTCATTGCTGGCCGCCGTCAGTGAGGTTGATGTCCGGATGCGTCAAATCCGCGAAGCGGGGCGGGCAACATCACTCGACCGGATTGCCGTCATGGCTGCGATTCAGCTCGCCCATGAATTGATTGCCCGGCGCACTGAACAAGCTCCAGTCCTCAGCCCAGACGAAATCTCCCTGCGTCTTCGCGCCCGTCGACTCTCGGCAGAAATCGAAACCGAGATCACCCGACAGGAAGCGCTGTCCTAGAAACCCAGGCTCGGATACACTGAGGATCTGTCCTGCGGTGCTCGTCAAGGCCATACACTCCTTGAACCAATAGATCGCCCCCAGGCTGCGGCATTCATTCAACCACTGTTGTGATCGTCCCTCTGTCGGATGAACCTGATGTGGAAGAAGCTGTGGCCGACCTGAACCTCCAGGTTCGGGATGCCGGCCTGACGGCACCCGCGGGACAGACCCACCGTCGACACCCATGAATTACTGGTTAATGAAAAGCGAGCCCGAAGAGTGCTCGGTCGACGACGTGATCGCAATGCCCAACGCGACAGTGGCGTGGTTTGGTGTCCGAAATTACCTCGCTCGCAATTTCATGCGGGACCAGATGCGTCTGGGTGATGGCGTTTTGTTTTATCACTCTTCGTGTGCTCAACCCGGTGTCGTTGGCTTGGCCGAAGTCGCATCAACGCCCTACCCCGATGCGACCCAATTCGATGCCGATTCGAAGTACTTTGATCCGAAGGCGTCGCCCGAAGCGCCGAGATGGCAACTGGTCGATGTCCGCGTGACCCGAAAAACCCGGACCTTGGGCCTGGCGGAACTTCGCGCCCATGTCGATCTCACGGAGATGGTCCTGCTGCGGCGCGGCAACCGACTCTCGATTACCCCGATCACCGCTCCAGAATGGAACACGATTTTGGGTCTGCTGGCCGAGTCGTCGAACTGAAGCCTGCCCCCACTGGAGAACGCCTTGTTTGGAATAGACCCCCTGCTGATCGCGGGGCTGGTGGTGCTTGGAGCGTTTACGGGTTTCGCGGCGGGCCTTTTAGGTGTTGGCGGGGGCATGATGATGGTGCCGTTCATTACGATGATATTGACCCAACAGACGTTCCCCACCGATCAGATCGTCAAGGTCGCTGTAGCCACCTCGTTGGCCTCTATCCTGTTTACCTCGATCGCCAGCGTGCGGGCGCACCACCAGCGTGGCGCCGTCCGGTGGGACATCGTGCGCATGGTAGCCCCAGGGATCATCGTCGGTTCCGTGCTGGGCGCGCAGTTCGCCGCGCAACTTAAAGGCGCTTTGCTTGCGGCCCTGTTCGCTGGATTCGTCGGGTTTTCTGCGACTCAGATGTTGACGGGCAAAAAACCTTCGCCCTCGAGAACAATGCCTGGGCCAGGCGGCAGTGCTGCCGCGGGGGGATTTGTCGGTTTTCTTTCAGCGATTGTTGGCGCCGGGGGGGGATTCATTTCGATACCCCTCATGACCCTGTGCAATGTGCCGATCCATCAGGCTGTCGCGACCAGCGCCGCTTTGGGCTTTCCGATTGCTATGGCCGGAACGATTGGTTATGTCATCGCGGGATGGCACCAGGCACTCCCCCTCGCCGTGGGCTACGTCTGGGTGCCAGCCTTGGCAGCAGTCAGCTGCGCCAGCGTATTAACGGCACCACTCGGTGCACGGGTAGCGCATGCGCTACCCGTCGCATCCCTCAAACGGATCTTCGCCGTGATCCTCTACGCCCTCGCGGGTTATATGGTCTGGCGGGCTATGCAAGGCTGAAAAGCCGCGATGAACAGCGGTTTCAATCGAGTTTGGCCCCAGAGTCTTTGACGACTTTCGCCCACTTGGGCATTTCACTGCTCACCAGCCGTGCCAGCTCCTGTGGGGGTTGGCCACCCGGCTCAGCACCCAGCGTCTGCCAGATCTCACGCAGTTCGCCGCCGGAGGCAAATTGACGGGCGATTTCCTGCTGCATCCGCTGCACGATGGGCGCAGGTGTTCCGGCAGGTGCCCAAACTGCATACCAAGTCTGCGCGTCGTACCCCTTGACCGTTTCGCCAACCGTCGGCAGATCAGGTAACAAAAACGAACGTTTTGCTGTGGTCACCGCCAAGGGGCGCAACTTGCCCGAGCGGATGTGCGGAATTGAACTCCCCAATCCATCGAACATAAAGTCAATCTGCCCCGCCAACAGATCGGCCAGCGCCGGTCCCGCCCCGCGATAAGGGATATGGGTCGCAAAGCTGCGTGTCATTGACTTCCAGAGCTCGACAGACAACTGGTGCGAGGTCCCATTACCCGCCGAACCGAAGTTGTACTTGCCTGGCGCAGCCTTGATCGCAGCTGAAAACTCCTGGAAGGTCTTCACCGGCAGGCGTTGGGGATTCACCACGACAACGTTTGGAAACACCGCCAGGATTGAAACGGGAGTCAGGTCCTTTTCCAGATCGTACGGAAGCGTCGGATAAAGACTCGGCGCAATCGTGTGGTGAACTGCCCCCACCAAAAAGGTGTAGCCGTCAGGCGCCGACTTCGCAACCAAATCGGCACCGAGCGTGCCACCGGCACCACCGCGGTTGTCGATCACGACCTGCTGTCCAAGTGCTTGCGACAGTACCTTCGATAACGGCCTAGCCACCGCATCGGTACCGCCCCCCGGTGGAAATGGCACCACCATCCGAATTGGTTTGTTAGGCCAGGTCGAGGGAACCTGAGCCAACGCATCGCTCGTTGGCCAGAGCAAGCCGGGCAGAGCGCCGAGCGAGGTCCCAATCGAGGCCCCAGCTGTGGCCCCCATTGAGGTCAAGATCCGTCGACGGGTAGTATTTGAATTAGACATGACACAGTCTCCTCGTTTGTGCCGAACCGTCGCGCCGCGTGGCCGACGATTTCATTTGTCCGCAATATTGCCCACACAATGAGGATCCGCGCAATCCGAGCAATCCGAGCAATCAGCACCATGGATTTGAAACCCCGAATTGCCGTCGGCGGCTTTCAGCACGAAACCAACACCTTCGCCCCATCCCCTGCGACCTTAGCGGCGTTTTCTCGTGGCGGGGCCTGGCCACCCTTTGCCCGTGGTGATGCGATGCTCGCCGGATTGACTGGCGCCAATTTGCCAGCGACCGGCGCAATCAGCACCTTGACGCAGGCCGGTTTTGCGATCGAGCCGCTGGCCTGGGCAGCGGCCAGTCCGAGTGCACCGGTGACCAACGAAGCGTTCGAGACAATCGCCGGGGCGATTCTCAGCGAACTGCAAGCGGCCATCGATCTGACTCTTCAACCATCGAATGGGCCACTCGAAGGGGTCTACCTGGACCTCCACGGGGCGATGGTGACTGAATCTCATGACGACGGCGAAGGCGAACTGCTGCGCCGCGTGCGATCCATCGTCGGGCCAGAGGTCCCGGTCGTTGCCAGTATCGACTGGCATGCGAATGTGTCCGAGGCGATGGTCAATCTAAGCGATGGCCTGGTGGGCTATCGGACGTATCCGCATATCGATATGGCGCAAACCGGTGAGCGGGCCGCCCGCCTGCTCTGTCAGTTGATTGATCATCGGCGCCGAGGCCTGCCCAGTGCGCCCAAGGTAATCAAGCGCTTTGACTGGTTGATCCCACTGCCGGCCCAATGCTCGACGATCGAACCCAGCCGGTCGCTCTTCGCGTTTCTTGAAGAACTTGAGCGCCGCGAAGGGGTGACGCTCACCCTCGCTCCTGGATTTCCCATGGCCGACATCCCCGACTGCGGGATGAGTGTGATTGCCATTGGCGCCCGATCCGACGGCCAATCAACGGAGTCAGCTAAGACCTTGGCCGAAACCGAATCCGCCGCCGAGCAACTTGCACATTGCGTCCGTGAAGCTGAGGCACAGTTCGCCATGCGTCTCTACGCCCCGGAGGAAGCCGTGGCCAGAGCCATCGAAGTTGGCCGTCCGGGTCAACCGGTCGTTCTTGCTGACACGCAAGACAACCCTGGCGCTGGGGGCAACGGCGACACCACGGGTTTGCTGGCGGCCTTAATCGCGGCGCGCCCAGATCAGGCCGTATTTGGACTGCTGATCGACGCCGAATCGGCTGCCGATGCGCATGCTGCGGGCATCGGAGCAATCAAATCCTTTGCGCTGGGTGAACGGTCGGGACTACCGGGTCATCACCCGTTGAAGGGGACCTTCCAAATTGAAGCACTGAGCGACGGGAAGTTCACCTGCACTGGCCGAATGTTTACCGGATTCAAGATGAACCTTGGGCTCATGGCACGACTGCGCAGTGTCGAGGCGCCCGGGGTCATGGTGCTACTCGCGAGTCACAAATGCCAGACCGCAGATCAGGACATGATGCGGGTGTTGGGCATTGAACCCTCAGAGCAAGCGATCGTCGCGCTCAAAAGCAGCGTCCATTTCCGCGCTGACTTCGAACCCATTGCGCGCGAGGTGCTGATTGTTCGCGCCCCAGGTCCTGCGCTCGCCGACCCTGCAGACTTTCCCTGGAAACACCTCCGCCCAGGCATGCGATTACGGCCCTTAGGGCCAGTCTTCCAACCCACTCTTCCAACCCGTCCTTTGAATCCAAACGGGTCATAACGCATGCTCGTAATCGATGCTGGCAACAGTTTTGTCAAATGGGCGGTTGCCACACCTGGGGTCAACCTAAGCCGTGCGCCGCAACCCTGGACCGCCCGAGGGCAGATCGCGCTGAGCGATCTCGAGGTTTTAGCCAGCGACTGGGCGAACATCCCTGTACCGGAGACGATCATCGGCAGTTGTGTGGGCGGCGATGCCGTTCGTCAAACCATCGAACAGAGCTTGAAAAGCGCTTGGCCCCCAATTCACTGGATCCGGTCCGAAGCCACCAGTGGGGCAGTCACAAGCGAGGCGATCACCAACGGCTATGCCCAGCCCGCTCAGCTAGGTACCGACCGGTGGGCGGCGCTGATCGGCGCGCGCGCTGCACTTGGCGCCCAAGCCGCACTCGTGGTGATGTGCGGCACTGCCACCACCATCGACCTGCTGACCGCGACAGGGCACTTTACCGGGGGCGTGATTCTGCCCGGTCTCGCTCTGATGCTCACAGTTCTACATGAGCGCACCGCGGCTCTACCGCGCTCCTCGGGCCAGGTTGTCGCCCATCCCGATTGCACCGCGGATGCCATCGCGTCGGGCTGTCTCCATGCGCAGGCCGGGGCTATCGAACGACTCTGGCACCTGCACCGTGGCGCCCACGAACCGCTGACTTGCCTCCTCGCGGGCGGAGCCGCTCCTTCAATTGGCCCGTTCCTGGCTGTTCCTTATCAACTTCGTGACGACTTGGTCTTGCTTGGATTAGCCACGATCGCGGATTCTCGCAGCGCATCGAGCTTGCCCAACACTTCGTCATAGACGGGTACCTGCCCACGATGCGGTCCGACGGCGCGTCGGACCCTCTGCTCGAGTTCGCGCAGCAAATCCAGTTCCGATAACTCCAATTTAGATGGCAGCACCAACTCACTCTGAATCGGCTGTTGGCCAGGCAGGGGGGCTTGCACAGAGGTCGGCGGAACGGTCGAAACCTTGGTCGAAAGATTGGCCGTCGACTTCATGCCACCTCGCCGCTCGATCGCCGCTACGGCCAGCTGGTCCGCGCGCTCATTCAACGGCACACCCGAGTGGCCACGTACCCACTGCCAACGTACCTGCCCGAGCCGTTGCGATTCAGCCAACAGTGCCCGCCAGAGTTCGGCGTTCAGGACTGGGTCGCCGTCAGACTTGCGCCATTGTTTGCGCTGCCAACCCGCGATCCACTCCGTCATGCCCTTGACCACCAACTGTGAATCGGTGTGCACGGTCACGGTGCCGGCGCGATCGGGCAGTGCCTTTAGCCCCTCGATGACTGCCGTCAATTCCATCCGGTTATTGGTGGTTGCGGGGTCATACCCTGATAACTCGAGCGGCGCTTGATCAGAGATCAGCAGGATCGCGCCCCATCCACCCGGCCCGGGGTTTCCCTTGCACGCACCATCCGTCCAGAGTTCAATCATCCTGCGCTCGGCGGGCACTCTTTCTTGCGATCAGAATCATCGGAATCCCGATCAGAATCATTGGCAGCGAAAGCCACTGCCCCATCGACATGCCGGCCGCAAGTGTTCCGAGAAAAGCATCGGGCTGGCGGGCGAACTCAGCCAAAAAACGGGTGATGCCATACCCGACCAAAAACAACCCCGAAATCTCGCCCCGAGCCCGCGACTGCCCCGACCACCACCACAGCAAAGCGAACAGAAAGAGGCCCTCACCAAAGAACTGGTAGAGCTGCGACGGATGGCGTGTGAGGGTATCGCCAGCCTGCGGAAACACCATCGCCCAAGCGACCTCTGACGGTCGACCCCAGAGCTCCCCGTTGATGAAATTGCCCATCCGCCCGGTAGCCAGACCCAATGGAACCAAGGGCGCCACAAAGTCCATCACGGCAAAAAACCGTAAGCCACGCCACCGACAGAAAAGCCACAACGCGGTCAGAACCCCGATCAGTCCACCATGGAACGCCATGCCCCCCTGCCAGATCGCAAGGGCCTCCATCGGATGCTCGAGGTAGTACCCGGGTTTATAAAAAAATACATAACCAAGCCGCCCGCCGAGTACGACGCCAATCACCCCGAAAAACAGCAAATCGTCCAGGCCTTGTGCATCGAGACGGGTCGAGGCAGCAACATCCGGACGCCGCAATCGCTGTCGCCCGAGCCACCAGAAGAGTCCGAACCCCAACAGATACATCAGCCCATACCAGCGGACGGCCAGCGGACCAATCTGAATCGCGATGGGGTCAAATTGAGGATGAATCAGCATGGCCGGGATTGTTTCACGAAGTTGGGCACCCCACGAGCCGCGGCTATACTGGAATGCCATCCACCAAGAGTCCGCCGAGCCATGCCTTCCAACCGCCGTTCCCGCAATATCACCGAGGGCGTCGCGCGCGCGCCCAACCGCTCGATGTATTACGCGATGGGCTATGTCAAAGAAGATTTCGACAAGCCCATGATCGGCGTCGCGAATGGGCATTCGACCATTACGCCGTGTAATTCCGGTCTTCAGCGCCTGGCGGATGCCGCCATCGACGCGATCGAAAGCGGGGGGGGCAACGCGCAGGTTTTTGGGACCCCGACCATCTCCGACGGGATGTCGATGGGGACCGAAGGGATGAAGTACTCGCTGATCTCGCGAGAGGTGATCGCCGATTGCGTCGAGACCGCTGTCCAGGGCCAGTGGATGGATGGCATTCTGGTGCTGGGTGGCTGCGACAAGAATATGCCGGGTGGCATGATCGGCATCCTTCGGACCAATGTTCCGGCGATCTATGTCTATGGGGGCACGATCAAACCCGGACGCTGGAAGGGGCAGGATCTCACCATCGTTTCCGCATTCGAGGCTGTCGGCGAATACTCCGCGGGCCGCATGAGCGATGAGGATTTTGAAGGGATCGAGCGCAATGCCGTTCCCGGTACAGGCTCCTGTGGCGGGATGTACACCGCCAACACCATGAGCTCAAGCTTTGAGGCATTGGGCATGAGTCTGCTGGGATCCTCGACCGAGGCCAACCCGGATGACGACAAGCTCGCCAGTACCACTGAATCGGCACGCGTATTGATCGATGCGGTCATTCACGACCGCAAACCGCTCGACATCGTCACCCGCAAGTCAATCGAAAATGCCGTGGCCCTGATCATGGCCACGGGCGGGTCAACCAACGCGGTCCTGCACTACCTTGCGATCGCCCACGCGGCTGGCATTGAATGGACGATGGATGATTTTGAGCGGGTTCGCCAGCGCACGCCGGTGCTGTGCGACCTGAAGCCCTCGGGACGCTACGTTGCGGTGGACCTGCACCGTGCGGGCGGGATTCCGCAAGTTCTCAAGCTGCTGCTCGACGCAGGGCTCGTGCATGGTGACTGCCTGACCATCACGGGGCGCACACTCGCCGAAGAACTGGCCAATGTGCCAAGCACACCCCGAGTCGATCAGGACGTCATCCGCCCGATCGACAAGCCCATTTATGCGCAGGGCCACCTGGCGATCCTGCGCGGTAATTTAGCGCCCGAGGGCGCCGTCGCAAAGATCACCGGACTTAAAAACCCCAGCATCACAGGACCTGCCCGCGTATTCGACGATGAGCAAAGCGCGTTGGTGGCGATCATGGCGCGCGAGATCCATGCGGGTGACGTGATGGTCCTGCGCCATCTTGGCCCCAAGGGGGGTCCTGGCATGCCAGAGATGCTCGCACCAACCGGAGCACTTATTGGCCAGGGGCTGGGCGAATCTGTCGGGCTCATCACCGATGGTCGATTCTCGGGCGGCACCTGGGGCATGGTGGTTGGCCACGTTGCGCCCGAAGCTGCCGTCGGCGGCCCGATTGGATTGGTCCACGAGGGCGACACGATCACCATCGACGCCCACACCCTGGAACTCACCCTTCATGTCGATGACGCCGAACTGGCGCAGCGCCGGGCTGCCTGGAAGCCGCCCGAACCCCGCTACCAGCGCGGGGTCATGGCCAAGTTCTGGCGGCTTGCTTCAACCGCTAGTCGCGGCGCGGTCTGCGACGATGGCGCAAATTAAGTGCTGTCCTTTAGGAGTTTGTTCATGACCCCAATTCGCGCTCAACAGGTCGCCGCCATTCTGCTCGCTGCGATCGGACTCACCAGTCCGGTTCGCTCCGACGCCAGCATGGAATTAGCGCGGTCAAAAAACTGCATCGCGTGTCACTCGGTTGACAAGCCCGTGCTTGGACCGGCCTACAAAGAGGTCGCAGCGAAGTACGCGGGCGACAAAGAAGCTCTCGCTCGCCTGACCAAGAAAGTACGCGAAGGCGGGGTTGGCGTCTGGGGCCAGGTCCCGATGCCAGCCAATCCGCAGGTGACTGAAGCCGAAGCGCAGACGCTTGCGAAGTGGGTTTTGAGCTTGAAGTAATCGGATCCACTTCGGCTTGGATATTTTCTTTCAGCAGGTTCTGAACGGCCTCGTATTGGGTAGCGTCTACGCACTCGTTGCGCTTGGCTACACCATGGTCTACGGGATCCTCCAACTGATCAATTTCGCCCACGGCGAGGTCCTGATGGTGGGTGCCATGACGGCAGTCACCGTCGTCAATCTGCTCCAAAAGAGCGCGCCCGGAATCCCCGGGCCGATCTTGCTGATCATTGGGATCGGTTGCGCGATTCCGGTGTGTATTGCGCTGTCCCTCGTGATCGAACGGGTTGCCTACCGCCCGCTGCGCAATGCGCCGAGGCTCGCGCCCTTGATCACGGCCATCGGCGCATCGATCGTCATCCAGACCCTCGCCATGATGATTTGGAAACCAAACCCAATCGTCTTTCCTGACCTTCTTTCAACGGAACCCATCGAACTCGGTGGCGCCTTGCTCGCGCCCAAACAAGCGCTGATCCTGGTCGTTTCTGCCGTCATGATGGGGGGCTTACTTCTGCTGGTTTACCGCACCCGCCTCGGGCGCGCGATGCGGGCCACGGCTGAAAATCCGCGGATTGCGGCCTTGATGGGCGTAGATGCCAACCGGGTGATCGCCCTCACATTCGCCATCGGTGCCGCACTCGCCGCGGTCGCTGGCGTATTGGTCGCCATGAACTACAACATCGCGCAGTTTGCGATGGGGTTTATGCCAGGGCTCAAGGCATTTACGGCAGCCGTACTCGGGGGTATCGGCAACCTGGCTGGCGCAGTCGTAGGCGGATTACTTCTAGGCATTATCGAGAGCCTTGGCGCGGGTTACATCGGTGACTTGACCGGTGGATTCCTGGGCAGCCATTACCAGGATATTTTCGCGTTCGTCGTCTTGATCGGCGTCCTGCTATTACGCCCATCGGGACTTCTCGGAGAACGGGTGGCCGATCGTGCCTGAAGGGGCTACTCCGGGACACTGGCGACGGGCGCTCGGTATCGGTTTAATCGCAATCGCATTGGTGGCGCTCCCCTTTGTGGCGGGACTTGCCGGGAATTCCTGGGTCCGAATTCTCGACTTTGCGCTGCTTTACATCATGCTGGCGCTCGGACTCAATATTGTGGTGGGCTATGCAGGCCTGCTCGATCTGGGTTACATCGCGTTCTATGCGGTAGGTGCCTACCTTTACGCCCTCCTCTCAAGCCCGCATCTGATCGAACAATTCGAATGGATCGCACAGGCACTACCCAACGGAATGCATGCCGGAATCTGGTTGATTCTGCCCCTTGGCGCCGGGCTAGCAGCCGCATTTGGCATCTTGCTTGGCGCTCCGACCCTAAAACTGCGCGGCGACTACCTGGCAATTGTGACCTTGGGGTTTGGCGAGATCATTCGTATTTTTCTGAATAATCTCAATGCCCCTGCGAATTTAACGAACGGCCCACAAGGCATCAGCAACATTGATTCCGTCAGCCTCTTCGGCCTCAATTTGGGCAAGAAGATCGTGCTTGGAAGCCCAGAAACCGGATCGCTCGAAATCTCGTCGGTGACGATGTACTACTTTCTGTTCCTCGCCCTGACCCTGCTGTTACTTGTGGTCAGCGTTCGGTTGCAGGATTCGCGGATCGGACGCGCGTGGGTGGCGATTCGCGAAGATGAAATCGCGGCCCGCGCCATGGGCATCAACACCCGCAACGTGAAGTTGCTCGCCTTTGCGCTGGGCGCGTCTTTTGGCGGCATTTCTGGCGCGCTGTTCGCCGCGTTTCAGGGTTTTGTCTCGCCCGAGAGTTTCACGCTCAATGAGTCGATCGTCATTGTGGCGATGGTCGTACTGGGCGGCATGGGACACATTCCTGGCGTCATTTTGGGAGCGGTGTTGCTCTATGCCATTCCCGAGACCTTGCGCCATGTCGCACGACCGGTTCAGGAAAGTTTGTTCGGGGCTGAGCTGATCCCAGCCGAGGCCCTACGGATGTTGCTGTTTGGCCTCTCAATGATGCTGATCATGCTGGTGCGCCCCGCCGGTTTGTGGCCCGCGGCTCAACGACAGGGATCATGACTGATTTGTTGCTTGATATCCGCGGAGTGTCAAAACGCTTTGGCGGACTACAGGCACTCAGCGACGTTACGTTGGCCGTGCCGCGCGGACACATTGTCGGATTGATCGGTCCCAATGGGGCCGGAAAAACAACCCTATTCAACGTCATCACTGGCCTTTACGTACCCGATGACGGGCAGTTTTTGCTCGACGGAAAACCCTACTCGCCCACTGCGGTCCACCTGGTAGCTGCTGCCGGGATCGCCCGTACATTCCAGAACATTCGCCTCTTTGGTTCGATGACGGCACTCGAAAACGTCATGGTCGGACGACATGTCCGGACCTCCGCCGGCATTCTTGGGGCGGTCCTACGAACGCCTGCGCAGCGGACCGAAGAGCGGGCAATCCGCGATCAGGCGCTGGCGATACTTGAATTTGTTGGGATCGCCGGCATGGCCAATCACACCGCCCGTACCCTATCGTATGGCGATCAACGTCGGCTCGAGATCGCCCGAGCCCTGGCGACGGAGCCACGCCTCCTCGCGCTCGACGAGCCTGCAGCCGGAATGAATGCGACAGAAAAACAATCATTACGCGGCTTGCTTGAACGCATCCTGCAACGAGGCACAACGATTCTTCTCATCGAACATGACGTCAAACTGGTGATGGGACTTTGTGACCGGGTAACCGTTCTTGACCAGGGCCGATGCATTGCGGAAGGGCTCCCCGCCGATGTGCGTCTCGACCCCGCGGTGATCGAAGCCTATCTCGGTACCACCCCAGAAGGATCCGCCCATGCTTGAGCCTGTACTCAAGGTGACGAGGCTTCAGGTCGCCTATGGCGGAATTCAGGCCGTCAAAGGGATTGATTTCGAGGTCAGACCCGGCGAACTCGTCACGCTGATCGGGGCCAACGGTGCCGGTAAGACCACCACGCTCAAGGCCTTGACCGGCGACTTGGCCTGGAGCGGACAGATTGAACTGTTTGGTGAGTCAATCCAGGGGATCCCGACCCACACGCTGGTGCGCCGGGGGTTGGCTCTGGTGCCCGAGGGCCGTGGTGTTTTTGCCCGCATGAGCGTGATCGAAAATCTGCAGATGGGCGCGTTTTCACGCACCGGTGCGGGTAATAACGCGGGCAATAGCGC
>Ga0209598_10000777_pt1 | contig 25976 bp, 15 predicted proteins | sample M_140807_EF_Meta_FD_187317 | JGI IMG/M metagenome (GOLD analysis project Ga0209598, IMG submission 187317) | Freshwater microbial communities from Lake Montjoie, Canada to study carbon cycling - M_140807_EF_MetaG (SPAdes) (version 2) | ecosystem: Environmental > Aquatic > Freshwater > Lake...
GAAAGTATGCGATCGACCACGTGCATCATGGCACCGTGGCCTGCGCGGCCGCCTATGCCGCGGCGCTCGGCGGCACGGTGGAGCAGGTGGAGTCGGCGATCGGCATGGCGGTGGCCCACTACGTTCCCTACCGGGCGATCCGGGCCGGCCACCAGCTCTCCGATTCGAAGGGCGCGTCAGCGGCGCTCGCGGCGGAGGTCGCCGTGCTCTCCGCGGGGCGGGCCCTCGGCGGATTCCAGGGGCCGCGGGACGTGTTTCGCAATCCGCTCGCCATCTACAGGCTGAGCCAGCCCTGCCCCGACGGGGAGAGCCCGTTCGACCTCGAACTCGGCACTGGCGGCGATGCATTCGCGATCCATGCCATGCACTTCAAGCTCGGACTCTACGAGCACCAGTCCGCCGGCGCGATCCAATCGCTGATCGATCTCTGCGCGGCCCGGCCCGGGCTGGCGGCCGACATCGACGGCATCAGGGCAATCCGGGTCAAGATCTACGAGCCCGCCTTCTCGATCATCGCCGATCCGGCCAAGCGGACCCCCGAGACCCGCCAGTCGGCCGACCATTCGCTCCCCTTCATCCTCGCGCGAACGCTGCTCAAGGCCCGGGCGGCGGTGGCGGCCGGCGAGCCGGTCGGATGGGAATCGCTGATGCTCCTGCCGGCCGACTACGACGACGCCCTGATCCGCGATCCCGAAATCGCCGGGGTCATTTCCCGGATCGCCATCGAGCACGGCGGCCCGGACTACGACTCCGCCTATCCCGACGGCATCCCGACGAGTGTCGAGATCGACCACGCCCAGTTTGGAACTTTGCCGGGAGGCTTCGTTCGGCATCCTCTCGGCCACGCCCGGTCCGATCCGGCCCGCACGGCGGAGGTCGTGAACCTGAAGTTCGACCGGCTCGTCGCCGGCGCCGTCGACGACCCGCAGCGGCTGCGGGAGCGGATGCGGCTCGCCGGACGTTCGCCCGCTGAAATCGCCGAACTCTACTCATTTCCAATCGCGTGCGCCACCCACACTCCGGCCTGATACCGGTCGACAAGCCGCCGGGCGTATCGTCCCGCCGCGTCGTCGACGCCGTGGCCCGGGCGCTGGCGATGAAGACGGTCGGCCATGCGGGCACGCTCGACCCGCTCGCCCGCGGCGTCGTGGTCGTCTGCGTCGGCAATGCGACGAAACTCGTCGACTATCTCCACGAACTCCCCAAGCAGTATGCGGCCAGCTTTCTTCTCGGTCGCTCCAGTCCCTCCGACGATTTCGAGACGGCGGTCGAGGAGGAGATCGACCCAGCCCGGCCAGACCGTGCCGCCATCGAGGCGGCATTGCCGGCGTTTCGCGGCCAGATCCTCCAGCGGCCCTGCGACTATTCCGCGGTGCACGTCGATGGGAAGCGGGCCTACAGCCTCGCCCGCAAGGGACGCGAGATCGATCTTCCCCTCAAGCCGGTGCGGATCGATCGTCTGGATGTGGTCGGCTACGAATGGCCCCGACTTGAGGTCGAGATCATCTGCTCCGCCGGCACCTTCGTCCGGGCCCTCGGCCGCGATCTGGCCATGGCCCTCGGCACGAGAGGCGTGATGGAGTCGCTCGTGCGAACCGCGTCGGGGCCCTTCCGACTCTGCGACGCGACGCCCCTCGACGGCATTGACCCCGACACCGCACGGGCGGCGCTCTTGCCGCCGCTGGTCGCCGTCGCCCATCTGCCGCGGACCGTGCTCGCCGCTGAACAGCTCGATCGGGCTGTACGGGGAGGACTGATCGACCTCACGGATGTGGAGACGACGGCACAGGCACCGGCCGTCGCCGCGGTCGACACTGCTGGCGAACTGGTCGGCATCCTCAGACGGCACGACTCGGGCCATCATCGACTGCGGCCGAATTTTCGCGGCGTCGGCTGATGATGCGTGGCAGGCGTCTGCGTGGGTCGGGGTTGTCCACGCCCCGAGAGCCGGATTGGGCGAGTCCGGGCAATGACAGGCTGAAGCCTGTCCCACTTCAGCAGGGGCAAGCCAGACCGCCGGTGGGCCCGAGTTGCCATGGTCGCGGAGTCTGAATATCATTGAGCTGGAATTCACGCCCCGCTGATCGGCCCTCTGGGTCCGCGATTCTTTTCTGTCCCTCGAGTGACAGCGACGTTTCGGCGATGCGGGTGACCCTGACAGGACGAGTGTCAGATGGGTTGCTCGATCGTTTGCCGGTTCAGAAGAGTTGCCGTCGCGATTGCCTTCTGGGTCGCCTGCTGTCTGCCGGTGGCGGCGACGGCGGCGGATGCGGCCCAGCGAATCTCGTTCAACCGAGACATCCGGCCGATCCTTTCTGAGAACTGCTTCGCCTGCCACGGGCCCGACGGCGGCAACCGGCAGGCTGGCCTGCGGCTCGACGTCGCCGATCAGGCAACGGCCGAACTCGAGAGCGGAGCCCGGGCGATCGTGCCCGAGAACATCGAGGCCAGTGAACTGCTTGCCCGGGTGATCTCGGACGACCCCGACAGCCAGATGCCGCCGCCCGAGGCCAAGATCGGCCGCCTCAGCGACGAGCAGATCGAGATCCTGAAGCAGTGGATCGCCCAGGGTGCCCCGTACGAGCCCCACTGGTCCTTCGTGCCGGTGGCGAAGCCGGAACTCCCGCCGGCGGGGCAAGGGGCGGATGTTTTGCAGGGAATGCATCCAATCGACAGGATCGTGCGATCAAGACTCTCGAAGCGCGGCATCAGCCCCCAGCCGGAGGCCGACAAACCCACGCTCATCCGCCGGGTCACGTTCGATATCACCGGCCTGCCTCCCACTCCGGCCGAGGTCTCGGCCTTCGTCGCCGATACCTCCCCCGACGCCTACGAAAAACTGCTCGAGAGGCTTCTGGCCAGCCCCCGGTATGGAGAGCGGATGGCGGCCGACTGGATGGATCTGGCCCGCTACTCCGACAGCTACGGATTTCAGGTCGACCGCGAGCGGCCGATGTGGCCCTGGCGCGACTGGGTGATCGCCGCCTTCAACAGGAACATGCCCTGGGACGAGTTTGCCACCTGGCAACTCGCCGGCGATCTCCTGCCCCGGGCCAGCGATGAGCAGATTCTGGCTACCGGCTTCAATCGCCTGCACCAACAGGAATGCGAAGGCGGCTCCGTCGAGGAGGAATATCGGGTCAATTCGGTCAACGACCGGGTGACGACGTTTGGCACGGCCTTCCTCGGGCTGACGCTCGAGTGCTGCCGCTGCCACGACCACAAGTTCGACCCCTTGTCGCAGAAGGAGTTTTATCAGCTGTTCGCCTTTTTCGACGACGTCGACGAGGCGGGGCTCTATTCCTTCTTCACGCCGGCGGTGCCCACGCCCAAACTGCGGCTCGTCGATGCGGCGACGGCCGCGGCGCTGGCGAAGGCCGACGAGACGGTGGCCGAGGCGGAGACGGAACTGGTCCGCGCCGAAGCGGCGGCTGCCGGCCGTGTTGCCGACTGGATTGCCGGCAGGGCCGGGCCGCCGCCGGAGGTCAAGCCTGCCGCGTCGGGAACCATTCCCGGAGAGATCGTCCGCTATTCGTTCGACACGCGTCGCGAGGATTGCCGGTTTGCGAGCCTGCTCGACCCCGATCCCTCCGGCAAAGCCGCTCCGAATGCCGCCAGCTCACCGGCCGAAAACCTGCTCGTCGAGGGATACACGGGTATGGGGCTCAGGCTCACGGGCGATCATCCGGTGCAGACGCCCGTGGGCAACTTCCGTCGCAGCCATCCTTTCACGGTGTCGCTCTGGCTCAAGGCTCCCGAACGCTACGCCCGGGCGGTCGTCTTCCACCGCTCGAGGGCCTGGACAGACGCCGCCAGCCGCGGCTACGAGCTGCTGGTCGTCGATGGTCACCTGCAGTGGTCGCTGATCCACTTCTGGCCCGGCGATGCCGTCTCGATCCGTGCGGCGGAGCCGCTCGCCGTCGGCGAGTGGGTGCATGTCACCGTGTCGAGCGACGGCTCCGGCAGGGCGGCGGGCCTGAAGGTCTTCGTCAACGGTCATGCCGCTGCGACGGAAGTGATTCGCGACAGCCTGACCAGGGAAATCACCGGCGGCGGCGGCGACACGATCCGGATCGGCGAGCGGATGCGGGACCACGGCTTTAAGGGGGGCATCGTCGATGACTTTCGGGTCTTCGACCGCGCCCTGTCGGCGGTTGAGGTGCGCGATCTTTTCCGGCCGGGGGCGACTTCTAACACGGTGGCCGCGGGGCGAGATCCGGAACTGATCGGCGGGTATCTGGCGGCCGCGTTCGACGAGGCTTCGGCAACCGCAAGGCAGGCCCTGGAGACCGCCCGCCGGTCCCGGGACGATCTGGCCGAAAAGCCTCAGGAGGTGATGGTGATGCGGGAATTGCCGCAGCCCAGGGCCGCCTACCTGCTCAATCGGGGCGAGTATGACCAGCGCGGCGAACCGGTGCAGCCCGACACGCCATCAGCCCTGCCCCCATTCCCTGCAGATCAGCCTAGGAACCGTCTCGGCCTCGCCCGCTGGCTCACGGATCCCGATCATCCGCTTCTGGCACGGGTGACGGTCAACCGCGTCTGGCAATCACTCTTCGGAATTGGGCTCGTGAAGAGCCCGGAGGATCTCGGCAGCCAGTCGACCCGTCCCGAGTATCCCGAACTGCTCGACTGGCTGGCCTGGGAATTTTCCCACGGGTCTTCCGGCGCCGCAGCCGAAGCGGGAACCGGCGGCGGTCCGGCCTGGGACATGAAGCGGCTTATGAAAACGGTCATGCTCTCGCAGACCTATCGCCAGCGGAGCATCGCCGACCCGCAGTCGATGGCGGACGACCCGCTCAACCTCTTTCTGGCCCGCGGTCCGCGGCACAGGCTTCCGGCCGAGATGATCCGCGACGGCCTACTGGCAGCGAGCGGTCTGCTCGTCGAAAAAATCGGAGGTCCGCCGGTAAACACCTACGACCTGCCCGAGTCGTTCAAGCCGGCGGCGGCAGGCAAGGGTGAATCGCTCTACCGCCGCAGCCTCTACACCTTCTGGCGGCGAACGGGCCCCGCCCCGGTTCTCGAGAGTTTTGACGTTCCGAAACGGGTGGTCTGCGTGGCACGGCGGGACGCGACGAACACGCCGCTCCACGCCCTCGTGCTGATGAACGGCCCGCAGTTCGTCGAGGCCGCACGGGTGCTCGCCGAGAAGCTGCTGGCCGAGTCTGCCGGTCGGACGGACGAGGCCCTGGCCAAGGCCTTCGAACTGCTCACGAGCCGCCCTCCGGACGATGAAGAACTGGCGATCCTGCGGCGGATGCAGCGGGAGCAGGCTGATTGGTACCACTGCCGACCCGAGGAGGCCTTCGCGGTCGTCGGGATCGGCGACAAGAAACCTTCGGAAGCGCTCTGGGTCGCCGATGTCGCGGCGCTGGCTGGGGTGATCAACGCCCTGATGAACTACGACGGCTGCCTGGTGAAGAGGTGATCGTATGCAAATGCCCCTGATGCAGCGGCGGGAGTGGCTGGGGTCGTTCGGCATGGGGCTCGGCGGCCTCGCACTTGCCGACATGCTCGGTCGGGCGGTGGCCGCTACCGATGCGGCCGCCCAGGGTGCCGGCGGCGTGCTGGGCGGCTTCCATCTTCCCCCCAAGGCGAAGCGGGTGATCTACCTGTTTCAGTCGGGCGGCCCTTCGCAGCTCGACCTCTACGACCACAAGCCGCTGCTCGTCGAGAAGAGCGGAGAACAGCTGCCCGAGAGCGTCCGGGGCGGGCAGCGGCTCACCGGCATGTCGGGCAATCAGAGTTCGATCCCCCTCGTCGGCTCGCCTTTCCAGTTTGCCCGATACGGCGACTCCGGCGCCTGGCTGAGCGAGCTTCTGCCCCACACGGCGAAGATCGCCGACCGGCTCTGCTTCATCCGCACGATGTACACAGAAAGCATCAACCATGGCCCGGGCGTGACCTTCATGCAGAGCGGGTCGCAGATCCCGGGGCGGCCGAGCATCGGCGCCTGGCTCGACTACGGCCTCGGCAACGCCAACGACGACCTCCCCTCGTTCGTCGTGCTCGTCACGAAAAACAAGGGCGGCCAGCCGCTGATGTCGCACCTCTGGGGCTCGGGCTTCCTGCCCACCCGGCATCAGGCGGTTCGGTTTCGCTCGGGCGGCGATCCCGTGCTCTACGTCGCCAATCCCCCGGGTGTCGATTCCGATAACCGCCGACAGTTGCTCGACGGCCTGCGGCAGCTGCACGAGCATGAGTTTGAGCGGATCCCCGACGCCGAGATCACGGCCCGGATCGCCAACTACGAGATGGCCTTCCGGATGCAGTCGAGCGTGCCCGAGGTGACGGACTTCTCCGACGAGCCGGCCCATCTGATCGAGAGGTACGGCCCCGATGCCAAGAACCCCGGCACGTTCGCCGCCAACTGCATTCTCGCCCGGCGGCTGGCGGAGAGGGGCGTCCGTTTCATCCAGCTCTATCACCAGGACTGGGACCACCACGGCGGCCTCAAGAAGGGCATCGTCAGCGAGTGCAGGCAGACCGACCAGCCCGCCGCCGCGCTCGTGCAGGATCTCGCAGAACGCGGCATGCTCGACGACACGCTCGTGATCTGGGGGGGAGAGTTCGGGCGGACCAACTACTGCCAGGGCCTCTACAAGCCCGACACGGACTTCGGCCGCGACCATCACCCGCGCTGCTTCACGACCTGGATGGCCGGGGGGGGCATCAGGCCCGGCACGACCTACGGCGAGACCTGCGAATACGGCTACAACGTCGTCAAGGACGGCGTTCACGTGCACGACTTCCATGCCACGCTCTTGCATCTCCTCGGCATCGACCACGAACGTCTGACATACAAATTCCAAGGCCGCCGCTACCGGCTCACGGACGTGCACGGCAGGGTTGTGAGAGGGATCCTCGCCTGACGGCCGGGCCGGAAGCCCGGCAGCGACCGGCGAACGGAGTGAGCCAAGCGAAGATCGACAGGCTGTCGATGCTTCGCGTGAAGACGGACGTGCACGGCAGGGTTGTGAGAGGGATCCTCGCCTGACGGCCGGGCCGGATGCCCGGCAGCGACCGGCGAACGGAGTGAGCCAAGCGAAGATCGACAGGCTGTGGATGCTTCGCGTGAAGACGGACGTGCACGGCAGGGTTGTGAGAGGGATCCTCGCCTGACGGCCGGGCCGGATGCCGCGTCTACGACAGGTCGATCACGTAGATCGCGATCGCGGCGGTCATGAGCAGGGCGGCGGCCACCCGCCGGGCGAACGTTCCGCGGTCCACCCGCTGTTCCAGATCGTGCCAGCCATGGTGGGCCAGCGCAAGGCCGAGTCCGACCGCCATCACGCCCCGGGTCGACTGCAGGATGTTGCCGAAGACGACGCCCACGAGCCCGAAGCAGCAGTACAGGCCCGCCATCGAGACGAGCCAGGCAGCCGCATAGGTGGCCGATGCGGTCCAGTCGGCCCGCGGGTGCGGCCAGAGCGCCGCCACGAGCGGGATGAAGACGATCCCGCAGAGGGCGTAGGTCAGCGCCATGGCGAGGCCGCCCGCATGGAGCCGGCTGAGCGAGCCACCGGCTGCCGCGACGCCGGCCTGCAGGCCATCGATCAGGCGGACGATCCAGAGGTCGGAAATCGCGAAGAAGAAACAGCTCACGAGCACGAACCCGAAGGCGGCGGGCGGCACACCTCCCCTGCCCGCCTGAAGCAGCGTTGCTGCGACGACACTCAGCCCCACCGCCAGCCACTGCCTGGGATCGAGTTCGTGGCCGAGGAGGGAAGAGACGACCACTGCGAGCATCACGAGCTTGAGTCCCAGGAGCGGCGCGATCCGCGAGGCCTCCGCCCGCCTGAGCGCCGCGAACAGGGCCGACTGGCCCGCCAGATAAAACCCCGCCGAGGCCGATACGGGGATCGCAAAGGAACGCCAGCCGGGGGGCACGGCCGGCCAGACCGCCCAGACGAGCGGCATGCAGACGGCGGCCATGAGCAGGTGGGCGATCGCGAGCAGCCGCAGGGCCACACCCTGACGGCCGAGTGCCCTCTGGGCCAGCCCGTGCTGCCGGGACACGAGGTAGGAGACGGCGCTGAAAAATGCGGCCGTCAGGCCGGCTGCAACGCCGAGTGGAAGGTCGGTCATCTGCAGGCTGCCGCGGTCAACGGGGTGAACTGTGATCGGGAAAGTGTACCGAGAAATGCAGTTTCCCTGCCACGGAGCTCCTCGCTAGAATCGTCGCGTATGGGAGGGCGGTTGACTGCCACGGGAATGCTTCTGAGCGGCACGAGGATCACGGCCACGATGAAAACTGCGAGTCCCGCCTTCGGCACCATCGGCAGGAGAACGACCGCGACGCTGCTTGCATGGCTCGCCCCGGTCACGAATCTGCTTGCCGCAGGCACCATCGATCTTGGCCTGTCCGACGAGTTCACGCTCTCGCAGCCGACGGTTCAGGTCGAGGTTTCGAACGGATCGCGTGCCTTCGACCTCGCCCCGCTCAACGAGTGCCTCCTCGACACCGGTGCCAGCGGAATCCTGATGGGGAAAAACGCCAGCATCGACCTGAAGGCCTCCGGCCTCCAGACCGTCGCCACATACACCGATTTCGGCGTGGCGGGGGAGGAGCAGACCCAGGTTTCGGACGCCTACACATTTTCCTTCGCCGGCGCCGACGGCGTGCCGATTTCGCTTTCCAACGTGCGGCTGCAGACCTCGCAGCAGGACTTCGGCGTCTATCCAGGAATTGCTGGAATGCCCCTGATGGAAGGCCGGACCGTGCGGTTCGATCTCAGCCAGCAGGCGAACCTCGATGCCCCGGCGATCGCGGTCTCGTTCGGATCCGGGCCCCTGCCCGCCCGGGACCACCAGTATTCCGTTCCCCTCTCGATGACGCTCTTTCCACAGACGGGCCAGCAGAACGTCGGCGATCCGCTGCCGGCCAATGCTCCGCTTCCCTTCGCCTCGATCGGCGTCACGGCCGGCCAGCATGCGGTGAACGGCAGTTTCCTCGTCGACAGTGGGGCCCAGCAGTGCATCCTCTCGAGTGCGATGGCATTCGCGCTCGGGCTCGACACCAACTCCAATGGCAGCCTCGAAGACGAGACGACGGTCTTCCAGACGGTCTCCGGCGTCGGAGGCAGCACCGTGATCCCCGTTCTCTCGGTCGACTCCTTCGCCCTCCACACCGCCAGCGGAATCGACCTCGTCCAGCACAACGTCGCCGTCGGCATCGTCGACATCGACCCGGCGATCGCCGGAGTTCTCGGGTTCAACTTTCTCAACATGGGCTGGGAGGTCTACAGCCTCAACGCCTATCTGGACATGCTCGGTGTTCCCGACCTGACGCCCGCGCCGCCCGGGGTTTTCGAACAGGTGGAGTTTGATTTCCGCGAGGTTGCCACCACCGGCACCGGGGAGATGCGGCTCACGCTCACCCCGCAGTTTGACCTGGTGGCCGTGCCTGAACCCGCGTCGGGATGGCTCGCGGCAGCCGCCCTTTCGGCCCTGGCCACACCCGGTCTTGTTCGCCGGGCCCGCCGTCGTCGGCACGACCCCTACGACCTTCACTCGGAGATGGCGGCAGACCGCTGAGGCCCGCCGCCGGTGAGCGAATTGGCCTGTAGAGTTCAGGTGGAAAGGACTCCACCATGGCCTCGATCGACCGTTCCCTTGCCCATTCCGTCCCTCCGTCGCCGCCCTTTGGCGGGCGGTTCACGCCGCGGCAGCCGGCTGCCCTGCCGGCCCTCGAGGCCGAAACTCCGGCCCGTGACCGCCTCCGCGACCTGACGGCACTCGCCCTGCTCGCGGGCTGCGTGTTTCTGCTGGCCTCGATGATCTCCTTCGATCCCGCCGATCCTCCTGCCTCGCGGGTCTTTCCGCCCCATGCCCGGGCCGTCAACGCCTGCGGCTTCATCGGATCGATGGCAGCCACGGCGGTCTACGAGTCGTTCGGCGTCGGCGGCTGGTTCGTGGTTGCGCTCCTGGCCGGACTCGACTGGATGCTCCTGCGCCGCCGCTCGATGCCCGACCTGCCGCTGCGGGCGGGTGGCGCGGTGATTGCGACCGTTGGCGTCTGCACGCTGCTGGCGATGTTCTTTCCGGACTGGGCCGGCAGGCCGATCTGGGGGCCGGGCGGCAGCCTCGGCGCCGGCGGACGGATGTTCGCCGAGGCCTATCTGGCGACCACTGGTGCCGCGATTCTCGTCACGGCGATCACCGGAGCCGGCCTGTTCCTCGCCTGCGACGCCTTCGTGATCCAGGTTGGGGCCGCAGCCCTGGCGACACTGCATGCGATCCTGGCCGGCGCGAAGGCTGCGGGCGGCCGCCTCGCCAGTCGCACCGGCGTTGCCGCCGACGACGACTCGGCCGATCCGCTGTCGGCCTTCCCCGGACTCCGCTCGCGGTTCGGCAAGCCGATCACGACGGCCGAATCCGAGGATGATTCCGCTGCCGACGAGGATGACGAGGCCGACGACTCGCTCGAGCCGACCGTCCGGGTGCGGCGCCGCGAACCGCCGGTCGCAGCCGTCGTCGAGGACGATGAGTTTGATCCCGCCGCCGACGAGACCGGCGAGGATACGGAAGACTCGGACGCCGCGGCGGACGATTCGGAGGTTTCCGAGCCCGCCCGCCCCGCCGTGCCGATCCGTTCGCTGGCCAGCCGTCGCCGCAAGCCCGAGCCGTTGCAGATGGCCCCCGATCCGGCCGCCGACTACGAACTGCCCTCGCTCGAACTGCTGCTGCCCGCGGAGCAGCTCCAGCTCGAGGCTCAGGAGCAGGAGGTCCGCGAACGGGCACGCGTGCTCGAGAAGACGTTCGCCGACTTCGGCTTCAAGGTTCGCGTGGTCGAGATCGAGACCGGGCCGGTCATCTCGCAGTACGAGATCGAACTGGAGGCGGGCCTGCGGCTGGCGAAGATCGCCAATCTGGCCGACGACCTCGCCATCGCGCTGCGGGTGCCGAGCGTCCGCATCGTGGCCCCGATCCCCGGCAAGAACTCCGTCGGCATCGAGGTGCCAAACACCGACCGGCAGATGGTCCGCCTCCGCGAGGTGATCGAGGAGACCCAGTCGAAGAGCCGGACGATGAAGATTCCGATCTTCCTCGGCAAGGACGTGGCGGGCAATCCGATGGTGGTCGACATGGCCAGCATGCCCCACCTGCTGATCGCCGGCCGGACCGGCACGGGCAAGAGCGTCTGCCTCAACTCGATCATCGTCTCGATGCTGATGACCCGGCGGCCCGACGAGGTGCGGATGCTGATGATCGACCCCAAAATGGTCGAGTTGACGCCCTACAAGTCGCTGCCCCACCTGATGCACCCGGTGGTCACCGACATGAAGAAGGCGGAGGCGATCCTCGCCTGGGCCGTCGAGAAGATGGAGGAACGCTACTCGCTCCTGGCCAAGGCGGGCGTCCGCCACCTGACCCAGTACAACCAGCTCGGCCGGGAGGAGATCCTCAAGCGGATCAATCCGGCCGGTGAGGAGGAGGCGGCCTCCCTCCCGACGACCATGCCCTTCATCGTCGTGATCGCCGACGAGATCGCCGACATGATGATGACGGCCGGCAAGGAGATCGAGCAGTACATCATCCGGCTGGCACAGAAGAGCCGGGCGGTCGGCATCCACCTGATCCTCGCCACCCAGAAGCCGACGGTCGACGTGATCACGGGGCTCATCAAGAGCAACCTGCCGGCCCGGATCGCCTTCCAGGTTGCCAGCCGGACCGACAGCCGGGTCGTGCTCGACGAATGCGGTGCCGACAGGCTGCTCGGCAACGGCGACATGCTCTTCCTCTCCCCGGGGACCAGCCAGATCCTCCGCGGCCAGGGCACCTATCTTTCGGACGAGGAGATCGGCCGCGTGATGAGCGCGATCGGCACGAGCGAGCCGCAGTATGCCGAGGAACTGGTGAACCTCCAGCCTGCCCCGTCGGGAGACGCCCCGAAGGCCGGCTCCTCCGGCAAGGACCGGGACGATCTCTACGAGGCGGCGGTCGAGGTGGTGATCCGCGAGGGGCGTGGCAGCGTCTCGCTGCTGCAGCGGGCCCTCGGCGTCGGCTACGGCCGTGGCGCGAGGCTCATCGACTTCATGGCCGAGGATGGTGTCGTCGGCCAGTATGCCGGCTCGCAGGCCCGCGAGGTGCTGCTCACGATGGAGCAGTGGGCCGAGCGGAACGGCACCACTCCCGCCCCGGCCGACCCCGCCCCGCGGAAGCTCAAGATCCAGCCCCACGCCCGCCCCGCCGCCGTCGAGATCGAGACGGAGGACGAGGATGCGGACGACCTCATCGACGAGGACGAGGACGATTTCGAGGAGGACGAGGACTCGGCGGAAGACGCCGAAGACGAGGAGGACGGCGAGTACGAGGAGGACCCGGACGACTTCGAGGAGGATTCCGCCCAAGACTCCCGGACGAACTGAGCCATGTACCGAACGTCGTTGAAGTCCCGCACAAGCCTTCTCGAACGCATCCGGCGGCAGGGCTCCACCGACCTTCCGTACCACGCCTCGGACAATACATCCTGCCCGTCGATGTCGAGGGGCAGCGACTGCCCCGCTGGACCGACTCCATCTGGCTCAGCTTCTCCACGCTCACCACGGCCGGCTTCGGCGACATGGTTCCGGTGGGGGGATGGCCCTGTGCCCTTTCGATCCTCGAGGGGTTGTCTGGCATCCTCTACCCGGCCACGCTGATCGCGCGGATCGTATCGCTGCCGGCCGGGGATTCGGCCGCCTCAGGCTCCTGAGGCCGGTCCAGTCCGGCGCCACACGAAGAACGCGGTCTGGCGGCAAATCAAGCCAACTGGGATGGGGTTGTGGCATCAGCCGCGGGCCGGATCAGCAGCACGACGAGGAGCGAGAGCAGGGCAACGCCGGTGAAGCAGCCGAAGATGAAAGGCAGCGGCACGCCGCGGTCCTGCAGCACGCCGAAGCCCCAGTCGCCGAGGCCGCCGCAGGAGATGCTGACGAGGTTCATCAGGCCATAGCCGGTGGCCCGCACTTCCGGCCGGGCGATCTGGCTGAGGATCGGCATGTTGTTCGTGTCGAAGAAGCCCCAGCCGAGGCCGAACAGGACCAGAAACAGGATCGCGAGCGGCAGGGTGCCGGGGCTGCCGAGGCCGAAGAGGGCCGGTAGAAACAGGGCCATGCCGAGGGCACTGGTGTAGATCCGGCCGCGGGCCGTCCGCCGCATCCAGCGGTCGGCAAGCATCCCGCCGATCACCGCGCCCAGGATCGAGGCGATCTGCACGTAGAGCACGGCGATCCTGCCGGCCTCGCCCTGCGAGAGACGGAACTGGCTCTTGAGGATCACCGGCATCCAGTCCTTGATCACCCAGCCGGCGATCGCCGGAAGCGTGAAGTAGACGACGAGCAGGATGAAGTTGCGGTTGGAGACCAGTTCGGCCAGCGGGCTGCGGGGCGAAACGTCCGCCCGCGCGTCCGGCTGCCGCACCGGGTTTTTCAGGAGCAGGAAGAGCGGGATCGCATAGAGCACGCCCAGCAGGCCCCCCGCGTCGAATGCCCAGCGCCAGCCCAGGCTCGGGCTGTCGGCGACGTAGCCGGCGAAGCCGCCCAGGATCAGGCCGCAGTAGATGCCGGTCTGGTGGATGCCGATCGCCCGCGATCGGGTCGATCCCGCATGGAAATCGGAAATCATCGCCAGGGCCGCCGGAATGTAAAACGCCTCGCTCACGCCCATCAGCGCCCGGGTGGCGACGAGCCCTTCGTAGGTCGTCACGCGGCCGGTCAGCCAGGTGACCACCGACCAGGTGAAGAGGCTGACGGCGATCACGTGCCGGCGGCTGAACCGGTCGGCGATGGAGCCGCCGACCGGGCTGAGAAAGGCATACACCCACTTGAACGATGCCAGCACGAAGCCCCAGTGGGCGTCGGTCGTGAGCCCTGCGATGTCGGCCACCATCGAGGTCTTCATCGTCGCCAGCATCTGCCGGTCGAGATAGTTGAGCAGCGCCACCGGCCAGAGCAGTCCGACCACGAGCCAGGCGGTGCGGGCGGGCGAACTGGCATGGCTCGTCGTGCTCATGGCAGGCTCGCGGATAGTGCTCTTGGGGACGGTGGAAACTCCGTCGCAGGACGGATCGAGCGGGCCGGTCGAACGGCCTGAAGTCTATCCGGACCGTCGGCTATACTCGACGGGCTTTCCGGCGGTTCGGGCAGCGCAAGGATAGAACCCGTGCGACAGATCGAGATCTACGACACCACCCTCCGCGACGGCAGCCAGGGCGAGGGGGTGAACTTCTCGCTCGAAGACAAGCTCGCCATCACGAAGCGGCTCGACGAGGCGGGGATCGACTTCATCGAGGGGGGCTATCCGCTCTCGAACCCCAAGGACGCCCAGTATTTCGCCCGGGTCCGCGAACTGAAACTCATGCGCTCGAAGGTCTGCGCCTTCGGCATGACCCGCCGCCGTGGGATGTCGGCTGCCGATGATCCGGGCATGCAGGCCCTGCTCGATGCCGGCACGAGCGTCGTCACGATCGTGGGCAAGACATCGGCCTTCCACGTGGCTGAGGTGCTGGGAGTCTCCCGCGAGGAAAACATCGCCATGATCTCCGACACCGTGGCCCACCTGACCCGGGCAGGCCGCGAGGTGGTCTACGACGCCGAGCACTTCTTCGACGGCTGGAAGCTCGACCCCGCCTACTCCCGCGAGACGATCCTCGCCGCGGCCCTCGCCGGGGCGACGAGGATCGTCCTCTGCGACACCAATGGCGGCACGCTCCCCGACGAGATCGCAGGGCTCGTGACCGCGGCCCGCGAGGCCCTGCTCGGAGCCGGGCTCGACGTGCCGGTCGCGATCCACTGCCACAACGACTGCGATCTGGCGGTGGCCAACTCGCTGGCGGCCGTCGCGGCCGGCGCCGTCCAGGTCCAGGGCACGATCAATGGCCTCGGCGAGCGCTGCGGCAACGCCGATCTGATTTCGGTGATCGCGAACCTCGCCCTCAAGCTGCCCGGATACGGCCTGCTCCGGGGAGGCGAGGCGAGCACGACCCATCTGACGGAGCTCTCGCGATTCGTCTACGAGACTGCGAACATGACCTATCGGCCAGGACAGCCGTTCGTCGGCTCGAGCGCCTTCGCCCACAAGGGTGGGATGCACGTCCATGCCGTGGCCAAGGCGACCGAGTCGTACGAGCACATCCCGCCCGAGGCCGTGGGCAACTCTCGGAGGATCCTCGTCAGCGAGCTCTCGGGTCGATCGAACATCGCAGCCCTCGTCTCGCGGCCCGATCTCAGACAGGACCGGGCCCTGCTCGACAGCGTTCTGGCGGAGGTCTGCCGGCTCGAAAACGAGGGCTGGCAGTTCGAGGCGGCGGGAGCGTCGTTCGATCTGCTCGTCGACCGCTGTGCCGGCACGTTCCACCCCGCCTTCGAGAAGATCGCCTACAACGTGGCCGTCGAGAGCCGGGCCGATCCGGGCGATGATGTCCGCACCGAGGCGACGGTGAAACTGCTCGTCGGCGGCAGTCAGCGGCACGAGGTGGCCGAAGGGGATGGCCCGGTGAACGCCCTCGACGCGGCGCTCCGCAAGGCCCTGGAGCAGGCCTATCCCGCCCTCTCGCGGATGCACCTGCTCGACTACAAGGTTCGAGTCATCAACGCCCAGGAGGGGACGGCGGCCAAGGTCCGCGTCTCGATCGAGAGCACCGATGGAACGAGCGTCTGGGGCACGGTGGGTGTGAGCGAGAACGTGATCGAGGCGAGCTGGCTGGCCCTCGCCGACTCGTTCCATTACCACCTGGGGCGGTCGGACGAACGCTCACCCTGAAGGGGTGGCTGAGGGAACAGGTAGCACCCGGATTCCTCTCCCGCGTGAGGCGTTCGTTAGGCCAGCCGCCGATTTGTTTACTGCCGAACAAAGGCCAGCTATGCTGCGGCAGTTTCCATAAATTTTCCCCCCGACCGAACCGGCTGGCAGCCCAAACGGCGGGCTTGTTGCAAATGCCTCACCGCACCATGGACGCGGCCACAATGAATCCTGCGGGTGTTCGCGGTCGGGCGGCGTTCTCGATGGTCGAATTGCTGGTGGTGATCGCCATCATCGGCGTTCTTGTCGGCCTGCTCCTGCCGGGTATCCAGGGCACTCGCGAGCGGGCAAGGATGATCTCCTGTTCGAATAACCTCCGCCAGATCGGGCTGGCCACGAGGTCCTACTTCGAGGCCAGTCGGGGCTTCTTTCCGAACGCCTCCAGGACCGGCAATTTTTCCTATCGGATGGCCCCGGGCCTGCGAACTCCCAACGACCCCGGAGCCCTGCCCGAGGTCCACGGCCTCGAGGCGGTCTATGTGGCCCTCGAGTTTCTTCCCAAAACTAGCGGCATCTGGGTCTGCCCCAGCCAGCCAAGTGAGCAACGAGCCCACCAAAACACCTACGCCTTCAGCATCGCGACCGAACTCGCCAGCCGGAATCCTCCCGATCAGCGCACGAAGCTGTTCGTCTGGGACAACTATTCGTTCTATCCCGGGCGTTCTGGGTTTGCCGGCAAGCCGACCCCCTCGGCGATTCCAGTTGCCCAGCGGAAGAGTCCGCACGCCGGCAACCAGCTCGGCTCGGTGGCCTACAACGCGCTCTATCTCGACGGTCACGTGGAGTTTTTCGAAAACTGAGATCCCGAATGAACGCCCATACCCACGATCTCCGGAGGTCCGCCGGAAGGCCCGCCTCCCGTCCGACGATCCTCCTCTCGATCGCGATCCTCTCCTGGCTGGTGGCTGGCGGCATCAATCCCGCTCCAGCGGCCACGACCACCTATACATCGCCTTATGCCGGGGGCACGATCGCCCCAGGCGACACGGTAGTGTTGAACGACGGCGCGACCATCACGGGCGCCATCACCGACAACGGCAGGCTCCAGTTCAACCAGACGAGCGGCACGCTCACGATGGCGGGTGTTCTCACCGGCAGCGGAACCCTCTCGCTCACCAATGCCGGAACGCTGATGCTGACCGCGACGACCGTCTTCAATGGGGTTGGTCTGGACATGACGACCATGGTCGACTCCGGCAGGTTGCTGATCGGTTCAAGCGGGGGCAGGTCGTTTTTCATGGGCAACACGAATGGCGGCATCGGCACGCTGTCGATCAACGGAGGCGGTGTCACCAATGCCTCCAGTTACCTGGGCTATGCGACAGGTGGCCAGGCCCTGGTCACGGTCACCGGCGGCACCTGGTCCAACGGCATCTTCACCTACGTCGGCTTTGACGGCTCCGCCACGCTCGACATCCAGGGGGGGAGTGTCAGCGGTCAGAGTTGCTTCGTTGGAAAGAATGCCGGGAGCCTCGGCAGCCTGACCGTGTCGGGCGGCACCATGTCCTACTCCTCAAACCTCACTGTCGGCGACAGCGGCACCGGCTCGCTCACGATCGGCAATGGCGGTCTGGTGGCGGTGAAAGGGAACGTCGTCCGGGGGGGGGCGGGCACGATCAGCCTCAATGCCGGCGGCACGCTTCAGATCGGAACGGGCACGAACACAGGCGTTCTCCTCGGCGGCACCGGCAGTCTCGCCAACAACGGCACGCTCGTCTTCAATCGTTCCAATGCCTCGACCTACACGGGGGTTCTCAGCGGGTCGGGGGCGGTCGCGAAACTCGGCACGGGACAGCTCACGCTCGGCGGCGCGAACTCCTACACCGGCCTGACCACGATCTCGGGCGGCACGATCGCCCTCTCGGGTGCCGGAAGCATCGGCACAGGCGGCCTGAACCTGGGCACCACCGGCAGCCCCGGCGTGTTCGACCTCGCCGCCCTCACTTCGGACACCTACTCGCTGCCCGCGACCGCCAGCCTTTTCGGTATGGGCACGGTCTCAGGCAGCGGCAAGACGCTCGCCGTGCTCGGCTCGTTCCTGCCGGGTAACAGCGCCGGCACGATCACCGTCGGCACGGGTCTCTCGCTCGACCTCTCAACCTCTGGGAGCAGCCTGTTTGAGATCACAAGCCCTGCCTACACCGCCGGCACGTTTGACCTCGTCAGTGGCGGCGGCAGCGCGATCTTCGGCGGAATTCTCAACCTCGCCTTCAGCGGCGGCACCTATGCGGACGGCACGGATGTGCTGCAGATCTTCGCCAACTCCGGCGGCCGCTCGGGCGGTTTCTCGGCCGTGAACTTCACGGGACTTTCGGCAACCCAGGCGGCGACATTCAACCCCGTGAACGGTTTCATCTCGATCATTTCGGTTCCCGAGCCACCCGCCTCCCTGTTGGCGGCGATCGGCCTGGCGGCCGCCACCTTGATCCGGCGGTCGAGGCGGGCCAAGAGGGTTGTGGCGCATCCCGGATCGTGAATCGGCTGCGGAGACGCCGCGAGGTGGAGTGCGAGATGGTCGGACGTTTCCATGGCTGGGCAAGGGCGTCGATCCTGCCGGCCTCGGTCTTGTCACTGGTCGTCATCGCCGGCGGATCGACCGTGTTCGGTCTCGAGGCCGAGGATGCAGCCGCGGCCGACGCTGACCTCGCTCTGCCCGCCGATGTCGAGGTCGTCTCCCAGGGCCGCCTCGCCAATCTGGCTCCTCGGCCGCCGCTCACCGACGCCCAGCGGCAGGAGTGGGCGGGGCGGCTGCGAAGGCTCTATGCAACCGCACCTGAGGTCTGGCCGGCTGCCGTGGTCGACTCCTCCGTCACGCCGGTGGAACTCGGCCTGCTGCCCGAGATGCCTTTTCCGGCCGACAACCCCTACACACCCGAAAAGGCCGAACTCGGCAAGATGCTGTTTTTCGATCCCCGGCTCTCGGGTAGCGGCCAGATTGCCTGCTCCACCTGCCACGACCCCGAACTCAGTTGGGGTGACAATCGCAGCACCTCGTTCGGCCACGATCGGCAGCCTCTCCGCCGCAACGCCCCCTCGCTGCTCAATGTCGGTCATGCAAAAACGCTGTTCTGGGATGGCCGGGCAGAATCGCTCGAGGCGCAGGCCCTGGCCGTCCTCGCCAGCCGCGAAGAGATGCGGGGCGATCCCGAGGCCATCGAGCGGGCCGTGGAGAACGTGCCCGAATACCGCCGGCGGTTTCAGCGTGTCTTCGGCGACGCCGAGGTCGGGTTCGACGAGATCGCCAAGGCCCTGGCGACGTACGAGCGGACGATCGTCGGCGACCGCAGCCCGTTCGACGCCTTTCTCAAGGGCCGTCAGCAGGCACTCTCCGACTCGGCGTTGATCGGCCTGCACCTGTTTCGCACCCAGGCCGGATGCATGAACTGCCATCACGGCCCGGCCTTCACCGACAACGCCTTCCACGAGATGGGGCTGAGCAATTACGGCCGCCGGATGGAGGACCTCGGCCGTTACAAGGTGAGCCGCGACCCAGCCGATGTGGGCCGGTTCAAAACGCCGTCGTTACGAAACGTCACCGCCACCAAGCCCTACATGCACAACGGGCTGTTTCCGCTGATCGGCGTGCTCAGCATGTACAACGCCGGAATGCCGACGCGGCGGCCGACCCCGGCCCAGACCGCAGACCCGATGTTTCCCCGCAAGTCACCGCTGCTGAAGCCGCTGTTCCTCAACGATCAGGACATCGACGACCTGATCGCGTTTCTCGAATCGCTCGAGGAGCCGATGCAGCGGATCCGGGTCGCCGTTCCCTGACCGATCATCTGGCCAGACAGAGCCGGGCCGCGAGCCGGACGGCCTCGAACAGGCTGCTGGGGTTCGCCCTTCCCTGCCAGGCGATGTCGAAGGCCGTGCCGTGGTCGACGCTCGTCCGCACGACCGGCAGGCCGAGGGTGGTGTTGATCGCCGTCTCGAAGGCGAGCGCCTTGAGCGGGATGTGGCCCTGGTCGTGGTACATGCAGATGAAGGCATCGGTCTGGGCCCGCCTCCAGGCGAGAAACGCGGTGTCGGGGGGGAGCGGCCCCTCGATCTGAATGCCCCGGGCCCGGGCGGCGGCGATCGCGGGCATGATCAGCCGCTCCTCCTCGCGGTCGCCGAAGAGGCCGTTCTCGCCGGCGTGCGGGTTGAGGCCGCAGACGGCCAGCCTCGGCTCGCGGCCCCGGATCCGCCGCATCCCCTCGACGGTCAGATCGATCACGTCGAGGATCCGCTCGACGCTCAGCAGGCCGGGCACGTCGGAATAGCCGACATGAACGGTCACGAAGCTGCAGGTCAGCTCGGGCGAGGTGAGCATCATGCAGGATCTGCCCGCCCCCATCCGTTCGGCGAACAGTTCCGTCTGACCGGGGTAGTGGTGGCCGGCGGCGTGCATCGCCTCCTTGTTGAGCGGACCGGTGGTCACGGCATCGACCTGTCGGCCGAGCCCGGCCTCGATGGCCGCCAGCACATACTGATAGGCCGCCTCCCCGCAGGCCGCGTCGACCGCCGACGGCCTGACGGCAGCGGCATCGATCCGGCCGAGATCGAGCACGGCGGGTTCGCCGAGGCTGCGGCAGTCTCGCTGCCAATCGGCTGGCCGGAGCACCCGGGCCTCGAACGGCACGCCCACCAGGCCGGCCACCCGCTCGAGCACGCCGGCATCGCCAAACACGATCGGCAGGCAGACCTCGAGAATGCGTTCCTCTCGCAGGATCGCCAGGCAGACCTCCGGGCCGATCCCCGAAGGGTCGCCCATCGTGATCGCGATGCGGGGAAGTGTCATTTGGAGATGCCCGAAATGGACGCCGGATACGACTGGTCTCGAACCCATTCCGCCGCGAATGTTGGACGAACGAAGGATTCTACCCCGTATTGGGATTCTGCCTGTCCGGCAGCCGTGCCGCCGGGAGTCAGCCGCGGATCGTCGCTCCCGCGATCAGCAGGGCGTTGGCAACGATGTAGCCGATCACGATGCACCAGAAGGAATAGTGGTCGAGCCTCTGGGCGAGGCCGGGGTCGTCCGATGTCTCGCAGACCCAGAGCGACACCACCGACTCGATGAGGGTGATCAGGATCGTGATGATCCCGAGGAGGTTGATGATGTCGGCGAGCGCGAAGTAGTCGGTGTTGGGCACGAAGCTGCCGACGACGTAGACGTTTGCCACGGCCGCGAACAGCGCCCCGACGCCGAGCCCGAACCGCGGATCGAGGTTTGTCGGCCGCACGAACAGCGGCAGGAGCGAGATCGCCACGGCCACGAACAACGCCTGGAACATCTTCCAGTAGAGCCCCCAGCCGTCCCGCACGATCCGCACGGCGAACCGTGCCTGGCTGAACGTGTCCCGCACCGATGGCGAGACCCCCGGCCGGCCTCTGGCCGTCTTGTAGCTGCGGGGGCTTTCGACGCACTCCATCCCCCTGATCCGGTATCCCGGGATCGAGACCTGGGAGCTGACCTCGCTCCCCGTCGCATCGGGAACGAAGAGCAGATCCTGCCGTTTGAGGCGGGCGTTCTCGAAGGCCAGCACGAGTAGGTGCTCGTCGAGCGGGAAGTGGGCGACGTGAAACTCCTTGGTCAGCGTGGCGGCGATCTCGTACCGCTCGTAGTGCAGGTCGCCGTCGTCGATCTGCTCGTGGAGGTGAGAACTGTCGAGGCTGCCGTTGATCAGCACCAGATGTTCAAAGGGGCTCTTTCTGTCGCCCCGCCATTCGAACCAGATGTCGAAGTGCACCTGCCAGCGGCTGTCGTGGATCGAGAGTTCCCTGACCTGCAGGATGTAGACGCCGATCTCCACCTGCTCCGCCGCGTCGGTGGCGACCCGGTCAGCCGCCGTCCTGCCCGGGTCGGGTATGTCAGGATCCAGATAGGCCCTCACGTCCTGAATCTCGCGCCGACGTGTGCCCGCCTGCTGCCAGGCGAGCGCCACCCCGCAGGCGAGAAAGACCGCGGGCAGCGCCACCATCCAGCAGCGAAACCAGAGCGGGTCCGCCGTTCCTGCGACAGAGCGACTTTCTCGGGAGGGCGTGGGCGGCGGCAGGCTCAAGAAATCCCTCGTGCGAACGGGTCTGTGGGACGACTCGTGGGATTGTGCCGTCAGCCCGCGGTCCGGGCAACGCTCCTGCGGCGGCTCGACCGATAAGGCAGTCTCGGGGATCCGGAACCGGGCCATGGTCGCCGTCTGCTCCCGCCGGCTTCGACCGCGGTGGCATGATTGTTCAGTCGTCGGCAGAATGTGGGGCTGCTTCGAGGACACAGATGCACGAACTGCCCAAGCAATACGACCACAAGGCGGCCCAGGCCCGCTGCCGCACCCTCTGGGATGCGGGGAAATACTGGCATGCCGAGCCCGCGGCCGGCCGGCGGGTGTTTTCGATGGTCATCCCCCCGCCGAACGTCACCGGTGCCCTGCACCTCGGCCACGCCCTCAACAACAGCCTGCAGGACGTCCTCGTCCGCACCCGGCGAATGCAGGGCTTCCTCACCCTCTGGATGCCCGGCACCGACCACGCCGGCATCGCCACCCAGGCCGTCGTCGAGCGGCGGCTGCTCGAGGAGGAAAAACTCTCCCGCCACGATCTCGGCCGCGACAGGCTCGTGGAGCGGATCTGGGCCTGGAAGGAGCAGTACGAGAAGCGGATTCTCGGGCAGCTCCGGGACCTCGGGGCGAGCTGCGACTGGGATCGCGTCCGGTTCACGCTCGACGAGCAGTGTGCCAGCGCGGTCCGCGAGGCCTTCTTCCGGCTCTTTCAGAGGGGGCTCGTCCGCCGCGGCAAGCGGCTCGTCAACTGGGACACCTTTCTGCAGACCGCCGTCAGCGACGATGAGGTGTTTCACGAACAGGTCAAGGGTCACTTCTGGCACATCCGCTACGAGGTGATCGACGCCAAACCGGGCGAGCCGACGAGCCTGACCGTGGCGACGACCCGGCCCGAGACGCTCCTTGGCGACACCGCCGTCGCCGTCCATCCCGACCCCAACGCAGCGCTCGATGAGGCCGAGCTGGCCCTGCGCGGGAAGCGGGCCGCCGCCGCCGCGAAGGAGCAGGTCGAGATCGACAGGGCGATCGAGGATCTCGCCACCCGCCGCACCGAACTGCTCCCGCTGCTCACGACGCTCGCGGCGATGGCCCGCGATGGCCGGCAGTTGCGATTGCCGCTGCTGGGCCGGGCGATCCCGCTGGTCGCGGACGAATGGGCCAAGCCCGAGATGGGATCGGGCTGCGTCAAGATCACGCCGGCCCACGACCCCAACGACTACGACGTCGGCCGGCGGCGGGGGCTGCCGATGCTCAACATCCTCAATCCCGACGGCACGCTCAATGCCGAGGCGGGCCCCTATGCGGGCCTCACGATCCAGAAGGCCCGCACCCGGGTCGTCGCCGACCTCGACGCGGCGGGCCAGCTCGTTCAGGTCGAGGACCGGGTCATCGAACTGGCCCACTCCGACCGCTCGAAGACGCCGATCGAGCCCTACCTCGCCGACCAGTGGTTCATCTCGATGGCCGAACTCGCCCAGCCGGCACTCGACGCGGTGACCCGGGGGGATGTCCGCATCTTTCCGGAGCGGTATGCCAGGAGCTACCTCGACTGGCTCGGCGAGAAGCGGGACTGGCCTGTCAGCCGCCAACTCTGGTGGGGCCATCGCATTCCGATCTGGCAGGTCGAGGGCGTGACGGAGTCCGATCTCGAGGCCGCCTTCGCCGGCCGCTCGACCGTGGCCTGGAAGGCTGATGGCAACGGTGGCTGGCATGTTTCGTCGAGCGAGGAATCGCTCGGCCTCGAGAGTCTGAACGGGCGACCGCTGGTGCGCGATCCCGACGTGCTCGACACCTGGTTCTCGTCGGCCCTCTGGCCTCACTCGACGCTCGGTTGGCCGGCCGAGACGGCCGAACTCGCCTGCTTTTACCCCACGACCACGCTCGTCACGAGCCGCGACATCATCACCCTCTGGGTCGCCCGGATGGTGATCATGGGGCTGTTCGACACGGGAAAGATCCCCTTCACCGACGTCGCCATCCATCCGAAGATTCTCGACCGCTATGGCGAGACGATGAGCAAGAGCAAGGGAAACGGCGTCGATCCGCTCGACGTGATCGAGGCCCTCGGTGCCGACGCGCTGCGGTTCGGCATGGTGAGCATGGCGACCGAGACCCAGGACGTGCGGATGCCGGTGGAGTTTCAGTGCCCGCACTGCGAGTCGCGGATCGAGCAGACGACCGGCAATCGGATGCTGCCTCGGATCGAGTGCCCGAAGTGCAGGCAGGCGTTTCGGACGCAGTGGGCCCAGACCGCCGCCGACCTCGCCCTGCCACGCGGCCCGGCCCTCTCGGAGCGGTTCGAGTCGGGTCGGAATTTCTCCAACAAGCTCTGGAACGCCACCCGCTTCGTGCTCATGAACCTGGAGGACTTCCAGGGGCAGGACCTGTCGGGCGGGTGTGCCCCGTTTGCCGCGCTCGAAGACCGTTGGCTGGCCAGCAGGCTTGCCAGCGTGACCCGTGACGCCACGCAGGCGATCGACGAGTACAGGTTCGCCGAGGCGGCGCGGATTCTCTACGCCTTCGCCTGGGACGAGTACTGCAGTGCCTATCTGGAGCTCTGCAAGCCGCGGCTGGCCGACCCGGCACTGCGGCCACAGGCCCAGTCGATGCTGCTCGTCGGCCTCGACACGATCCTCCGGCTGCTCCATCCGATCATGCCGTTCGTCACGGAGGAGATCTGGCAGCATCTCGGCGAGGCCGCGGGCGACAGGCGAATGCCCTGGGACGCGGCCGGGCTCACCGAATCGATCATGGTGGCCCCATGGCCGACGCCCCCGGCCGGCTGGACCGACAGCCAGACCGAAAAGCAGTTCGGAACGTTCCTCGGCGTCGTGGCCGCGATCCGCGAGATCCGCTCCCGGCAGAACGTTCCGCCGCGGACGAAGGTCAGGCTGGCGATCCGTTCCGACCGCGACACTGCCGCCCTGCTCGCCCCGATGCACCCGGCGATCGAGTCGATGGCGGTGACGGAAATCACGGCCTCGGGGCCCGATGCCGCCGGGGCGACTGGGGCGGCGACGGCGAACGTGCTCGGCTGCGACCTGTTCGTCGATCTGGCCGACTTGATCGACGTGGGGGCGGAGATCGCGCGTCTCGCCAAGGAGAACGAGAAGACCGCCGGCTTCATCGCGGCCAAGAGGGCGAAGCTCACCGATGAGAAGTTCGCCGCCAAGGCGCCCCCTGCGGTCGTGCAGAAGGAGCGGGAGCAGCTGGCCGAACTGGAAGCGAAGCTCGCCAAGACCATCGCCACGCTCGCCGAACTCGAGTCTCGCAAGGGCAACGGGGCGTAGCCGGTCGGAGCTGCCGCACCGGCCGGGTGCTTTCGTGAATCCGGGACGTCTTTCGGGTACCATCTGACGGGAGAGGACCGACGCATTCGGCGGACGCGTGCGGGCCCAGAACCCGTCACCCAGCCGGAGCCGAGTCATGAGCGTCCAGATGGAACTCTCGCGGATCATCATCAGCGAGATCAACGACCAGCAGGTCGTGTACCTGAAGGAGGTCGAGGGGGACCGGACGTTTCCGATCCTGATCGGCCTCTTCGAGGCGACGAGCATCGACCGGCGGGTGAAGCACCACCAGTCGCCCCGACCGCTGACCCACGATCTGCTCGTGGCATCGGTGGAGCTGCTCGGCGGAGAGTTTCAGGATGTGGTGATCTCGGAACTCAAGGAGCACACCTACTTCGCCACGATCCGGGTGCTCAAGGACGGCGAGATCATCGAGATCGACGCCCGTCCTTCCGACGCGATCGCCGTCGCCGTCACCTGCGAGCCAAACCTCCCGATCTACGTGGCGGAGGAAGTGCTCGAGAACGTGCTCGGCTAGGAGGACAGGCTTGAGCCTGTCTTTGTTGTCCGACTCCCCCAACCCGGCTTCGGGCTCCCCATGCCCCATCGCCGGACGTTCGCTGTGGGCATCCTGCCCTTCGCTCACTCGATGCTGCCTGCGCTTCGCCATCCTGGCTGCGCTTGTCAGCAACGCCGGCTCCCGTGGCACGGGGAGCCCGAAGCCTCGCCTCCGTGTGTTTCAGTTGAGGCAAGGCACGGGGCTGCCCATGCCCTCGAGCGGGCTATGGGAGCGAGCGCAGCCAGGATGGCGAAGCGAAGCGGACATGCAGAGAGCCGAGGCCGGGAGGGCCGAGGCGAACGTCCG
>Ga0209598_10000778_pt1 | contig 25967 bp, 20 predicted proteins | sample M_140807_EF_Meta_FD_187317 | JGI IMG/M metagenome (GOLD analysis project Ga0209598, IMG submission 187317) | Freshwater microbial communities from Lake Montjoie, Canada to study carbon cycling - M_140807_EF_MetaG (SPAdes) (version 2) | ecosystem: Environmental > Aquatic > Freshwater > Lake...
CAGCTACTACGACTACTACCAGCCCGAGGCCTACATCCCGCAGCGCGACATCTACATCGAGAAGGATGCCGCGATCAACAAGGAGATCGACCGGCTGCGACTGGCCGCCACGAGCGCCCTCGTGAGCCGGCGCGACGTGATCGTTGTCGCGAGCGTGTCGTGCATCTACGGCCTCGGCTCGCCCGACGATTACCGAGCCATGGTCATCCGCCTCGCCTCGGGGATGAAGCTGACGCGCGAGCAGTTGCTCGAGAAGCTGATTTCGATCCACTACGAGCGCAGCGATGTCGCCCTCGAGCGTGGCCGGTTCCGCGTCCGCGGCGACTCGATCGATATCTGGCCCCCGTACGAGGAATTGGCGACGCGGATCGAATTCTGGGGGGACACGATCGAGTCGATCGCCGTCACCCACCCCACCAGCGGCGAGGTGGCCGCCCGCAAGGACGAGACTTATTTCTACCCCGCCCGCCACTTCGTCATGCCGGAGGACCGGGTCCGGGCGGCGGTGGGGACGATCCGGCAGGAGCTCGAGGCCCGTCTGGAGGAGCTGAAGTCGCAGGGGAAGCTCCTCGAAGCGCAGCGCCTCTCCGCCCGCACCCGCTTCGACCTCGAGATGCTCCTCGAGGCGGGCTTCTGCCCGGGGATCGAGAACTACTCCCGCCCCCTCTCCGGCCGTGCCCCCGGCAGCACGCCCGAGACGCTGTTCAACTATTTCCCCGAGGAATACCTGTTCTTTGTCGACGAATCGCATGTCACCGTGCCCCAGGTCCGCGGGATGTACGCCGGCGACAAGAGCCGGAAAACGACGCTCGTCGACCACGGCTTCCGCCTCCCGAGCGCCATGGACAACCGGCCGCTGAAGTTCGACGAATGGGAGAAGAAGCTCCATCAGACGATCTACGTCTCGGCGACACCGGGGGAATGGGAGCTGGAACGCACCGGCGGCGAGGTGGTCGAACAGGTGATCCGGCCGACGGGGCTCCTCGACCCGGTCATCGAGATCGTTCCGGCACGCAACCAGGTCACGCACCTCGCTGGTGAGATCGCGACAACGGTGAAAGCCGGCCACCGCGTCCTCGTCACGACGCTCACGAAGAAGCTCGCCGAGGACCTGACGGCTTACTTTCAGCAGCGCAACGTCCGCTGCCGCTGGCTCCACAGCGAGCTCGACGCCTTCGAGCGTGTCGACCTCCTTCGGGAGCTCCGCGAGGGGAAGTTCGACGTTCTCGTTGGCGTCAACCTCCTCCGCGAGGGGCTCGATCTCCCCGAGGTATCGCTCGTGGCGATCATGGACGCCGACAAGGAGGGCTTTCTTCGGAGCGAGACCTCGCTCATGCAGACGATCGGCCGCTCGGCGCGCAACGTCGAAGCCCGCGTCATCCTCTACGCCGACAAAGTCACCGAATCGATGCAACTGGCGATCGACGAAACAGCGCGCCGCCGCGAGCTCCAGCAGGCCTACAACACCGCCCACGGGATCACGCCGGAGACGGTCCGGAAGGAGATCCGCTCGGGGATCGAGGCGGAATCGGCGGCCCGGAACAGGGCGTTCGAGGCGGTGGGGCAGGGGGAGGAGGGGCGGCGGCAGTCAGCCGAGCTCCTCGAGCAACTCGAGGCCGACATGATGCAGGCGGCCGCCGAGCTCGACTTCGAACGCGCGGCCGCGATCCGCGACCGCATCGCTGGCATGCGCGGCGAGGGGAGCGGCGCGGGCCCGCGCCGCGCCGGCGGGCGGGGCCGGAAAGGGGGGGGCGGCGGTTCCGCCGGGAGAATCCCCCGACCGAAACGCTGATCGGCAAAGCCGATTCCCCGGACAGCCGCCGGGCGGGCCGGTCGATTCAGCGCGGGCCAGGTCAGGCGGGCTTCCGGCCGCTCCGTCGCGGTCCTGGCTCGGCGGGCCGCAGGGAAAGGGAACTGCCGCCGCTGTCCTCGTCGGACCCGCTGCCGCGCCCGACACAAACCAGACACATGTCGTCGCTGCGGATCTGGCCGGCGGTGTGCCGTTCGACGTCGGCGAGGATCCTGCGGCCGACCTCCGCGGGGCTGCCGCCGGGCTTTCCCACCTGGGCCTCGATCCGTTCCAGCCCGTAGAGCCGATCCTCGACATCCATCGCCTCACTGATGCCGTCGGTGAAGAAGACGAGCGTCGTCCCCGGCTCGATCAAGATCTCCGAGGCGCGGTATTCCCATTCGGCAGCCATCCCCAGCGGCAGTCCCCCCTGTTCGGGTCCGACGGCCGTCACCCCTCCTTTTGCATCGCGGACATAGGCGGGGAGGTGGCCGGCGTTGACGAGGGTCACCCGGTGGGTGCGGGGATCGAGGACCGCCGCGACGAAGGTGGCGAAGCGTTCGTCCCACCCGCTCCGGCAGACGCTGTCGTTCATCCGGGTCACGGCGCGGACGAGGTCCGGCTCCGCGGCGAGGCAGTATTTCACCTCCCCGGAGAGCACCGCCATCACCATCGCCGCGGGCACCCCCTTGCCCGACACGTCGGCCATGACGACGGCGATCCGGCCATCGGGGAGGGGGACGTAATTGAAGTAATCGCCGCCGACATGCCGGGCCGGCTCGTAGAAGTCGAACACCTCGTAGCCCGGGATCTCGGGAGGTTTCGAGGGAAGGAGCGCCTTCTGGACGTCGCCGGCCAGTTCGAGGTCGCGGTTGAGCTTCTCCTGGAGGATCCGTTCGTCGTGCGCCAGGGCCTGCTCCACCGCCTGGGCAGCCGCCCCGGCGATGCCGGCAAGGACCTCGAGGTCACGCGCACGAAACTCCCCCCGCCCCCGTGCCGCATCGAGCTGCACGACCCCGAGGACGCTGCCGTCGGCGCGGCAGATCGGGACGCACATCACCGACCGCATCGACCCCGACATGATGCTCTGGCTGGCGTCGAAGCGGGAATCGGATTGGAGATCGTTGGAGAGGATCGCGCGCCGGGTCTTCACGACGGTGTCGAGGACCGACACGCTCAACCGCGGAGGCCCCTCCTGGCCCTGCCCGCGGAGCTTCTTGCCCCGCAGAAGGAGCCGGCCCGAATCGGGGTCGACCAGGAGCACGAAGCCCCGGTCGGCTTGAGGGAAGATCTCGAACAGGCCCTCGAGGAGCCTCGGCACGACCTCCTCGAGCGACAGCGACACACCGATCGCCCGGTTGATCCCAAACAGGGCCCGGAGCTGCTCGGCCGCACTCGCTTCGGGGAGCGCGTCGTCGCTGCCGCCCGGCAACTCCATTTGGGAGACGATCAGCGAGCTGCCGGCGTGGGAGTCGAGGTAGTCGTCGTCGCGCGTCGAGGAGTCCGGCTCCGGCTCCGGGTGCGGGGACGCGGCGACCCGGAAGCGCAGCCGGTATTCACCGATCGTGATCTCGTCGCGATCGTTCAGCGGTCGCAGCCCGACCACCCGCCGGTCGTTGACGAGGGTGCCGTTGCGGCTGCGAAGATCCTCAATCAGAACCCGGTCCACCTTCCGGATGACCGCGGCATGATGTCGGCTGACCGACGAATCGGGGATGACCAGGTCGCAGGAGGGGTGGCGACCGACGACCGTCCGATCGGCCAGAAGCGGGATCCTCTCCCCACTGCGGGGGCCGGCGCCGAACTCGAGACTGTAGGCCGACACGTTTCACCTCGCTGGGATCCGCTCGGATCCTGTGCCCTGCGCCCCCTGGCCCCGAATCGCCCGCCAGATCCTCCCAGAATGGCCCCCGAAGAGCCGAATTGCCAGCACACCGGTTCGCCGGTACGCTGAGAGACCTCCGGGAGTGGCCGGCCGGTGGTTTTCCCCAGCTGGGAAATCCGCCGTCGAGGTCGTTTTCAACCCCGATCCCGTCCGGATCGGGTCCTGGAAAGCCATTCTTGGGGAATGGTGTAACGGTAGCACGACTGGCTCTGAACCAGTTAGTCTAGGTTCGAATCCTAGTTCCCCAGTTTTGATCTCTCGTTTTTCTCTCACGCGCCGAGGGGCTTTCGGCACTCGGGGGCGGGCCTGCCGCGGGAGCGTGGCGGGGGGGCCGGCCAGCGCGGATTTCCCGGGGAAGTGCCATTTTTTTGGTTTTTCGACCAGCCGGGGGGACAACGCGACAGCTTTCTACTAACTTGCACAGAATGAGTAGGTTGCTCGCATTCCGGGGCGATCAATGCCAGCGGCGGAGCCAGCCGCGGCGCCAGAAAAACCACATCAGCCCCCCCGTCGTGGCGAGCATCACCGCGATCGCCACCAGCGCCCCGTAGCGGAAGCGCAACAGCGGCATGTTCCACGGGGAATCGGTGTCGAAGTTCATCCCGTAAAAGCCGGTTATGAACGTCAGCGGCATGAACAGCGTGGCGATCACCGTCAGCACCTTCATGACGTCGTTCATCCGGTTGTTGATGCTCGCCAGGTAGATATCCCGCAGATCGCTGCCGATCTCCCGGTAGGCCTCCATGAGGTCGAGCAGCTCCATCGTGTGGTCGTAGCAGTCGCGGAAGTGGGCCCGGGCATGGTCCCCCACCAGCGACGTCGGCTCGCGGCCGAGGGCGTGGAGGAGATCGCGCGTCGGCCAGAGGGCGCGCCGGAGGGTCATGAGGTCGTTGCGAACATCATGAATCCCGGCCAGCGCCGTCCGTGACGGCCGGTCGAGGGCCTCCTCCTCGAGATCCTCGAGCCGGTCGCCAAACTGCTCGAGCACCGGAAAATAGCCGTCGATGACCACATCCATCAGCAGCGCGCACAGCGCGTCGGCCCCCTCGTGACCGATCCGGGTGCGGCCATGCCGGATCCGCTGCCGGACGGTGGCAAACGGGTCGTGGGCCGAGCGTTCCCGGAACGTGATCACGTAGCGGTCGCCGAGGAAGATGCAGACCGGATCGGTGACGATTTGCTGCCCGTCGTGCCGCACCGTCCGCGCCGCGATCAGCACCTGATGACCGAAGATCTCGACCTTGGGCCGCTCGTCGGGGGTGACGGCATCCTCGAGGGCCAGATCACTGATCTCGAAGACATCACCGATCATCCGCGTGACGGTGGGGTCGTCGAGCCCCTCGACATCGACCCACAGCACCGGCCAGGTTTCCCGAGCGATCGTCAACTCGTCGGCCCGCAGGACCGTCGACTCCGCGCTCGTCGTCGGGTCACATCCGAGGAGCCGGAGGACCGCCGGCGTCACGGCCCCGGCCGCAGTCGGCTCCAGCGGGAGCCTGCCGGCCAGATCAGGACGACGGTGACGCCGACGGCGGCGCTGCTTGCGGTGGGACATGCGGCAAGTTTCCTGGTGTTTCGGCGGCGCGGCCGGCATTCTCGTGGCAGCCCCCCACGAGGAGAGTCATACTCTCCCCAGCCCCGTCCGGACGATCCCGGCTGGCGCCCCCCACCCGTGCCCCGCCATGCCAGCATCACCGAACCCCGATCCCCCCGACCATCGAGGGACCACGGACGGCCCTTCCGCCGCGCCGGACGACGCCCCGTCGCCGGTCGGCGAGGCGTTTGCGTGGGCGTCGCGGATCCTCGCCATCGGGCTGGCGATGTTTCTCCCCGGGGTTGGCGGGAATTGGCTCGACAGCCGGTTCGGCACCCGATTCCTCGGCCCCGTGGGGCTGATTTTCGGGTTTACCGCCGCACTCTTCTGGCTCGTGCAGATCGGCAACAGCGTCAAGCCCTACCGGCAGCCGAGCCGGCGTAGGACGCCGGCTCTATCCAGCCGGCGTGGGACGCCGAGAGGGCCTGACCGGATTCCCGCCGACCCAGCCGAACCGGGAATGCGAACCGGGGAAGGGGATCGGGCATGAATGACCGGGCCGCGGCCGCCGCAGACGCCACCCCAGCCAGCAGCAGGGAAAAAACGCTCCGCGGAGCGGTCATCCTCCTGGCCGTCCTCGCCCTCCTGGCCGGGGGCGCCATCGCCCACGGTGGCCCGACCCGACAGGGGGGCCGGGAGTGGCTGCGGGCCGTGGCGCTCGTGGCAGGGGTGTGTGGCGCGTCGAGCCTGGGAGGGTGGTTCGTGGCCCGGCTTGGCGCCGGAGGGGCCGCGCTGGCAGTCTCTGGCTCCCTCGGCGGGATCGTCCTCCGCCTCGTTCTGCCGTTGATCCTGCTCGGCTGGCTGACCGTTGATCCGGCCACGGCTCCGGGAGCCGGAAGGCTGCGGGAAGCGGGCGCCGGGGGCCTTTTGGTCGTTTTTTACCTCACCCTCCTTGCCACCGACATACTTCTGCACATCATGTGGGGGCCGAAGGGTCCCCTCCTCCCTGCCCGGGAACGTGAGACCACCCCCGACATCCAAGTCTGAGATTCGCTCCATGTCTGATCACAATCCGATCTACCACCTCAAGGATTCCTACTTCTTTGAGGTCCCGAAGGCGCTCTGGCGGCGCGACTGGCGAAAGCTCGAGGACGTTCCAGAGTTTCTTCGTGCCCCGTACGAGCGCGACCATGACCCGATGCCGTCGCTGGCGGAATTCAACGAGGCGATGTCGGGGAAGGTGCTGATTCCGCAGCCGTTCGGTCAGCTCGACAGCCTCTACGCGATGAAGTCGGGGATCGGCATCTCGAAGTACATGCTGCTCGAGCTCGCCGTCGGTGGGGCGATCTTGCTGCTCTTTTCGTGGCTCGCCAAGCGGATCGCCTCGGGGGCTCCGGCGAAGGGCCGGTTGGCCAATCTCCTCGAGGTGATGCTCCTCTTCGTCCGCGATCAGATCGCCCGGCCGGCGATCGACGACAAGCATGCCCACGCCGACGACCATGGCCATGTCCACCACGACGGCGACAAGTTCGTCCCCCTCCTCTGGACGCTGTTCTTTTTCATTCTCGGCTGCAATCTCCTCGGGATGGTCCCCTGGGCCGGCTCGCCGACGGCGTCGTTCGCCGTGACGGTGGCCTTGGCTATCGCGACCTTGCTCGGGGGGTTCATCGGGGGCGTGCAATCACTGGGATTGGCGGGCTACTTCAAGAATCTCGTCCCGCCGATCGACATGCCGGCTTACCTCTTCCCCTTGAAGATCGTGATTTCCGCAGGTCTGTTCGGCATCGAACTCGGCGGCCTGTTGATCAAACACGGAATCCTCGCCGTCCGACTCCTCGCCAACATGGTCGCCGGGCATCTGGTGCTGCTGGGGATCATGGCGCTGATCCCCGCGGCAGCAGCCATGTCGGCCGGAATGTGGGGCACGGTCACGGGGATCAGTGTCGTCAGCGCCACGCTTTTCAGCCTCCTGGAACTGTTCGTCGCTTTCCTCCAGGCCTACATTTTCACCTTCCTGTCCGCCCTGTTCATCGGATCGTCGGTCCATCACCACTGATCGTTCCGTGCCGTCGCACCGGGAGATCCCGGCTCACTCCGTCCCTTGAACACCCAAGTTTCCCCAGGAATCCAACCACCTTCCGCGTCCCGTTTGCACGATCCGCGGGCAGCGACCATGATCCCTGTCCCCGCGGACGGCCCCGGTGATCCCGGACCTCCGAATTGACCGTTTCCGTTTCCGTTTCCAATTTCAATCGTTCCGGGCAGCCCGCCCGGGTTCTCGTTGCCAAGGAGCTTCTTCCAGTGATCCGTTCGCTTTACTCGTTCCGCACGCTCTCCGTCGTCGCTGCCGTCGCCCTGACGATGTTCGTCGCCGACTTCGCCTCCGCCCAGGAAGCCGCCGGCGGCCGGTCCCTTATCGACCTCACCTCCGCCTTCAGCGTCGGTCTGGTCGTCATTGGCGCGGCCTACGGCATCAGCAAACTCGCCGCTGCGGCCTACGAGAGCATGTCGCGTCAGCCCGAGGTGGCCGGCAACATCCAGACCGCGATGATCATCGCGGCGGCCCTCATCGAAGGCTTCACTTTCTACGCCCTCTTTATCTGCTCCCAGAAGACCTGATCGATGCGGAATCAACCCGCGGAGGCTACCCTTTCCCGAAGCGGGGTGGTGCTTCATGGCGATCCTCGCATGCAGGAAACGGAACGGTGGCGCGGAAGCGGCGGTTGAAAAAACTGCCGCTTCCGCACCGTGACATGACTGGCCTACCGGGATCACTATCTCGGCAGGCATGAATCGAGTCGCGATCAGTCTGCTTCACCCCTGGGGTGAGTCGTCTGCCTTGCCGTAACCGTTGATTCTTCTGTCGTTCGGGGATCGTTCCGGTTCGTCTCTCTTTCGATGCGTTGATGCAGTGGGTGATTTTCTGCTTCCTTGTGCGCTGTCCTTGGGCTCTGTATTGATCATCTGTTTTTGTCATCCGGGTGATGCAGGAGAAAACGACGTGAGCGGGTTCGTCTCGGCTATCAAGGAAACTCAATTTCGTCGTCTCATGGCTGGTGGCTTCGTCCGCGCGATGGCCGGGATGCTGCTGTGGGGGGTGGCGACGGTCACCCTTACCGTGGCGACCATGCCAGCAGTGCCCGCGGCCGCGGCCGACGAGGAAGCCCACGGTCACGGTGACCATGTCGAGATCGGCCACAACCCGCCGGAGGGGGTCACCAAGAAGGACTTCGAGAGCCCGGCCGAGCTCCGCACAGACTTGGCCATCTGGTCGCTCGCCGTCTTCCTCCTCCTCCTCGGGCTTCTCGGCAAGTTCGCCTGGAAGCCGATCATGGAGGGGCTCGACAAGCGTGAGCAGGGGATCGAGCACCAGATCGCCGAAACCAAGAAAGCCAACGAGGAAGCCAAGCGGATGCTCGTTTCTTACGAGCGGCGCCTCTCCGAGACGGCCGACGAGGTCCGCGGGATGCTCGACGAGGCCCGCCGCGACGCCGAGTCGACGAAGGTCGCCATCGTTGCCGAGGCCCGCAAGGCCGCCGAGGAGGAGCAGGCCCGCGCCAAGCATGAGATCGGCCTGGCCCGCGACGAGGCCCTTTCGTCGATCGCCCTCAAGGCGGGGGATCTGGCCGTCGAGGTGGCGGGCAAGTTTCTCCGCGAGAAGATCGGCAAGGAGGATCACTCCCGGCTCGTCCGCGATTCGATCGCCAGCCTCGGCACGAAGCCGAGCGTGAACTGACCCGCGCCCGAGAGCCTGGCCACCGCAACCTTTCCGATCGCAGGATTCCCCGATGCCCTCCTCGGCCGACACCAACACCGCCGACAAGCCCGTCACCGACATCGGTGCCCAGCGCCTCGCGCGCGTCTATTCCCAGGCGATCCTCGACGCGGCCGAGAAGGCCGGCTGCCGGAAGGAGGTTCTTGATGAGCTCCGCTCTCTGGCCACCGATATTCTTCCGAAGGTGCCGGCCGCTGCGCGGGTGTTCGCCTCGCCGCGCGTCAGCATCGAGGAGAAGGGGGCGATGATCGACAAGATCTGCGCCGGCCGCGTTCTCCCCACGACGCTCCATTCGCTTCATGTCCTCGCGCGCCATGATCGCCTCGGGATGCTCGCCGACGTCGTCGCCGCCGCCAGCCAACTGGCCGACGAGCGCGACGGCCTCAAGCGCGCCGAGTTCACCACCGCGGTGCCGCTCGATGCGGCCGAACGCGAGCAGGTCGTCGCCGACACCGCCCAGGCTCTCGGCCTGCGGCTCGCCCCCACATTCACCGTCAACCCTGACGTGCTCGGCGGACTGGTCGTCCGCGTCGAGGACACCGTCTATGACCATTCCGTCGCCACGGGCCTGCAGCGCCTTGGGCGCAGCTTGAAGCAGAGGAGCATCCATGAAATTCAATACAGACGAGATCGCCTCGGTACTCCGTGAGGAGATCGACCGCTTCGAACGGAAGATCGACGTCCGTGACGTCGGCCGCGTCCTCGAGGTCGGCGACGGCATCGCGCGGGTCTGGGGCCTTCAGGGCGTCATGGCCGGTGAGATGGTCGAGTTCCCCGGCGGGATCATCGGCCTGGCGTTCAACCTCGAGGAAAACTCCGTCGGCGTGATCATCCTCGGCGACTACCTCAAGGTCACCGAAGGCGACGAGGTCCGCAGCACCGGCAAGCTGTTGAGTGTGCCGGTCGGTGAGGCGGTCATCGGGCGAGTCCTCGACCCGCTCGGCAATCCGCTCGACGGCAAGGGGCCAATCGTCTCCGACGAGCGCCGCCCGGTCGAGACGCTCGCCCCGGGCGTGGCAGAGCGGTCACCGGTCCGCGAGCCGCTCCAGACCGGCATCAAGGCGATCGACGCCATGACGCCGATCGGCCGCGGCCAGCGCGAGCTGATCATCGGCGACCGCAAAACCGGCAAGACGGCGATCGGCATCGACGCGATCATCAACCAGAAGAACAGCGGCGTGAAGTGCTTCTATGTTGCCGTCGGCCAGAAGGATTCATCGGTCGCCGTGGCGATCGACACGCTGCGGAAGTACGGCGCCATGGACTACACGACCGTGATCGTGTCCGGTGCCTCCACCGCAGCGCCTCTCCAGTACATCGCCCCTTACTCGGGGACGGCGATGGCCGAGTATTTCATGTACAAGGGGGAGCATGCCCTGATCGTTTATGACGATCTCTCCAAACAAGCCACGGCCTACCGCCAGCTGTCGCTCCTCATGCGTCGTCCGCCGGGACGTGAGGCCTACCCCGGCGACGTGTTCTACGCCCACAGCCGTCTCCTCGAGCGGTCGGCCAAGCTCTCTGCCGAGCTCGGCAGTGGTTCGCTGACGTCGCTGCCGATCATCGAGACGCTCGAGGGCGAAGTCTCGGCGTACATCCCCACCAACGTGATCTCGATCACCGACGGCCAGATTTACCTCCAGCCCGATCTCTTCTTCGCCGGCCAACGTCCGGCCATGAACGTCGGCATCTCGGTGTCGCGCGTCGGTGGTGCCGCCCAGACGAAGGCGATGAAGAAGGTCGCCGGTGGTCTCCGCCTCGATCTGGCGAGCTTCCGTGAGCTCGAGGCCTTCGCCCAGCTCGGCACCGACCTCGACGCTGCCACCCAGCAGCGGCTCGACCGTGGCTACCGGATGGTGGAGCTTCTCAAACAGGGGCAGTTTGCCCCGATGGACGTCGTCGATCAGGTGTTCAGCATCTACGCCGGCACCCGCGGCCACCTCGACGCGGTAAAGCGCGAGGATGTGGCGACGTGGGAGAAGGATTTCCTCACCTTCGTTCGTGATCAGGTCCCGCAACTCCGGGCCCGGGTTGTCAATTCAAAGGAGCTCGACGCCGAAGGGGAGCGGATGCTCGAGGCGGCGATCGCGGAGTTCAAGCGACAGTGGGCGGCCCGGGCATCAGGGGCCAAGGGGGCGAAGGCCGTCGCCGCCGCCCGCTGAACCCCGTTTCCTCGGCACGCGCTTGAGCGCAAGAACCACAGGACCAAACTCATGGCCAAGGCCAGGGCACTCGACCGCCGGCGGAAGTCGGTGAAGAACATCCGCAAGATCACGCGGACGATGGAGCTGATCGCCACCGCCCGTTTCAAGAAGGCGATGGATCGTTCCGTCGCCTCGCGTGACTACACCCTCCGCTTGGCCAAGATCCTCGAGAACATCGCGGCGGCCACCGCCGGTGGCGATGGCGCCGGCTCCTCGCTCGGCTTCTCCCATCCGCTCCTCGAGGTCCGGCCGACAAAGCGCACGGCGGTGCTCGTCCTCACCGGCAACCGCGGGCTGTGCGGAGGCTACAACTCCAACATCGTCCGCCAGGCGCAGGCCATCCTCGGCCAGTGGCGGAGCGAGAACGTGGGGATCCACACGGCCGTGTCGGGGAAGCGGGGGATCTCGGCCCTCAAGTTCCGCGGTGTCGAGATCGACGAGCGGTATCTCCAGTTCGAAGACAAACCGGAGTTCGATCAGGTGGCCCCGATCGGCCGCGCCTACCTCGAGGAGTATTCGGCGGGGAAGATCGATCGACTCGACGTCGTCTACACCCGCTTCGACAGCATCGCCCGCCAGGCTGCCGTCACGGAGATGCTCCTCCCCCTGAAAGCTCCGGAAGCGCCTTCCGCGGCTGCCCGCGAGGCGTCTGCCGCCAAGGCCGCTGCGAGGGGCCTGGCCAGCGATGACTACGACTTCTACCCCTCCGCCCAGAGCATCCTCGAGGAGATCCTCCCGGCCAGCTTCATGGCCCGGCTCTTCAAATGCTTCCTCGATTCCGCCGTCAGTGAGCAGGTGGCGCGGATGGTGGCGATGAAGGCGGCCAGCGAGAATGCCGGCGGGCTGATCAAAGATCTCTCGCGGCGTTACAACCGCGCCCGTCAGTCGCAGATCACCGGCGAAATCATGGAGATCCTCGGCGGCGTCGAGGCGCTCAAGAAGTGACGCCCCCCGGCACCGCCCCTCTCACGTCAGACACACCAACAAGCCAACAAGTCCCCAGCCAACCACATTCCCGGACACCTCCGGACACACGGTTCCTAAAGCAGCAAAGGCACGTCACGACGCATGGCAACGGCAACAAAGAAGCACGGCGGCAAGGTCGGTCATGTCACCCAGGTCATCGGGTCGACGTTCGACGCGGAGTTCCCCGAGGACTCGATCCCGGCGATCTACAACGCCGTCAAGATCGACCATGAGTCGAAGGGGGTATCCGTCCACCTCATCGGGGAAGTCCAGCAGCATCTCGGCGGCGGCAAGGTGCGCTGCGTCGCCCTCGGCAGCACCGACGGCATGGTCCGCGGCGGCACCTGCATCGACACCGGCGCTCCTCTCTCCGTGCCGGTCGGCAAGGAAACCCTCGGCCGCGTCTTCAATCTCGCTGGCGAGCCGATCGACAACCGTGGCCCTGTCAACACGGCGGAGCGCTGGCCGATCCACCGCGATCCGCCGCCGATCACCGATCTGTCGACGAAGACCGAGCTCTTCGAGACAGGCATCAAGGTCATCGATCTGCTCACGCCGTTCGTCCGCGGCGGCAAGGCCGGCCTGTTCGGCGGTGCCGGCCTCGGCAAGACGGTCATCCTCACCGAGCTCATCGCCCGCATCGCCAGTGCCCACGGTGGCTCCTCGGTGTTTGCCGGCGTCGGCGAGCGGACGCGCGAAGGGACCGACCTGTGGCTCGAGATGCAGGAGGCCAAGATCGGCGACACCGGCCGCAGCGTCATCGAGCAGACCTGCATGGTCTTCGGCCAGATGAACGAGCCGCCGGGAGCTCGTCTCCGCGTCGCCCTCTCCGCGCTGACGATGGCCGAGTATTTCCGCGACACGACCGGGACCGACACGCTCCTCTTCGTCGACAACATCTTCCGCTTCTCCCAGGCGGGGAGTGAGGTCAGCGCCCTGCTCGGCCGGATGCCGAGTGCGGTCGGTTACCAGCCGACGCTGGCCACGGAGATGGGCGCCCTCCAGGAGCGGATTGCTTCGACATCGAAGGGGGCGATCACGTCGGTGCAGGCGGTCTACGTGCCGGCCGACGATCCGACCGATCCCGCCCCGGCGACAGCGTTCGGCAATCTCGACGCGTTTCTCTATCTGGAGCGTTCGATCTCGGAGAAGGGGATTTATCCGGCCGTCGATCCGCTCGCCTCATCAAGCCGCATCCTCGATCCACAGTATGTCGGCGAGCGGCATTACAAGATCGCCCGCCGCGTCCAGCGCACCCTCCAGCGCTACCGCGAGCTCCAGGACATCATCGCCATCCTCGGTGTCGACGAGCTTTCGGAAGAGGACAAACTCGTCGTCCACCGCGCCCGGCGGATGGAGCGGTTCCTCTCGCAGCCGTTCCTTGTGGCCGAGGTGTTCACCGGTAAGCCGGGTGAGATCACGAGTCTGGCCGACACGATTCGCTCCTTCGAGGAGATTGCCGACGGCAAGTGGGATCACCTCCCCGAGCCGGCATTCATGTACGTCGGCTCGATCGAGCAGGCCGAGGAACAGGCCAAGAAACTCGCCGCCAAGACCTGATTCCCTCCCCGACCGCAAGACGCTCACCGACCGGCACCGGCTGCTCGGCCACTTCCAAACTCCCCGTGAAATCCCAGCAGGACTGACGCGATGGCTGAAACGAAGCGTGGTGGCGAGACCGGAGTCCGCTGCGTGATCACGACCCCCGAGGCGACCGTGCTCGACACCCGGGCCGACTTCATCTCGGTGCCGCTGTTTGACGGCCAGCGCGGAATCGGCCGGGGGCATGCCCCGTTTGTCGGCCGCCTCGGTGTCGGCGAGGTGCGAATCACGGGGGAGCGTGGTGGCGCCGGGGCGACCCGCCGGACGTTCATCGAAGGGGGCTTTGTCGAGGTCGGTCACGACGAGGTGACGATCATCACGCAACGATCGATCCCTGCCGAGAAGCTCGATGCCGCGGCGGCCCGGTCCGATCTCGAGAAGCTCAAAGCTTCCCCGTCGCACGGGGATGAGGCGATCTCGGTTAGGATGCGGAGCGAGGAAGCGGCCCGAGCCCTCCTCCGGGCCGCCGAACGGAAGGGTTGAGCCCATGCCGACGACGTGGCCCAGACTCGAGGCCCCGTCGAACGGGCCGACCCTGAACGAGCCCCAAACAGCCTTTGGCCGGTCGCCTGTCGGCGCGTTCCCTGCTCACCGGTCGGGCACTACCGACCGGCTCGCCTGGCTCGCGGTTGCCCTGGCCTCCCTCGCCCCGTGGGCCGCGGCGGCCTCTGCCGAGCCGACGGTGGCGTTTGTCGGCGGGATGGTCATGCCTGTTGCCGGCCCGCCGATCCCGGCAGGGACGGTCGTCGTCACAGGAGAGCGGATCGTCGCCGTCGGGCCGGCGGCAACAACGCCAGTGCCGGAGGGAGCCGAGCGGATCGACGTCTCCGGAAAAGTGATCATCCCCGGGCTTGTCGACACCCACAGCCACATCGGCGGCGGCAGCGGTGGCGACTCCAGCGGCCCCGTTCAGCCCGACGTGCGGATCCTCGACTCGATCAATCCCCGTGACTCCGGGCTCCGCAAGGCCCGGGCGGGCGGGCTGACGACGCTCAACATCATGCCCGGCTCCGGGCTCCTCGTCTCCGGGCAGACGGTCTACGTCAAGCTCCGCCGGGTCGACACGATGGATGAATTGCTCCAGCGTGATGCCGCGGGGAACGCGCTGGTCGGCCTGAAGATGGCCAACGGCACGAACTCCCAGCGTGATCCGCCGTTCCCCGGCACGCGCGGCAAGTCGGCGGCGATCGTCCGGCAGAAGTTCACCGCCGCCCGCGAATATCAGCGGAAACTCGCCGACGCAGACGTCACGAAGCGCCCCGCTCGCGATCTCGAACTGGAATCACTCGTCGAATGCCTGGAAGGGCGTCGCATCGTCCACCACCACACCCACCGGGCCGATGACATCCTCACCGTCCTGCGACTGCGGGAGGAGTTCGGTTTCCGGGTCGTGCTCCACCACGTCAGCGAGGCCTGGAAGGTGCCGGGCGAACTGGCCCGGGCCGGTGTGCCCTGTTCGGTGATCGTGATCGACAGCCCCGGGGGGAAGATCGAGGCGATGGACATGTCGCTGGCCACCGGGGCGGTCCTCGAGGCGGCGGGGGTGCCCTGTGCCTTCCACACCGACGATCCGGTCACCGATTCCCGTCTCTTCCTCCGCTCCGCGGCGCTCGCGGTCCGGGCGGGAATGTCACGCGAGAAGGCACTCGAGGCGCTCACACTCGCCGGGGCGCGGATGCTCGATCTCGACGCCCGCGTCGGCTCACTCGAGCCGGGCAAGGATGCCGACTTGGTCATCCTTTCCGGCGATCCGTTTTCGGTCCGCACGAAGGTCCTCCAGACCTGGGTCGAGGGGAGAAAGGTGTTTGATCGCGACGATCCCGAAGACCGCCTTTTCGCCGTCGGTGGGTATGGCGCGGGACGCGACCAGGAAGCGGAAATGTGCTGCGCGGGGCCGACAAAATGAGCGACTCGCCCCTCCGATCGACAATCCGCTCCGTCACCGCCGGCCTAGCCGTCTGGCTCGTCACGCTCGCTGCCGGCCCCGCCACGGCTGCCGGGGAGACCCTCGCCATCCGCGGCCGCATCATCCACACCATGGCCGGCGACCCGATCCCCGACGGCGTTGTGGTGGTGAGCGATGGCCGGATCGTCGCTGTCGGGCCGGCGGCCACGGTGGCCGTCCCCGCCGACGCCCGCGTTCTCGAGGCCGCGGTTGTCACCCCCGGGCTCATCGATGCCCACTGTGTCGTCGGCCTGTCGGGGTATCTGAACCAGGATCAGGACCAGGACCAACTCGACGCCACGGAGCCGGTCCAGCCGGAATTGCGGGCACTCGACGCCTACAACTCGCGCGAGCGGCTCGTTGAATGGGTGCGTGGCTTCGGCGTCACCACCCTCCACACCGGCCATGCCCCCGGGACTCTCGTCTCCGGCCAGACCATGGTGGTGAAGACGGCAGCGACTGCGGTCGTGCTCAAGCCGACCGCGATGGTCGCCGTGACGCTCGGGGACGCCGGGCGCGCCCAGGGGGAGAAGAAGGCCCCAGGCACGCGGGCGAAGTCGGTTGCCATGCTGCGCACCGAACTGTCCAAGGGGGTGGAATACCGCCGGAAGCAGGCCGATCCCGATCCCGAGAAACGCCCGGCGCCCGATCTGCGCCTCGAAGCCCTGGCACGGATCGTCGCGGGGGAGTGGCCGCTCCTGGTGACCGCCGACCGGGCCACCGACATTGAAGCGGCGCTGCGGGTAGCGGAGGAGTTTTCAATCAGGATTGTCCTCGACTCCGCCGCTGAATCGCACCTCCTCGTCGGCCGCATCCGCGCGGCCGGGGTGCCGGTCATCCTCCACCCGACGATGAAGCGCGCCGGGAGTGGTGAGACGGAGAACGCCAGCTTCGAGACTGCCGCCACGCTGCGGAAGGCCGGGATTCCGGTGGCGCTCCAAAGCGGTTACGAGAGCTACGTCCCCAAGACGCGGGTCGTCCTCTTCGAGGCCGGCGTGGCCTCGGCCAACGGGCTCACGATCCCGGAAGCGCTCGCGACGATCACGATCGACGCGGCGCGGATCCTCGGAGTCGCCGACCGCATCGGCTCCCTCGAGCCGGGCAAGGATGCCGACCTGGCGCTCTTCGATGGCGATCCGTTCGAATACACGACACACTGCACCGGCGTGGTCATCGACGGGGCCGTGGTCGCGAACGCACCGCGGTGACCATCGCTGTCCGATCTGGCAGGCTATCCGGTCTGGCAGGCTATGACGTTACAGCCGAGGGGAGGGGACGATGGAACAGGGATGGGAGTGCCAGCGGAGGTGGGGGCTCCTCCTCGCGTCGCTCGTCCTGGCAGCGGCCTTGCCCGTCGTCGCCGTCGGGGCAGGTCCCGACCGACCGCCGAACATCGTGCTGCTGGTGGCCGATGACCTGGGGATCAACGATCTGGGCTGTTCTGGCCGGGCCGAGCATGTCACCCCGGCGATCGACCGTCTCGCTGCCGCGGGGACGCGGTACACGGCTGCCACGGCGGCGGCGAGCGTCTGCTCCCCTTCGCGCGTCGCCCTCCTCAGCGGCGTCCATCCGGCTCGGGCCCATCTCACCACCTTCCTCCCCGGAAGAACAGACCGGGCGAGCCACAAACTCCTCCCCCCCGTGATCGAACAGGCACTGCCGGCGGCGATCCCCACGCTTGCCGAGCGGCTGGCGCCGGCCGGCTACCGCAGTCATTTCGTCGGCAAGTGGCACCTCGGGGGCGAGGGGGCCCTGCCGACCGACCGGGGCTTTGCCACGGCGACCAGCGGGCCGGCCAACCCCGGAGCTGAATCGCCGGAGGGGGCAAAGGGGGAGCAGCGGCAGGCCGCCGACGCGGTGCGGATCATCGCCGAGCAGATCCGCGACCACCACGACGAGCCGTTCCTCCTCGTCGTCGGCTTCGACGCGCCGCATGTTCCCCTGGCAGCCCCGGCGGCGGGCTTGGCAGCGCACGCCGGCGCGTTCAACCCGACCTACGCCGCTCTTGTTTCGGCGCTCGACGACGCGGTGGGGAAGATCCTCACGGCGCTCGACGACGCCGGCATTGCCGACGCCACGTTCGTCGCCTTCACCTCCGACAACGGCGGCCTCCATGTGCCGGAGATCGGGGATCCACCTCCGACGTTCAATGCCCCGTTCCGGGCCGGCAAGGGATTCCTCTACGACGGTGGCGTGCGGGTGCCGCTGATCGTCCGCTTTCCCCGCGGGGCCGAGGCAGGGAGCGTAGTGAGGGCGCCGGTCTCCACCGGCGACCTCGTGCCGACGATCTGCCGCCTGGCCGGGGTCGCGGTGCCGCAGCCGGCCGACTTCCGCGATCTCGCCGACGCCGCCATCCTGTCCACCGGCGACGATCGCCCGTTCTTCTGGCACCAGCCCCACAACACGAACCAGGGGGGGCGGCCGGCCGGCGCGATCCGGCTGGGCGACTGGAAGCTCGTCGAACACCTCGAGGACGGTCGGCTCGAACTTTTCAACACCGCCGACGACGCCGGCGAAACGACCGACCGCTCGGCCGCCGAGCCGGGACGGGTGGCCGAACTGCGTGGCCGGCTCGAAGCCTGGCGCCGCGGCGTTTCGGCGCAGGGGATGACGGCCAACCCTCGATTCGACCCGGCCACCTGGCAGGCCTGCCATGCGGGGATCGATGTCTCCAGCCTCCCTGCCGCGGCGACAGCCGCCGAGATGGTCGCGGCGCTTGCCGCGTGGCGGAAGGCGATGGACGATGGAGCCGCCGGCCCCCCGGCAACGCGGAACGGCTTCATCCGACTGTTGGCGAGGGACGCGACCGTGTCCGGAGAGAAACTCTGTTACGAGCCGCAGCCCGAGAAGGACACGCTCGGCTACTGGGTGAATGCCGCCGACCGGGCATGGTGGGATTTCCGGCTCAACGAGCCGGGCCGCTACCGGGTCACCGTTCTCCAGGGCTGCGGGGCGGGGCAGGGGGGATCGACCGTGGAACTGAACACCGGCGGCTCGGCGCTCGAGTTCATCGTCGAGGAGACGGGTCACTTCCAACGCTTCGTGCCGCGGCCCGTCGGCACGCTCGACCTCCCCGCCGGGAACGTCAGACTCGTGGTGACCCCTCTGGAAAAGAAGGCGGCCGCGGTCATGGACCTGCGGAGCGTGACGCTCGAACGAATCGAATGACACCGCGGCGGGCTGACCTGACGGGCTGACCTGACGGGCTGACCTGACGGGCTGACCTGACGGGCTGACCTGACGGGCTGACCTGACGGGCTGACCTGGATCGTCAGATCTGGTAGTCGTGCTCGAGGGCGGGGACCTCGCCGCGCATGCGCAGCTTCGGCCGCTCGAGGACGACCGTCGTCCGCGGATCGATGCTCCGCGTCAGCCAGACGTTGCTGCCGATCACGGAATCGTGGCCGATTCGCGTCGCCCCGCCGAGGACGGTGGCATTGGCGTAGATCACGACGTTGTTCTCGATCGTCGGATGACGCTTCGTCCCCCGGATGAGATGCCCGTCGCTGTCGGTCTGGAATGACAACGCGCCGAGCGTCACCCCTTGATAGAGCTTGACGTGACTGCCGATCTCGCACGTCTCGCCGATGACGACGCCGGTGCCGTGATCGATGAAGAAGTGATCCCCGATCGTCGCGCCCGGGTGGATGTCGATGCCGGTCCGCGAATGGGCCCACTCGGCCATCATCCGGGGAATGAGGGGCACGTCGAGGCGGTGGAGGATGTGGGCGAGACGGTGGATCGTGACCGCCTCGAGCCCGGGATAACAGAAGATCACCTCGTCGAGCGTCCGCACGGCCGGATCGCCGTCATAGGCGGCCTGGACATCCGTGGCGAGCACGCGCCGCAGGTCGGGGATCTTTTCCAGGAACTCGACCGCCTTCGCCTGCCCGAGCGCCTCGAAGTCGGCGGCGTCGACACATTCCTGGACGACATCCGGCACGAGCGGCAACTCGCCGCCATGGACGGCCGCCTGAGCCCGGGCCGCCACGCTGTGGCGCAGGGCCCTGCCGATCTGCGTCGTCAGTTTGTCGTGGAGACCGTCGACGAGGTCGCCGACGTGGTAGGTGACGTTGCCGAGATGGAGATTCTCGCGCCGCCGGTAGCCTGGATAGAGGATCTCCTTGAGGTCCTCGCAGGCGGCGATGATCGTCTCGTACTTGGGCAGCGGGCAGTGCCCGAGGTACTGGATCGTGGGAACGTCCTGATACGTCTCCACGATCCGCCGGGTGAGCTGCGGGAGTTGTTCCTTGATGCGAACGTCGGTGGCCATGGGACTCGATCGTAGGGCCCCGCCGGCCCGCTCGGCAACGGGGACGGCCGGGCGGGCAACGGAGCCGGCTCGGGACCTGGGAACCCAACCGGCGCGCCCAGAACCGGCGCCACCGTTCCCTTCGACGTAGGAGCCTGCGGAAATTGAGGGTTGTTCGGTAGGTTCCCCCCGCCATGGCTGCGGCCCCGGTGGCTGGGAAGGGAGGGGGGACGGCGGGATTTCAGGCCGATTCGCCGCACGCGGCCAGGGCGGCGGCAAGCGTCAGCCCGCCATCGTAGAGGGCTCGGCCGACGATGCAGCCCTCCGCCCCGATGCCTGCCACCCGGCGGAGATCGTCAGCGACGGCGATCCCCCCTGACGCCACGATTGGCAACCGGACCCCCTCCACCATCTCCCCGAGGGCGACGAGGTTCGGCCCCGAGAGCATGCCGTCGGTGGCGATGTCGGTGTAGACGACGCCGGCGAGCGGAAGATGCTCGCTCCGCTTGGCGACATCGATGGCAAGAAGCGGGCTCGTGTCGACCCAGCCCCGCACGGCCACACGGCCGTCGCGGGCGTCGAGGCCAAGGACGATCCTGCCGGGGAGGGCCGCAGCCATCGCTGCGAGGAGCTCTGGCTGCTCGATGGCGACGCTTCCCACGACGAGCCGCGAGACGCCGGCGTCAGCGTAGGCGCGGGCGGTGTCGAGCGAGCGGATGCCCCCACCGAGTTGGCAGGGAACGCCGGCCGCGCGGACCATCCGGGCAATCAGCTCCGCTTGGACCGGGCTCCCCGACTTCGCGCCGTCGAGATCGACGACATGGAGCCGCCGTGCTCCCTGATCGACGAACCGGCGCACCTGCTCGACCGGGTCGTCGGCAAACACCGTCTCGCGGTCGTAGTCCCCTTGGAGGAGACGGACGCAGCGTCCCCCACGGAGATCGATCGCGGGCCACAGGTCCATGGGGGCATCTCCGGAGGGGCGGCAGGGAAACGTCGGGGAAACGTCGGCGGCACGGCGATCGCGGGTCACGAACGGTCGACGAACGCCCGGAGGAGACGCATGCCGGTCTCCTGGCTCTTTTCGGGATGGAACTGCGTGGCGAACAACCGGCCGCGGGTGACGGCGGCACAGAACTCGCCACCGTAGTCGGTGACCCCGGCGACGACGGAGGGGTCGCGGGGGCGGGCGGCGTAGGAGTGGACGAAGTAGTACCAATCCCCGGCGGGCGGGGCGAAGCGCTCTGCCGCGGGGCCCCAGGTGACGGTGTTCCATCCCATATGGGGCACCTTCATCCCCGTCGGGATCTCGAAGCGAGCCACGTCCCCCTCGAGGAGACCGAGGCCGTGGTTCTCCCCCCCCTCCCAGCCGGTTTCGAAGAGGAGCTGGAGGCCCATGCAGATCCCGAAGAAAGGCTTGTCAGCGCGGACATGCGCCACGATCGGCTCGATGAGGCCACGGGACCGCAACTCCCGCATCGCATCTCCGAACGCGCCAACACCAGGAAGCACCACCCGCTCCGACTCCGCCACACGCTGCGGATCGTCGCTGATGAGGGCCTCGACGCCAATCCGCTCGAGCGCCTTTTGCACGCTGCGGAGATTGCCGCTGCCGTAATCGATGATCGTGACCATGGGGGCAGTCTACGGTGGCGACCGGGCGGCCGGGAGGGCCCGGAGCCGCGTGCCGTGGTCTCCGGCGGTCGGCCAGTCTTTCCCCGGCGTCAGCCGGCGCCGGGGGCATCGGCCATGCTCGTGGCCGGCTCGGCCGCCATCTGCTCCGGGTAGACGACCAACTCGATCCGCCGGTTCCGGGCCCGGCCGGCAGCCGTGGCGTTGGAGACGACCGGGTGGTTGGGGCCGTGGGCGACGACGAACAACTGCCCCGGCTTCAGTGTCGTCCGGCCACAGAGGAAGTCGAACACGGCACTGGCCCGGGCCACGCTCAACTGATGCGGCGAACCCCAGGTCGCATTCTGGAGCGGCTCGGTGTCGGTGTGCCCCTCGATGCCGATGAACTGCCCCTTGAACACCCCCGAGACCTCCATCGCCGTCTGCGAGAGGAGGGCGGCGCCGGCGGGAAGGAGCGACGCCGTTCCTGGTTCGAACAACTTGTCGGCCGGGATCTCGATCCGCACCACCGCCCCATCGAGCCGGGAGGCGACGCCGGGGATCGCCAGATGGTTCATCCCCTCGCGCATCGAGGCCGAATCGATCGCCGGGACAGTCGGCTGGGCCGGTAGGCTGCCTGGATCCCCCGGAGGAGCGAACGTGCCGGGTGGCCCCGCCGGGCGGGCGGCGGCCCGCGCCTGGGACAGCTGCGACGAGGTCGAGGCGAGTTGCTCCCGCAGTGCCGACACTTCCTCCTGAACCAATTGCGTCTCCTGGCGACTGCGGGCCAGCTGCGTTTCGAGGAGCTTCGGATCGGCATTGCCGTACGACGGCAGCGGCGCTGTCGAGAGGGGCACCGACGGAGCCTGCGGCGCGAAGCTCACCGGCATCATCGCGGGGGTGGCGCGGAACGGGTTCTGCGTGCAGCCCCCCGCCGCGACGGCGACGAGGAGTGAGGCGACGACGCGGAGATGCTTGGGCGCCATGGTGCCGGTTCCGATCCCCCGCGGGGTCGGTGGAGGTGGGGGCCGCCGTGGGAGGGGGGATGGTAGGGGCCCCGCTGGCCGGGAACAAGCCCGAAGCATCCCCCGGGACACCCCCGGAACACCCCGCCTACCGTTCTTTCACAGACCGCCGCGCCACGATTCGGGCCCACCGCGGCGGGCATCGCTTCCCGGCGGTTCAGCTCTGCAGGACCATCAACCAGCCGACGAGCAGGGCCCCGAGGAGAAACAGCGCGGCCAGCGCGACACGCCGAGCCGCCGGTCCCAACGACGACCACACCCACAGCGACAGGGCCGTCCCGACCACGACGGCGAGGACGATCCCGACGAGTTGGCCGGTCTCGGCGAACGACGCCGCAGCCGCCTTCCAGAGCGGACGCCAGCCCACCATGACGGCCACGGTTCCCGCGCACAGGCTCGGGCCGAAGGGCAGCTCGCTCTCGCGGTGACGGACGATCTGGACCACCCCATGGACCAACCCGAACAGCACCCCGAGGAAACAGGCCAGCACGCTCGCCTGCCAACCGAGCCACGCCCCCACCATCGCCATCAGCGTCACGTCCCCCAGCCCCATCGCCTCTCGACCGAGCGCCAGGCTCGCGCCGGCCCGCGTGCCCCAGACGACGCCCCCGGCCACCACCGCCCCGACCAAGCCCGTGAACATCGCTTCGAAGCGGAGCCCGCCGATCGACCACGCGCCGGCCAGAACCAGCCAGCCGACCGCCAGGAGGCCCAGCCGCGGCCACCATGGCGCCGCGGGAGGGGCATCGGTCGCCGTCGTCCCATCCCCTTCCTGGGGTGAATCACTGCCCCCCAGATCGGGCCCGGTGCCGACGCGCCACCAGACGGAAAACAGCACCAAGCCCGCGACGAGCGCCGCCGGGTGGGCGGCCACCCAGGCGCCCCGCTCGGCCGCGGCCTGTTCCAGCGGCCCCGCCCACCCGAGCACATCGGGGAGGATCAGCGGCGTGGCAAACGGCCGTGCCAACTCCGCCCCCACCGGGAGGAGCGTGCCGGGCGCCAGCCAGGCCACGACCAGACCGGCCAGGAGCCCCGGAATCGTCACCCAGTCGGGGATCACCCGGTAGCGAAAGTCGATCCAAGTGGCGGCCGTGAGCAGCCAGAGGAGAAGCGTGTGGGCCAGCCAGCGGCCGGCGACGGGAGCGAAGCTGAACGCCAGCGGAGCCCCGGAATCATCGCGAGGGAGCTCGGCGAACCAGCGGACCTCCCACCACCACAGCCCGACGACGACGACGATCGCGGGCCCGAGAATCGTGGCCGAACGAGCGACCGCCGTGCCCGCGGCGCCGGCCTCCCCGGCCGTGCCCTCCGCCAGCCCGCGCTCGCACGCCGCCAGCCATCGGCCCGTGATGGCCGATTGCGTCCAGCCGAACAATCCCCCCACAAGTGCCGCGATCACGCCACCGCCGAGCAGGCCTGGATCGGGAAGGGGCATCAGTCCGTCACCTCCGGGGGAGTCGGCCGAGCAGCACCGGCCAGCGCGGGGAGCGCCCGGAGGATCGACTCGACGACCTCTTGCGGCGACGCCACCGATGCATCGATCACCACGTCGGCACACGCGCGGTAGAGGGGCTCGCGGACGGCAAGGATCGATTCGATCTCGGCGAGCGGATCGGCGTTGGTGAGCCCCGGCCGCCGCGACGCCGTGGTCGGATCGGCGGCGAGCCGGCGGCGGAGGATCGGGCTCGGGGCAGTGAGCCAGACGACGCAGCCCCCCTTCTTCCTGAGATGCTCCCGATTGCCGGGCCGCAGAATCACTCCGCCACCGGTGGCGAGCACCCCCTCCGGCTGCGCCAGGAGCTCGCCCAGCACGCCCGACTCCTCGTCGCGGAAGTACGGCTCGCCGTGATCGCGGAGAAGAGAGGCGATCGTCGTGCCGACGCGCCGTTCGAGCTCGACGTCGGCGTCCCACCACGGACACCCGAGCCTCCGCGCGAGGCCCGCGGCCACCGTCGTCTTGCCGGTGCCGCGGTAGCCGATGAGGGTGACGGTGGGCATGGAAGGGGTCGCCTCCGGTCAGCCGGGGAGTTTTGCCGAGGCCGTGGCGCGCTTGAGGGCCTCGCGCATCACCATCTCCGACGGCTCGATGCCGTGCCAGAGGCGGAACTGGATCGCCGCCTGGCGGACGAACATGTCGACGCCCGTCACGATCCGGCAGCCGGACGCCCGTGCCTCCTTCACCAGGAGCGTATTCTCCGGATTATAGACCGTGTCGAACACGACCATGTAAGGGCGGAGATGGTCCTTCTCGAAAGGCGTCTCGTTGACCAACGGGTGCATTCCCACCGGTGTGGCGTTGACGATACAGTCGTAGGGGACCTTGTACCGGGCCGTCCAATCGATCGCTTTGCAGCCGACCTCGGCCGCGATCCGCCGCGCCCGCTCGACCGTGCGCGAGCAGACGGTGACCTCGATGCCCCGCTTTCGCAGCCCGAAAGCGACCGCCCGTGCCGCCCCACCCGCCCCGAGCACGAGCGCGGTTTTCACCACCGTGACATCGACAAGCCCCTCGCCCCCCTGCTCGCGGAGCGCCGACTCGAGGCTCTCGACGGCAGCGGTGGCGTCGGTGTTGTGGGCCATGACACCGTCGTCGGAGAACGTCAGCGTGTTGGTCGCTCCGATCGCCGTCACGAGGTCGTCCTTCGCGGTGACATGCCGCAGAATCGCTTCCTTGTGCGGGATCGTCACGCTTAAACCCGAGAGGGGCCAGCGCCCCGCCTCCCAGACGAACTCATCAAGCTGCTCCGCGGGGACTCGGAAGGGGAGGTACACCGCGTCGATCCCGGCGGCCGCCAGCGCCGCATTGTGGACGACCGGCGAAAGCGAATGGCCGACAGGATCGGCCACGACACCGTAGATCCTCGTCCCCCGGCCGATCTGGTCGTAGCGGTAGACGTCGCGCATCTGCCGCCAGCCGATCTGCCCCGGGGCGAGGAGCCGATCCTCGTGGAACGTCGCATAGGTGAACGGGGCACCGCACCGCCCCGTCAGCACCCGTGTCGGCATCCCGATGTCGCCCATGCAGATCCCGATCGTCGGCACCGTCGCCGCCTGCACCATCTCGAGCATCCGCAGGTTGTCGCTGGGATGGTTGGACATCGTGGCGATCTTGACAATGTCGGCATCGAGATCGGCCAGACGTCTATGGAGCACCGCGAGATCGGCGGGGGTCTTGTGGAAGTCGTGGTGGCTGATGATCCGCTTCGTCGGACCGTAGCGGCGGATCTGCGATGCGATGTCGTCCTCGAGGTCGACATACTCCGTTCCCTCCACGATCGCCGTGCGGAGGACGAGTTGCCGCTCCTCCTCGCTGCCGGCCCAGTGACCGCCGTCGGCGGCGCGGCGGCAGGTGGCGATCGCGGGGCAGGGGCGCGCGCGG
>Ga0209598_10000781_pt1 | contig 25905 bp, 23 predicted proteins | sample M_140807_EF_Meta_FD_187317 | JGI IMG/M metagenome (GOLD analysis project Ga0209598, IMG submission 187317) | Freshwater microbial communities from Lake Montjoie, Canada to study carbon cycling - M_140807_EF_MetaG (SPAdes) (version 2) | ecosystem: Environmental > Aquatic > Freshwater > Lake...
AAGATCCCGCGCCAGTTCAGTGACACTGAGCGCGGCGGGGTCCATCACGCCCGAACGGGGCAGAACCGTGGCCAAGGGAATTTCATCAGCAGGTTCATCCCAAGCGCGAACCGTGCCGATTTCCGCAACTTCATCCACCAGAACCTGCGAGGCCAAGTCGCGGGCTTGGTCGCGATCGAGCGCGCCTTCCAGCAAAAATCCGCGCGAGGCGCCTGTGAGAAACGCCTCAGGCGGCTCCTCATGCGCCAAAAGCCTGTATTCTCGGCGAACCCGTTCCAGTTCGGGTTCAGCCAATCGCGCCCGGATTTCCACATCCCACAACATGCACGTTCCCCCAAAGACCTTTGTGATGATAGTGTATGGGCCGGGCCGGTTACGACACGCCAGCCCTTCACTGTTCCTAAAGCGTAGGAGACTCGCCGTGCCAGTTCAGGCCCTGCAAGCAACCGTGGTCGATCCGTTCAAGGTCGAAATCCGCCAGGTCACTCTTCCCGATCCGGCTCCCAACCAGATCCTTCTGGCTGCGGAATGCACCGCAATTAGTGCTGGTACCGAGCTCGCCGTTTACACCGGCACGCACCAGTGGCTGAAAGATCCGCTGATGCCGGATTGGAAATTCCCGTTCCGGCCCGGGTATTCCGCCGCTGGCCGCGTTGTTGCTGTGGGCGCCGATTTCCCAGGCGGTTTTCAGCCGGGCGACCGGGTCAGCTACCCCGGCAACCACGCCACCCACGAACTGCTCACCGTTGGTCACGAGCGTTGCCGCGTCTGGCGTATGCCCGACAGCCTGTCGTTTGAAAAAGCAGCCGTCGCCTGCGTGGCACGCTACGGCATGGGAGCCGCCATTCGCGCTGGCCTAACCTTGGGCCGAAGTGCGGCGGTGCTGGGCCTTGGTGTTATTGGCCAGTTTGCCCTGCGATCTTTGCGCGCTGCTGGTTGCCACCCCGTGATTGGAATCGATGCTGTGCCCATGCGCCGGCAAGCCGCCCTTGCGGCAGGTGCCGACTTCGTGATCGATCCCACCGATGGCAAGGCAAAAGAGGCACTGCGGGCATTTCTTGGGACCACCGGTGCCGAGATTGTTGCCGATTGCACCGGTGTGCCCGATGCGGTTCCCGTTGCTATGGGCTTGGCCTGCCATGCCGGCCAAGTGATTGTTGTGGGAAGCCCGCGCGGACTGGCCAAAGACGTCAATTTCTACGACGATCTCCACCGCCGCTACATCGAGGTTTCCGGAGCGCACGGCAACATGCTTTTCGAACCGGCACACACTCGGCTTGCTGGCGCCTGGGACATTCACAAGGCGCAGCACTGGCTTTTGGGCGCACTGGCTTCCGGCAGGCTCAATCTCAACGGCTTGGTCACGCACTCCATCAAGCCCGAAGGCATTGGCCAGGCCTATGAAGGGCTCATGCGCGACAAAGACAACTACCTCGGCGTGGTCGTCTCGTGGACCTGACAACCACACTGGTCTATGTTACCGCCGGTCTGGCCGGGGCCATCAATGCCCTGGCCGGTGGCGGCACGCTGCTGACATTTCCGGCACTGCTGCCGTTAATGACGCCCACTCAAGCCAACATGACCAGCACCATCGCCCTGCTGCCCGGCTCCATGACCGGAGCATGGACATATCGGCGTGAAATCGGCTCACTTGCGCCTTGGTTCATGCGATTGCTGCCCGCATCGCTCGTGGGTTCGCTTATCGGTTCGCTGCTGCTGGCACTCGATCCGAGTGATACCTTCAAAATCATTGTTCCATGGCTCATTCTGTTTGCCTCGCTGCTGTTCTTGGCCCAGCCATGGCTGGCTCGGGCTGCGGGAAAACCCGGGCAGCAACCGGGCTTCCGGATACTTCTGATCGCTTCGGCGTGTCAGTTGGCTGTTTCCATCTACGGCGGATATTTTGGCGCGGGCATCGGTATTCTGATGCTGGCTACCTTGGGGCTATGGGGCGCGGGCGACCTGCACCAAATCAACGGGCTGAAAAACCTGCTGGCAGCGTGTATCAATGGCGTTTCCGTGGGAGTGTTTGCCTGGCAGGGAGGCATTGTCTGGTCGCTGGTACCCGGCATGGCGGCAGCGTCGGTGGTGGGGGCTTATCTGGCCGCCAGTTTTGGCAAACGATTGCCCAAACCGGTGCTCAGGCTGTTCATCATCACGGTTGGTTTCGTCCAAACCTTCTATTATCTTTTCAGGCAGGCAGGTATTCTGCCCGGGCTCAATTTTGTCTCCCCTTGATGCAAAGGAACTCCACTCCATGTGTACTCGGCGCCATTTGCTGACCGCCACACTGTGCCTGCCACTGCTCCTTGTGGTGGCCTGTGCCGATACCGATGCCATCGCCATTCCGCCAGAGGCCAAAACCACGGCTTCCGGACTGAAGTACCTCGACCTGAAAGTAGGCACAGGTGCCGAAGCCAAAAAAGGCAGCCCCATTAAGGCCCACTACACGGGCATGCTGCAGAAAAATGGCAAAAAATTCGACAGCAGCGTCGACCGTGGCACGCCACTCGATATCGATATCGGTGTCGGTCAGGTCATCAAAGGCTGGGACGAAGGTATCGTCGGCATGAAAGTCGGCGGTAAGCGCACTCTTTACATCCCCTATGACCTCGCCTATGGCGAGAATGGAAGGCCACCTGTGATCCCTCGCAAAGCAGACCTTGTTTTTGAAGTCGAACTCATGGACGTCGCGGGCCAGATTCCCGTGCCCGAAGATGCCAAAAAAACCACCGGCGGCGTGCAATACTCCGACACCAAAGTGGGGACCGGTGCTGAAGCGACACCCGGCAAAAAGGTCGAAGTGCATTACACCGGCAAACTGCAGAAGAACGGCAAAAAGTTCGACAGCAGCGTCGACCGTGGCGAAACCTTCTCCTTCGGGCTTGGACAACGAGAAGTCATCCAAGGCTGGGATGAAGGCGTGGCGGGCATGAAAGAAGGCGGCAAACGCCTCCTCTTCATTCCTAGCAAGCTCGGTTACGGCGAACGCGGTGCAGGCCGCGACATTCCACCCAACAGCGACCTCTATTTTGAAGTCGAACTGATCAAGGTGAAGTAACACCACTACTTGGCGCCATCACCGCCATTCCAGCGGTGATGCTCGCCCCCGATACCACCAGCGGCAGCGTGATTTCCGGCATGACGCGAATGCCCGGATAACGCTGCCGCAACTGTTCCACAACACTGTCCGGCGTCTTGGCTTTCTCCCACAGAAATACCCCGCCTCGCACCATGAAGTCGGCATCACCCGTCCACGGGCTGTAACGGGGCACGGGTAACGGTTGCTGCGGATTTTCACCCACAAACACCACCGGCCTGTCCGGAGAATACCACGCCACATTGTCTGCCAGCCAGTGCTCACCAGCCACAATCGGCAACGGACTGCCACCCACCACGGAATGCCAACGGGCCGTTACTTCTTCAGCCAGCGCGCGCCCGGGAAAATGGGAACGCACGTTCGGGTTGCCCCGCCCTGCCGATATTCGGTCTCCAAACAAGGTGAGCGCCAAAAGGCCAACAGTAATCGCCCCACCAGCAAGCACTGCGCGCGCCATGGGGCCACGACCGGGTCGAATTTCGTACCATAACAGAACCAACACCCCAACAAACGAATAGCATGGAAAGGCCCAAAACCCGATCACACGCCTGCCTGTCATGGCCAATATCAGAATAGTAACCAAGGGCCCAAGCACGCACACGGCCAAATATCTGGCACCGTCGCGTTCTGTTGAAACAAGTATCCGGCGGCGGCCAATCAGCAGCAGCAGCAGCGGCACCAGCATGCCCCATGCCATCCATGCCTGCTCTCCAATTAACCCGATAATACCTAAGGCATAGGCCGCCATGGTGGTTCGCGCCCCGCCCCGGCTGCCTAAATATTGTAATGTCATCCAGTCGTTGTTCATGAGCCAAGCAAGATGGGGCCAGAAAATGGCCAAGCCCACAGCCCCGCCAATCCATGGGCCGGGAGTCAGCAAGGCGCGGCGGCCCGAAGAAGTTGCCAAGAGGGCTAGTCCCTGCCAGCCGATCAGCAACACCATGTTGTATTTGCTTAAAAGCCCAAGGCCGAGGCAGCAACCGTAGGCCACCCAAGCAAGCAGTCCGCCGCCCGAGCAGGCCCGCCAAGCGCAATGAATGGCCAAAGCCCAGAAGCAGGTCAGCGTGATATTGTGATTAAACTCTGCACCTTGGTAGGTGAAAAAGCAGGTTGTTTCTAAAATAAGGACCGGAATCATGGCCTTTCCCGGGCCAATCAGGGCGCAACCGGTGCTCCATACGGCCCACAGGGCACCTGCCAGAAACAGGTTGCTGAGCAGATACACTGAAACAAGAGATCCCCGGGTGATTTCCACCGCCCATTCAGCGCACCAAGCTGGCAGGGGCGGATGCTTGTAATAACCAGCCTGCCAATGCGGCCCCCATGCCAGCATCTCAAGCACATCCACTGGCGCGTTGACAAAACGAAATGTGGCGGCAGCCGTCCAACCGATTGTTCTTACGGCGATCCAGCACCAGAAAACACGGTTCCAGGGGATCGTTCGGCCAACATCTGCGCCGCTCATGCCGCGGGGCGCCAGCCGATACTGGGCGATTCAGATATCGGAAACGCGGCATGCTGGCCAAGGGTGTGCTTATGGATGCGCGTCAGGTCGACAAATGCCTTGAAAAAATCAGACGGTTTCACCTTGCTGCCACCAATGTGGTCCCAGCGTAAAAGTGGTAACTCAAGAACGATTTTTTCAAGCGATGGCACCAGCTTGGTGCGCGACATCACAATGAGGCGCGCCAGAATTTCCACATCAAAGAGCCAACGCGTAAGAAATGGCGTGGCGAAAACCGCGCGCATGGCAGGGCTGTTGCGGAATAGCTTCGCGCCACACTGCGTATCGTAAACGCCGTGCCCAAGAACCCAAGCAATCGACCCGGCAATAATACGCCCCATGCCGTGCCGAAGCGGGTCTTTGTGAATGGCATGCCCCAGCAACGGAATGCGTGACCCGATCACCAGCTCCAGATTTGGCTGACGGTTCAGCGCTTCGCGAAATCGTGTCAGTTCAGAGAGCGGAGTCGCCAGATCGGCGTCCCAATACCCCACCGTTTCAGCGCCCCTAGAGAAGGCCCAGAGGCATCCCTGCCTTACCGCTTCTGCCTTCCCTTGGTTACGGCTCAGTGGCAAAACCTGAATCCGTGTCGGGCACTGCTCCGCCACGCGGTTCAGCACGCTTCGTGTGCCGTCGCGGCTGCCGTCGTCTACCAAAATCAGGTCTGGGCCGTGCGATTCGTGCACGCTTTGCAGAAAGGGCTCAACAGGAAACCGCGATTCCTCGTTGAAACAGGGGATGATCAACGTGGAACGACGCATGGGATAATAGCCCTGAAACAGTCTTGCCAGACTGTCTGGTTCATCGGGCCTGACCCATTCGCATCTTGAGCATTTTAGGCAAATTCGGAATAATCGTTCCAGCCATGGCTTAAAGGGGTGCCGGTAGATCGCGGGTGGCAAATCGCCATGTACCTGCTGCATAGCCTAGCGCGCCCGTAACCACCAAAACCCACAGGCCCGGCAAGGCAACCTTATCGGGGCCAAACCATTCACTTAAATTCACCACGGCTGGAATACCCAGCATCGGTTCCTGAGGCTGGTAGTAGTAGAACACCGTCAGTGGCCTCAGCACCAGCAACGGCTCCCATAATTGCCCCAGCAGGTTCACCAAAAACATGGTGCTCACCACCAGACCCATGCCGCCCAATACCGCCATCCGCGAACGTCCCCACGCCGAAGCGGCGAACGCCAAACCAGATATCGACCATCCCAGTGCTGCCACGGCAGGCGCGGCGAGCATAAACCGAGCAGGCTCGATACGAAGACGGTCCGAAATATCTACCGGAGCCGGTGCCTTTTTGAAAAGGGTGGCTGGCGACCACGTCCACCAGCTCATACGATTCATGCGCTCTTGAATATCGGGCGGAAGTGGCCTCTCCTCAAGCGGATTGATCCACCATGCCCCAGCGGTCGCCGCTGAAGTAAAAGCCACAGCAATAACAATCCAACATCCCAGATCGAACAACACGTTGGAAATGGCGACGTTCACGCGGGAAACAGGCTGACTCAGCAGTAACTCGAAAGTGCCGCGTTCCAGTTCGCCTGCCAAGGCGGCAGCGCCACGCCCCACAGCCCACATCGCCAAAAGCAGCTGAACCAGCGGATGAACCAGCACGATACTCAAAATGTCGATGGCGCGTTCAAGGCTCACACGGTCGCCACCAATCATGGTGCGTACCATTTTGCCCGGTCCGTCGAAAACCATCCCCTCAAGCACCGAAATAGTGAGACCACTTTGGTTGGCCAGCAATCTGAAAAAAGGGGCTAGTTGCTCCAGCGAACGCTTGATGATCGAGCCCCACAGCAGGCCGAACCCCACCAGCATGAGAGAAAACAATGCAAGCGCAAAACGCCAGTCACGCCATAGGCGTGCAACCATCACAAGCATGGATCCGGAACGCTGCATAAATAAACCCGAGTGAATTGGCATTATAGCACAAGAGAGTAGCGCACGGTCCGCCAATCGGTTACACCAAGTCTTTCAACCCCTTGGGAGACCACCTCACATGAAACGATTGCTGATGATGGCACTGGCTGGCGCCATGGCCGCGCAGGTTGCCAACGCGCAGGAAAAGAAACCCGCCCGCATAGCCCACACCAACGAGGCCGAAGCCGGCCAAGACTTCGCCATGCAGGGCGAATATGAAGGCACCTGGGGCGACGACAAAGCTGGTGCCCAAGTCATTGCCATGGGCAACAACACCTACGAAGCGGTTATTCTTCCCGGCGGTCTGCCAGGCGCTGGCTGGAACGGCACCAAAAAGATCAAGGTTAAAGGCGATCCAGGCAAGTTAGCTGGCGAAGGGCACACCCTGAAAATCGATGCCAGCATGCTCACCGGCACCACTGACAAGGGCGCCAAGGTGGAACTCAAGAAAGTCCGCCGTACCAGCCCCACCGTTGGTCTTAAACCACCGGAAGGCGCCACGATCCTATTCGATGGCACCCATGCCGATGCCTTCATCAACGGCAAGCTCGACGCCAACAAGCTGTTGGTAGTGGGCACCATGACCAAAGCGAAGTTCGGCGATTTCACCCTGCATCTGGAGTTCCAGACTCCGTTCATGCCCAATTCACGCGGCCAAGGCCGTGGTAATTCGGGCGTCTACATCCAGAACCGCTACGAACTGCAGGTACTCGACAGCTTTGGTCTCTCGGGCGAGAACAACGAATGCGGCGGCATCTACACCATTGCCAAGCCGAAGGTGAACATGTGCCTGCCACCGCTCACATGGCAGACCTACGATATCGACTTCGTTGCCGCCAAATTCGATGCCGATGGCAAAAAAACGGCTGACGCCATTCTTACCGTCAAGCACAACGGCGTTGCCATTCACGACAAACTGATGCTTCCCAAAGCTACCCCGGGCGGCGAAGGGAAAGAATCTGCCGGCCCCGGCCCGTTCCAGTTGCAGGACCACGGCGACCCAGTCCGCTACCGCAATATCTGGGTCATCGACAAGAAGTAATAGATCCGTAATGCCTGAAAATCGACACGCTAGGGGGAGCCGGTTCCGGCTCCCCCTATTTCGTAATAATCTCGTACAGTGCCAAGCCGGCGATCAACATGTGCAGCAGAATGGCAACAATCAGCGAAATACCCGACACCACTCGCCGCCAACCTATGTAACCACGGTTCAACCACCATGCCCACCAACTCAGCAACAATCCAAACAGCGGCAACCAGCACGTTATCAAAGCCACCACAGCCATTACCCGGTGCCACGAGAGTTCCTGCGACTTGTTTTCCAGGTAAACCAAGTATTCCGGAGTTTTGCCTTCCAGAATTTCTGGCGAATGCCCCGGCTGAAAGCTCCGTACCGTTGTCACGATGGCCATGGGTAGAACCACCAGCGGCCAAATGATATGCGCGGTGGGAACATTGGCCAAACACCGCCACCAAGCGCGCGACCGCAGGCACGGCGGGCAAGCGCGCACATACTCCGTCTGATGCCAGTGAACATGACCTAAAAAGACAAGCCAACGCAATTGACGAAACTGTTTAAGCCGGTCGGTCACCCGCCCGCATGCCGGGCATGCTAACAGAACTGGTTCGGCGGCCGGTAGGGACGGTATCGATGGGATTTCATCGAGCATCAAGGTAACCAACCTTTATTTACACCTAATCATGATCATTATAAAATTAAGCAATCGATTATCAACAGGCAAACTGGCTGCGGGTAAGGAGAAGGCGGCACTAACCGAACGGGAAAGGCGACCGTACTATGCGGTCATTCCGTAAAGGAACAATAAACGGAAAACAATCAACCCCACACGAAAAGTGTTGGACAGTTCCACTTCAACGGACTAGCATAGCACACGTTGCACTTAACTCATCATACCCTGTGCCATTTATAATAAGGGTTTGAATATCATGGGGCTTTTTTCCCAAAACGGTTCACCACTCAAGGTGTACACCCCGCTCGCTGAAAACACTTTGTTGGCCACGCAACTTGAAGGCTGGGAGCGACTGGGCGACTCCTTTGAATTCTCTCTGTCGCTCCGAGCAACACGCGGCACCGCCATTCGCTTTGACTCGCTTGTTGGCCAAACCGCCTACGCCACCATTGAACAACAAGGACACGACAAACGGTTCGTTCACGGTGAAGTCTGGAAACTTTCCCAAGAAGATTCAGACGCCACGTTTGACCACTACACCATGGTGCTCAAGCCCCGCTTGGCACGGCTGGCACTCACCCGGCGATCGCGTATTTTCCAAAATCAATCAGCCATCGACATCCTTAAAACCGTGCTCGAGCCCGTAGGTGGAGCCAATTTTGATGGAATTTTTGGTGAACCGCCCGTCCGCACCTACTGCACCCAGTACCGCGAAACCGACCTCGAGTTCTTCCTGCGTCTCTGCTCCGAAGAAGGTATCAATCACTTCTGGAAACACTCAGATAGAAACCACACGCTATACCTTACCAACAACACCACCAACTGTGAACTAATAACAGAAATCGGCTACGACCCAACCGAAGGCGAATCTACCAACACGCCCGTGCTCCGTTCCTGGCGCGTTTCTCAGGAAATGAACACCACCAACACCGCCCTACTCGACACCCATAGCCAACTATTCAACGACAAGCTGGAAGGTTCATCACAAGGCCCTGCTGAAATCAAAGCCGGTAGCCACACCATGAAACCCACCGGCTCGCTAGAACTCTGGCAGGAAGACTCACAATCGGCCGCCCGGTTTTTCGATGGCATCAAGCCGTCTGGCGAAAACGATAGCGCCGCGTTAGGCAACATCCATCCTGCCCAAAACAGGCAAGCCAAGATACTGGCCACGGGAGCGGCTGCCGGAGCTGTGCGCGCCCAAGGTAAGGGCAACGCCTTCTTCCTAACACCCGGTTGTGCCTTTCAATTGAAATACCATCCCCAGCAAGAGGGGGAATGGTTGGTAGTGGCGACAACCCTCTCCTTCACGGTTGACGGTCAGTTCTGGGCCGGTGAACCTGCTGCCACGCGCGTGGATGCCCGGCTGGAAGCAGCGCCGCTGTCATTGGCACAGGCTCCATGGCCACCCCGTTTACGACCCACGGTGGGCGGCGTCCAAACCGCCGTGGTGACGGGCCCGCAGGGAGCCGAAACGTTTGTGGATTCTTATGGACGTATCAAGGTCCACTTCTGGTTCGACCGCGATGGCCCAGTCGATGCCAACAGCTCGTGCTGGGTGCGCGTGGCGCAGGTCTGGGCCGGCAAAAACTACGGCGCGGCTTTTTGGCCGCGCGTGGGCCACGAGGTGGTCGTCGCGTTTGAAGGGGGAGATCCGGACAGGCCGATGGTTACCGGAAGCGTTTACAACGCCACCAACATGCCACCCTTCGAGTTACCAAGTCAGGTCTATATCAGCGGTTTCAAAACGCTTACCCAGGGTGGAGACTCCACCAAAAATTACCACCTGCTTCTGCTGAGCGATGCCAAGGGCCAAGAAGTGATTTTGTTCCACGCCGAGGGCATGGTGGTCACGCAACAGGAAAGCCAGCAGGTAAACAGGCAACCGGAGTCCAATATCACTGTGACGGGTAGTTTTTAGAACACTTATAAGGAATCAAGCAAAGCGAACAGTCAATATTCAAGGACCACAAGAAAAAAAGGTGACGAAATGGATCTATTTACAATTGGCAATATTGCTGCAGATTGGGCGGGCAAGGAAGGCCTCAAGACAAATACAAGTTTTTCCTCCACCATGGGCGGATCGACCTCGTTCCTTGTGGGTTCCGCCAACAGCCACGCCTTTGGGAGCGCATTAAAAACATCAACAGACTTCAACCAACTGCTTCGACTTATTTACAATCCAGTGTTATCTCCTATTCTCGATCTTGGGTTCAGCTTGGTTTTTGGCGGAGGGGAATCTGCTTATACCCTTGGAAACAAAACTTCGATTACTTACAGAACATCGCCAAATTTCACACTAGATAGACTCTACAAAGGCCTAGGTATTCTTGGATCAACAAATGTCCCTCTTACAGAAGAAGATGAAAAAAAAATCAATGACGTAACAATAAAAGACAAACCACAATGGTTTAACTGGCTTTTTCCAACATTATGCAGCACAGTACTGGTCGCTTGGGACATGGTGCTTGTCTATCATTTTGATATAAGCAGAGCAACAAATGGCGTGGTAACCGACAGTATTAATCCAGAGGCAGGCGCGAAGCTTTCTGAGGACCGAAACAATGCAGGAACAGCGGATGAACGCGAAGGTCGAGGTGTGAAATTTTACGCAACAGGTGATGAACTGTTGACGTATCTTGGATATTTCCAAGGACTTGTTGTGCCTACCATTAAATTTTTCGACACCCTTGTATATACGGGAGACTTTACAAAAATGTGCGCCGAATATTGGGGCAAGTTCACTGCCAAGTTAACAAGTGGACTTGCCATGCTGGGTAAAGCTATCACCGGCTTATTAAGTTTAGTGGTCACTACATTGTCGTCGCTTTTTGAAGTGGCATGGAAACGCACAGTGGTATTTTTCAATGATTTGGGCACACAATTGAAACATTTATTAGAGGGCCTGTACGATGTTTTTGTCTCTGTTGAAAACTTTATATCTCTGCTTATACTCGGACTTGGTTCTGCTTGGACTGCTACTGCTTCTGATTCTTGACCCTGTTTGGAATTCTGACTAGTTCCACCTTGTGCCAAATCATATGCACAAAAAATTTCGGCTTCAACCTGAATCGCCTCATGCCGATTGACAAGACATACAGGAGACTTAATTCATGCCATTTACCAGTTCGGGTGAGCGCTTTGTTCAATTGTGCACTCAGTTCGAGGTTGAGGCATCTGCCGGCAACATCAGCCTCGTTTCAAAAGGTGAAGACGGCAGGATGATGCTTTCCAGCCAATCAATTCAGGCTAATTCTTCCAATTGCGAATTGTCGCTGAGTTCTGAGGCAAATGCTGGCAACATTCAACTGAAAACAAACACCGAAGCTACCGATTCCTCAATCTTACTAGACACCAGCAGCGCAACCCTCACTTCGTTTTGCAAGGTAAGGCCTGATAGCATTTTACTGTTTCATGGCGTTCCTGGAATGGAAAACTGCGTGCATTTGAGCAACGACGAAATGCTACTGGCCATGGGACCAGCTTTAGTCGGTAGCAAAATTTCCATCAAACCAACTTCAATTACTTTGCAAGTTGGGCCTCTGACCAGCCTCACGCTTACGGCAGACGGTATTGTTTTGGCCAGCGGTGTCACCAAGATGGCCCTCGGCGTGCAGGGAATCAAGGAAGAATTGGGGCCCATCACGCGCAGTTTGGGCCTCATGGGGCATTCTCTGGCTGCAGCCGAATCCGCGGTCGATGTGACTTTATTGGGTGTGAATGCGAAAGGGCCCACGGGTTCATTCGCGTTCAATGCAACCGGGCAACTCTCGGCCCTTCTACTGACAGAATCAGCCGATGCTATCATGAGCCAAAAAGCGGCTTTGGCCAGCACAAGCTCATAATTTTTTGCCCATATTTCCTGTTTTTTGAGGAGTATTACTATAATGAAACCACAAGATATTCCGAATCTAACCGCCAAATTTCAAGAACAATTGACTCCCATGATGGACATGGTTGATGTTCTAAAAAAAGCTCTTGCCGATGCTATCAGCACATGCGCGAACCCCAAAAAAAAGCTTCAATTCGAATGCCTGCTTACTTCAATCAACGATCAGCAAGCCGAAGTAATGCGTGTCATACCGCCCATGGTGGCCGAAAACGAGGCGAAAATTCGGGCCGGTGTTCAACAATTGTGCGACGTGAAAGCTCAGGCTGACACCATCGGAGAACGCATCGAAGAACTCAGAAAGCAAGCCGACGAAATACGGATTCAGCACGAAGCGCGGGAAGCTGAACGCGCTTCACAACCCGCTGAACCGACTGCAACCGATCTGGCACACGAATACCTCAAGGGGCTAAACGCGGTTGCCCCGGCAGAGAATCTGCCACTGAACAACGGAAAAACCTTGGTGGAGCACCTGATGGTCCTCGGCGCCAAACTGGAGGCACCCACGCCGCCTGCCCCCAAACCGAAACGCCTAGGCAACATCTGGGAAAACTGGGAGCCGCATTCTACCGAATCGTCCCCAGATACAGAATCGCCCTAACAAACACGCCACTTAACCCGATTGGCATTCTTGTTACACCACAGCGGCTTGCACAAGATAGGTGCAGCTCATAAAGTTGCTTTATGAACTTGTTCTTGCGACAGAGTGGTGTTTTATGGGCATCTTTGCGCGCCACGATTCCCCACTGGAACTCTTCCTGCCAGTGGAAGACTGCCTCCTCCTGCCTACGCGGCTAGAAGGCCGGGAAGAGCTCAACGGGACCTACGAATACACCATCCAACTGGTGGCACCTGCGGGCACGCCGGTGCCTGCCGAGAAGCTACTGGGCCAGCAGGCCACGGCTAAAATCACACTGCCTGGAATGGCCCACCGGTTTGTGGGCGGCATCATCTGGTCGTTGCAGCTGTGCGATTCCGATGAAGTGCTCGACCACTACCGCATCTCGCTCAGGCCGCACTTGGCTGTGCTGGAGCTTTCGAGACGATCGCGCGTGTTTCAAAACATTAGCGCGCTCGACATTGTCCGGGAAGTGCTCCAGCCTGTCGGTGGCGCGCAGATCGAGATTCGCAATTCGATCCCTTCACGGGTAATGTGCGTTCAGCACCGCGAAACCGACCTCGATTTTGTTCTACGGCTCTGCTCGGAAGAGGGCATCAGCCACTATTGGCGGCACGCCTCAACTGACGATGGCGGAACTGTGCTTGTTCTGACAGACAATACGCCAGAGGCGCCTTCGACTGGAAGAATCAAGTACGACACCACAGTGGGCGGATCCATTCACCGCACGCACATACGGTCGTGGAACTTGCTGCAAACAATGGCCACGGTTCCGAGCACCGTGGCGGACAGCCATTTTCAATTGTTTGGGCAAAGGCTGGAAGCCAGTTACAACGCGCCCGAAGCTATTACCGCGGGGGAATTGAATCTCAAAACCACCCCCGCTTCGGGTTTCTGGCAGATGGACACGCTTTCCGCAGCCAGGCATTTTGATGGTGTCGGCCCAACCGGGGAAAACGACTCACAGTTCGCCGGGCAAATCGGCGATGCCCAGCAGCGACGGGCGCGCATAGCTGCTGAAGGCCTTGCCTCGGCGTTGGTACGCGCGGACGCCGTAGGAAACTGTTGCCATGTGACGGTAGGGCATTCATTCCATCTGGAAGACCACCCCACCCAGCAAGGCAAATGGCTGGCTGTTGCCGTTACGCTTACCGTGGAAGTGAAAGAGCATTATTGGGAGGGGGAAAGTGCTTCGCTGCTGTGCGAAACCCGCTTCGAGGCCGCTCCCCTAGGACTGCCTCAGCCACCGTGGCCACCACGGCCCAAGCCCGTGGTGGGCGGCATTGAAACCGCCGTGGTGACCGGACCGGCAGAAAGCGAAATCTGCATGGATATGTACGGCCGGGCCAAAGTGCGATTCCTTTTCGACACGCGGGAAACTCCAGATTCTTGCTGGGTACGGGTAGCGCAGGTGTGGGCAGGCAATAGCTGGGGTGCGGCGTTCTGGCCAAGGGTCGGCCACGAGGTGGTTGTCGCTTTTGAAAATGGCGACCCGGACAGGCCCATCATTACCGGCAGTGTTTACAATTCAGCGAATATGCCGCCGTTCGAGTTGCCCGCGAACGCCTATGTCGCCGGGTTCAAGAGCCTCACCCAAGGCGGCGATCCATCTGTGAATTACCATCTGATATTGATGGGTGATGCCAAAGGCGAAGAGGCGGTTGTGATCCACTCGGAAAACATTCTGATAAACCAGCAGGAAAGCCAGCAGGTCGCTAAACGGCCGCATCTGGATGTGACGATCAACGAAGGCTAACCCAAAACGGAGGAAAACATATGAGTATTTTTTCATTAGCAAATTTGGCTGCCGAGTTGAAACATCATAAAAGTGGACATGCCCATTTCCTGAAAACCAACAGTACTTTTTCAAGCGTCATCGGTAGCACCACTTCTTTCATTATCGGCACAGGTTCAACGGCCAACATTTTTAGTTCCAGTATTCAAGCAATAACAAATCTACAGGAAATGGGGCGCTTGGTGTATAATGCCGACGTGCACAATCCTGCAAGTTGGTTCATAAATTTCTTTTTATACGGTTCTGGCGGCGGTCAGACGGTTTACATTTTCGGCGCCAGAAAAGTACTGAACTATCGGCTTTCACACAACTTCACGGTTGACAGATATCACAAAACATTAGGTGTGGCAAGTGATGCTCTAGACAAAGGCGGAACTGTACTAGCCGCTAGACAGGCGAATCCAAAATCTCACATTCATGATATTACTTGGTCGCCCATAGATGAAAGTGACAAGCTCCGGCATATGGTTCTCCCCATTTTGTTCAGTTTGTGCTTGCTTTCTTGGGATTTGGTGATCGTCTGGAAATTCAAAATCGCTTCAACTACTCTCGGGGCATCAAAAGACTTGGCTGGAACAACAAGCCTGCACCCGAGCCACGCGGGGCTGCTGATGATCACTTTGCTCGAGGTGTTTGAGGAGGGCATGATTCAGGTGATGGAAATCATCGAGAGATTGGAATGCACTAAAGACACCGCCATAAACTTCAATAGAACCATTGAAGAAAGTATCAAAGCATCGGAGAAAAGGGTCCTTGACGCAGCACAAGCTTTAGCTCAGGCACAAACTATTGCCCCAACTAATCCGACAACATCGGCAGCAGCTTTGGTTCCTTCACAACAACAAATTCAGACAACAACGCAGGTTGTAAGTGCAGGTCAACAAAATGCATTACCGAATGCTGTGAATAATGTTGTAGCACCATTAACTGGCTGGGATAAAATCAAAGCTTTTTTCAGTCGAGGACCATGATATCCATTTCCGATTTCTTCAATTTCTGAAAGCGATAGGATTAAGGTGGCTTTTTCAAAACAGATTTAAAACTAAGCATAAGGAGGTGAACTGACAATGCCGATGAATAACACGCAGGAACGCATGGTGCACCTTTGCAGCCAGTTCCAGATCAATGCGAGCGATGGGTTTGTGGATATCGCGTCGACAGGGCCGCAAAGCAGCCTTTCCCTAGGCGGAAATCTGCTTCAACTCAATTCTGCAAGTTGCTTTTTAACTATGAATTCGCAGGACAATGCCGGAATCATCCAACTATCTACGGCCGTTGGCGCTTCCGATTCGGCCATCTTGCTGACCGCCAATGGTGAGGTGAACGCCGCACAATGCTCGGTGAGCCCCCAAGGTATTTTGCTGATGTACGGTCCTCCCACAGCCCTAGGGTATATTCAGATCACTGATGGTGAAATGATGCTGGGCATGGGACCTGCGCTTACCGGCAGCCAAATCGCCATGACACCTGAATCGATCACCCTCAAGGTGGGTACAACCACCTTGACGCTGACCTCCGATGGTATTGTCGCCAATAGCGGCGGCACCACGGTGGCCATCAGCCCCGAAGGGGTGACTGAAGAATTGGGGGCTATTACCCGAGAACTAGGAATGGCCGGGCATACGCTCGAGGCGGGTGAATCGACTGTGGAACTGGGCATGTCGGGCCTCACGGCTGAAGGACCTACCGGGTCGTTGGCCTTCGATGCATCTGGGGAAATTTCCGCTGCCATGCTCACCGAGTCGGCCGATGCTGTGCTGAGTCAGGAATCTGCTCTGGTAAATATTGGATCGTGATTTAAGAAATATAGCCTCGGGGGTATTGACAATGTCTCAATTCGACCTGCCCGACATGAAGTCAATGTTCCAGCAGGCATTCGACCCGGTGATGAAATCGGTTGACGGCCTACGTGGAATATTGAGCGACATTGTGGCTCAGTGCGAGGATCCGCAGGAAAAGAAAAAGTTCGAGGAAACACTGAAGGTCATTTCTTTTCAGCAAGCGGAAGTTCAGCGGGAAATTCCAGCCATGGTGGCGGAAACCACCGCAGACATCACTTCCAGCATGGAAAGAATTAAAAAACAGCACGCCCGTATCGGCGAATTGTCGGAACAGTTGAAGGATCTGGAAAGAAGGAGTAAGGAAACGCCGCCCGCTCCCCCCCTACCAACCGGGCCATCGGCAGCCACGAAAGCGCGTGAACACCTGAAGGCCATCAAGGGCCGAGCGCCCGCCTTAGCGAACGCCCAACCGACGCCACTTCGTGATGGGCTGGAGTTGCGTCAGCGACTGATGGAACTGGTCCAGCCAGCCGTTGTGAACATCAGGCCCAAGCCGCTAGGCAACATTTGGGAAAACTGGGCTCCGGGCGGGCAATCGGAACCAGATCCAGATAATGCTTGAATTTTTGAATCAATGAACTCATACAATTCTGGAGCGCGACATGACGACATCCAACAATGAGCAGCCATCACCTTGGCTCGATATTATGTCTAGGCTGGCTGGCACCGAATCGCTAAGTCAGGCTTCAGCATTGTCCCTGTTGCTGCCCTCACCCGCAGATAATTCTACTGTGCGCGCTGCCCAGACCAACACATTTACCTACCGGTTTCAGCCCGGTTTCAGCGTCGACCGGCTTTATGGTACAGGCCCGATCGCCGCTAGCGACGGAAGTATGCATCAGTCTGTGCTGTTCAAGGCGCGGCACGGCGGGCCCTATTGGGACATTATGAATTTAATTTCGCTGGCCATGCTCGGCGGCAATGCTCTGAAAGATCACGCTGCTTCGAGCCTGTTGGAACAGAAGGCAACCGCTCTTGGTTGTATGGTGGAATCCACCATGTTCGCTGTGGTGAATATCTTCGCCCAAACGCAAATTCTGGAAGAAGCCATTGGGCGTCTGGAAAGCGAACTCAATGTTTTGGAGGCATCGGTTGGCACAACCGCCCCTGGCAACACGCCATCAGACATATCCGCACGGTTAAGTCCACTTCATGTGATACTCGACGAAAAAACAGAACGCACCAACCATGGGATCGACAACAGCCTGCGCCTGATTCGCGAAAGCATGGCTAACACAACGGAACCGAACAGGAGGCACGCCCATGGCGCTTGAATTCAGCCGCTGCGTTGAGGAACTGGTGGCGACCAAGGTTTTCATCACCTCCACCGATGGTTTTATTGATATCTCCGCCCTTGGTGTGGCGGGCGACGGTGGCGTGATCACGTTAGGGGCGCGCACCATTCGGCTCGACTCGGATCGCGGCCAGGTGGCCATGGGCCATGCCGCCAAGGGCGGCAGCGCCATTTCGGTACGGGCCGCAGGTGATGGCGCTTCGATTGTGCTGGGTGTGCCGGGGTCGGAAAAATCGGCGCTGGTCAGCTTGTCGGAAGGCGGCTTGACACTGGTTTACGGGCCAGCCGACCATTTAGGGACTATCAAGATGCTTGACAAGTCGATTGAGCTGGCCATGGGGCCCTCTGGCGGACGTGTTGTGGTGAGCGACCACGCCGTGACGCTACAAGTGGGCAACGCAAGCCTCACCCTCACAGCCGACGGTCTGGTATCGCGTTGTGGTGGCAAGGTGCAGAACCTTACGCCTGAAGGCACACCCTGAGAAACACACGACACTTTGAGAGGGCTCAAACCAATGGACATTATAGGACCATTTCGGATACTTTTTTCTGGCGCCATGGACTCGGTGAACAGTATTGTCGCGCAGTTGGAAAACGCTATTGGGGCGGAACCCGATGCCAACCGGCGTGCGGCACTTGCGGAACTCCTTCGGCTGTTGCAGGAGCAGCGGCAAAAAGTGGCGGGCGTTGGCGAAAGCCAAATGGAAGGCCTGAAGGTGCGTATTGAAGCTGGCCTACGCGCCCACCAAGCGGTTCAGGAGCGTAGCAGGGCGCTGGCTCGGCGCATCGACACGTTCCGCACCCGGCTGAAAGAAATGGAAGCAGCCTCGGTCCAACAGAATGCCCGAGGCGGATCATGACGCGGTCTCACCAAGACACGCCTGTGATAACATTAATGCCTCTTTGGAGCAGGCCATGAGCATGCTGCCAGCGTTAGCGCCCACCTCGCCCGTGGCGCAGGCTTATGGCCGGGTCGGTGATGTTCACGACCTGACTCCCACCCTGTGCGCCACTGCTTCGGTAGAGGCTGCGGGCACCCTTATCCGCGATACTCCGCGCACAGCGGCGCGCTTGATTGCCGGGTGGCTTTCCACACAGGAGGCTATCTGGTGGGGGGCGCTGTGCCAGTCTCAACTGCTGGACCTTTCGCTGGGCAAGCCAGATTCTGTTCTGTTGAAGGCCATCATCGTTTGGACACGCGATCCGGGCGATGACACCCGACGTGCCGTAGAACAGGCCAACGCCGATCCTTCCACCGCGGTTGGAATGTTGGCCAAAGCAGTGGCGTTCACCACCGACAACATGTCTCCAGCGGCCAAAACCCCCATTGCCTGCCCGGCAGGTGTGGCCCACCGTATGGTGGCGCTGTCGGTACTGACAGGCGCCGAGTTATGGCCAAGTTCCAACCGCCCGCCGTGCTTGGCGCATTTTCTTGAATTGGGACTGGATGTTTCGGAAGGAAAATTGCACTGGACGGGTAATGGTCAGGCCGTCCGCCGTGGCCTGCGCCCGCTGCCTCAGGCAGCCACAGGGCAGAAACGGCTCCACAACATTTGGGAAAACTGGTAAGACACTCCAAATTCAACGCAAAAACCCTAATCCTCCCAGTTTTCAAACTGATTACGCTTGGTCTTGATTCAAACGCCGGCGTCGCTATGGTCGCCCGATTAAGACCAAGGCGGGGAAACTGCGTGCTGACATTGGCCGATTATTGCCGGAACATCCGGCTACTGGTACTCGATGTGGACGGCAGCCTGACGGCTGGCGGCATTATCTACGCTGCTGGCGAAGGTTCCCCCGGTCTGGAAATCAAGGAATTCTTTGTGCGTGACGGTTGGGCCATCAAGCATTGGCAACGGGCTGGTGGCGCATTCGCCATTGTGACAGGCCGCCGCGGGCCAGTGGTGGAACGCCGGGCACGCGAATTGGGAGCCAACTTTTTGGTGCAGGGTGCCGAAGACAAGATACCGGCATGGGAACAAACGTTGACCAGTGCCGGGGTGGAACCCCACCAAGCAGCAGTATTGGGAGACGACGTGCCCGATGTGCCGCTTTTGGCCAGAGCAGGATTGGGTGCGGCACCAGCGGACGCCTGCGCGGCAGCGCGGAAAGCGGCACGCGTGGTGTTGAGACACTGCGCAGGACGTGGTGCGGCACGGGAACTGGTGGAGCTGATCATGCGGGTTCAGGGTAGCTGGAACACCAAGGCGGGGGGTAACTGACGATGTGGACGCCACGGCGCATCGTACTCCTGGCTTTTGGCTGGATCCTGTTTATTGCGGGCTACACCGGCTACAGCACTGTGCTGGGCGGTATCGATGGCATGCCCCCACTGCCACAGGCCTACTGGCCACGCCAAACTTCGGAATTGCCTCCCATTCCAGAGCGACCCGCTTCCCGCGTGGTGGCCCGGTTGCAATCGGCCTTTGGCGCAGAGTGCCCGGAAATTCACCGACAGATCAAGGTTGAGGTGGCCACGCGGGGCATGGTGTTCGCCGCGGATCATTTCAAAATCGAAACTGATGGACGCGTCTGCCTCACACCGCTGAGCGTTGTGATGTTTTCAAAAGACCGTACCGATCCAAGACCTCCCGAAGTGACAACCATCCGCGGCCAAGTGGCTTACCTCCGTTTCGACCGCCCGGTAACGCAGTACACGGAAATCGGCAGCCGAAAGATCGTGGCCGCCGAAATCAGCGGGTCCATCGAGTTGACCAACAACCGCCGGACCGCGGAACGTGGCGATGACCTGAGCGTTTTCATTCCTTCAGGGCCCGTTTACTATTCCGACGAGAAGAAGCTGATATGGTCGGATGATTCCGTGCATTTGGTGGACAACCAGAGCCGGCCAAGGCCATCCGAAGTGCGCGGCCGAGGTCTGGAGATCGAGCTGACACCAGATGCGCCAGCCCCGAAATCCACAGGAACCACACCCGTTGTTCGTAAGCAACGGAGCGATGGTATTTCCGGGGTGAAAAGGCTGCTTCTGAAAAAGTCGGTGGACATGCACCTTGTGGTGCGTGAAGATTCGGGGTTTCTGGCTCAGGGCGCTCCTGCCAAGGCAGCTCCAGCAACAACCAAACCAGTGCCCGAAGAAACAGCGCTTATAGCTGTCAAAACTCCAGGATCATTCACCTATCTGTTCCGTCCGGAACGTGAAGGCAATCAAGCCATATTTGCGGCAGGCCCTTCCGACCTCGAGCATAAATTGCCCGGCGATGTGACCGTAACCCGGTTGCACGAGAGCAAGGGGCAGGTCGATCAACTGATCTGCACCCGCCTTGAGTTGGTGATGCGACGCAAGGGCGGGTCTGGCTCACCGGATGATGCTCCGAGCCGGTCGCACGATATCGATCAGGCACGCGCCACGGGGCCAGAAGTGGTGCTTACCTCAGACGGCGAAAAGCTCGAGGCACGCGGCAACGACTTCCTCTACGAGTCCATTCTGGCTCGGACCACATTAAAAGGCGCGCCGGGAATGAGTGCCAATCTCGACGGAAACCTTCTGCGCGCGCGGGAACTACAAGTATGGCAAGTCCGAAAAGCAGACAAAAAACCAACTGATAGTGGCGGTATTGAACGGCTGGTGGCCATTGGGCCGGGTGACATTGTGCTGCATGAGAAAGTACCCGGCAAGAAGCCAGCCACAGCACGCTGGAACGACCGCCTGATATCGGAACGCGACGGCAAATTCGACAGGCTGACCCTGACGGGTGATGCCGCTTTCCGAGACGAACAGGGCGATCAATCACTGGAAGGACAAACACTCAAGGTTTGGATGCCAGCGCGCGAACCGGCACGCCCGGCAACCGCCACGGCAGCCAAGCCCGGCCCGACAACCAGCCCGGTTTCAGGGATCCGTCGGCTCGACCGCCTTGAAGCACTTGGAGCCGTCAAGGCAAAATCGCGGGAATTGGATATTCACGACGCGGCAAGGCTAATGATCTGGTTCAAAGACGCTCCGCCGCCTGTCAGGCCCGCCGCCATCTCAGCGAATACCACATCCACAAGGTCCGGGCCGATGGCCGTTCAGTTGATACCACCCCAACCAGCGGCAACCAGACCTGCAAGCCAACTCAATCCGTTGGGACTGCCCGACAACTCGGGGGGCAATGAAGAATCACGGCCTATCGACCTCAGCTCCCGCACCATCGAAGCGTGGGTGTTGCGTTCAGATGTCGGCAACAGGCTCGACAGGCTACGCTGCGAAGGTTCTGTTATTGTTTTGCAGGCACCGGGCAAGCCGGGTGAAAAGGGTGTGGATATACGGGGCGAGACACTCAACCTGACTGGCTCTGTCGATGGGCATTTGCTTTCCGTTAGCGGAGACTTGGCTCAATTGCGGCTCGACCGCATCCTCATTGTCGGGCCCGAGGTGAATATTGACCAAGCGGCCAACAAGGCATGGGTGAATGGTATTGGCGCCATGCAGATGGAAAGCGCCACCAACTTCCAAGGCGGCAAACTCGAACGACCTGTGCCGCTGGAAGTTCACTGGAACAAGTCGATGCTGTTCAACGGCATTTACGCCGAGTTTCACGGTGGCATTCAGGCCGAGCAAGACAGCGCCCGACTGGCATGCCAGAGTCTGCAGGTGCATTTTGACAAACCTGTATCGCTCAAGGGGGGCAATAAGCCTGAACAGCCCGCGCGGGTAAGCCACATGGTTTGCGACCAGCGTGTGCGCGTGGAAGATTTTGTCCGCGAAGGGGAAAAACTGGTCCGCCACCAGCGCATTAGCGCAGTAACCTTATCTATGAACAAGCTCGATAAAGAAGACAACGCGCCACCCGGCAAGGAAGGCAACGAAGTAAGGGCTTCCGGCCCGGGAGAGGTGCGCATCCTTCAGCAGGGTGGTCCAGATGCCCTTAATACTAGCCCCATGGCTCCAGCTAACCCTGCCGCCCCCAAAGCTGTCAAGGACATCGACATGAAGATGACCTTGGTTGCCTTTCAGGGGAGCATGTACGCCAACAACCGCGCGGGCACGGCATCGTTTCTCGACAATGTGCGCGTGCTTCATTTCCCGTGCAATGACCCAAATATTGATATTGCGCCCGAACGACCGATACGCGAACTGCCCGAGGGCGCTCTCTCGATGCGCTGCGACAGGCTCGATGTGCTAAGCAGGCAGGACGGTGGAAAAACCAGGCAAGACATGCGCGCGCGTGGACGGGTTACGGTGCGGTCGAGAGAGTTTTCCGGAAGCGCGGAAATGGTCACATTCGATGAGGCGAAAGACCAAGTGATTTTCCACGGGTCCGAGACCATGCAGGCTTCACTTTACAGGCAGTTAAGGCAAGGTGCCGCACCCGATGAAATCAAGGGCCGGAAGATCACCTACAGCAGGGGAACGGGCCAATTCCGCATTGACGAAGGCACCTGGCTGGGTGGGAATTAGCGCAAGTTTCAGATAAATGCGTTTGGGAAATTTGATTTAACGGTTCCGGTGGGACCGGCGTCCCGCCGGTCTTCTTCCAGCCTTATATGAATATTAAAAGACCGGCGGGACGCCGGTCCCACCAACCTTAAGAGCAACCAGCAACCATCTATCAAGAAATTTTAATATTAAAAGTCCGGTGGGACCGGCCTCCCGCCGGTCTTCTTCTAGCCTTACATAAACATTAAAAGACCGGCGGGACGCCGGTCCCACCAACCTTAAGCGCACCCCGCAACCGTTCATCCAGAAATTTTACTTTCAAAAGTCCGGTGGGACCGGCGTCCCGCCGGTCTTCTTCTAGCCTTACATAAACATTAAAAGACCGGCGGGACGCCGGTCCCACCAACCTTAAAAGCACCCAGCAACCGTCCATCCAGAACTTTTAATATTAAAAGTCCGGTGGGACCGGCGTCCCGCCGGTCTGCTTCTGGGCTTAAATAAATATTAAAAGACCGGCGGGACACCGGTCCCACCAACCTTAAACGCAACCAGCAATCATCCATCAAGAAATTTTAATATTAAAAGTCAGGTGGGACCGGCGTCCCGCCGGTCTTCTTCTAGCCTTACATAAATATTAAAAGACCGGCGGGACGCCGGTCCCACCAACCTTAAGAGCAACCAGCAACCATCCATTCAGAATTTTTACCATTAAAAGTCCGGTGGAACCGCCGTCCCGCCGGTCTTCTTCTAGCCTTACATAAATATTAAAAGACCGGCGGGACGCCGGTTCTACCAACCTTAAGCGCACCCTGCAACCGTTCATTCAGAAATTTTACTTTCAAAAGTCCGGTGGGACCGGCGTCTCGCCGGTCTTCTTCAAAGCTTACATAAATATTAAAAGACCGGCGGGACGCCGGTCCCACCAACCTTAAACGCCAATCAGGAGATTGGCGCGCCCGGGGTGTATGACTTCAACAATCAAAAACCTTCCAGACGGTTTTTAGCGTCGCCGAACTCTGGCAGCTTCACGCCGTATCTGTCCATCAGCGACAGGAACAGGTTGCACATTTTGCGCTCGGGCTTGCCGTTGTAATCCAACACGCGGCCCGTGCGGATAGTACCACCCAAACCGCCAACCATAACCACCGGCAAGCGGGTTGCCTCGTGGCCCCCGGTCAGCATGCTCGAGCAGTACAGCAGAGTGGAGTTGTCGAGAATCGACTGGCCATTTTCCTTGATGGCATCGAGTTTCCCGGCCAAGTACGCCATTTGCTCCAAGAAGAAACGGTTCACCTTCAACCAATCGGCGGAATCCGAGTGCGACAGCAGATGGTGGATCATGTAATCCACACCCAAATTGGGGAAGCGCAGCGACGAGTGATCGTTGTTGAGCTTCAACGAAGCCACGCGAGTGGTATCGGTTTGGAAACCCAGCACCACAATGTCGCACATTAAGCGCATGTGCTCGGCAATGTTTTGTGGAATGCCGTCGGCAGGTCGTGGCGCGGATGGTTTGGGATCGGGGCGTTTGCCTTGTAGCTCGCCACGCTTCCCAGCATTTTCGATACGGCGTTCCACCTCACGGACCGAGTCGAGGTATTCATCGAGCTTTCGGGCATCTCCCGTGGCAAGGCGAGGGCGGAAAGCCTTGGCATCCTCCATTACGGCATCAAGAACACCTTTATCGCCTTTGCCAGCATCGTCTTTGAACAGGCGGTCGAAAGCCAACGACGGGTAAAGCTCCAAAGGCGTGGGAGTTGTCGGCGACGTCCACGATATATGGGAGCTGTAAAGCATGGAATAGTTCTTGTGGACCGACGGGTTGGCGGCCTCACACCCCAGCACCAAGCTCGGAACCTTGCACGGTGCCCCGTAGGTTTGCGCCAGCACCTGATCGATGCTGGTACCGGAGCGGATCTCGCCTCCCGATGCCAGTGGAGCACCCGACAGCAGATTCCCTGTCTGTGAACTGTGGATATTCCCCTTCAGGGCCTCGGCGTTGTAAAGACCGTTGACAAGAACCAGCCGATCTTTGAACGGATCGAGCGGTTCCAGAACCTTGCCTAGGCTCATACCCTTGCCTTCGCCTTTTGCCCACCATTCGCGGCTGTGAAAGCCGTTACCGGAAAAGAGCACAGCAAAGCGCTTGGGTGGAGCCGACTCCGTAGAGCCCGTGGCCAGCGAGGCCAAATAGGGCAGAGCCACGGTCACTCCGGCGCCTTTAAGAAATGTGCGGCGGTCGTGTCGGTTGATGGTCATGTTCTGTCTCCCTCGGTTCTGTTCCTTGATTCAAGTGTACGCCACAAACAGATCAGTTGTCGGAAGGCACATCCCGGCCGCGGATCTCGCGGAACGGCTGGCTGGTAACAATTTCCGCAACTGCTTCGCCTATGCGGTAGCCATTGGCTTCTAAGCGCTTCACCATTCGGTCGAGCAATGGTTCATCGGCCAGTTGTGTACCACGCCCCAAGGCATAACCCAGTAGCTTGCGGCAGAACTGGCGCACAAAGGCATCGCGACGGGTGGCGGTTAGTAGCCTCCGAAGGCCGTCGAGACCGTCGAGTTCGGTGCCATCCTTGAGCTTCGCGTGGGTATCGATGGCGCGATTGGCCAGATCGCGCGTCCGCAATCGGCCGATGGCATCGTAGCCTTCCAAGCTGTAACCGATGGGATCGATGCGTTGATGGCAGACGGCGCATCTGGGGTCAGCAGCGTGCTTTTCGACCAACTGCCTGACAGTCAGACCGGCTGTCTCGGATTCATCTTCCGGCAGTTGCGGGACATTTTTAGGAGGTTTTGGGAGTTTTTCGCCCAGAAGAACCTCCGAAACCCAGTTGCCCCTCAGTACAGGGCTGGTGCGTGA
>Ga0209598_10000782_pt1 | contig 25904 bp, 21 predicted proteins | sample M_140807_EF_Meta_FD_187317 | JGI IMG/M metagenome (GOLD analysis project Ga0209598, IMG submission 187317) | Freshwater microbial communities from Lake Montjoie, Canada to study carbon cycling - M_140807_EF_MetaG (SPAdes) (version 2) | ecosystem: Environmental > Aquatic > Freshwater > Lake...
GAATCGAAGAGGTCGAGTGGCAACTTGATCCCTAGGCGTCCGGCAATCGCCGGCAAGTGCACGACGGCATTGGTGGATCCGCCAAGGGCATGGAGAACCCGGATCGCATTCTCGAACGCCGCCGGAGTCATGATCTGTGACGGTCGGATTCCCTCCCGTGCCAAACGGACCGCTTGGCGTCCCGATGCGGCTGCAAACCGCAAACGACGGCTATCCGGGGCCGGGATCGAGGCACCTCCCGGCAGCATCATCCCGAGGGCCTCGGCGCACGCCGCCATGGTCGAAGCCGTTCCCATCACCATGCAGTGACCCTCGGAACGCGTCAGGTTGTCCTCCAGCTGGGACATCGTCTCTTTGGTCACGGTCCCGGCACGGTATTCCGTCCAGTAGCGACGGCAGTCGGTGCACGCACCAAGGTCCTGGCCTTCGTACCGGCCGTTGAGCATCGGTCCGCTCGTCACCATGATCGCCGGCACATCGGCGGATGCAGCCCCCATGAGTTGGGCAGGTGTGGTCTTGTCACATCCCGCCAGGAGAACTACGCCATCCAGCGGCTGTCCCCGGATCATCTCCTCGGTGTCCATCGCTGCCAGATTGCGGAAGAACATCGAAGTCGGACTGACAAAGACCTCCCCGATCGAGATGGTCGGGAACTCCAGTGGAAGACCACCCTCCTGCAGGACACCGCGCTTCACCGCTTCGGCAAGTGCGCGCAAGTTGTGATTGCAGTGGTTCAGTTCACTGAAGGTATTGCAGATCCCGATGACCGGCCTCTTGAGGTCATCATCGTCATATCCCATCGCCTTGGTGAAGGCACGATGGATAAAACTGGCGACATCCGGGGTTTCGAACCACTTTTCGCCACGGCGCAGTGCGCCCGGTTGGCCGGGGGTAGATGCAGTCGGAATGGTCATGGTGACTGCATCGTACCCCGCGCGACTGCGTCGCGTATGCAACTCAGTCGGCACGATCCTGAGGCGAAGCGAAAGCGGTCGGGTTCCGGACCGTTAGTCCGGCGCGACTGAATCCTGCCCTTGCGCTGCCACTAACCCCCTCGTCACCGCCATGATCCGAGACGCCTCGTCGGGATAGGATGCAAATCCATCCGGAGAACCGGGTGCGGGCTGCCGGGGATGAACGAAACGATGTCCGGGCAACACGTGGAACTCATCCAGATGTTCGCCTGACCCTCGTGGCCAGTTCTCGTGCTTGACGATCACCGTGCCATCGCTCGCAACAACCTCCACAACACCAACGTGACCCGCCCACGTGGCACCACCAAACCGCGGCGCCCAGATCATGAGTGACCCGATGGCCGGTACCTCGTCAACGGTGAATTCGGACGCCTCGAAGGCGTTGTCCAACCACCCCGCCCGCGCAACCGACGCATAGACGTCCTGATACTTGGACCAGTAGGCGTCCCGTCCAAGGACATTGATGCAGTTCGCGGATGCAGTCGCGCTTCTTGCCGGGAGGAGCAAGCCAAGCAAGGCCGCTGCCATCCCCACTGCGAGGGAGACCGCCCGGAAGGTGAGGCGTCCGCGTGCATAAATCGCACGTGTGCCGGAGACCGTGGTGGACTGGTCCGAGAGCCGTTGCTTCCGATCACGGACAGTGGGGCTCGGTGCGGGCCCGGTCGCTCCAGTGGACGCACTTTGGACCGATAGTAGATTCGCCATGCAGGGTGTGCCTCCTTTCGGCACGACCTGACCGTTCTCCATCCCGACTGCCCCGGTCGGGACAGTGCATTGCAAAACCTTCGTGTCACGGCGTCGCCGCGATCGAATTTGCCGGATAACACATCCTCACGGAGTGTTGAAGAACGCAAGAGAACCTGAAATCCCCGGGTCACGACCGCACGCCGACGTCTTGCATCGGTGCCGGTTCAGGACCGCCAGGGTGCTGTTCCTCCCACGCCGTCCACCTTAGCGACCATAGTCGTGCAGGTTCGGCTGAGAGGTCGTCATCCGATCATTCCGGTGGGTTCAGCCCGGACCGGTAGATACGGAAGCGACAGCGATTCACGCCCTCGATCTGGTCACGCCTCACGGTTCCGATGCGCACGGACGGCAAAGATGGCGTAGGACGGGCAGCAGCGCGTCGCCGGTACTCCCGATGCAGGCCATCGGACCGGGATTGCCGGACACTTGTTCAGCGTCCAAGGCGATGCGGATGCGGTCATCAACTACGCGGGCCGTCCAAACCAACCTGCCACCACCGGGCCTCCATCATCCGCTTCGGGCCGCAGGTCAACCGGATACCGCCAGTCCCACCATGTGTTTTCCCGGGGATCAAGGCGGAGCAGACCATGGAGCGAACCCCCGCACAACCAACCGGGCAGCACGCCAATCGGTCGGTCGGGTGCCACCTTGGCACCCGTATGCACGCCCGCCAACGCTGTCATGCCGGTTCGGCAGGGACATCGCTTGAACGGGAAAGCCGTCTACGCAATCCACCCGAGGAGTGGAACCACATCCACAGTAGCCCGTACTGACCTGAAAGCGCAAGTGCCCTTAGGTACGTGATCTGTAAATTGACAACCGACCCCATGCGCAGCGCACAAAAATCGGGCCGGAGGCATCCGGGATCCTCCACCCGGAAACCCATCCCTGCACCTCCCGCGAACAGCCCGGCCCTAGCGTTACCCGGCAAACCCGGGGCCACGCACGAATCGCCCGGGAAGTGCCCCAGTCACGGCCCCCGCGCGCACGACGGGCACCCCATTGACAACCACATGGGTCACGCCGGTCGCCAGCGCGTGCGGTCTGGCATACGTCGCGTGGTCCGTCACGGTCTCCGGATCAAACACCACCACATCCGCGAAGTACCCTTCGCGCAGCCACCCCCGGTCGGGCAAGCGCAAGTTGTGCGCCGGCAGTGATGTCAATCGACGGATGGCATCCGGCAAGGTCAAGGCCTTCGCGTCACGCACGTAATGTCCGAGCACCCTCGCAAACGTGCCGTACGCCCGAGGGTGAAGGTGACGCGTCCTGTATGGGCCGTCGGGCGACACACTGGGCGAATCCGATCCGAAACTGACCCACGGTAGTGACATCTGCCGGCGCACGTTTGCGGGGTCCATCATGAAGTAGATCGTTCCGACGCGCGTGTCGTCCTCAATCACCAGGTCAACCGCAACGTCAGCGGGCGACTTTCCCCGTTCACGCGCAACGTCTGCCAAGGTCCGTCCGGAATAGTGTGCTAACGCGGGGTTCTGGAACGAACTCAGCAACATTCCATCGGGTCCGGATTCGTGGAAGAGGTTCTCCCAATCCGTCGACGGGCTTTCCATCTCCTCGATCACGCGCGCACGAATTGCCGGGTTCATGAGGCGGGTGACCCATTCACGGTGGCCACCCTCCTGCACCCACGGTGGCATCGCCGCATCAAGGCCGGTCGCACCCGCCTCGTAGGTGTACATGTCCGCGGTGATCTCCAGACCCGAGCCCTGCGCTTCCTCGATCATCCGGATTGCCTGGTCCAACTTGCCCCAGTGTGACTTGCCCGCCGCTTTCAGGTGATAGACCTCGGCCCGAACATTGCCGTCACGGGCAATTGCCAGATGTTCGCCGAGAGCCTCAAGGAAGCGCGCGCCCTCACTCCGCAGATGGGCGATGTACAGGCCACCATGACGGCCAGCCGCGCGCGCAAGCCCGGTCAGTTCCTCAGTCGAGGCATAGCACGCCGGGGCATAGATGAGCGACGCCCCCACACCCATCGCACCTTCGCGCATCGCCTGGTCAACAAGCCCCTCCATGCGCAACTGTTCATCAGGGGTCGGGGGCCGGTCCACGTACCCAAGCACGTTTATCCGTACGGTCGTCGCACCAACGAACGATGCAACATTCGGGGCAACCCCCTTCGCCTCGAGATGAGCGAGGTACTCGCCAAGCGTCCGCCAACCTACCTCATACCGGACCTCTTCCTGACGCGACGCCATCTCCGACGCCATGCCATCAGTCAGCGGGCCCATCGACCAACCTTCGCCAAAGACCTCCAGTGTCACACCCTGCATCAGGTCCGAGACCGAACGGCCGTCGTCTATGAGCGACTCGGTCGCCCATGACAGCATGTTGATGAACCCGGGCGAAACAACCTGCCCACGGGCATCGATCACATCACGAGCCGTCGCATCACCGAGGTCACCAACCGAGGCAATCCGGTCACCAGCGACCGCAATGTCACCGATGAACCCCGGACCACCACTACCGTCGAGGATCAAGCCTCCTCGCACAATCAGGTCATAGTCGGGCATGGCCAATCCTCTCTTCTGGTGATGATCGCCAACCGCGAAACCAGTCCCCTCTCCCGTCGCAACGGGGGAGGGGGTGGGGGTCTCTCCCTCATCCATCGAGGTCCAACCCGCTTCGCCCCAAAAGGGCAAATTCGGGCGCGTGCAGACCATGCATCCGGCCGGCCGGGCCTGGTTCTCTCGTCAATTCCTGGTCAGATTCCCTGGCGGACGGCCGGACGCCGCCAATGCCCCTCGAACCGGTCCTGTGGATGCCAACCAAGCAACCGCTTGGCTTTCTCGGATCCGAAGCGTCCGTGAGGCAGGTCGCCAGTGATGATGAACGGTTCATACGCGTTCGGCATCGGTGGCGCCTCAACCGCCGCCTGGAACGCCCGTCCGGTGTCGGCCCATGAAACCAGGAATGGCGACGCACCCTTCATGCGTTCAGGGGCATCACCCGGCTGGAACACGTGAAAGTAGAGGGCAACGACATCAAGTCCGTGGACCTCCGCAAAACTGCGCACCACGTCCTGACCAAGGTACTTCGTGATCAGGTAGAGGTTCGTGCCGGGTCGTGGCGGTGCCTCGGCCGTGATGTCAAAGTCGTGCCAGTAGTGGTCAATGATGACTTCCGGTCCGGTATGCACCACTCGACGGATCCCATGGGTAACCGCCGCATTCATCACGTGGTACGCACCTACAAGGTTCACCCGGAACGCCATCACCGGGTCCGGGCGCACAACGGTCAAGTTGACGATTGCATCCATGCCCTCGGCGGCATCTCGCACCTGATCCGGATTCGTCACATCTACCTGCCGGAACTCGTGGTCGCGCCGGGCCGGCCGAGACGGCCACCACCGCGACGCATTCCCGGTTGCGTCACTCTGCAGCGAAGGGTGTGGTTCGGACGGCGGACGGATGTCACACAAGCGCAGCGTGTGCCGGACCTCAAGCGCCGCAATCGCCGCCTCGGCCACCGGGCCGCCCGCGCCATACATCACGATCTTCATCGCGCACCCTCCCCGGTCCCAGTCGATGCCGTGTCAAGCCACGATGGCGAATACCCGATCACTTGGTGAGCAATCGCCGAGGTGTAGCGAGCCTCGGGTGCCCCCGAAGCAACATGAAGGATCCGCCAGCGGTGGCCTCGGTCCGGTCCGCGGTTGCCAGCGGCCTGGGCCTCGATCGCAAGGCCGATCGCCCGCGCCGCATCCACCGTCCACATTGCCCGAATGTCCGTAGGTGGACGTGACGCATCATCGCCACCGCGCAACGTAGCCAATCGCAGGCACGTCACCTCGAGCGGGGTGTTCACCAAGGGATCACGGGTGAACTCGCGGGCGGTCAGTTCGGACAGGTACGGCGCAAGATCGTCTGCATTTGGTCCGGGGCGCGGGCGCCACTGTTCTGTCACCTCTAGACCATCCTCATACGCATCGAATGATGAAAGTGACGATGTCTGAACCACCCGCCCAACACCGGCAGACAGGCACCCCATCAAGAGGCGATAGGTTCCACGCGTCGCGATATCGAGCGCTTCAGCCGGATTGCCCGGATGCGCAATCGCGGCATCGGCCACCGCCACGAGGGGAGCCAAGTGGATCACTATCGCATGTGCGCCATCACCGGGAAGGTCCGTGAGCAGTGCCTCGATAAATTCCGGAGACCGCAGGTCGCCTACATGATGATCGGCCCAGTGCCCGGCATCGGACCGGTGCGGCGCGGCTGACCTGATGTGCCATCCCTCCGCCCCAAGATGTCGGGCCACAATCTCCGCAAGCTCCTGCGCAGGTCCCCACGCCCCAGTCAACAGCGCCGTGCGCGTACTGCTCATCACACCCTCCTTGGCTTCAAATGCCCCAGTCCACCGATATCTACAGACCTCTCGTTCCCGAGATCACAGCTCCCGGGAACGCCCTTCACCGAATGGTCAGCACAAGCTATCCAAGACCAAGTGAGGCGAGAAGCGCCGTCACCTCGGCCTTTTCGGCATCAGGTACCTCGGAGATCGGTGGACGCACGGTCCGTTCGCAGAGACCAAGCTGTGCCATCGCTTCCTTGACGATTGGCACGTTGTTCGCCGCGTTGCGTCGTGCGCGCAGGTCCTCGAACGCCTTGACCTGACGCCAGACCACCATCGCCTCGTCGTACTTGCCATGACGAAGCGCCTCAAGCATGGCGAAGCTTGGTCCAGTCGTTACGTTCACCAGTCCGGAGGTGAACCCGACGGCACCACCAACCCAGAAGAACGGTGCCCATCCTTCCGCCAGGCCACAGACCCATGTCACGGCGTCAAGTCCGACCGCAGCCGCAATAGCGGCGAAGTGCAGCGGATTTGGAACCGCAAACTTCACACCCACGAAGTTCGGATACTCAGTCAGACGCCGAAGCATCGGCGCCGTCACATTCGGATCCCGCAGGTACGGGACGATCCCCAGGCCCGGAAGGGCCTTCGCAATCGCCGCGTGATACTCCACCCACCCGTCAGATGATTGATACGGATGGACGGGTTGATGCACCATCACCGCCCGCGCACCGGCCCGCAAGGCAACCTCACCCATGCGGATTGCCGTCCGTACGTCGTACCCAACCCCCGGCATCACAAGTGACCGTGTACCTACGGCATCGGCAGTCACCTCGACCGCGCGATCACACTCTTCCGGCGACAGGGCATAGAACTCACCGGTATTCCCGTTCGGGGTCACCGCCAGGACGCCACCATCGACGATCGCAACGACTGTGCGTCGGTAGGCATCCCAATCGACGGAGCCATCAGGATGGAACGGTGTCACCGGAATGGCACACACCGTCGCGAGTTCGGCAAGCAGTCTCGGTCGGTCAAGGGTCATCGTTCGTCTCCGTCAGCGAGATTCCAACAGGTGAGGTTCACCGGATCGGTCGCACGGGCGGGCAGTATAGCCGCCCCATCCCCGGTCGACCCGCATGCCCTGCGCCCGAGCGCTTCACACACACCGCCTCGCCCACGGTCCATTACCGTCAATCAGACGCACCTGGTCCCACCACGCGTCCAGTGCCACGTGGTCGCCTGAACGCAGGTATCCGACCGCACCCCGCCAATACCGAAGCGAAGCCGCCCATGACCCATTCCTGGCGCCGTGCACCGCGTCGTAATGCCCGATTGCCCGGTCAAGGACTTGTTCGGCCTCTGGCGCACGACCACCTGACACCAGTGCCAATGCAACTCCTTCAGAGAGGACCGAGTGGAGATCGGAAGGTTCCAGATACCCGGTTTCCCGACGGAACTCACGGCCGTTCCGGTCAAGCACCCAGAGGGTGGGGGTCCACAACGCGCCGAGCCCGCGCAGCATCTCCCTGTGCAATGTGTTCCCGAATGTCAGACGCAACGGCACCATCCAGTTCCCGATGAGTTCGGCCACTGCACGGTCTGGATACGACACGGCATCCATGCGTATGCAGGCGGGTCATCCGGGCTTCCACACTTCCACCAAGACCGCGCGTCTGGACGCGGCGGCCTCTGCCAACGCTGCAACCGGGTCATCGTGCCAGGTGATCGGCATCAGGGTGTCCTCACAGGTCAGGAGATCAGGTGGACGCCACCGCAGACCGGAACCTCAACTCCGGTGATGAACCCGGCAAGATCAGAGGCCAGGAACGCCACGACATTCGCGACGTCATCCGGGACACCAAGGTGACCCAGCGGTGTGCGACCCGCCGTCACCAGTCGTCCCGGGATGGTTGACGCGCCATGCCTCTCAACCGGGATCCAACCCGGCGATACCGAGTTCACCGTGATGTTGTCCGGCCCAAGTTCCACCGCCATCGCCCGCGTGAAACTCGCAAACGCGCCCTTGGCCGTGGAATACGCCGCCATCCCCTTCGGATACGAGTGCGCCGCCATCGACAGGATGTTCACGATCCGCCCCCACCGGCGCGCCTTCATGCCGGGTGCGACTCCTTGCGCGATGAGAAATGCTGATCGCACATTCAAGTCAAAGCTCTTCTCGAATGCGTCCCACCCGTGCTCAAACGGGTCTCCGGTGGTCTCCTCGCGCCCGACGTTGTTGACCAGGATGTCGATCGGTCCGAGGAGATCCTGGGCCCGTGCCACCATCGCACGCACGGCGTCAGGAGCGTGAAAGTCACCACCAACGGCGACGGCGCGTCCGCCTCCGGCCACGATTTCCCGTACCACCGCATCCGCACGCACCGCGTCGCGGGCATAGTGAACCGCCACCTGGGCCCCGGCGCGCGCCAGTGTCCGGCACATCGCCGCACCCAACCCCCGGCTTCCACCGGTCACGAGTGCAGTGCGCCCGTTCAGATCAATCGAAACCGACATGTGCGTTCTCCTACGATCCCAGTGGCCCGTCTCACAGTACCTGCCGTAGCGCCTTCGCGCATCAGCCGCAACGGTACCGCAGGCAGCCTCCCCGGGGTTGTGTCGTCCACCCGGGGTGCCCAACTCCCCGACCGTCGCACCCTTGCGATACCGGTGGGCCACTGCCCCCCTCCCGCTACCGACAAACCACTGCGGACCTCGGGTTGGGTGGGATATCGTGCGGATCGCAAGGAGTGCGTAGAAATGAAAGTCACCGGGTTCCGCACCGTCCTCTATGAGTTCGCCATGGACCGCCCGCTCGGCGACGCCAATGGCCCTACCGGGTCCAACTACGGTGCGGGATCATTCCTCTTCATTGATACCGATGCCGGCATCACCGGACTGGCCCCGGGTGGCGGACCAGCCGTCCACAAGTTTGCGCCTCTCATCATCGGTCACGACCCTCGCGGGGTTGTTGGCCACTGGAAGGCGATGCTTGACCTCGCATTCAAGGGTGGCAACGAGGGGTCAGACAAGGGTGCCATCGCTTCCATCGATGTCGCACTCTGGGACCTCAAGGCCAAGGCTGCCGGCGAACCCCTCTGGCGAATGCTTGGCGCGCGCGATGGCCGGTGCAAGGCATACGCATCCGGCATCGACCTCTGCCTGACCGATGACGAGATCCACGCCTTCTACGCCCGCATGGCGGCCGTCGGCATTGACGGAGGCAAGTTGAAGGTCGGCCTCGACATGGACGCCGATCTCCGTCGCCTCGCAATCATGCGCGACGCGCTATCTGCGGTCACGAACCGGCCCAACCTCATGATCGACAGCAACGAGTACTGGTCACCAAAACAGGCGATCCGGTACATCAGCGAGATCGAACGCAGCTTCGACCTCGCCTGGGTTGAGGAGCCCGCACGCCGGTGGGACTACCGTGGCCTCCGGCAAGTCTCCGCCGGGATCCGCGCCGCCGTCGCGACCGGTGAGAACCTCAATGATTCGTCAGACTTCTACCCGCTGATCCTCAATCAGGCCGTCGATGTCGTTCAGGTCGGGGTCGGCACGACCGGGATCACCGGCGCAATGCAGGTGGCGCACATGGCGGCCGGGTTTGAACTCCCGGTGTCGCTTATGAACTGCCCGGCGAACTTCATGGCACACCTCGCGGCGGCCTTGCCAAACCATCTGGCCATGGAGGTCGTCGATCCCGGGCGCGAGCCGTGCATCACGTTCGACAACCACATCGAGGGCGGGTTCATCCACCTCGGCGACTCTCCGGGTCTCGGGATCACCATAGACGAAGCGAAACTCGCAGCGTTGCGGGTAGACCGGCTTTCACCACCACCCGGCCTGACCATGCCATTCCCTAGACGCGAGGGAGCCGGCCTCTACATCAAGCCCCTGGATCGTGGCGAACGCGACTCGATGGGGTGGGCCTGACCACCGCCCGACCGTGCGCGACCTCAGCGATAGAATGCCCGCACAAACCACGCACCGACCAAGCGACCGGGAGGCACATCGAATGAGCACCACGACCGTCCTGACCCCGACCTCCCGCGTCCGCCTGGGACATGCCCGCGTAGACATCACGCCACCTGTGGGCATCTACCACCGCATGTGGGGCGCCGCCCGCCACGATCAGTCGACCGGCATCCACCGACCACTCCTGGCTGATGCAATCGTTCTCGGCCCCATCGGATCGTCCGGCACCGACGACCTCGTGATCCGGATCCACTTCGATTCGGTCGGCCTCGCCCGCACCTATTACGACGCTCTCGTCGCCGCCATCCATGGCGCTACCGGCGTCCCCGAAGGACGCATCCACCTCTGCCCGTCGCACACCCACAGTGCGGGCCTCCTGACACCAGACCGCATCCCACTACCCGGAGGCCACCTGATCCCCGGGTACCAAGCCACCGCCCGCGATGCCATCGTCCGCGCGTGCACCGATGCCATCGCCTCCATCGCACCCGCCACCCTCACCTATGCCGAGGGCACGAGTGCGATGGGTGCGAACCGCGACTACCCTGACGAAGCCAACGGCATCTTCACGTGCGGCTACAACCCCGATGCCCCGGCCGACCAGACCGTTACCGTGATGCGGGCAACCGAGATCGACAGCGAATCGCCTTTGACGCAATCGGGGCGGGGTGGGCCAAGCGAAGCGCATGTGAATCGGGCGGGCCGGAGTGGAGGTATTCCGATCCGGCTGACCGTGGTCACCTACGCCGCACACCCCACATCGCTTGCATGGGAAAACACCCTGCTCAGTCCGGACTATCCCGGCGCGCTACGGGAAACTGTCGAGGCCGCCACCGAAGCACCGTGCATCTTCATGCTTGCGCCGTGTGGCGACCAGGGACCACGAGACAACTACACCGGAGGCCCGGCCGTCGCCGACGCAAACGGCAGGCAGGTCGGATACGCCGCCCTCGGCATCCTCTCCGGAATGGCCACCCCGGGCACTGACCGCACCTACGCCGGCCCCGTCGTGTCCGGTGCCACTCTCGGCACCTGGTCCCAAGCGCCTGTCGATGCGTCGCGCGCTTCCCGATTCGCCGGAGGGCCGGGTTCGGTGCCCTTGCAACGACGAGATGTCCCGTCACCCGAGGCATGGGCAACGGAACTCACCCGCCACGAGGCCGAACGCGATGCTGCGGATGCGCGTGGAGACACCATCGCCGCCCGGAACGCCACGGCCCTCGCCGAGCGAGCGCGCCGGTGGCTCGGACGCCTCTCCGAACTCCCCGACGATGCCACGCCTACCACCTACCCGATGCCGGTCAGCGTTTACCGGATTGGCGACGCCATATGGGCTACCTGCGCCGGCGAACCGTACGCCGAACTCCTCACCGACCTGCGTCGCCGCTTTCCCGGGACCCCAATCCTCCTGTCGCCCCTTGACGGCCCAATGAGTGCGGGGTACTTGCTGAAAGCCGAGTGCTACGGGACCGGCCTCTACCAGGAAGAGCCGTCCCTGCTTGGCGCAGGGTGCCTCGAAGCCCTGACTGGTGCGATCGCCGCCCGCATCGCCACTCTCAAGTCCTGATCGGAGCTCTCTCCACGAGGGACGGGCGAAGGGCTGGTCGGCCGGCTTCACGCTGCCGTCCCTCCGGGATTGGGGGGCGCCCCACTGCATCCCGGAGCGGGTTCAAAATGCGATGGCTGCGTGGCACGGTCGCCCGAGGGCATCCCTGCCCGCCTCTACCCAACTCGGTTGCAGCCCTAACCAAGTCACGCATCGGGATTTACCCCCCGCTCATCGGTTGGAATGTGTTCCCATTGATGTTGCGCCACGGGATCAACCAGGACAAAGCGGGCAAGGCGCCAAACGGGCCACGTAGGAACTCACTTCAGCAAAACCTCGGTCGTTGGGGTGGGGGTAGATCCCTAGCCAATCGCCACCGCCAGATAGTCGTAGATCCGGTCCTCACGGAAGCCACAGTCCCGGTAGAGACCGGCCGCGCGGTCGTTCGTGACATCAACCTCGATGGTGATCGGTGCAATCCCATCACCATGGAGCCGACGCACCAGCCACTTCAGGACGGCCCGGCCAATTCCCATTCCCTGATGTTCCGGTCGCACCGCAAACCCGGCAATGCTTGCAGCTCCATGGTCGACGGCGATTGAGACCATGCCGACATCCTCGCCATTCCTGGAGATCAGGAAGATCGTCCGCCCGACCGCACCGATCGATGAACGGGAGATCGCTGACGCCTCTTCAGGGCTCCCACCGAACGCACTACTGCCAATCTCACCCAGCACCGCAACATCGGAGACGTTCGCGATCTTTGCCACAAGTCCCATTCCAAGCTCGTCACCCCCAGGTGGAACGTCCCGGAGGACCATTGCCGCTTCCGAATGCGACCGTTTCGCCCCGACGCGTTCCGAAAGCGCGTGACCACCAACCGAAAACCGCGGGACCACCAGGAGGACGCGCGATACCTCGGCCCGATGCCCAACACCGATCGCCTCGTCGATCAAGGCCCGCCCGATTCCTCGACGGCGCCATTCCGGATCGACCACTGCCACGACTTCGATCTCATCCCGGCCAAATCCATACGTCCCGGCATACCCAACCACCCGGTCACCAACCACCCAGATGAGGTCTGCGGTCTGGAGGACTATCTCGGGCGGAACCGGGTACGAACGCGCCCGCACAAACCCCTCGTCGGCACCGGCATCGAATCCATCGTGGGAGGCAGACCTCTCGACGAGTGCCATCACGTCAGGCAGGTACCGGCCATCAAGCGTGGCAGTAGTCACCAAGTGGCCGGGGCGATCCGCGCTGGTCATCAAGCTTTTCCTTGAAAAAGTCGTTCCCACTTCACCGTGTTGGCCGGTGGGAGCGGCGCTCAGGATACGGCGATACGGACACCGTTGCGACCCGGGCTGCCTGTTATCGTCACTTCTGATGAACACGTTCGACATCGCCAATGAAGCCAACACGATTAGTGTCCGCACCGTCGCCGACCGCCGGGACATTCACCGCCATCCCGAGATCGCGTTCCAGGAACACCGGACGGCGGGCATTGTCGCCGACCGACTCCGCGAGCTCGGCATCGAGACCCGAACCGGGATCGGCCAGACCGGCGTCGTGGGCATTCTCCACGGATCGCGGGCAGGTCGAACCGTCCTCTTGCGCGCCGACATGGACGCCTTGCCATTGACGGAAGCCGAGACGGAGATCACCGATGGCTTCCGGTCGGAAGTGGCCGGTCAGATGCATGCCTGCGGACATGACGCCCACACCGCCATCCTCATGAGTTCGGCCGAACTGTTGGCCTCGCACCGCAACGACTTCGCCGGAACGGTCGTCTTCATGTTCCAGCCAGCCGAAGAGATCGTTGCCGGCGCGCCCCAGATGATTGCTGATGGGCTTCTGGATGATTACCGTCCTGATGGGGCTTACGCACTACACATCGCGCACAACCTGGCCACCGGGCACCTCTTCTCGGCCCCCGGACCAACCGCCGCTGCTTCTGACCGTTTCACGGTCACCCTGCACGGAAAAGGCATCCACGCGGCGTGGCCCCACCTTGGCGTTGACCCCATTGTCGCCGGGGCACACCTCGTGACCGCCCTCCAGACCCTCGTCAGCCGGGAAGTTGCCCCGGGCGACCCCGCCGTCATCACCGTCGGGCGCCTTGAGGCCGGTCAAGTCGCCAACATCATCCCGGAGACCGCAACCCTTTACGCGACCGTTCGGACCTTCCGTCCGTCGACGCGCGATCACCTTGAAAGACGTGTCCCAGAGATTGCCCACGGAATCGCCTCCGCCTTCCGTTGCACGGCCACGGTGGAATACGAGCGTGGCACCCCGCCGGTTGTCAATGACGCGCACGCCGTCGAACTGGTCCGCGAAGCCGTGTCATCGGTCCTCGGTCAAGACGCCTGGACACCTCCCGTCTCTGACGGACCGACGATGGGCGCCGAAGACTGGGCATGGATCCTTGAACGGGTGCCGGGGTGCATGTTTGTGCTCGGCGTTCGCGATCCGTCATGGGAAACCGCGAGGCCCATCCACTCGCCCCGGTTCGCCCTCGATGAACGCGCCCTGCCGTACGGCGTCGCCGCCATGACCGCGGTCGCGCTGCGCTTCCTCAGTGAGGAACCGAAAGCCTGACCCGTGACCACACAACCATGGCCTCATCGCCGACATTTAGATCCCAGGCTCACTCACACGATCATTAAAAGAATAGTTGATGCAGTGCGAGCACAAGGGGAAAGACGGACGGGGGAACACAGGGAAGGTGACTACGAAATCCGGGTCTGGGTGAGAACGACGGGCTTTACCATGGTCATCGCCACGGTGGGCGTCAGCAGGTTGTGGCGGACGCCGCGACAGCCCTTGACATGAGCACCACAGACCTCGCCACCCAGTTGCAGTCCGGCAAGTCGATTGCCGAGATCGCGAAGGCACAGGGAATGACCATTGACACCCTGAAGTCCAAGATGACCGACGCGTTCAACTCCCGTCTCCAAAGCCAGGTGGCGGGTGGGACGATGACCCAACCTCAAGCCGCGAACATCGCCGCGCGGTTCAGCGCGAACCTCGACACGATGCTCTCCCGGACTGCGAGCAACGGTCCCGTCGCTTCATCAGCGGGTGGTGCGGGCGGCCGAGGCGCCGATAAGGACGGGGGTAACGACGGGCGGTAGTCTTCGTTCATCCTCTAGCGCACTCAGGACATCCAATGGAGGCAACGGCGCCTCCGGCGGATGGCCCTGTGGCGCACCCCGTACCTTTTGACCACCCGGGGGGATCAACCCCAAGAAGGATCCCAACCGCTTGACCACCGACCGCGCCATCCAGAAGGCCCAGCGGGACCACCCGGCGATCAGTGTCACCCTCGCACTTGATCCCGACGAGAACGACGCCTACGGCTCAACCGCGTCTGGACGGATGATCGCCGAAGGCCCGATCACGCTTGCCAATGCGGTCTTTGCCCACCTCCGCCAGATGCACGGACCAAACGTCCACATCAGCGTCACCACCGGCACGCTTCCCATCGACGAATGCGTGACTGCAGGCATCTCACCTGATCCGGAGTTCGATATCCTCGACGCCATCGCATCCATCCGCGAGGCACAACTATCCACAGGATCCGTCCGGAATTCTTCGGTTCGCGTAGTCCTGCCAGATGGCATCGTCCTCGAACAGGCCGCAGGTGCCACCACCGACATCTCCCTGTTTGAATCGGCCGACAACCACCTCGCACTACTTGTTGATGGGTGGGCGGTGACGGGTTTCGAGCTTCTCGTCGGGTGGCGCCTCCTTCCCGACGCCCGCGCCCTCTTCGCCGGAGACACCATCCCGACACATACCCGGTGGGTGCACGACGGCGCAGTCCTTGTTGTCTGGGGCGATGGGCGGTTCCTATTGGAGGGCACAACGCAAGCCGAACCCGAACCCGCTTCCAGCCAGACCGGGCTGGCAACCAGTGCCGGTCCCGGGAACGCACGACGGCGTCGCAATGATTTTGACGGCATCCCTCCGCGAACTTCATGGCAATGGGTTGCCTCTGCCGGACGCGACGGGTCCCTTCGACACGCCGATGACCTGTCACCCCGATGTGCGCGGATTCTCGACCTGCCCGCTACCCCGTTGTCACCAAAATCCTGACATCAGGATCCGTTGTGTTGTGACACACACTTCGGCGAGCCAACTCGTTTAAGACCTTGCCCAACGGATCAACCTCATCCATCACGTTGCAGATCGGTGCGAACAACGGGGACACCCTCGCCGTAGCCCTGACGGACAACACCGCGACAACACTTGCAGTCGGGACCAACAACATCACCACCCAGGCAACCGCCTCAGCGCCCATCACCGCGCTCGACGCGGTGATCAACATTGTCATCATTAGCCCCTTAAATGTCGGCCTATTGCGTGACCGTCTCGACGTCGTTTCACGTTCATTCGCCATCGTATCCGAGCAAATCACATCTGCCACAAGCCGATTCGCGGATACGGACATCACGTCTGGCACGAGTGAACTGATCAGGATCCATAACTTCCAGCAGGCAGGCACTTCTGTCCTCCCCGAATTCGATCCTGAGGCTCAATGGCGTAACCGGTTCGAGAAGTTGAGACCCAATATCCAGCAGATCCAGACGAGTTTCGACAATTTGCAGCGCGGGGCCTAAGGTTCTGTCGCGTTGTGCCGAAGGTTATGTTGTCACCTTCTGACAAGCGGTCTTGAAACCACGATGTCAAGAGGTGCACGTTACCCGGACGCCAAGGATGGCGCCGAAGTGCCCCCAGTGAAGGATCACGAACATGGCTCTACGCATCAACTACAACTACGAGTCGATCTCAGCGCAGCGGAACCTCACCAGCACGCAGGGCAGTTTCTTCAAGGCAATCGAGCAACTGTCCAGCGGACTGCGCATCAACAAGGCAGCGGATGACGCTGCCGGTCTTGCCGTCAGCGAGAAACTCAAGAATCAGGTCCGTGGCCTCAACCAGGCACAGCGGAACGCGCAGGACGGCATCTCGCTCCTCCAGACCGCCGAAGGTGCGCTTAACGAGACGCACTCCCTCCTCGCGCGCATGCGTGAACTTGCCGTCCAGTCGTCGAACGACACCCTGTCCAACAGTGATCGACTGCATATCCAAGCCGAGGTCGACCAGATTCTGTCTGAGGTTGACCGGATTGCCAACGCCACCCAGTTCAACAAGATCAGCCTTCTGGATGGTTCCAGATCTCCGGTCAAGCTACACGTTGGCGCGAACGTGGAGGGCGGAAACGGCGACAACGAAGTCGACATTAACCTGTCCGCCACTGACACCGGCACACTTGGGATCGATGTACTCGCTTCAAGTGTTAGCTTGACCACCCAGTCAAGTGCGAACCGTGCAATCTCCACGCTGGATAGTGCGATCGAGACGATCAGCACCACCCGCGGTCAGCTTGGTGCCTACCAGAATCGTCTGGACAGCATGATCAACAGCCTCGGGGTTGCTTCCGAGAACGCCGGTGCTGCCAACAGCCGCATCCGTGATGCCGATGTTGCCAAGTCGGTTTCCGAGATGGTCCGCACCCAGATCCTGCAGCAGTCCACCATGGCCGTCCTCGCTCAAGCGAACCAGGCCCCGCAGATGGCCCTGCAGCTCCTCAAGTAGGCGCAGGCCTGAATGCGAACACCCGGTGAGCCCGGCCCGCTACCAAGCGGGCCGGGCTCACCCTTTTGTGCCAGCTTCCCCAAGCGCGCACCACCACTGAACATGCATGCCCATTCATCCATCGACCCGTTTCGCTGACGCCGAGGACTCCGGAAAGGTAGCGGCCGCGACGGGGAATTGGCAGGAGAGAGAAGGCATGGAGAGACAACTGGTCCTGGAGTTCGTCAGGGTCACCGAAGCCGGGGCCATTGCCTCGGCGCGGATGATGGGACGCAACGATGCGATGGGGGCTGATCGTGCCGCCGTCGAAGCGATGCGACGCGCAATGGACGAAGTCCCGATGGTCGGCACGATTGTCATCGGCGAGGGTGAACGCGACGAAGCACCGATGCTCTATATCGGTGAGCGGGTTGGTGCGGGTTGGACCGTGTCCGGGCCTGACGGCATCCGGAACCCAAGCCTTGAAGTGAACGGCGCACCACTCCTTGCTGCAGTCGACATTGCGGTCGACCCCCTTGAAGGCACCAACCTTGTCGCGCGTGGTCAGGACGGAGCAATCTCCGTCCTCGCGGTTGCCGAGCCCGGCGGGCTTCTCAATGCCCCAGACATCTACATGGAAAAGCTTTGCGTCGGCCCTGGGGCGGCCGGCAAGGTGCGCATGGAGTACCCCGTCGCCGCGAACCTGCGCATCATTGCCGATAGTCTCGGGCGCGATATCGAGGATCTCACCGTCGTCATCCTGGAACGCGAACGTCATGAAGCCCTGATCGAGAATGTGCGGTCGACCGGTGCACGCATCCGGCTGATCGCCGACGGCGACCTCTCCGCGGCGATTTCCTGCGCCGTCTCAGGCACTGGCGATCATTGCGTGATGGGTTCCGGAGGTGCGCCAGAAGGTGTCCTCACCGCGGCGGCGCTTCGATGCCTCGGCGGACAGATCCTTGCCCGGTTCATTCCCCGGAACGATTCCGAGCGCCTGCGATGCCTCCAGATGGGCATTGACCCCGACCGCATTTACGACACCGCGGACCTCGCGTCTGGTTCCTCCATCATCTTCGCGGCGACAGGAGCCACCGATGGCTCCCTCCTCAAGGGGGTGCGCTTCTTCGGAGGAGGTGCCCGCACCCACTCGCTTGTGATGGGTTTGCAATCCTCCACGATACGGTTCGTCGATACCGTGCACATGTTTGACTCCAAGGCATTCGGGCGCGTTCGTCTCTAATCTTGCATATCAGTAGTCAGAGCAACGCCAGACAGGCATGCACCCGCCTCGTCTGGCGTCGCCGATCCGGCAATCTTCCTGGCCAGCAAGCAACGAGCTCACTCAACGCTTAGCGTCCACTTAGCATCTCCTCGACACCCCCACCCGATCATGATCCGAGGTGCACCACCGCACCGTGATTGTTGGAAAGGGCGTGGAAATGGACGCCAAGACACGGCGGACCCTTCTCGGGGGCTTCATCTCGTCATTCGCAGCCACGGCGTCCGTGATCGGCTGCAAGTACGCATTGGCAGACACCAATTCGCCTGCAAGTGACCAACCGGTGTCTCAGTTGCCCAGCAGGGACCCCGAAGCCATTGTCCCCGGTTTCGACCGCTTTCCGAATGCCGTCAAAGTGACCCGTACCGAATCGGTCTACCGGATTGAGAGTGGCGACCTGCCGGACCACGGCTTGATGGTCGGGATCAGCAACTGGCAACAGCAGGTCCCGACACCACAGCCGTACACCGGGGCAAACGCCTGGCAACTCCCAGTCAGTCCTGTCCTTGCAGAGAAGCCCCTTTCCTGCCGAAACGCCTTCTACCGGGGCGCAATCGCCATCGCGGCAAATGGCGTGCCGATCTTCAACCCAATGAAGGCGCCGAACGAGGACGTCTATCTCCTTGGCGAACTTGACCGATGGGGTGGGCACTCGGGCCGCTCGGATGACTACCACTACCATGTCGCCCCGCTGCACTTGCAGGACATCGTCGGCGCTGACCGGCCCATTGCCTACGCGATGGATGGCTTCCCGATCTACGGCGAAACGGAAACCGACGGTTCACCCGTTGAGGCCCTCGACCAGTGGAACGGCCACTCTGACGCGGAAAACCGCTATCACTATCACGGCACTCGCGTCTACCCCTACATCAACGGGGGATTCCGTGGCGTCGTTGGCGTGTCCGGAGACGAGGTCACTCCCCAACCACGCACCCGTCCGTTCCGCCCCGCGGGCACGCCCTTGCGCGACGTGATGATCACCGGGTTCTCGGCCACGGGCGACCACGCCTACCGGCTGGACTACACCGTGCGGGGCGCGCCGAACCGTATCGAATACGTCGTCGGGACGCACGAGGTCACCATGACCGTCACCGGTCCGACGAACACGTCACGCACCGAAACATACCGCCGTTAGGACCGGCCCGGATCGCTTCCGGGACCAGTTCCAGTGAAACGACGTGACCACGCCTACCCTGACGAGGCCACGTCACCACCGGGTCGCCCTAGGTCAGCGTCTCACCTGGCTGAGGCGACAGTACCACGAGACCTTGAGCAGCTCCCGCCACCCGAAGGGCATCTGGATTGCCAACAAGCGCGGGGAAGGTGCCCCAATGGATCGGAATGACCCGGTGCACTCCCAACAGTTTCGCCGCCATCGCCGCCCCGGTCGGCCCCATCGTGTAGTGATCGCCAATGGGCAATAGCGCCACATCCGGGTGGAACATCTCTCCGATAAGGGCCATGTCGCCAAACACATCGGTGTCACCGGCGTGATACACGCGGTACCCGTTCTCCAGCGTCACCACGAACCCGCACGCCTCACCACCCGGATGCAAGGTGCCATCACCATCGAGGATGCTCGAGCTGTGGACCGCAGCAACCATGGATACCCCAATATCACCCACGTGCTGGGTGCCACCACGGTTCATCCCCCGGGCGACCGTGACGCCGTTCCGTTCAAGCCAGACTGCAATCTCGTGGACCGCAATCACCGCCTTCGGGTGGGTCAGTTCAACGACTTTCAGGACATCACCGAGGTGATCCCCATGTCCATGGGTGATCAGCACCACGTCAATCGGCGGAAGCGTGTGCCATGCAACCGGGCACGAAGGGTTTGTCATCACCCACGGGTCAATCAGGATGCGCACCCCGGACGCAGATTCGATCAGTGTCGTCGCGTGACCAAGCCACGTGATCAGGGTGCCACCGCCGAGTATCGCTGTCATCTCGTGTTTCCCACTACAATTGTGCCCGTCTGCAACGACTTCCCGTTGCGTAGACCATGTGCGATCACGGATCGACGCACCGGGCACCGTCAAGCGGTCGGTGGCCCCATGACCAAGAGGCGAAACACAAATGCGCTCGTATGATGCCACCCGCACGATTGCCGTCGCCGCCGGTCTTCTCGGAGCGGTGGTGTTCTATCAACCATGGGTCGGTGGCACCGTACCTGGTGTCGGCGCAGTGATGTTCAGCGCTGATGACCTCGCGAACGGTCGCGCACGCACCGTTGCCGATAACGCCTCGGCACCGCCGCCAAGGGTGCCAGGTGGCGCCGCACCCGGGGCACCCGCCACTGGTGGCGCACCATCATTGCCAACCCGCGTACCCACCTTTGCGCCCGGCGCCGTCGCACCCACCACCATGCCTTCAGCCGCCGAACGTACGGTGGCCGCGGGGAATGCAACACCCACCCCAATGGCCGTGGGAGGAATGACCCTGCCTACCCGCGTGCCAACCTTCGCGCCCGGGGCCGTTGCGCCCACCACCATGCCCTCGGCCGCCGAAAGAACCGCACTCGCAACACCAGGTGTCGGCGGAAACGCCCTTGCCGTGGCGGCCCCTACCCCGGCGCCAGCGGCAAGTCCACCGCCACCGGCAAAGCTGCCCAAACTCACCCTGTTCGCCATTCCCCTGGCAGGTCTCGGCATCGCAGTCTTCATGGCAATCCACTCCCGGCACAGCAACTCACGGGACATAATCTTCTCGAAAGGGTGGACACTCCTTCTCGGCCTCATTGGCACGTACTCCACTTGGAACGTCATCTCAACCATCTCTGGCGCGCCCGTGCCAAACAACCTCCTGGACCCCGGCGAAACAAGAGACCTCCTTTGGGGTGCGTGGGCAAGCCTCGCGGCGTTCGCTCTAGGAACCGTCGCCGTAGCCGCCTCGTGGGCACTCCCGCCGGTCAAAAAAGTGATCGATCCAATCGCTTAGGGAAGGGGGCTGCACCGCGCACGATACTCGTCCAGTGCGAGGCCAAGTGACCGGGAAGCGTGGCCCGTGGAGCAGGCGCAAGCGACGGTTCCGGGCGGGAACAGGGTTTCGGGCGTCGTCCAATCCGGCGGTCGTTGCATTGGTTGCGCCCGCGGGCGGGCGGCAGCCTACCCTATCACCGAAGTGCGCCTTGCCATCCAGAGGTTTGCCAGGGGCGAACCGCGTCACCAGGGGCGAACCGTTCTTCGCCAGACCCCCAGTACCGCGCCTCCATATGGCCAAACTGCCGCTTGATGCCCCGGAACGGGTGCACGACCCTCGCGCGGACCGATGGCCTCTCGTGTTCTGCAACCACCTCGCCCGACCCCTGTGCCAGCAACCGACACCGGCGGTATCGCACCACCGGGCCACGCCACGGTTGGACCTGCACCCATTTGTCGGACAGTCATGGGTTTGGGAGCGGACGGGGCAGACGGTTGGGACGCTTCGAAGGCGACGGGGCTGAGGTAGCCGAGGCTTCCGTGCCGACGGTGCGGGTTGTACCGCGTTTCGACAGCGGCGAAGATGGCTTGGACCACGTCGGAACGTGAGGGCCAGGGCCGCCGGTGGATGAGCTCGACCTTAAGGGTTTCGAAAAAGGTCTCCGCGACGGCGTTGTCCAGACAGGTGCCCGGCCTCCCCTTGGAGCAGGTATGCCGGCCTGTCGCAGCAGTGCCTGGAAGGCCAAGGCGGTGGAGGTGGTGCCACGGTCGGAATGGTGGACGAGTTCCCGGCCTCTGGCAGGTCGCCGGCAGTCCGGTGTGAAAAAGGTGCGCAGCAGGACGGTCCGTCCGAAGGGGATGTTGCCATACGCGCCGTCCCGTCCCAAAACAATTGTTGGGTGACAAGTACAAACGCACTTGTCACCCAACGACCTCTGATCGGACAGTCACCTTGGGCACCCCGGGAGCGGATCAGCCCTTCACGCTGCCGGCTGTCAATCCCTCGACGAGAAACCTCTGCGCCATCGCGTAGAACGCCACCACCGGAACCGACATCGCAACCGACGCCGCCATGATTGGGCCCCAACGGAACACGTCCCCAATGATCCATCGCCCGAGGCCGACCGGGAGGGTCGTTCCGCTGTTGCTTTGAATGAACACGAAGGCGAAGAGAAACTCGTTCCACGCATTTGTCAATGCGAACAGGGCAACAGCCATCAATGCCGGAAGCACAAGCGGCAGCACGATGCGGAAGTACGCTTGGAAGCGGTTGCACCCGTCGATCAGCGCCGCTTCCTCGAGTTCCTCGGGAATACTGCGGTAATAGCCCATCAAGAGCCAGCACGCGAAGGGCAACAGGAACGTGGGGTACGCAACCATCAGGCTCCCCAGCGAGTTCGTGAGCTGCAGGGACGCAAAGATCTGGTAGAGAGGCACCACGAGCATGATCCCGGGCATCAGGTACGTCAAGAGAATTGCGGTGGAAACGAACCCGGCACCCCGCCATCGGAGCCGTACGAGTGCATACGCTCCGAGAGCGGAAGCAATCAGGCTAATCGCCATGGAGACAATGGCAACCCTCACCGTGTTCCACAGCCACAGGGGAAACTGGGCGGTATTGGTGAAGATTTCCTGATAATGCACGAACGTCCATGGGTTGGGCCAGAAGATGGACTCGAACTTCTGGAACTGAAGCACCGACTTGAACGACGTTATGATGATCCAGTAGAAGGGATAGAGTTCAATGAAGGTCACTATCAGGATTGTCAGGCCAATCCCGATTGCGGAGAGGGTGCGCGATACCCGTCGCTGCGACCGCATCGCGGCCGCCGATCCTGCCGGGAACAACGCCCGGCTTACCGACCCGAATGACGCTTCGACGACCTCGTTGATTGCCCAAAAGACGGAAACGGCAAACCGGATGATCATCTTGGCAGGCCACACGACGAACAGGACGGCCTTGTAGATCGAACTTTCCTGTTCCTGGCCACCACGCTGTCCCGCCCGGATGAAATGCCCTAGGACGATGACCGCAAGACCAAGGAGTGGCGCGACAAGCAAGGCAACGGCGACGGCTTGTCCGTAACGCAGTGTTCCTATCAACTCGTATGCCCGAACCGCGTACAGGCGTGTGGCACCGCCAGGACCACCTCCGGTGATTAGGTACACGAGGCCAAAGGTGTTGAACGTCGAGACCGTCGAGAACAGGGTCTCGACGATGATCACGTACCGGAGACCAGGCAACGTGATGTGCAGGAAACGTTGCCATGCGTTTGCGCCATCCACGGCCGCGGCGTCGTAGAGTTCCGCATCGAGCGACTTCAGTCCGGCGAGTGAAAGCAACACGAAGAAGGGAACCCCCTTCCAGACGTTGACCGCCACCATCGCGTGCAGGGCGAGGTTTGCATCGCCGAGCCAGGGAATTCCCTTGAACGCCGGACCCCACACCCCCGCGCCACCGATCAGGTCGTATACCGCTCCAATGGTCAGATTCAACGCACCGAACTGCGGGTTGTACATCAACCGGAAGGTCGCTGCGGTGACGACTTCGGGAACGATGTACGGCGCAAGGATGAGTGCCGTCAGGATCCCGGAAAAGCGCTTCACATTGTGGAGGGCAAGTGCCGTCGCGAGTCCGATGAAGAACTTGACGAGAACGGCCTCCGTGGTGAACTGCATGGTCAGCCAGAAGGACCTGCGGAAAATTGGATCTTCGATCTGTGTCTGGTAGTTACCCAACCCCACAAAGTCGCCCCAGCGATCACCGATGACGTTGTAGAAACTCATCCGCGAGGCTTCGATGAGCGGCCATGCGATCAGGCCGCCAAGTAGGAGCAGCATAGGTGCGGCAAACACATAGCCGGTTGCCCAGTCCTCACCGAACACCCGACGCATGAGGACTGGTAAGCCACCCGGCCGACGCACACTTGACGTTCGCGTCGCAGGGAGAACTGGATCTGGCTCGATCAACACTGCCATTGAGACCCCTGTGTCGGGATATGGGTAGTTGGCTTTGAGTACGGGAGCACCGCAGTGACCCGCACTCTGGCCATACCTCTTGAACCGTCCACGGCTTCCCTCCGACGGTTCGGATGCCAACGCCTCGGTGGGGCTACTCGCCCTTCTTTCCGAAGTCCTTGTAGATCTGGACGGACCGGACATGTGCGTCGCGGACGGCTAGGTCGACACGCTTGCCACCGAGGATCTCACCCATCATGTCGGTCATGACGTTGGAGTCGTTCACTGCTTCGGATGCCTCGGAAAGCGGCCCACGCCATGCAATCCCCTGGAACGGCGGTTCGTTGAACGCAACCTTCTTGAACGCCATCGCAATCCGGTTGCGGGTGACATCCGGGTGGTCCCAGTACTTGGCCCACGCCGGTACTACGTACCCGAAACTGATGTTGAGGATTGCGGTCTGCTGCTGCTCGGTCAAGAGAAACTCGCTAAGAGACGCGGCCGCTTCGTAATTCTGCGACCCCTTCATGTAGTAGTGGTAATGAAGTGCCGAGCCCTGTAACCGCAATCCAAGCGGCCCCATCGGGACGGGCACGAGCATGGTCACATCGCCAACGGGATTGCCGTCATACTTCGCTTTCGCGAAGATCGTGCCGGCATTGGACGTAAACCCGATCACCCCGGCAAGGTACGCCTCATTGTTCGAGAGGTCGTTCCAAGCATTCACTCCGGGAGGCACCATGTCCTGATACTTCCGGTCAAGGTAACAATCGGCAAGCCACTGCATGCCGTCTATTGTCTCGGGAGAGTACAGGGTGACCTTTTCACCAGTCTCGTCGGCCAGTGCCCCGCCGAACTGCTGCATCACAGTCTGGACCAGCGACTCGCCGTCACCGGACCTGTTGGTCGTCATTCCCCACCCGTAGAAATTCTCGGATGGGCGGGAGACTGCCATGCAGGCTTCACGAAGACTGTCCCAAGTATCAAAGCTGCCCTTCTCGATGCTGAACCCGGCTGGGCCGAACTTGTCCTCACGGACCCAGTAGTTGCCGGACCGGTCGTAGTAGGGCACCCCAATCCACTTGCCTTCGACGAGATGCGAGGCGCGCGCACCAGTGTTCACCGCCCCATACTTGATCTCCATCGCCTTCACATTGTTAGTGACATCACGGGTGAGGTCGAAGAAGTTGAGTTTGCGCGCTGAGAGGTCGCGCATTACGATGTCCACCGGTTGGTTCGCGGCTTTCTGGGCCTGCAACTTCTGGTAGATGTCACTGCTGCCAAGGAAGCCAGCCACGTCGCTGAGATCAAGTTGCGAACCGATGCCATTGTTGTCGGCCCACTCGGTGATTGTCTTCTTGAGGTATGCGTTGTGCTCTGGGTGCCAGTCGACCATCGTCACCACCTGGAACTTCCCAGACACCTTCGCCAATGCGGAAACGCCCGCCTGAGCGACGCCGGCCAAGTTCGGTGCGATACCTCCGGCAATCGCTGCCACTGCCCCGGCAACACCCGAGGCACGCGACAACAGACCACGACGCGTAACTGCTGCGCCCATGAGTCAATCCCCCTTCAACAAATCGTGACCGCGACGACGCAAA
>Ga0209598_10000784_pt1 | contig 25874 bp, 27 predicted proteins | sample M_140807_EF_Meta_FD_187317 | JGI IMG/M metagenome (GOLD analysis project Ga0209598, IMG submission 187317) | Freshwater microbial communities from Lake Montjoie, Canada to study carbon cycling - M_140807_EF_MetaG (SPAdes) (version 2) | ecosystem: Environmental > Aquatic > Freshwater > Lake...
CCGGATCATCAACGAGGTGAGGGGTGTCAACCGCGTGGTTTACGACGTGACGTCGAAGCCGCCGGGGACGATCGAGTGGGAGTAGGGGGCGGCGCCTGCGATTGCCGCCTTGATCACCCTTGAGTCCCGCATCTCCCCGGTCCGGGCAAAGGAGCTTTACCGGGTGAGGCGACCTGGGCTCTAGTCACTGGGAACCGCATCTCTCTTGGAGCCTTTCATGTCCGGGTCCCTGATCGCGCTTGCCTTCCTCCTCCAGTTTGCAGCCGGCGATAGTCGCGGAGGCGGTCATCCGGATGCGTCCGGGAGGTCCCTTCAATGCACCTTGACCGAGAAGCGCCAGGTCACCGGCGGCATGCTGGTGGCGTCTGGCCGGGAACCAGAGAAGGTCGAGGTCCGCGTTCGCGACGGGGGCTTCGCCTTCACCTACGGCGGTCATGATTATGTCTCGCCCCGTCTCAACGCCCAGGGGGTCGCGCAGGCTCCCAATGGCCCGCAGTATATTTATTCGAGGGCCGAGGGCATGTTCTCCGTCGAAGACGGCGACCGGTACCTCGAGATCGGGGACTGCACGCCCGCGAAGTCGGGACCGGGCGCCCCGGGTTAGGTGCCCGGAGCCCTTCAGGGAGAAAGGCGGATGGGTTGGATCTATCTCCTCCTGGCGGGTGTTTTCGAGATCGGATGGCCAGTCGGCATAAAGATCTCCCAGGTCCCCGAAACACGCGGGATCGGCATCGCAATCGCCGTGGTTTTCATGGCGGCGAGCGGATACCTCCTTTGGCTTGCTCAAAGGGACATCCCCATCGGGACGGCGTATGCGGTCTGGACCGGCATCGGTGGGGTCGGCACCTTCATTGTCGGGGCGATGTTTTTCGGAGATGCGCTGTCTTTGATGCGCATCCTTGGAGTCCTGCTGATCGTTGCTGGCGTTGCCGCTCTGAAGTTCTCAAGCTGAAATCGACATCAAGCTGGCTTCCACGCCCGCCATACCCAGTGACCGTCACCCTGGGTCCCTTCGCCCCGGCCGGCGAACGCGTGGCGGGCTTATGGATCTGGGAGGTCCGTGACCTTGAAGAGGCGGTCGCCTGGGTGAAGCCTTGCCCCAATCCAATGCCGGTCCCCAGCGGGATCGAGGTCCGGCCCTTCAACGTCCGGGATTGATGGCCGGGACCGGTTTGCCCCGGGTGTTTTCCATGGGATGTGTGCTGTGGTCCCGTCATTTCCGGAGCTTGCCCGCCTTGCGCCTGCGCCTCGCCCCCGTCCTCGCCCTCATGTTTTCCCTGGCCTGGGAGAGTCCCGAGGCTGCAGTTGCCAGCCCTCCGGTACAGGCCTCCCAGGGACGGGTCATCCCCACCGCTGATGGCCTGGCCGTCCTGCCGTCGCGCGACCGGGTCGAGGTGGAGAACCGGATCCTGGCCGACCGGCTCGAAACCTTGCTGCCCCGTCTGATGGCCGAGTCAGGCCTGGACATGTGGCTGGTGATCAACCGCGAGTACGCCGAGGACCCGGTCTATTTCACCCTTGTCCCCCAGCCGTCCTTTGCCGCCCGCCGGACGACCATGCTGATCTTCTTGCGCAAGCCTGACGGGACGATCGAGAAGCTGTCGGTCAACCGGTATCCGCTGGGCGGGGCCTATACGTCCGCCTGGGCAGGAGGCGACCTCGACGCCCAATGGAAAGCCCTGGCCGAGGTCATCGTCAGCCGGAACCCCCGGCGCATCGGGATCAACGTCTCGCGGGAATGGCCGGTCGCGGACGGCCTGACTGCCGCCCTGCGGGACCGGCTCCTGAAAGCCCTGCCTGCTGAATATGCCCAGCGCCTGACCCCAGCCGAACCCCTGGTCATCCGCTGGTTCGAGACCCGCACGGCCATGGAGGCGCAGGTCTATCCCCAGATCGTCGCCGTCGCCCGGGGCGTGATCTCCGAGGCCTTCAGCGAGCGGGTCATCACTCCGGGCGTTACCCGGACCGAGGACGTCTCCTGGTACATCCGCAGCCGCTTTGAGAGCCTGGGGCTTTCACCGTGGTTCTTCCCGGACGTGAACCTGCAGAGGCGCGGGGCGACTTGTGCAGCCTCGGGTCCCTCCTGTGGTGAGGAGGGCATCATCCAGCGGGGGGATGTCCTGCATACCGACGTCGGCTTCTGCTACCTCAAGCTCTGCACCGACACCCAGGAGATGGGCTATGTCCTGCGCCTTGGCGAGACCGCACCGCCGGCGGGCCTCGTTTCTGCCCTGCAGGCCGGGAACCGCTGGCAGGATCTCCTGACCGGGAACTTCGTCGTCGGGCGGACCGGGAACGCCATCCTCGCCTCGACCCTGGAAGCCGCCGGGAAGGCGGGGCTGAGGGCCAGCGTCTATAGCCATCCCCTGGGGTTCGTCGGCCATGCGCCCGGACCCACCATCGGCATGTGGGACAATCAGGGTCCGACGGCGGTGCAGGGAGACTGGCCCCTGCATGCGAACACCGCCTATGCGATCGAGGGCAATGTCCGCCACCCGGTCCCCGAATGGGGCGGGCAGTTCGTCCAGATGAAGCTGGAACAGAGCGCCCTGTTCGACGGCCAAAGGGTGATCTACCTGGCCGGCCGCCAGACCGAGTGGCACCTGGTGCGATGAGGGTGCAGGCCAGGTCGAAGGGGTCGGGGCGGCGGGCGTGAATGTTCCCTCCGTCGTCCTACACGGGGTCTCGGGCCCGCACGGTGAGCCGTCGCCCTGGGCCAGGCGACTGGATCGCGCGATAGAGACCCAGCGCCGGGTGCAGCTGCACTATCAAGACCGGAAAGGGGCCATCACTGACCGGGCGGTCCGACCGCTCGCCGTCTTCGGTCTGACAGGGGCCGAGGTCCTGATTGCCTGGTGCGAGCAGCGCGAGGACTTCAGGGTCTTTCGCCTCGACAGAATCCTGAACCTGCAGGTGCGCCGCGCTCGCTTCGAGGCGGAACCCGGCAAGACCCTGGAGGATTACACCGGCTGGGTCTGACCCTGCTTGGCGGCGACCCGATCAAGTCCACGGGGGCGTCTCAGAAGGTCCAGGACAGAGAGGCGCTGACGGACCGGGCCGGAGAGGGCGCTATGTCCTTCAGGAAGGAAGCGTGCTCGCGGATCTCGGCATTGGTCAGGTTCCGGCCCCGGAGGCTGAGGGTCACGGGCGTATCGGCAATTGGCCGCCAGGCGAGGCTGGCGTTCAGCGCCGTGTAGCCGTCCGTTGGTAGTTCGAAGGGTGCCGTGCGGGTCTGGTCTCCGACCTGCCGAACCTCGAATTCCAGGTCGAGGGGCTCGGAGTTCCAGGCCAGTTCGCCGGTCAGGCCATAGGCAGGGATGCGGGGTGGGGCCCCGAAGTCCGTGGCGCCCCGGACAGTGTCGCCTGAAAGCCGGGCGACAAGTTCGCCGGTATCCCTTCGCAGCAGGGTCTTCTCGCCCTCGAATTCGAACCCCATGAAGTCCGCGTCCGACTGCTGGAAGTGGAAGACCGGAAGGCCCTCCCAGGTTTGGCCGGTAGGGCGCTCTTCGATGAAACCCCGGTACCGGGCGCCCCAGGCGTGGGCCTCGAACCGGGCGTTATCCCCTTTCCAGCGGAAGGTCAGCTCCAGCGACAGGGCCCGCTCGGACTCCAGGGTCGGGTCCCCGATCTCAAATGTAGACGTCCCGCCGTGGGGACCATCGGCGAAGAGTTCGAACTCGGTGGGGCCCCGGCCGCTATAGGCCAGGTTCGCGGCGAGGAAGACAGGTTCACTCGGCTTCCAGAACAGGCCCCCGGCGGCCGATAGGTTGGTGAAACCTCGGGTGTTCGGGGTCCTGGACCAGTCCAGCCCCAGTTCGGAGGCGGGGGCGCTGGTTATCCGGCCCTTGGGGTCTGCACACAGTTCCCGGGTGTCGATCCTTAGGCCTGCGTCCAGGCCGCCCTGACCGAACTCCAGCCTCTGCAGGGTGAAGAGCCCCAGCTCTTTGATCTCAACGTTGGGAATGAAGGCCTCGACGCCGATCGCCTGGAGGGTTCGCGTCAGGCCCTGGACGCCAACGGCACCCCGGCTGCTGGGTCGTGTCTTCTGGATGAATTCGATCCGACCCTCGGTTCCCCGGGAGAGGAAACGCGTACCCACTGCCCCCGACCCGGCGTCGATTTCCGCGTGTTGGTAGTCTGCGTGGCCGACCGACAGCCGTACCTTCTCCAGCCATCCCTCGGAAGCGGGAGTTTCGCCGCGCAGGTCCCATCGGGTCTGCTTCATGTTGAGCCGGACCTTCTCCGGGGGGTCGATCGACTGAACCTGGGCGTAGGGCACGCCATAGCCTGTGTCGGTCCGCTTCACGGACAGGCCAAGGAATCCGCCATTCTCCCCGACCCTCGAGGCGCCCACGCCCCAGGAGTCGGCCTCCAGGGCCACATTCTTCTGCCGCTTGCCGCCGTCGGAAGGAAGGCCGGTCGCCGCGGACCGCCGGGCTGAGACCGGCGGGACCGGGGTATCGTAGTCGCCCGACCTGCGGCGGGTGGCGTCCATGGCCAGGACGAGGGGCCCGACGGCCACGGTCGCCGCGCCCGAGGCCGATCGTCCGTTGTCGATTCCGGACCAGGACAGGGCAGCGTGGCCGTCCGCAAGTCCGTCGGGTCGTCGGGACGGCACTCGGTCGTCGATCACGTTGACGACGCCTCCGATCCCGGCGCCGCCATAGGCGAGGGTAGAGGGGCCGCGCAACACTTCGATCCGGCTGGCCTGGCCGGCCTCGCTGGGAACGGCGTGGTCTGGCGACAGCGAGCTGGCGTCCACCATGCCCACCCCGTTCTGGAGCAGCAGCACGCGCGGGCCGGAAAGTCCGCGGATCACCGGGCGGCTGGCGCCCGGGCCGTAGGCGGTGGAGCGCAGGCCGGGCAGGCCAGCTAGCAGGTCCCCGATGCCCGCCGGAGGTGCGCGCCCCAGCTCTGCCGCCGAAACGACGTCGACGCTGCTGGTCACCGTGTCGAGAGAGACAGCATAGGGCGCGGCCGTGACCACCACCTCTTCGACTTCTGTAGGCTTCCGGTTCCCGGTTTCCGCCGCGTTGGCCGCCGTGCCAGCCAAAACCAAACCGAGCATGCCGGCGGAAAGGACATAGGGGTCGCGCCTGGTCATCCGAGGGTCCGGTGCCTGGGTTCCAATTATGTTATAATATAACTTTTCCGGACTGAACCAATCAAGCGCATTGTTAAATCCGCGAAAGTTGGCATGAAACCGATACCCCGGTCGCTGGGATCGGGCGCACACCCTTCCAGGAGACCGCCATGGGCATTTTCAGTTCCATCATGGGCAAGATCTTTCCGCCCAAACCCAAGCCCGTTGCGGCGGCCCCGGCTGCGCCGGCTGCCGCTGCTGCACCCCCGCCTGCGCCTGTAGCCCCGGTTGACGTGGAAGCCGTCCTGACCGCGCTTGCGGCCTCGAAGGGCGGCGGTGGGAACTGGCGCACCTCAATTGTCGACCTCCTGAAGATGCTCGACATCGACTCCAGCCTGAACGCCCGCAAGGAACTTGCCGGCGAGCTCGCCGTGAATGCGGGTGCCCACGGCAGCGCCGAGCAGAATATGGCCCTGATCAAGGCCGTCTGGGTCGCGCTTGAGCAGAACGGCGGCATCGTTCCGGCCAGCCTGCGTGACTGATCTCCAATCGCGTCCGGGGTGATCACGAAAGCGTGATCCCCCGGATTGCATCCGGATCGCCCTCCGGAGGCTCCTAGGCGTATCGGGTCCCTCGAGGACCGCGACCGCCACGGAGCTAAATCATGATCGGACAGGTCCTTCAGACCTTCATCGTTTTCGGGTTCATCACCGCAATCATCCTGGGGAGCCAATACTTCCAGGCCCGTAAGCGCGCCCGCGTCCACGAGACCATCGAACTGGCCATGCGCCAGGGACAGCCCGCACCCCCGGAGCTTGTCGAGCTGGTGGCGCGCCAGACCCCGCGTTCACAGCCGCCCAGCGACCTGCGCTGGGGACTGATCGCCCTGTGCGCAGGGCTGGGTTTCGCCATCTTCGGCCAGATCATGGGGGCGATCGATACGGAGGCGCGCACGGCCCTGACGGGCGTCGCCGCCATTCCCGGCTGTATTGGCATTGCGGGGATCCTCCTGCATTTCCTGGGTCGCAAGTCGTCCTGATCCGGTGGCCTTCCCTTCGTCACACCCAGAGGAGGGAGTTCCCGACGCCATCCTCGCCAGCCACGCTGCGGCTGGTGACACAGGGGCCTTCGCGGTCTTGGTCCGGCGGAGCCTGCCCCGGCTGCGGAGCTTTCTGCGGCGAATGGGAGCTGCCGCCGACCTTGCGGATGACTTAGCCCAGGACGCCCTGGTCATCGCCTTCGAGCGGATCGGGGATTATCGCGGCGAGGGTCCCTTCATCGCCTGGGTGCGCAGGATCGCCGCCCGGCGCTACTTGCGGGTCATCCGGTCGCACGCGCGCCTCGAACCGTTGGACCTCGCGCCCGAGGCCTATTCTCCCGCCCCGGATATCGGTCTCGCCCTGGACCTGGATTCCGCCCTCGAGCGTCTTCCCCAGGCTCAGCGTCTTTGCGTCAGCCTCCAGCATGGTGCCGGCTACACCGCTTCGGAGATTGCACTGGCCCTGGGCTTGCCGGAGGGCACAGTGAAGTCACATATTTTCCGCGGGCTGGCGCGCCTGCGGCAGGACCTGGGAACCCAACGATGACCCAAGACAGTGATACCGGCTCTGAGGCGTTCGACCGCCAGCTCACGGCCCTGTTCGACGCACCGTTGCCCGGGCTGGAAAGCCCAGAGCTCGAGGGCCGGATCCTGGCCCGCCTGGTCCAGCGCCGGCGCGTGAGGGCCCTGGTCCTCGGTCTCGGTGGGCTCATCGGCCTGTGCATCGCCATTCGCAGCTTCCTGCAAACCGGCGTTCCGGCGCCCGCCACCCAGGCGATCATCGACATGGCCTCTGGCAAAGCCCTGGTCCGCGCCCTTGATGGTGCCCTCGGAAGCGGCATGGTCGGAACCCTCGCGGTCTGCGCGGGTCTCACAGTGCTCGGTCTGGCCTTGGTGAGGGCTCTGGAGGCGGCTTGAAGGTCGCCATCCCGTGTCGCTGGAGTCCTGAAGGTCGGCAGAGGGCCTGTTTATCGTCGTCAGATGCGCCTTTTTCCCCCGGGAGGGGACCTACTGGACGTCAAGAGCCCAGGGTTTCTGGTGACATCTCTCGACTCAGGGCGCGGGTCAGGCACCCTGCCGGGCACCTTCGCTGCCAGGTTTCCCGGGCGCCACGGTTCCGCCATGGGTGCGCTTCACCCTCGAGACATTGCGGCGAACCGGCCGGCGCTATAGTTTCCGCCGCGCCGGGTCGCGGCACCTCAATGCGGAGTCTCCAGAGTGGTCGACGTTTTCGAAGAAGTCGAAGAGCAGATCCGCTCCGACCGCTATCGCGCCCTGGCGCTGAAGGCGCTGCCGGCGTTCATCGGTCTCGTCGTCCTGGTGCTGGCGGGTGTCGGGGGATGGCAGGGCTACAAGGCCTGGACCCAGAGCCAGTCGAGCAAGGCCTCAGAGATCTACGCCAAGGGGCTCGAAGCCCTTCAGGCCGGTCGGCCCGCCGATGCGAAGGCTTCCTGGGAGACCGTCTCGAAGAGCGCAAGCCCGGCCTACAAGTCCCTGGCCCTGCAGCATCTTGGCGCACTCCGTCTTGGCGAGCGTGACGTAAATGGCGCCGTCGCTCTGTTCGACCAGGCGGCGAAGGCGGCACCGGATCCGCTGATCGGCGATGCAGCCCGCCTGAAGGCCGTCTACGCCCTCCTCGACACGGCGCCCCGGGCCCAGATCGACACCCGGCTCGAGCCGCTCCTCAAGGCCGGACGTCCCTTCCGGATGCAGGCCCGCGAGGCCGCCGCCTTCTCGAAGCTCCTGGCTGGCGATACCGCAGGCGCGCGCTCGGACTTCGTGGTCGTCTCCCTGGCCCCTGACGTCGCCGAAGGCGCCCGCAGCCGGGCCACTGCAGCCATCGCCCTCATCGACAGCGGATCTGCGAAGGCCACTGCAGATCTCGTCAAGGCCGCTGCGGCCCTGCCGCCACCCCGTCCCCTCCCGCCTGGGATCCCAGGGCTTCCCATGCAGGCACCCGCCCAATGATCCGCTCCCGCTCCATGATCCTCACCGTTCTGGCGACGGCGATGCTGGTTTCTGGCTGCGCCCAGACCCAGAGTCTGCTGAACTTCGGGGACAAGGGGCCAAAGGAAACCGCCCAGGCGGAGAACCGGATTCCGCTTAGCGGCTTTGACCAGGAGGTTACGCCTGAGGCGGGGCTCAAGGGCGCGAGCTTCTATCTCCCGGATCCGGTCGCCCTGGACCAGTGGGCCCTGCCGGGGGGGACGCCCGAGCAGGCTCCGATGCATGCCGACGCTGGCAAGGCCTTGACCGTCGGCTGGAAGAGAGGCTTCGGGTCCACACGGGGTCGCAACGCCCATGTCATGTCCCCGCCCGTGGCCGTCAATGGTAAGATCTACGTGATGGACGGCCATGCCGCCGTCAGCGCCCTCGACGCGCGCACGGGTGCCCAGGTCTGGAAGGTCGATCTGCGCGGCAAGGCCCGCCGGGACACCGTCGCCTTTGGCGGGGGGCTTGCAATCGCCGAGGGCAAGGTGGTGGTGACCTCCGGCTACCGCTTCGTCACCCAGCTGAATGCTGACACCGGCGCGGTTCTCTGGCGGACCGCGGTCGAGCAGCCGATCCACTCCGCCCCGACCATCTCCGGCGGCCGGATCTTTACCGTCGCCATCGACAACACCCTGCTGACCTTCGACTTCGCGACCGGCAAGGAGGGATGGACCTACCAGGCCCTCTCGGAACCCGCCCGTATCCTCGCCGCCTCAAGTCCGGCGGTCTCTGGCGATACCGTGGTCGCCGCCTTCGGGTCGGGTGAGTTGATCGCCCTCCGCGCCGCCAACGGGAATGACCTGTGGAGCGACTCCCTGTCCCGGGCGAGCCGCACCAACGCCCTCTCAGAAATCCGGGATATCGCGGGACGCCCCGTCATTTACCAAGGCGACGTGGTGGCGGTCAGCCATTCTGGCGTTCTGTCCTCGACGGACCTGCGCACCGGCCAGACCCGTTGGTCGCTGCCGATCACCGGCATCACCACGCCCTGGGTTGCGGGCGACGTTGTCTATGTGGTGGACATGGCAGGCAAGCTCTACTGCCTCGCTCGGGAAACGGGTCTGGCCTATTGGGTCACCGACCTGGGTGTGGGACGCGAGAAGTCCGGCTTTTTCGGGAACCTCGGCCGCAAGTCCTCGAAGACCAAGAAGGCCGGTACGCGCCCGATCTGGTCCTCGCCAATCCTCGCCTCGGGTCGGATCGTCCTGGCGTCCAACACCGGTGAACTCGTCGCTGTCAACGCCCGCTCTGGCGAGGTCGAAAAGTCGGTAAAGCTGGGCGAACCGGTGACCGTCGGCCCCATCGCCCTGGGCGACACCCTCTATTTCGTGACCGATGAGGCCCGGCTCATTGCGGTCCGTTAGGTACCGCCCATGACCCTCAGACTCGCCATCGTCGGCCGGCCCAACGTCGGCAAATCGACCCTGTTCAACCGTCTGGCGGGCAAGCGCCTGGCCATAGTCGACGACCGCCCTGGCGTGACCCGAGATCGTCGCTTCGGAACGGGTCGGATTGGCGACCTTGACGTCGAACTGATCGACACCGCCGGCTTCGAGGACGTCACCGACGAAAGCCTTGAGGCCCGGATGCGCGCCCAGACCGAGGCGGCTATTCGGGAATGTGACGTGGCCCTCTTCGTCATCGACTCGCGGGTAGGGGTGACCCAGCTCGACGAGATCTTCGCCGATGTCCTGCGCCGGCATGACCGGCCTGTCATCGTGATCGCCAACAAGGCTGAGGGGCGGCAGGGCGACGAGGGCACCAACGATGCCTTCCGGCTGGGCCTTGGGGAACCGATTCCCCTGTCGGCCGAGCATGGGGAGGGTCTTGCAGACCTTTATGCCGCGCTCAGGGCCTTTGCAGACGATCCCGAAGAGTCGGAAGACGCCGACGAGGCGGACTTCGAGGCCGTGGTGGCCGCCGAACGTGAGGCCGGGGAGGAAGAGGATCTCGAGGCGGATGCCGCCGACGACCGCCCCCTCCGTATTGCCATCGTCGGGCGTCCCAACGCGGGCAAGTCCACCCTGGTGAACCGGCTGATCGGCGAGGATAGGCTGTTGACCGGGCCGGAAGCGGGGATCACCCGCGACGCCATCCCCGTGGACTGGTCCCTAGGCGGGCGCGCGATCCGGCTGGTCGACACCGCGGGGCTGCGCCGGAAGGCCAGGGTCCAGGAGGGACTGGAAAAGCTGTCCACTGCGGACACCATCCGGGCCATCACCTTCGCCGAGGTGGTTATCCTGGTCGTTGACGCCACCCACCCCTTCGAGATCCAGGACCTGCAGATCGCCGACCTGGTCGAGCGGGAAGGTCGGGCCCTGGTCTTCGTGCTGGCCAAGTGGGACCTCATCGATGAACCCCAGAGCCGTCTGGCCGAGATTCGGGAAACCCTCGACCGGCAACTGCCCCAGGTGCGCGGCGCGCCCCTCGTGGCCTTGTCCGCGGAGACGGGCCGGAACGTCGACCGGCTCATGCCCGCCGTGTTCAAGGTCCACGAGAACTGGTCCACCCGGGTCAAGACCCGCGACCTGAACGACTGGCTGGCTATGGCGATCCAGAGGCACCCGCCTCCCGCCGTGAACGGACGGCGGATCCGGCCCAAGTACATGGCCCAGACCAAGGCGCGTCCACCGACCTTCGTTCTGTTCGCCACCCGGGCCGAGCAGCTGCCCGACCACTATCGGCGCTATCTGGTGCACGCCCTCCGGGAAAGCTTCGACCTGCCCGGAGTGCCAATCCGCGTGAGCGTCAGATCCAGCCGTAATCCCTTCGTGGATGGTCCATCACCCAAGGCGGCAGGCCCTGCGGGAGGCGTACGGGCGCGGGCTGGGCCGCGGAAGGCTTCCGGAACGGCCCGGTCCAAGGCAGCGGCCCAGACCGCCCAGATCGCCAAGACCGCCCAGACCGCCAAGTCCGCCCAGACCGCCAAGTCCGCCAAGTCCGCTAAACCTGCCAAGGTGACCAAGGTATCAGGCCGCTCCCGGCCAGCCGCCGGATCCAAGCCAGCGTCGCGCGCCGGCGCGAGGCCGGGGAAGGTGAAGGGGCGTCCCGCCTCTGGACGTGCCGTCAGGTCGAAGGGGTCAGCGCCACGCGGTCGGCCTTCCAAGCCCGGAAAGTCCTGACAGTCGTCGGCAGGCCGGGGTCTGAGAGCGTCAGCTCGATCATCATCGGACCGATCTCCGAGGGGTCCGGCAGGTCTGCAGGATCCTCGCCGGGATAGGCCTCGGCCCGCATGCGGGTGCGCATGGCTCCCGGATCGATGATCGCTGCGCGGACACCAGTGTGTTCCAGTTCATCCGCCCAGGCCCTGACAATTGCCTCCATGGCGGCCTTGGAGGCAGAGTAGGGGCCCCAGAAGGCCCGTGGGGACGCCGCCCGGCTAGAGGTGACGAACAGGGCTCTGCCGGCGCCCGAGGCCTTCAGCAGGGGCTCCATCGACCGGATCAGACGCCAGGAGGCGGTGGCGTTCACGGTCATGACCCGGTCCCAGAGACCGGGCTCCACATGGCTGACCGGCGTGATGGCGCCCAGGACGGCTCCCGCATGGATGACGATATCCAACCGTCCGAACCTCTGGTGAAGGGCGAGTCCCAGGGCGTCGAGCCCGGCGGGTTCGGCAAGATCCAGGGGGACGAGCGTGGCGTGATGCCCGGTCAGGGCAAAGATCTCGTCGTCCAGGGACTCCAGCGCGCCCTGGGTCCTGGCCGTGGCCACGACGTGGGCTCCGGCCCCGGCCAGGGCCAGGGCTGAGGCGCGTCCGATCCCCCGGGAGGCACCGGTCACCAGGGCGATCTTGTCTGAAAGGGGCGTGTCGGCGGTCATGTCGCCCCCTTAGCCCGTCGCAGCCGGGGCGTCACCCTCAGACCCTGGTCGCTCCGCGTATCTCTGCGCGATCACAGCGGCGGCCATGAGCTGGATCTGGTGGAAGATCATGATCGGCAGGAGCACCAGCCCCAGCCCGTCGCCGGGAAACAGGACGCCCGCCATGGGAACCCCGCTCGCCAGGCTCTTCTTGGACCCGCAGAAGACCAGGGTGATCTCGTCAGGCGTGGACAGGCGCGCCGCACGGGCGGCGGCCAGGGTGGCGCAGAGGACGATGGCGAGCAGGATGCCGCAGACCAGGGTCAACCTGACGAGGTCCAGGGCACCAAGCCGGGACCAGATGCCGCCAGCCACGGCATCTGAAAAGGCGGCGTAGACCACCAGCAGGATCGAGCCCCGGTCCAGCTTGGACAGGATACCGGCTCGGCGGGATACAAAGTCACCAATCCAGGGGCGCAGGAGATGCCCCGCCAGGAAGGGTACCAGGAGCTGGAGCACTATGGTCTGCAGCCCGTCCAGGGAGACCCCCCCGCCCGTCCTGTGCAGCAGCAGGCCGGCGAGCACTGGCGTGACGATGATGCCTAGCAGGTTGGAAGCCGTCGCCGCCGCAACGGTCGCGGCCACATTTCCCCGGGCAATCGCTGTAAAGCCGATGGAAGACTGGATGGTCGAGGGCAGGCACCCAAGGAAGAGAAGACCGGGTGCGAGACTGGCCGGCAGGATCCAGGCTGGCAGGCCCTGGGCCAGAAGGCAGAGGGCCGGGAAGAGGAGGAAGGTCGCAGCCAGGACCATGCCATGCAGTCGCCACTGGGTGGCACCGGCGATCACCGCGTCCCGGGACAGGCGGGCACCGTGCAGGAAGAAGACCAGGCCGATGCCCAGAGAGACGGCGACCTTGAGGAATGGGCGGGCCTCACCCTGAGCTGGAAGAAGGGTCGCCAGTACCACCATGCCCAGGATCAGCAGGATGTAGACGTCGGGCTTCAGCCTCGTCAGCCAGCGGCCGACAGGCGCAGGGCTCACGCGTCAACCAGGAAGGACAGCTGCCGATCTGTGACCGCGTTACGCCCTTCGGCGATTTCCCGGTCGAGGAGCCGGGTCGGATAGTCACCCGTGAAATAGTGATCGGTGAACTGGGGGTTTGCGGGGTCCCGCGGGCCCGCCTCCATGGCCCAGTAGAGGCCGTCCACGGAAAGGAAGCCCATCGAGTCCACGTTCAGGATCCGGGCGATGTCCTCGACGCTGTTGTTGGCAGCCAGCAGCTTATCCCGGTCGGGCATATCGATACCGTAGAAGTCCGGCCACTGGATCGGCGGGGAGGCGGAACGCAGGTGAACCTCTGTGGCCCCGGCCTCGCGCACCATCCGGACCACCCGCATGGAATTGGTGCCGCGGACGATAGAGTCGTCGATCAGCACGACCTTCTTGCCAGCCAGCACAGCGCGGTTCGGAGAGAGCTTCATTCGCACGCCGGTTTCGCGGGCCCCCTGGGTGGGCTGGATGAAGGTCCGGCCCACATAGTGATTGCGGATGATCCCCATCTCGAAGGGCAGGCCGGCCTCCTGGGCGAAGCCGAGCGCGGCCGGGACCCCGGAGTCGGGAACGGGAACGACCACGTCGACATCCGCGGGCAACTCCTGGGCCAGGCGGCGGCCCATGCGCTTGCGGACCTCGTAGATGGACTTGCCGTTCACCACGCTGTCCGGCCGGGCAAAGTAGACGTACTCAAAAATGCAGGGGCGGGCGCGGGCGGCGGGGAAGGGCCGCAGGCTGTGTATGCCCTCGTGGTCGATGATCACCATTTCGCCGTGCTCGATGTCCCGGACAAAGCGGGCGCCAATCATGTCCAGGGCACAGGTTTCCGACGCCAGGACGGGATGGCCATCCAGGTCACCCAGGACCAAAGGCCGGATGCCGAGCGGGTCCCGGACGCCGATCAGCTTCTTGTTGGTGATGGCCACCAGGGCATAGCCACCCTCGATCTCCCGCAGGGCGTCGATGAACCGATCCACGAGGCGGGGCCGGCGGGACCGCGCGATGAGGTGCAGGATGACCTCGGAGTCCGAGGTGGACTGGAAGATCCGGCCCTCGGCCACCAGTTGCTGGCGCAGGGTCAGGAAGTTGGTCAGATTGCCGTTGTGGGCCAGGGCGATGCCGCCCGTGTCCAGGTCGGCGAACATGGGCTGGACGTTTCGGAGGACGCTGCTGCCCGCCGTTGAATAGCGGGTGTGGCCAATGGCGAAGGCACCCGGAAGCCGGGTGGTCAGATCCCCGCCCGCGAAGGCGTCGCCCACATAGCCCATGTGCCGCTCGGTGTGGAAACCATTGCCGTCGAAGCTGGCGATGCCGCAGGCTTCCTGTCCCCGGTGCTGAAGGGCGTGGAGCCCCAGGGCGGTTACGGCGGAGGCGTCCTCGACATCGAACACGCCGAACACGCCGCATTCGAGCCTCGGGGCGTCGTCGTCAGGATCACGTGGCGACCATCGATCGGCGGGGGTTTTCACCGGGGCGTCTCCGCTGCCTTATCTCGACCAGAAGGGGCGTTGGTTACATATCGCCCGGCGACCGGCCTGTCACCCTTGTGACCCTCACCAAGCGCCTTCTCGACCGCGGGGGCAATTCGCCCAGCAAGATTGGCACCCCGGGGCGCCAACGCACGGATCATCCCGGCGGAGCGTTCGGTGAGGGGGTAGAAGAGCGAACCCTGCAGCCAGGTAGGCGCATAGCTTGGCGGCGTCGCCGCGGTGAAGGCGAGGTTGCACACGCCCAGGAAGAGCGCCGCCCTCACAAGGCCAAATCCAAAGCCCAGGGCCCGGTCCAGGGCGCTCAGCAGCCGGGCCTGGCGGATGCCTCCCGTAAGGCCAGAGCCCAGGAGGCGAAGGCCCAGATAGGCGAGGGCGAAGACCACCAGGAAGCCGATGGGCGCAGCGGCCCAGTCAGGGTCCATGCGGGCCTCGATCAGCGGCGTGACGAATTTCAGCCCGAGCATGGCCAGGACCAGGGCGACGACAAGCGAGACCAGGGAGACCAGTTCCTTCACTGCCCCTTGGGCGAACCCCAGGACGCCCGAGAGAAGCAGGATCCCCAGGATGATGAGGTCGAAGGGCATCATGGCAGGGTGCTCCAGCCGCCATCGCCGATCCTTGTGATGGCGTCGGCGAGGCGTGAGACCCCAGCAAGCTTCAGGGCGCCGGCATCGGCGTCCCGGGGGGCCAGGGCCTGGCGGAACCCAAGCTTGGCCGCCTCACGGACCCTCGCTTCCGTCCGGCTGACCGGGCGGATCTCGCCGGAGAGGCTTATTTCGCCAAAGACCACGCAGTCCTGCGGAAGGGCGACATCGAGGGCGGAGGAGGCCAGGGCCGCTGCCGCCGCGAGATCCGCCGCCGGTTCGCTGATCCGCAGGCCGCCCGCCACGTTCAGATAGACGTCCCTCGCTCCGAGTGAGAGGCCGCAGCGGGCCTCGAGGACGGCCAGGACCATGGCGAGCCGGCCGGAGTCCCAGCCCACCACCGCCCGGCGAGGGTTGCCGTAGGCTGAAGGCGCCACCAGGGCCTGGAATTCGACCAGCACCGGTCGGGATCCTTCTATGCCCGCAAAGACGGCAGCGCCCGCCGCCCGCTCGCCGGAGGTGTCCAGGAAGAGGGCGGAGGGATTGGCCACCTCGCGCAGGCCTGCGTCGCCCATTTCGAAGACGCCGATCTCATCGGTGGCGCCAAAGCGGTTCTTGACCCCCCGCAGGACCCGGAAGGGATACCCGCGCTCGCCCTCGAAGGTCAGCACCGCATCCACCAGGTGTTCGATCACCCGCGGGCCTGCAATGGCGCCTTCCTTCGTCACATGGCCGACGAGGATGATCGCAACGCCCTCGCGCTTGGCCAGGCGGACGAGCTCTGCTGCGGCGGCTCGCACCTGGGTGACGGATCCTGGTGGCGCATCATGGGCGTCACTCCAGAGGGTCTGGATGGAGTCGATCACCACGAGGTCGAACTTGGAGCGCTTGAGGCCGTCCAGGACGTTTCTGAGGCTGGTCTCAGCCGCGAGCTGGACGGGGGCGGCGCCCAGTCCCATGCGCTGGGCCCGACTGCGTATCTGGTCCACGGACTCTTCCCCGGAGACATAGGCGCAGGCTGCACCCCGCATGGCCGCCGCTGAGACGGCCTGCATGAGCAGGGTGGACTTGCCAACACCAGGGTCCCCGCCCACGAGCAGGGCCGAACCCCTGGCCACGCCGCCGCCGCAGACCCGGTCAAATTCCTCGATGCCGGTCTGGATCCTGGGAAGGGGCTGGATCTCGCCGGCCAGACCCTGGAAGTCGAGCCCTCGCACCCGCGTGGCGCGGCTGGTCGACAGGGCCCCGGGGGGCTTCAGCCCGCTCTCCTCGACAAGGGTGTTCCAGGTCTCGCAGGCGGGGCACTGCCCGCTCCAGCGGCTCTGGGCTGCGCCGCAGGACTGGCAGACATAGGACGCGCCGTCTCTGGCCATGGAGGTCTCCTGATTCGCCCGCCAGGGTCAGTCTAGCCCCGCTTGCGTCAGGATCGGACATACCGGCGGCGGGCGCGGGTGCTGAGTCGCACGAGGCACTCGTGGGCGACGGTGTCGGTCGCCGTGGCCAGGTCGTCGATAGGCAGGTTGGCGCCCATGAGTTCGACCCGGTCGCCAGGCCGGGCGGGGGTGTCGCCGATCTCGATGGCCATGAGGTCCATGTTGACGATGCGGACCGGCCGTCGGGCGCCGGCGAACCAGGCCGAGGCACGGCCTCCGCCCCGGCGCAGCAACCCGTCGGCATAGCCTGCCGCCACGACCGCGACCCGGATGCGATGATCCAGCCTCAGGCCCGAACCATAGCCAAGCCATTCGCCAGCCTCGATAGTCCGCACATAGAGGATGGGGGCGTCCAGGGTCGCCACAGCCTCGATCCGCGGATCTGGCCGCTCGAATGGTCCTCCGCCGAACAGGCTCACGCCAGGGCGGACCATGTCGAAGCGCCAGTCTGGACCCAGGAATGTGCCTGCCGAGGCTGAGAGACTTGCGGGCAGGGCTGGAAACAGGCTCCGAGCCTGGCGAAACCGCTGGAGCTGAAGCGTATTGCGGGGGTGTTCCGGCGTTGCCGCCGAGCCCAGATGGCTCATCAGCAGGACGGGGTTGAGGCCCCGGGCACCGTCTCGGGAGAGGTCCGACAGGGCGTCGTGCGACAGGCCCTGACGGTTCATGCCGGTGTCCACATGGAGGCCGACCTCCAGCGGGCCGCCATCCGTCGCTGCGCTCCGGGCCGCGGCGACCTGAACGGGGTCGGCCAGCATGGGCGTCAGGCCCGATCTCCGGACCCGGGCCGTGGTGCCCGGGACAAGCCCGTCGAGCAGGTAGATCCGGGCGGGACGGGCAGGGCCCAGGCTCCGGCGGAGGGCTTCGCCCTCGTCCAGCCTCGCAACGAAGAAGGACCGCGCACCGGCGCTCCAGAGGGCTTCCGAGGTCCGCTTCACGCCCAATCCGTAGCCGTCCGCCTTAACGACAGGTGCGACCTCTGCGCCTGCCGCGACGGTTCCAAGGGTCCCGAAGTTCCGGGCCAGGGCGGAAAGGTCGACGGTCAGTCGGGCGCGATGCGGCATGGCCCCCGGATACCCAATGCCAGACGTCTCGCCTAGCTCCTGTTCCGATAAGTGGGAACCGGTTATCGGATCCAAACAGGATCTGACTTTTTGGTCTTAGAGCCTGTTCCCTTCAGACGTTCCGTCTGAAGGGAACAGGCTCTAGCGGATCTCGTACCGGCCTGGATCCCGGGCCAGGTTTCCGAACTTGGTGATTTCTTCCTTGTAGGACAGCCTGACCGTTCCGATCGGGCCATGACGCTGCTTGCCGATGATGATCTCGGCCATGCCCGCCACCTTGTCCATGTTCTCCTGCCAGGTGAGGTGCTCCGCCGTTCCCTCGCGGGGCTCAAGGCGGCTGAGGTAATAGCTCTCCCGGTAGATGAACATCACCATGTCGGCGTCCTGCTCGATGGAGCCGGACTCCCGCAGGTCCGCCAGCTGGGGCTTCTTGTCCTCCCGGTTCTCGACCTGTCGGGACAGCTGGGAGAGGGCGATGACGGGAACGTTCAGCTCCTTGGCCAGGGCCTTGAGGCTCTGGGTGATCATCGAGACCTCCTGGACCCGGTTCTCGTTGCGTTTGTCGCCCGAGGTGATCAGCTGGAGATAGTCGACGAAGATCGCATCGAGGCCATGCTGGCGCTTCAGGCGCCGGGCCCGGGCGGTCAGCTTGGCGATGGAAAGGCCGCCGGTTGCGTCAATGTGCAGCGGGGCTTCCTGGATCTCGAGTGCCGCCTCGCGGATGCGGGCGAACTCCGAGGCGTCGATCTCTCCCTTGCGGAGCCGGTCGCTGGAGACGCCGGAGACCTCCGCCAGCAGGCGCATGGCCAGCTGCTCTGCCGACATTTCCAGGGAGAAGAAGGCGACGATACCACCGGAAACCGTGCGCTTGGTACCGTCGGGCTGCGGTTCCCAGGCATAATGACGCGCCATATGAAAGGCGATGTTGGCCGCCAGCGAGGTCTTTCCCATCGAGGGACGCGCTGCGAGGATCACCAGGTCGGAGGCATGCAGTCCGCCGATTTTCTGGTCGAGGTCGATCAGGCCGGTCGAGACGCCGGCAAGGCCACCATCGCGCCGGTGCGCCTCGGCCGCCATCTCCAGGGCACCGCCCAGGGCATCCACGAAGGGGATGAAGCCCTGGGACGTCCCCCCAGTTTCCGCCAGCGTATAGAGGCTCGCCTCCGCCGCCTCGATCTGGTCCATCGCCGACTCAGCATCTTCGGGGGACTGCGCCCGGACGGTGATTTCCCCGCCGATCCGGATCAGGTCCCGGCGGAGGGCCAGATCGTAGATGGCGCGGGCATAGTCCGGGGCATTGGCGGCCGGCGGGGCGCGGTCAATCAGGTCGGCGAAATAGCGGACACCGCCGAGGGCCTCGAAGGCCGGATCCCGGCTGAACTGCTCCGCCAGCAGGATGGGCTCAGCCAGCTGGCCTTTCCGGATCTGGGTCTGGACCGCGGTGAAGAGCCGCTGATGGAAGGGCTCGTAGAAGTGCCGGGCCTCAAGGTTGTCGCCCAGGCGCTCGAAGGCCGCGTTGTCGTAGAGCAGGGCGCCCAGCAGGGCCTGCTCGGCCTCCACGTTGGCCGGAGGGTGCGGCAGGTCCACGTCGTTGTGGGGGGAGATCAGGTCGAGAGCCGATGCGAGCGCCATCCCTTTAGGAGATCGCCTCGCGAGGGCTGGGGTCAAGGCGTCACCCGCCTCGATGCACAGGATTCCGCAGCCTGTGGAAAAGGGCCGCCGGATCCGGTCAGGCCGGACCCGGGCGCACAGAAAAGGGCGCGGAGCCGTTCGGATCCGCGCCCCATTTATCCAGGCAGAAGGCCGATCAGCCTTCGTAGTCGCCTTCTTGCTTGCCGGCACCGCCCGCAAGCATGTCATTGGCGGTCTCTTCGGCCGCCGCCCGGTCTTCAGCGAACTGGGACTCGAGGATGTTCTCGCCCCGGCCCTGACGCAGGGCTTCGTCCTCGGACCGGGCGATGTTCAGGGTGACGGTCACGGAGACTTCAGCGTGCAGCTTCACCTTCACTTCGTGGAGGCCAAGGGTCTTGATGGGCTTGTCCAGCACCACCATCGAGCGCTCGACCTTACCGCCGCCCGCATTGATGATGTCGGAGACGTCCCGGCCGCTGACCGAGCCATAGAGCTGGCCGCTCTCACCCGCCTGGCGGATGAGGATGTAGGCGGTCCCATCCAGGGTTTCCCCGGACCCGGCAGCTTGTTCCCGAGTGCGCTGGTTGCGGGCTTCGAGTTCGGCGCGCTGGGCCTCGAACACCTTCATGCTCGACGCATTGGCGCGCAGGGCCTTGCCCCGGGGGAGGAGGAAGTTGCGGGCGAAACCGTCCTTGACGGTGACCACGTCGCCGAGGGCGCCGCGGCCTTCGATCCGCTCCAGAAGAATAACCTTCATGTTGGGATCTCCTTACTTCACGACGTAGGGCAGAAGGGCGAGGAAGCGGGCGCGCTTGATGGCGCGAGCCAGTTCACGCTGCTTCTTGGCCGACACGGCGGTGATGCGGGACGGGACGATCTTGCCGCGCTCGGAAATGTAGCGCTGCAGGAGCTTGACGTCCTTGTAATCGATCTTCGGAGCGCCGGCGCCCGAGAACGGGCAGACCTTGCGGCGACGGAAGAAGGGGCGGCGGGCGGTCGCGGCGGGCGCGGCGGCTGCGGTTTCGTCGGTCATGGGTTCGGCCTCCGGTCTCAGTATGAGTCGTCGCGACGGGGTTCGCGCTCGCGTTCGCGATCGCGGCGGGCGAGGATCGGGGACAACTCGAGATCGAGTTCGTCGACGCGGATGGTCATGAAGCGCAGCACATCCTCATTCAGGGACAGCTGCCTCTCCATTTCCTTGACGGCCGGGGCCGGGGAGTCGAGGGCGAGAAGAGAATAGTGGCCCTTACGGTTCTTCTTGATCCGGAAGGTCAGGTTACGCAGGCCCCAGTACTCGATCTTGGCCACGGCACCGCCGTGTTCCTCGATAACCGACTTGATCTGGTCGTTAAGGGCTTCGGCCTGCTGCGGCGAAATGTCCTGCCGCGAAATGACGACGTGCTCGTAGAGCGCCATGTGTCCTTTATCCCATTTGGAGGGCGGCGTGTCCTTCGGCGGGTAACCGGAGGATACGATGGATCCCGGGCTGGCGGACGGGGCTTTCCCGTCCCTTTGGCGCTCCAACCCGTGACCGCCTTCCGTTGAAGCCGCGGTCCTTAGAGGAAAGCGGGGCCGGGTGCAAGGAAGACGGGCGTCTTCTCCGGTACCGGCCCCGCGCGGACTTTTGGGAATCCTACTTCCGCTTGCCAGCCTTCCAGGCCTTTACGGCACCGAGGGTCTGTTCGACGTGGTCATTGGGATCGAGGTTGTCGTAGGCGTGGATCACAGTGCCGTTCGGCGCGATGACATAGGAAACACGGCCCGAGAGGCCCGGCATGGACATTCCGTTCATGCTCAGGGGGGCGGCGTAGCTCTTGGCGATGGAAGCGCCGGCATCCGCCGCCACCGGGAACTTGCCACCACAGCGCTCGGTGTCCTTGGAGAACTCGGCGAGCCGCTCGAGCTTACCGGAGGTGACGCCGATCACGGTTGCTCCATTGGCCTTGAATTCATCCACCGCCTCGGAGAACAGGTGCGCCTCGACATTGCAGCCGGAGGTGTAGGCCGAAGGGAAGAAATAGAGGACCACGGGCCCCTTCTTCAGGCTGTCGGCGAGCTTGTAGGTGAAGGCGTTCCCGGCCAGGTAGGCGGGCGCGGTGAAGTCTGGGGCCTTGGCACCAGGGGCCAGTTTCGCGGCGGCGGGGGAGGCGGCGACGGCGATGGCCGCGACGGCGGTGGCGAGCAGGGCGTTACGAAGCATCGAATTTCCTCCTGGGCGGTCGAAACGACTGCCAAAACGGTTAGGGTTGGGCTAGTTCACGGCGGTCGATCGGTAGGTCCGGCCGGCGCGGAAACCACGCTGACCGGGATATAGGATGACCAGCCCGCCATTGCGACCCGTTCTCGACCAGATCGATCTTTCTGGGTTCCCTGGGCATTACAGGGGCAAGGTCCGTGAGAATTATGATCTGGCCGACGGTCGGCGAATTCTCATTGCCACCGACCGGCTCTCCGCCTTCGACCAGATCCTTGCGGCCATCCCCTACAAGGGCCAGGTGCTCACCCAGACCGCACGCTACTGGTTCGAGAAGACCGCCGACATCTGCCCGAACCATGTCCTGGAGTATCCGGACCCGAATGTCGTCGTGGGGCGCCGCCTCGACATCCTGCCTGTCGAGATCGTCGTCCGCGCCTTCCTGGCGGGAACCACGGGAACCTCGGTCCTCACCCTCTACAGCCAGGGAGCCCGGGAGATGTACGGCGTGCGGCTTCCGGATGGCCTTCGGCCCAACCAGCGCCTGCCCAATGTGATCCTGACCCCGACCTCCAAGGCCTTCGATGGTGGCCATGACGAGCCCTTGAGTCCGGCAGAGATCCTGGGCCAGGGACTCCTCCGCCCCGCCCAGTGGGAGGAGGTGTCCACATGCGCCCTCTCCCTTTTTGAGCGTGGCCAGGCTCTGGCGGCGGAACGGGGTCTCATCCTGGCGGATACAAAGTACGAGTTCGGCCTCGACCCGGACGGGCGCATCCTGCTCGCCGACGAGATCCATACCCCGGACTCGAGCCGATACTGGATGTCCGACAGCTATGAACAGCGCTTCGCAGCCGGGCAAAGACCCGACAGCTTCGACAAGGACTTTGTACGCAGCTGGGTGGCCGGGCGCTGCGATCCCTATGTCGATCCGATCCCGGCCATTCCCCCCGAGATGATCGAGCAGACCTCCGATGTCTATGTGGATGCCTTCCAGCGGATTACCGGCCAGGCCTTCGACATCCCGCCGCCCGGCCAGGACATCGCCGCGCGCATCCGGCGCAACCTCGCCGCATACGCTTCCTGATCCCAACCCGACCCACTGGATTTTCTGCCGGACATTTCCTGATGACTGAACTGCCCTTTTTTCTGCGTGACGGTGAAGCCTTCCTGCCGCAGGCCTCCGGACGGGGACCCTGGAATCCGGACTCTCTTCATGGACGGGTGGTCATCGGCCTGATGGGACACGCCCTGGAAACCGCCTTCGGGTCCGAGGACTTCATCCCCGCCCGCCTGACCGTCGACATGTACCGCCTGCCAAACTTCGACCCCATTGAGGTCAGGACCACTCTGGTCCGGGAAGGTGGTCGTATCCGCATGGCCGAAGCCGAGCTTTTGTCCGGCGGCAAGAGTTCAGCCAAGGCCTCCTGCCAGTTTCTCCGGCGGACAGAAAATGCACCCGGCAAGACCCGGAGCCCGCGGGACTGGGACGCACCCCACCCAGACTCCATCCCGGATCCGGATCCGTCGCAGGCTCCCATGGGGCGCATGTGGGCCGTGAAGCCGATCAAGGGCGGGTTCGGCGCGGAGGGCGACCGGCAGGTCTGGATGCGGGAGGTGCGCGAGCTTGTGGGTGGCGTCGCCCTGACCCCGTTCCAGCGCGTGGCCGTCGCCGCAGACTTCGCCAGTCCCTTCGCACACGCCTCGTCTGACCAGGGCCTCGGCTACATCAATACGGACGTCACGGTGTACCTTCACCGGCTCCCGGCGTCGGAATGGATTGGCTTCCAGTCGGTGAACCACCAGGCCACCGATGGCGTCGCAGTGGGCGAATGCTGGCTCCATGATCCCGAGGGATCGATCGGTTTCGCCAGCTGCGCGGCCCTGGCCCAGAGGCGCACGCCCCGCTGACCGCCCTCAGAACCCCTTGAGATCAGGATCCAGGACCTGCCCGGCGTCGAGGGGGACCCCGAAGGTGTTCAGGATCATTGAGACCTGGGTGTATTGGCCGACCGTGTAGACGAGGTCCATCAGCTGCTTCTCGCTGAAATGGGCCGAAAGCGCCGCCCAGGTGGCGTCAGAGATGAACTTATCGGTATGGAGTTCATCGGTGGCCCGGAGGAGGAGGCGGTCGTCCTCCGACCAGTCAGCGGCGTCCGCACCCTGTTTGATACGGGCGATCTCAGGGGCGGTGAGGCCGTCCCGCAGTCCGATCTCCACGTGCTGGGTCCATTCGTACCCCGACTTGCAGAGGTAACCGACCCTCAGGATCACAAGCTCGCGCTGCCGCGGCGGCAGGTCGTTCCGGCGTGACAGGATGTAGTTGCCCCAGGCGAGGAAACCGCGCGCCGCCTTGGGTGTCCGGGCCAGGGTTCGGAAGATGTTCAGCACCCGCCCGGTCGCGGCCATGGGGGCGGTGAGTTCCTTCTGGTCGGCGTCCATCTCGGAGTCGGCCAGAGGGGCGATTCGGGGGGCGGAAAGTCTCATCGGGCCAACTCCGGGATCAGGCGCGTAGGACGAAGGGGATCATCTGGGCCAGGAGCAGGAACCCCAGCGCAACCAGCAGGAGTCGACCCAGCAGCCGATTTCGCCGGAAGCGGGCCGACTCGACATCAGGATCAGGCGCAGATGGATCGGTCATTCTCTTTATTATCTCGTAGGTTCAACAAGGATTTTCACGTGCGCCTCAGGGTCCCCAAGGCTGATGAAAGCGCCCGCCACTTCCTCCAGGCCCACCTTGCCCGTCACCACGCCGGACACATCTATGATCCCTTCCGAGATCTGCCTCAGGGTATGGGCGAACTCGTCCGGCGTGTAGCCGAACACGAAGGTCAGTTCCATTTCCTTGGTGATGGCGATGGCCGGCTCGATCTTGTCGGTCTCCATGCACACCCCGGCCACGACGATCTGGCCGCCAGAGGGTGCAGCCTCGATCAGGGTCTGCAATATGCCCGGGGCACCGACACACTCGAACACCACCGGGCGACCGAAAGACTTGCCCATCATCCGGGCCATGGACTGGGCCGCGCGCTGCACCGGGACACCGTAGCTGTCCCACCGGGCGTGCGGGCTTTCCTTGGAAGGATCGATCACCAGGTCGGCCCCAAGCCTTTCCGCCGCCGCCCTGCGGCGGGGCGAATAGTCGGTGGCGATCACCGGCCCGTGCCCACGCGCCTTCAAGGCCGCGATGACCGCAAGGCCCACCGGGCCGCAGCCTACCACCATGCAGACCGAATCGCGGTCGAGCCGGGCCTTGGCGACAGCGTGCTCGCCGACCGCAAAGGGCTCTGTCAGGACTGCCTGGTCGGTGGTGAGGCCGTTCGGCACCTCCAGCACCATGGCCTCGGTCAGCAGCATGCGTTCAGCAAACCCTCCGGGAAGGCGATTTGAAAAGCCGAGGGACTCCACGCCGGTCTCTGTCAGGGTGACGGGGACCGAGACCACCCGGGCGCCGGTCCGGATCGTCCGGGTCGAGCCCGGGCCGTGATCCAGGACTTCGGCGCAGAACTCGTGGCCGAAGACCGTGTCTGCTGTGGGGTCGAAACCACTCGCAAAACCGCCATTCCCTCGGGCCGCGGTCTCGATCATGTGCTCCATGTGGTGCAGGGCGTGGAGGTCCGACCCACAGATGCCGCAGGCGAGGGTGCGGACCAGCAACTGCCCGGGCCCGGGGGTCAGGTCCGGGATCTCGTCACAGACGAGTTGCTTGTTTCGACGGATAACGGCGCGCATGGCTTTCTCCCCGGGGCTACCGGCTTCCTGGCCATAATGACGGCGCGTGGCAGCCATGGCCAGAGCCACCGCCCCTCGGCTTGCCGGGGGCCAGCTTATCCCCTAACCCTCGCCCGTCGCCAGTATTTGGGGAGGAGCGCCGGTCATGAGTCTTGCCTTTCTGTTTCCGGGCCAGGGCAGCCAGGCCGTCGGCATGGGCACCGATCTTGCCACCGCCTTTGCTTCGGCCCGTGAGGTCTTCGAGGAGGTCGACGAGGCGCTTGGCCAGAAGCTCTCCACCCTGATGCGGGAGGGGCCCGAGGACCAACTCACCCTGACAGAGAATGCTCAGCCCGCCCTCATGGCCGTCAGTCTTGCGGTGATGCGGACCCTGGAGCGCGAATTCGGAATTGGCATTGACCGCGCTGCCTTTGTGGCGGGTCACTCCCTTGGCGAGTACTCGGCCCTCTGTGCGGTGGGTGCCCTGTCCCTGTCCGACACCGCGCGCCTCCTGCGGCTTCGTGGCCAGGCTATGCAAAGGGCGGTCCCGGTGGGCGAGGGGGCCATGGCCTCCCTCATCGGCCCCAAGAGCGACCTGGCCCTTGCCGAGGCCGCTGCCGCCGCCGGTTCGGCGGTTGGCGTGTGCGTCGTGGCAAACGACAACAATGCCGGGAACGTCGTGATTTCCGGCGCGAAGGCCGCGGTAGACCTGGCCATCGAGAAGGCCAAGGAGCTCGGGGCCCGCGCCATTCCGCTCAATGTCTCGGCGCCCTTCCATTGTCCCCTGATGCAGCCGGC
>Ga0209598_10000786_pt1 | contig 25793 bp, 24 predicted proteins | sample M_140807_EF_Meta_FD_187317 | JGI IMG/M metagenome (GOLD analysis project Ga0209598, IMG submission 187317) | Freshwater microbial communities from Lake Montjoie, Canada to study carbon cycling - M_140807_EF_MetaG (SPAdes) (version 2) | ecosystem: Environmental > Aquatic > Freshwater > Lake...
TCCGGTGGACATGCTCAACCATGCGCAGGCCGAGTTTCCGGTCGCCAAATGCCATGGCGCCTTCCCGAAGGTCGGCCTCGAAGAGATCCGCGTGGGTCAGGTTTGCATTGCGCAGGCAGGCGCCCCTCAGGTCGGCCCGCCGCAGGGAAGCCTTGCTCAGGTCGGCGTTCTGGAGGTCAGCGCCGTAGAGATTGGCATTGTCGAGCTGGGTTCCCTTCAGGTTGGCGCCGTAGAGGAGGGCACCTGTCAGGTCCGCACCCGTCAGGTCGCGCCCCGCCAGCTTGAGCCCCGACAGGTTTCGCCAGGACAGGTTGCCGCGCAGTCCGTCCGGAAGGCCGGAGATAAAGCGCTTGTGCTTGCGGCAAATATCATCCGCTTCCGCCTGCGATAGCGTCGGGATGTCGTGCAGGTGTGTGGGCGGCAGAGACATGCCTTCGACGAGGGCCCCCTGAGTGGAGCCTAGTCTGGCGTACAGCGATTAATGGACGGTTTAGGAGCGGCTTGCGGGTCGGTAGGCGGCGTAGAGGGGCAGGGCCTCGGCCTCGAGCAGTCCGGTGACCACTTCGACGCCCGCAGCCTTCAGGCGTTCAGAGCCCTCCCCAGCGGCAAAGACCGAGGCGTCGGTGCAGGCGATCACCACCCGGCGCACGCCGGCGGCGATCAGACGGTCGGTGCAGGAAATTCCCGTCCCCGAGCGCCGGGCGCAGGGCTCCAGCGTCACCAGTACGACGGCCCCGCGGGCCGCATCTCCCGCCGCGGAAAGGGCGAGATCCTCCGCATGGGGGCGGCCGCCGTCGGCCGTGGCACCCTCGCCGACGATCCCCTCCGGGCCGAGGATGACGCAGCCGACGGAGGGATTGTCGCCCGTCCGGCCCACGCCGGGCCGGGCCAGGGCGATGGCCCGCCCCATGGCCTGGATTTCCCTCTCGCGGTTCAAGGCGCGGTCGGCAGGGGCTGGGCCCGGTCGGCGTCCAGGTAGCGGGCGGAGATCGGCCTTAGGACGGGGTCCAGTTCGATGACCAGCGGGTTCGAGGTGGGGATCTCGACCTCCATGATCCCCTCGGCGGAAAGGCCCCAGATCAGCTTGACGATGGCCCGCAGCGAGTTGCCGTGGGCCGCCACGAGCACGGTCTCGCCCGCCGCCAGCTTCGGCGCGATCTCGGCGGTCCAGTAGGGTTCCACCCGCTCCAGCGTCGTCTTCAGGCTCTCGGTATCTGGCAGGACGCGGCCGGCGTAGCGGCGATCGCGGGAGAAGTCCCACTCGCCGCCGGGCGCCAGGGGCGGCGGCGGGGTGTCGTAGGACCGCCGCCAGATCCGCACCTGCTCGGCGCCGTGCTTCTCAGCGGTCTCGGTCTTGTTCAGGCCGGTCAGGCCGCCGTAGTGCCGCTCGTTCAGCCGCCAGTCCTTGGTCTCGGGCACGAAGGCCTGGCCCGCCGCCGCCAAGGCCAGCCAGAGGGTCCGGATCGCCCGGGTCAGGACGGAGCTATAGGCCCGGTCGACCTGCAGTCCGGCCGCCATCATCAGTTGGCCACCCTTTCGCGCCTGGGCCTCGCCCTCGGCGGTCAGGTCGACATCCACCCATCCGGTGAACCGGTCCTCCAGGTTCCACTGGCTCTGGCCGTGTCGAAGCAGGATCAGGGTGGGCATGAGGGCTCTCCATCCAGGGTCCCGGTCGGGCTAGGGCCGGCTTCGGGCGGCGTCAAGGCCGGGCGCGTGTCGCTGGTGGCCCCCGGGCTCTCAAGGCGGTATGTAGGGAAGATGTCCGACCGCGTCTTCTATCCCGGCCTGGCCCTGGTTGCCGCCGCCCTCATCCTCCTGGCCCTGGTCTGGCCCCAGGGCCTGGGCGCGCGCTCGCCCGGCCCCTTCGGCTCGCTACCCGTCCAGCAAAGGCCCGAGGTCCAGGCCGCCATGCGCCGGGAGGCCGAGGTCAACAACGCCCGCCTGCAGAAGGCCCGCGACGCCGTTGCCGCCGCCCGGGCCGCCACCGAGGGTACCGGTCAGGCGCCTGCGGAGCCCAAGCCGTGACCGCCGCCGACATCGAGGCTGGCCGCCGGGTCCTGCGGCAGGCCGCCGGCGCCCTTGAGCTGCAGGCCGAGGCCCTCGGCGAAGACTTTGCCCGGGCCGTCGACATCCTGGCCGCTGCCCGCGGCCGGGTCATCTGCACGGGAATCGGCAAGTCCGGCCACGTGGCCCGCAAGATCGCCGCCACCTTTGCCTCCACCGGAGCCCCGGCCACCTTCGTCCACGCCAACGAGGCCAGCCACGGCGACCTCGGCATGATCAGCCGCGACGACGTCATCCTGGCCCTCTCCAAGTCCGGCGAGAACCGCGAGCTGGCCGACGTCCTGGCCTATTCCCGGCGGTTCGAGATTCCGCTCATCGCCCTGACCGCCGCAGCCGACAGCGCCCTCGGGCGGGCCGCCGACGTGGTCCTGGCCCTGGCCACCGCAGAGGAGGCGACCGGCCAGGTCAACGCCCCCACCACCTCCACCACCCTGCAGATCGCCCTCGGTGACGCCCTCGCCGTGGCCCTCCTGGAGCGGCGCGGCTTCACCGCCGGCGACTTCCGCACCTTCCACCCGGGCGGCAAGCTGGGCGCCATGCTGCGCACGGTGGGCGACCTCATGCACGCCGGCGGCGAGATTCCCCTGGTGGGTCCCGACGCGGGCATGGCCGAGGCCCTGCTGGTGATGACCGAGAAGCGATTCGGCTGCGTCGGCGTCCTGGGCCCGGACGGCCGCCTGCTCGGCGTCATCACCGACGGCGACCTGCGCCGCCACATGACCGGCCTGATGGACCGCACCGCCAGCCAGGTCATGACCCCCGGCCCCAACAAGGTGGTTGCACCGCACCAGCTCGCGTCCGAGGCCCTGGCCCTGATGACCGATCCACCCCCGTCGGTGAACGTGCTCTTCGTCCTCGACGCCGGTCGGCCGGTGGGCATCCTGCATGTCCATGACCTGCTCCGCGCCGGGGTGATGTGATCCGCCCGCACTGGCCGACGCGGGCCTGAGGGCGTAAGAGCGCGGCGGAATCGAACTGGAGCGCCGATGCTGCCCCTTCCCCGTGCTGATCTCGTCCCGCAGACCCCCGACCACGAAAACCTGCCCCTCGTGAAGGCCACCGGCTTTCGCGAGTACGACGCCCGCTGGCTGTTCGGCTCCGAGATCAACCTCCTGGGCATCGAGGCCCTGGGCCTGGGCCTGGGGACCTACATCCACGAGCTTGGCCAGAAGCGCATCGTCATCGGCCATGACTTCCGCTCCTACTCCCAGTCCATCAAGCAGGCCCTGACCCTGGGCCTCCTGGCCGCCGGCTGCGAGGTGCTGGACATCGGCCTGTCCCTCTCCCCCATGGCCTATTTCGCCCAGTTCGACCTCGAGGCCCCCGCCGTGGCCATGGTCACCGCCAGCCACAACGAGAACGGCTGGACCGGGGTGAAGATGGGCGTCTCCCCACCCCTGACCTTCGGCCCCGACGAGATGGCCCGGCTGAAGGCGATTGTCCTCGGCGGCCTGGGCGTCGTCCGCCCCAGCGGGACCCTGACCCACATTCCCGGCGTGGCCGGGCGCTACATCGCCGACGTCTCCGCCCGGGTCCATGTCGACCGGCCCCTCAGGGTGGTCTGCGCCTGCGGCAACGGCACGGCCGGCGCCTTCGCCCCCGAGGCCCTGCGCCGCATGGGCGTGGCGGTCGTCTACGAAATGGACTGCGACCTCGACTGGTCCTTCCCGCGCTACAATCCCAACCCCGAAGACCACGAAATGCTCAAGGCCATGGGTCAGGCCGTGCGCGACTTTGGCGCCGACTTCGCCCTGGGCTTCGACGGCGACGGCGACCGCTGCGGCGTGGTGGACGATACGGGCGAGGAGATCTTCGCCGACAAGATCGGCCTCATGCTGGCCCGGGACCTGTCAGGCCTGCACCCCGACGCCCAGTTCATCGTCGACGTGAAGTCCACGGGCCTCTTCGCCACCGACCCGGTCCTGGCCGCCAACGGGGCCAAGACCCTCTACTGGAAGACTGGCCACAGCTATATCAAGCGCAAGACCGCCGAGATCGGCGCCCTGGCGGGCTTCGAGAAGTCGGGCCACTTCTTCTTCAATGCCCCCCTGGGGCGCGGCTACGACTGCGGCCTGACCGCCGCCGCCGCCATCCTGGCCATGCTCGACCGCAACCCGGACAAGAGCCTGTCCCAGCTGAAGGACGCCCTGCCCCAGGCCTGGACCAGCCTGACCATGTCGCCCCGCTGCGCCGACGAGACCAAGTACGGCGTGGTTGAGGGCGTTGTCGCCGAGTACGAGGCCCTGGCCCGGGACGGCGGCCGCATCCTCGGTCGCGCTATCACCGAGGTGATCACCGTCAACGGCGTCCGGGTGGCCCTGGAGGACGGCTCCTGGGTCCTGGTCCGCGCCTCTTCCAACAAGCCCGAGATTGTCGTCGTGGTCGAGAGCACCCGCTCGGAAGACGACATGCGCGCCCTCTTCCACGAAGAGGTCAAACCCCGGCTCGCCCGGCGCCCCGAGATCGGCGCCTACAACCAGGAGATCTGAGCGCCATGCACGTCGTCATGATCGGCACCGGCTATGTGGGCCTCGTCTCGGGCGCCTGCTTTGCCGACTTCGGCCACCAGGTTACCTGCATCGACAAGGACGCTGGCAAGATCGAGGGCCTGAAAGCCGGGCGCATGCCCATCTTCGAGCCTGGCCTCGACACCCTGGTGGCCCGCAACGTCCAGGCCGGGCGCCTGGCCTTCACCACCGAGGCCGCCGAGGCCGTGCGCGGCGCCGATGCGGTCTTCATCGCCGTGGGCACGCCTTCGCGCCGGGGCGACGGCCATGCCGACCTGTCCTACGTCCATGCCGCCGCAGCCGAGATCGCCGACCTCATCGAGGGCTTCACCGTGGTGGTCACCAAGTCCACCGTCCCGGTGGGCACCGGGGACGAGATCGAGCGCATCATCCGCGAGCGCCGGCCCGACGCCGCCTTTGCCGTGGTCTCCAACCCCGAATTCCTGCGCGAGGGCGCGGCCATCGACGACTTCAAGCGCCCCGACCGCGTGGTGGTGGGCCTGAACGACGAGCGCGCCCGACCGGTCATGACCGAGCTCTACCGGCCCCTCTTCCTCAATGAGACGCCGATCCAGTTCACCGAGCGGCGCACCTCCGAGCTGATCAAGTATGCCGGCAACGCCTTCCTCGCCATGAAGATCACCTTCATCAACGAGATGGCCGACCTGTGCGAGGCGGTCGGCGCCGACGTCCAGCAGGTGGCCAAGGGCATAGGCCTCGACAAGCGCATCGGTGGCAAGTTCCTCAACGCCGGCCCCGGCTATGGCGGCTCCTGCTTTCCCAAGGACACCCTGGCCCTGGTGCGCACGGCCACCGACGCCGGCTCGCCCGTCCGCCTCATCGAGACCACCGTGGCGGTCAACGACGCCCGCAAGAAGGCCATGGCCGCCAAGGTGGCCGCTGCCGTCGACGGCGACTTGGCCGGCCGCACGGTCGGCGTCCTGGGCCTGACCTTCAAGCCCAACACCGACGACATGCGCGACGCCCCGTCCCTGGACATCCTCCCCGCCCTCCAGGCCCTGGGCGCCAAGGTCCAGGCCTTTGATCCCGAGGGCATGACCGAGGCCCGCCACCTCCTGCCCGGCGTCGACTTCCGCCCCGACGCCTACGCCGCCGCCGAGGATGCCGACGTCCTGGTCATCATCACCGAATGGGACCCCTTCCGCGCCCTCGACCTGGAGCGCGTGAAGGCCCTCATGCGCACCCCCGTGCTGGTGGACCTGCGCAACATCTACAAGCCCGAGGACGTCCGGGCGCTTGGGTTCCGATACGCCTCGGTGGGTCGGGCGTAGACGCGGCCATCACCCTTTCTGGACATGGCGCGTCCCCTTGGCTCGCGCCGCCAACCGGCGCACAATGGACCTTGGCCCGATCCCGGCCGGCGCCACGCAGGCACCTTTCGGCGGGACCCGGGCGAACCTGGAGAGACGGACATGGCGCTGCTGCCTCAGCACGGACGACACCTCACCCTGGCCCTGGCCCTGGCCTTCACTACAGGCCTGGGCACGACCGACGCCCTGGCCGGCCCGGCTTTCGCAAAGCGGCTGGAGATGCAGGGCTTTGCCTTCGACATCACGGCGACCAACGAAGGCTCCATCAACACGCTCCGGATCGTTCCAACTGGGCTCAGCCAGCAGACCGCGCCGATCACCTCCGAGATCGAGGGCACCGTCTCAGGGGCGGAGATCGACGACCTCGACGCCAACGGCTTTCCCGAAATCTACATCTACGTGACCTCTGCCGGTAGCGGGAGTTACGGCAGCCTGGTGGGCTACGCGGTCAACAAGGGAAAGTCCGTGACCCCGATCTACCTGCCGCCCGTCGCGGACTCCCCGACCCTGTCCAAGGGCTATATGGGCCACGATGAATTCGCCGTGGTTGAGGGCACCCTGATCCAGAGGTTCCCGATCTATCGCGAGGGGGATGCCAACGCCCGCCCCTCCGGCAAGATCCGGCAGCTCCAGTACAAGCTGAAGGCCGGTGAAGCCGGCTGGGTGCTTCGCCTGGACAGGTCCATGGAGTTCTGAGGGACTCCAAGCGCCCTTACCCCGCGCCCTCAGACCCCCCCCATCGCCATGGCCGCCAGGGCCATCACCAGGCACACCCCCACCGCCGGCAGGGCGGTGAACCTCTGGTGGGTACCCATCTCCACCCGGGCCAGGCCCACCAGCAGCCAAGTGGAGGGGACCAGGGGGCTGAGCAGGTGGAAGGGCTGGCCCATCAGGGCCGCCCGGGCCATGGCCGCCGGGTCGATCCCGTGGGCGGCGCCCGCCTCGGCCAGGACCGGCAGCATGCCGAAGTAGAAGGCGTCGTTCGACAGGAAGAAGGTCCCGGGCAGGCTGGCGGCCGCCACGGCGGGGGCCAGGTGCGAGCCCAGGGCTTCAGGGATGGCAGCGACCAGGGCCGAAGACATGGCGTCCACCATGCCGGTCCCCTTCAGCACTCCGGTCAGGACCCCGGCGGCAAAGATCAGGGCCGCCACGGACAAGGCGGCCGGTGCGTGGGCGGCGATCTTCTCGGCCTGGTCGGCTCGGCGGGGATGGTTGAGGGTCAGGGCCAGGGCGAAGGCCGTCATCATCAGTACCGGCAGGGGCAGGGTCTTCACCCCGAAGGCCGGCGCGATCAGGCCCGCCATCAGGGCGACCAGGATCAGGAGGTTGAGAGCGAAGCGCAGGGGCGATGCGGGGGCATCCTGCGCCGACTCCCCGTCGGCTTCCCCGTCTGCGTCCGGAACCGGACCCTCCAGCACCCCCAGTCGGCGGCGCTCCGACAGGCCCAGGACTGTCGCGAGGGCGAAGACCGCGAGAAGCCCCGCCGCCATGGACGGAAGCAGGGGCAGGAAGACCTCCACGACATCCAGGCCCAGGGCCGCCGCCGCCCGCCCCGTCGGCCCGCCCCAGGGCGAGAGGTTCATCACCCCGCTCACCAGCATGAGCAGGCAGGCCAGGTGCAGGGGGTTCATCCCCAGCCGCCGATAAAGGGGCAACATGGCCGCGCAGGCGATGAGGTAGGTGGTCGATCCGTCCCCATCCAGCGAGATCACGGCGGCCAGGGCTGCCGCGCCCAGGCTGACCTTCAGGGGATCTCCCCCCGCCTGACGCACGATCACGCGCACCAGGGGATCGAAAAGGCCGGCGTCGGTCAGGATCCCGAAGGTGAGGATGGCGAAGAGCAGCATGACCCCGGTGGGCGCCACCTCCCGAAGGCCGTCCACTGCCATGGGGCCGAGATCGGTGCCGTGGCCGGCCAGCAGGCCAAAGACCAGGGGCGTCAGCACCAGGGCGGGCGCGGGCGCCAGTCGCCCGCTCAGGATCAGGGCGGTGAAGGCTGCCACCATGAGGAAGCCGGCCAGGGCGGGATCCATGGGGGCGCCCCTCCGGCCGCGGTCAGGCGGCGGCCTTTCGGACCGCGCCGACGATGTCGCTGACCACCTGGCTGACCAGGTCCGCGTCATCGCCCTCGGCCATGACGCGGATCAGGGGCTCGGTGCCCGAGGCGCGCACCAGCACCCGCCCGCCAGCGCCCAGCTTCTGCTCGGCATCGGCGATGGCTGCCTTGACCCCTTCGGCCTCGAGGGGCTTGCCTGAGGTGAAGCGCACATTCTCCAGCTTCTGCGGCGCCGGTTCGAATTGCCGGGCCAGGGCGCTCATGGGCCGGTCGCCGGCCTTCAGTACCGCCAGCACCTGCAGGGCCGCCAGGAGGCCGTCGCCGGTGGTGGAGAAGTCCGACAGGATGATGTGGCCCGAGGACTCCCCGCCCAGGTTGTAGCCGCCCTCGCGCATGCGCTTCATCACCGAGCGGTCGCCCACCGCCGTGCGTTCCAGCCTCAGATTGCGCTCGCCCAGGAACCGCTCGAGGCCCAGGTTGGACATGACCGTGGCCACCACCCCGCCCCCGGCCAGCCGGTTGCGCCGGGCCCAGTTGTCGGCGATCAGGGCCATGATCTGGTCGCCGTCGATCACCCGGCCCTTCTCGTCGCAGATGACCAGCCGGTCGGCGTCGCCGTCCAGGGCGATGCCAATGTCGGCCCGGTACTCCTTGACCGCAGTGATCATGCCCTCGGGATGGGTGGAGCCGCACTCCTCGTTGATGTTCATGCCGTTGGGCGACACCCCCACGGGGATGACCTCGGCGCCCAGCTCATAGAGGACAGCGGGGGCCACCTTGTAGGCCGCCCCGTTGGCGCAATCGATGACGATGCGCAGGCCCGACAGGCTGAGCCGGCGGGGGAAGGTGGCCTTGGCGATCTCCACATAGCGGGCCTGGCTGTCGTCCACCCGGGCGGCGCGGCCCAGGGCGGTGGCGGGGGCCAGGCCCTCGGACAGGGACTGGCCCATCAGGGCCTCGATCTCCAGCTCCCGGGCGTCGGACAGCTTGTAGCCGTCGGGGCCGAACAGCTTGATGCCGTTGTCGGTCCAGGGATTGTGCGAGGCCGAGATCATCACGCCCAGGTCGGCCCGCAGGGACCGGGTCATCATGGCCACCCCCGGGGTCGGCATGGGCCCCAGCAGGCGCACGTCCATGCCCGCGCTGGTGAAGCCCGCCACCAGGGCCGGCTCGACCATGTAGCCCGACAGGCGGGTGTCCTTGCCAATCACCACCATGTGGCGGCCTTCGTCCCGGGAGCGGAACAGCTTGCCCGCTGCCAGCCCGATCCGCAGGGCCACCTCGGCGGTCATCGGGTGGCTGTTGGCTTCCCCGCGGATTCCGTCGGTTCCGAAATAGGCGCGTTTGCTCATGGGGCCTTCCTAAGCTTTCGCCATAGTGGGGCCGGGATCCGAAACGATTCGAAACCCGGATTTAATCGACGCGTTCGGTGCGGGTGCTAAACCCCGCCCACGTTTCCAGTCTAGCCCCTCAGCGGGCCCGGCGGGAAGGGACGCCGGAAGAGAGGACCAGGCCATGTGCGGCATCATCGGTATTGTCGGTAAGGTGGCCGTCGAGGCGCGCCTGATCGAGACCCTGAAGCGGCTCGAATATCGCGGCTACGACTCCGCCGGGGTGGCCATAGTCGCCGACGGCCAGGTCGGGCGGCGGCGGGCCCGCGGCAAGATCCGGGCCCTGGAAGACGTCCTGCGCGAACAGCCCCTCGATGGCCTGACCGGCATAGGCCACACCCGCTGGGCCACGCACGGGGCGCCCTCCGAGGCCAACGCCCACCCCCACCGGGCCGGGCGGGTGAGCCTGGTTCACAACGGCATCATCGAGAACTTCGCCGAGCTGAAGGCCGAGCTGGCCGCCGAGGGCTGCACCTTCGAGAGCGAGACCGACACCGAGGTCATTCCCCACCTTATCAACCAGGCGCTCGCCGCCGGCCTTTCGCCCCTGGACGCCCTGAAGCAGACCCTCGACCGCCTGCGCGGGGCCTTCGCCCTGGCGGTCCTCATCGAGGGTGAGGACGAGCTGATCCTCGGGGCCCGGCGCGGCAGCCCCCTGGTGGTCGGCTATGGCGACGGAGAGATGTACCTGGGTAGCGATGCCCTGGCCGTCGGCCCCATGACCAACCGCATCGCCTATCTCGACGAGGGCGACTTCGTGGCCATCGACCGGACCACGGCGCGTATCTTCGACGCAGAGGGCCGGCCGGTCACCCGGCAGATCCGCATCATCCCCCAGGCCGCCGCCCTGGTGGAGAAGGGCAACTACCGGCACTTCATGGAAAAGGAGATCCATGATCAGCCGGGCGCCTGCCAGCACACCCTGTCGGCCTACCTCGATCCCGTCACCGGTCAGGCGCGGGCGCCGGGCGGCCTGGACTTTGCCCTGGTGGACCGGATCCAGATCGTCGCCTGCGGCACGGCCTACTATGCCGGTCTGATCAGCCGGTACCTCTTTGAGTCCCTGGCCCGGATCCCCGTCGACATCGACGTGGCCTCCGAGTTCCGCTACCGCGCCCCGCCGGTGCGCAAGGGCACCTTGTGCATCGTCGTCTCCCAGTCCGGCGAGACCGCCGACACCCTGGCAGCCCTGCGCTGGTGCCGCGAGCAGGGCCTGGCCACCGCCGCCGTTGTCAACGTCCACACCAGCACCATGGCCCGGGAGGCCGACATCCTCCTGCCCACCCATGCCGGCCCCGAGATCGGCGTGGCCTCCACCAAGGCCTTCACAAGCCAGGTCGCCGCCCTCGCCGCCCTGGCCGTGGCGGCCGCTTCCGCCAAGGGCCGGATCGACGCCGCCGAGGAGGCTCGCCTGACCCGGCTGCTCCTGGAAGCGCCGCGCCTCATCGCCGGTGCCATGGCCCTTGAGGACCAGATCCGCGCCCTGGCGCCCGAACTCGCCAAGGCCCGGGACGTGCTCTACTTCGGCCGCGGAGTCATGTCGGCCCTGGCCCTGGAGGGTGCCCTCAAGCTCAAGGAGATCAGCTATATCCACGCCGAGGGCTACCCAGCCGGCGAGCTGAAGCACGGCCCCATCGCCCTGATCGACGAAGCCACCCCGGTCATCGTCCTGGCCCCCTCCGACGCCCTCTTCGAGAAGACCGTCTCCAACACCGCCGAGGTCATGGCCCGGGGCGGACCGGTCATCTTCATCACCGACGAGGAAGGTGCCCGCCGCGCCCCGGCCGGGGTCCGCCTGATCGTCACCCCCGGCTGTGACGACATCGTCGCCCCCCTGGTCTACGCCGTCCCCATCCAGATGCTGGCCTACTACGTGGCCGTCCAGAAGGGCGCCGACGTCGACCAGCCCCGCAACCTCGCCAAGTCGGTGACGGTGGAATAGCGCCCGGAATGTATCTGCCGGAGAACTTCGAAGAGACCCGGCCCGAGGTCCTGTGGGACCTGGTGGCGCACCATCCCCTGGGCCTGCTCATCACCGCCGGGCCCGAGGGGCCCATGGCCTCGCCCCTGCCCTTCCTGGTCGTCGAGGAAGAGCGGCGGCTCCGGCTCACCTGCCACCTCGCCCGCCCCAACCCGCACCTGGAGGCCCTCGCCGGGGCCCGGGACTGCCTGGTGGTCTTCCAGGGTGCGGAGGCCTACGTGACCCCGTCCTGGTATCCCTCCAAGGCCGAGACCGGCCGGGTCGTCCCGACCTGGAACTACGAGATGGTCCAGGTGCGCGGAATCCCGACCCTGCGCCCCGAACGCGACTGGCTCGCGGCCCACGTCGCCGCCCTGACGGCAGCGCACGAGTCCCGCCGGCCAGCGCCATGGGCGCCGTCGGACGCCCCCGCCGTTTATATCGACTCCATGCTGCGGGGCATTGTCGGCCTTGAGATCGAGATCACCGAAATCCGCGGCAAATGGAAGATGAGCCAGAACCGCCTGGCCCAGGACGCGGACGGCGCGGCCAGGGGCCTCGCTGACCCCGACGACCCGCACCACGACCCGGACGTCGCGGCCATCGTCGCCGAGCGGTTGAGGGCGCGGGTGGAGCCATGACCCTTCGCCGCTTCCAGCAGATCGACGTCTTCGCCTCGGGGCCGCTGAACGGCAATCCCCTGGCGGTGGTCCATGGCGCCGAGGGCCTGTCTGATGCGCAGATGGCGGCCTTCGCCAACTGGACCCACCTGTCCGAGACCACCTTCCTCCTGCCGCCGACCGATCCCGGCGCCGACTACCGGGTGCGGATCTTCACGCCGGAGCGGGAACTGCCCTTCGCCGGCCATCCGACCCTGGGCTCCTGCCGGGCCTGGCTGTCGGCGGGCGGCCGGCCGAAGACCTCCGGGCGGGTCATCCAGGAATGCGGGGTCGGCCTCGTGCCCGTGCGGATCGATGGCGAGGACCTGGCCTTCGCCGCCCCGCCCCTGCTGCGAGTCGGGCCCCTGGAGCCAGAGGTGACGGCGCAGATCATCCGTGGACTGAGAATTCCGGAATCCGCCATCCTGGCCGGGCGCTGGATCGACAACGGGCCGGGCTGGTGCGCGGTCCTTCTGGACTCCGTCGAGCGGGTCCTCGCCCTGACCCCGGAATTCGCCGCCCTGGGCGATTTGGAGCTGGGGGTCGCTGCCCTCTACCCGCCGGGCGGGGCCTCGCAGCTGGAGGTCCGCGCCTTCTGCCCCAGCCTGTCCGTGCCCGAAGACCCGGTGACCGGCAGCCTCAACGCGGGCCTGGCCCTCTGGCTCATCGGCGAGGGACTCCTGCCACCGCGCTATGTCGCAAGCCAGGGGGCGGCCGTGGGCCGGGCTGGCCGGGTGACGGTATCGGCCGAAGCCGACGGAACCTGGATCGGCGGCCGGGCCGTGATCGTTCTGGAAGGAACCGCCGCCCTCGACTAGAGGAGGGGCCTGCAACGGAGACGTCCATGTCAGGCAAGGTGCGCAAGGCGGTGCTGCCGGTGGCGGGACTGGGCACGCGGGTGCTTCCCGGTGCCAAGGTCACGCCCAAGGAAATGCTGAACGTCGTCGACCGGCCGATCCTGTCCTACATCGTCGAGGAGGGCCGGGCGGCGGGGATCGAGCACTTCGTCTTCGTCACGGGCCGCGGCAAGGGCGCCATCGAGGATTATTTCGACCACCACGTCGAACTCGAGGCCCAGCTGGAGGCCAAGGGCAGGTTGGACATCCTGGCCGACATCCGGCGCGACCTGCCCAAGCCCGGCGAGATGAGCTTCGTGCGCCAGATGGCGCCCCTGGGCCTGGGACACGCCGTTTGGTGCGCCCGGGACATCATCGGCGACGAGCCCTTCGCCGTCATGCTGCCGGACATGCTGATGATGGCCGAGCCGGGTGCCCTGGCCCAGGCAGTGGCGGCCTTCGACCAGGTCGGCGGCAACATCGTCGTCGTCGAGCCGGCGCCGGAGGGCCAGGCCCACAGGTACGGCATCGTCGCCCTCGACGGGCAGGACAGCCGGCTGAACCGGATGACCGGCATGGTCGAAAAGCCCGCGCCGGGGACCGAGCCGTCCAACCTCTTCATCTCCGGGCGCTATGTCCTCCAGCCCGAGATCTTCGAACGCCTGGCCCGGCACCGGAAGGGGGCCGGCGGCGAGATCCAGCTGACCGACGCCATGGCCGACCTGATGGCCGATCAGGCCTTCCACGCCCTGGAGTACGAGGGGACGACCTATGACTGCGGCGACAAGCTGGGCCTCCTGCGGGCCAATGTCGCCTATGCCCTGAAGCGTCCCGACCTGGCCGAGGGGGCTCGGGCGATGCTGAAGGACCTCCTGGGAGCGTGAGACTCCTCGTCTTCGGCTTCGGCTATTCGGCCCGCGCCCTGGCCGCACGGGCGCCACGCGGTCTCAACATCATCGCGACGGTGCGCAGTCCCCTTCCCGAACGCTGGCGGAGCGCGGTCGAGACCGTGTCGGTACAGGACGGCGACGCCCTGGCGACGACACTGGGACGGGCGGACGCCCTCCTCGTCACCGCCGCCCCGGACCCGGAGACCGGCCTCTGCCCCGGCTTCGAGGCCCTGGCCCCCCACCTCGCCTCCGGGTCCGGACCCAGCTGGATCGGCTACCTCTCCACCACCGGCGTCTACGGCGATCGCGGCGGACGCTGGGTCCGTGAGACCAGTGAACTGCGGCCCGCCTCAGAGACCTCCCGGCGTCGCGTTGCCGCAGAAGCCGCCTGGGCCGGGACGGGCCGCCCCCTGGCCGTCTTCCGGCTTCCGGGCATCTACGGCCCCGGCCGCTCGGCCCTGGACCGGGTGCGGGAGGGGTCCGCCCGGCGCATGGCGGTGCCCGGCCAGGTCTTCAGCCGGATCCACGTGGACGACCTGGCTGACGGCCTCGCCGCCGCCCTGGCCCAGCCGGACCGGACCGGCATCTTCAACCTCTGTGACGATGAACCAGCGCCGGCCGCAGACGTGACCCTGGAGGCCTGCCGCCTGCTGGGCGCCCAGCCGCCGCCGCAAACGCCCCTGGACCTTGACGCCCTGACCCCCGCCGCCCGGCGGTTCTGGGCCGAAAGCAAGCGGGTCTCCAATGCCCGGGCCAAGGCCGCCCTGGGCTGGCGCCCAGCCCATCCCACCTACCGGGAGGGCCTGGCCGCCATCCTCGCCGCCGGCGGTTAGTTATCCACAGAGCTCGTCGACGAAGGCCAGCAGGCGGGCGATGTCCTGGGGGCGGGAAAGGCGGTGGTCGCCATCGCGGACGAGGCTGAAGACGAGGTCCTGCGAGGTCAGGGCCTCCGCCAGGGCGAGGGCGTGACGCCAGGGCACATCCGGATCCGCCCCGCCCTGCAGGATCCGCACGGGCAGGTCAATCTCCACCGGGCCGGGCAGGAGGGTCCAGCCGGCGGACTCCTCGAGGAAACGGCGAGCGATGGGATAGGGGGCGCCGTACTCGGACGGCCGCATCCAGACCCCGTCCCGGGCCAGGGCGGCGTGGTCGGCGGCGGTCATCTCCGGGACCATCAGGGCCTGGGGAAAATCGGCAGCGGGAGCGACGAGGACCAGGCCCTTGACCCGGTCCGGGCGGGCCAGGGCGCACAGGCAGGCCAGCCAGCCGCCCATGGACGAGCCCACGAGGACAAGGTCGCCTTCGGTGAGCCTGTCGATCAGGGCCAGGGCGTCCGCCCGCCAGGAGCCAATAGTCCCATCGGTGAAGGCCCCACCGGACTCCCCATGGCCGGAATAGTCAAAGCGCAGGCAGGCCCGGCCGGCGGCGAGGGCCTCGTCGGCCAGGGCCTGGGCCTTGGTCCCGGTCATGTCTGAGCGGAAGCCACCCAGCCAGACGACCGTGGGCCCGCGCCCCGCAATGGCCCGCCAGGCCAGGGAAATTCCCGCCTCGCGCTCCAGGTGTCCGGAAGTCTCCTGCATGCCCCCTGATAGCGCCGGACGACGGCCTGCGCTATCAGGGCGGGGTGAGCCTTCCCGCGAACTTCACCCTGCTGCAGGTGGTCCCCGAGCTGGAGACCGGCGGTGCCGAGCAGACCACGCTCGACATCGCCCGCGCCGTGGTCGCCGCGGGTGGCCGGGCCCTTGTCGCCAGCCGGGGCGGACGGATGGAGGCGGCCCTGGCGGCGGCGGGGGGCGAGCGGGTCCGCCTGCCCATGCACAGCAAGAATCCCCTGGTCATGCTTAGGACCGCCCGGGCCCTGCGCCAGGTGATCCGGGAACGGGGAGTGAGCCTCGTCCACGTCCGATCCCGCGCGCCGGCCTTCCCGGCCCTGTGGGCGGCCCGGGCCGAGGGCTTGCCGACGGTGGCGACCTATCACGGCATCTATGTCGCCAAGGGCCCGGCGAAACGTTGGTACAACGCCGTCATGACCCGGGTGGACCGGGTGATCGCCAACTCCGACTACACCCGGAATCACATCCTGGCCGAGCACGGGATTGCGCCGGAGAGGGTCGTCGCCATCCCCCGGGGCGTGGACCTCACCCGCTTCGATCCGGCCCGGGTGGCCTCGGAGCGCGTGGAAGCCCTGAGGCGGGCCTGGGACCTGCCGGCAGAGGGCGAGGGGGCCCTGGTCTTTCTGCTGGCGGGCCGCCTGACCCCGATCAAGGGTCATGAGACGATCATCGCCGCCGCCGCGCGGCTGAAGGCCGAGGGCCGGGACCTGCGGGTGATCTTCGCCGGCGACGACCAGGGCCGGACGACCTTTCGCCAGTCCCTCGAGGCGGCCATCCGCGCCGCGGGACTGGAGGGCGAGGTTCGTCTGGTTGGGCACTGTGACGACATGCCGGCGGCCTTCCTGGCGGCGGACGTCGCCCTGTTGCCGACCCGTGTGCCGGAGTCCTTCGGCCGGGCGGCGGTTGAGCCCCAGGTGATGGGACGGCCGGTCATCGCCTCGGACCATGGCGGCACGACGGAGACCGTCCTGCCCGGCCAGACCGGCTGGCTGGCAGCGCCCGGTGATACCGACGCCTGGGTCCGCGCCATGGCGGCCGCCGACGACCTGGGCCGCGAAGGCTTGTCGGCCTTCGGGAGGACCGCCCGGGAGCGGGCGACCAGGCTCTATGCCAACGACGCCATGTGCGCAGCGACCCTTGCGGTGTATGAGCAACTCCTCAAGGCGCGGGAAGCCAGGGAATGAGCCGCCAAATCCGCAAGGTCCTGGTGATTAAGCTGTCGGCCCTGGGCGATTTCGTGCTGGCCCTGGCGGCCATGCGGCGCATCCGCGTAGCCCACCCCAAGGCCCGAATCACCCTTCTGACCACGCCGCCCTTCGAGGCCCTGGCCCGGGCCTGCCCCTATTTCGACGAGGTCGAGACTGACGGGAAGCCAGAGGGGCCGGGAGCCTGGCTGGCCCTACGGGGCCGGCTCAAGGCGGCGCGCTACGACCGGGTCTACGATCTGCAGACCTCCTCTGCCTCGGAGCGGATTTTCCACCTCCTGAGGCCCTTCCCGCCGGAGTGGTCCGGCGTGGCCTTTGGCTGCGCCCTGCCGCACCGGACGCCGGGCAAGGACGCCATGCACACCCTGGAGCGGCAGGCCGATCAGCTGAAGGCGGCGGGGATCTGGCCGGAGGCTCCGACGACGCCCCTGTCGGCACCGCCGCCGGACCTGTCCTGGATCGGCCGAACCGCCCGGGGCCGACGCCGACGTCCCGATCGCCCCTACGTCATGCTGATCCCGGGCGGATCGGCCCACAGGCTGGACAAGCGTTGGCCGGTGGAGAACTACGGGCGGCTGGCCCGGCGGATGCATGACCGGGGCTTCGACATCCTGGTCATCGGCGGACCCCAGGAAAGCGCCCTGGGGCGAGCCATTCAGAAGTATGTGCCCCAGGCCCGGGACCTGACCGGCCGCACCGACTTTGCTACCGTGGCCCTGTTCGGCGCCGACGCCGCCCTGGTGGTCGGCAACGACACCGGCCCCCTGCACCTGGCGGCCGCGGCGGGGGCCCCGACCGTGGTCCTGTTCTCGAGGACATCGGACCCGGCCCTGTCCGCACCGAGGGGGCATGTGATCGTGGTCCAGGCCGACGACCTGTCGACCCTGGACCCCTTAACGGTGTCGCGCGCCACCGACAGCCTGCTCCCCGTTGAAGGCTCTGCTTGATCCCCGCGGTCCACAAGGTCATATATCGATCCCAGGCGGGCGTTTTCCCGTCGTCGACGTCTTCAACAGTTCAAGGAGTAGAAGCCTATTCGCCGGCCCAACCAGGCGCCGCCCGTCAAAGACGGTCCGCGCATCAATGAAGACATCCGTGTTCCCCGGGTCCTGCTGATCGACCAGCTTGGCGAGAAGCAGGGGGTCATGCCCACCTCCTCCGCCCTCGAAGCCGCCCAAGAGGCGGGGCTAGACTTGGTGGAGATCGTGCCCAATGCCGATCCGCCCGTCTGCAAGATTCTGGACTTTGGAAAGTTCAAGTTCCAGGAACAGAAGAAAAAGAACGAGGCGCGCAAGCGTCAAAAAGTCGTAGAGATCAAAGAGATCAAGCTTCGACCGAACATCGACATCCACGACTACGAAGTGAAGTCGCGGTCGATGCACCGTTTCTTTGGCGAAGGTGACAAGGTCAAGGTTACCCTCCGTTTCCGAGGTCGTGAACTGGCGCACCCCGAATTGGGCATGAAGCTTCTCCAACAGGTCAAGGCCGACTTCGATCCGGTGGCCAAGGTGGAGTACGAGCCCCGCATGGAGGGCCGCCAGATGATCATGATCCTGGCGCCGAAGTAGGCCCCTCTTCCGGGCGGTGCCGGATTTCGTCGCCGCCCGCCCTTGCCCGGCCGGGCGCGTGGCCCTAACAACCGCGCCATGTCGGAGGCCGCAGACAAGCCGAGATCCACGCCGCCCTTGGCGGCCCTGGCCCTCATCGCGGTCATCTTCATCAACATGCTGGGCTTCGGGATCATCGTCCCGCTGCTGCCCTTCTATGCCAAGTCCTTCAACGCCCCGGCCTGGCAGATCGCCCTGATCTTCTCGGCCTACGCGATCGGCTCGTTCTTCGGCGAGCCCTTTTGGGGCCGGCTGTCCGACCGCTACGGGCGCAAGCCGATCCTGATCTCGACCATCACGGGCAACTGCCTGTGCTATTTGGCCCTGGCCTTTGCCCCGAACATCCTGGCCGCCTTCCTGATCCGGCTGGTCGGCGGCCTCGCCGCCGGGAATGGCGCAGTGATTCAGGGCTACCTGTCCGACGTCACCCCGCCGGAGCAGCGAACACGGCAGATGGCCTACCAGGGGGCCGCCTGGAACGTGGGCATGATCGTCGGCCCCTCCTTGGGCGGGCTCCTGGCCCACCCCGACGCCGGGCCAGCCGGGTTCCGAATCCCGCTCTTCGTAGCCTCGGGGTTGGCGGCCCTCTGCGTGCTGGGCATCCTGGTCTTCATCCGCGAGAGCAACCACCGCCGGGAGGGTGCCGCCCACCGGGTCAACCGCTGGTCGGCCATCGACGATGTCGTGCGGAGCCCGGTGCTGGGTCGCCTGATGCTTCTGACCTTCCTGGTGGGTTTTGCCTTCACGGGCATCGAATCCACCTTCGGGCTCTGGGCTAACGCGCGGTTCGGCTGGACGCCCCGGGACATCGGGGTCTGTTTCGCCTTCGTGGGAATCTCCGCGGCGATCTCGCAGATGTTCCTCACCGGCCCCCTCTCTGAGAAGTACGGGGAGGTTCGAATGCTGGCGATCGGCATGGCGATGACCGTGGTCGGGGCGGGCCTGCAGGTCCTCTCGTCCGGGACGACGGCGACCATCGCCCTGATGTGCGTCACCGCCATCGGCCAGTCCGTGGCCTTTCCGAACGTTGGCTCCCTGATCACGCGGACCGCCGACCCCCACCGGCAGGGACAGATCCTGGGCCTGAACAACGCCTGCGGCGCCCTGGCCCGGGTGGTGGGGCCCTTCTGCGCCGGCCTGATCTTCCCGATCAATATCAACGGGCCCTTCCTGATGGGCGCCCTGATGGTGATCCCGGCCATCTTCCTGGCCATCTCCGCAAGCCGCAGGGCAACGAAGCTGCTGGCCTGAGGCCCGCTCTCTTCAGATGGACCGTCTGAAAGGGGGACAATGCCCTAATTTCAATATTTTAGATCATGTTTCGATCCGACAACCGGTTCCCACTTATCGGAATATGATCTAAGGGCGGCGCCGAAAGCTCAGAGGGCGGCCACGGGCGGCGATCACAAAGCAGCGGACAACGCTGAGGCTCTCGCCGGACGTGCTGGAACAGTTCCGCGCCACAGGTCCGGGCTGGCAGACCCGAATTGACGCCGCGCTCAAGGACTGGCTGGCCAGCCAATACCGGGCCTGAACCACCAGGGGACTTGCCACTTTGCCCCTTTTCGCGTACTCACCCGCCCCTTCGGAGCCGCCTGGCCAAAAGGCATGCCAGGGCGGTTCATCAATACGACAGAGGACGGAGCCGGAAGGTTTCCGACGTGAAATGCCGAAACTGAAGACAAAGTCGGGGGCGAAGAAGCGCTTCAAGCTCACCGCCACCGGCAAGATCAAGGCCGGGGTGGCGGGCAAGCGCCACCGCCTGATGAGCCATAGCTCCAAGTACATCCGCCAGAACCGAGGCACGAAGGTGATGACCGAGGCAGACGCCAAGATCATCCGCATCTTCCTGCCTTACGGCCTTTGATCGGAGGACCTGACACATGGCACGCGTGAAGAGGGGCGTTACCGCCCACGCACGACACAAAAAGGTTCTCGAGAAGGCCGCGGGGTTCTACGGCCGCCGCAAGAACACCATCCGCGCCGCCAAGGCCGCGGTGGACAAGGCCGGACAGTACGCCTACCGCGACCGCAAGGTCCGTAAGCGCAGCTTCCGCTCGCTCTGGATCCAGCGGATCAACGCTGCGGCCCGGCTCGAGGGCATGACCTACGCCCGATTTATCCACGGCCTTGAACTGGCCGGGGTCCAGATGGACCGCAAGGTGCTGGCGGATATCGCTGGCAGCGATCCGATCGGGTTCAAGGCCATCGCCGACCAGGTTCGCGCCGCACTGGCCTGACGCCCGGAGCCCCTCGGCTTCGTCGCATTCAGAAGCCCCCCGGCGCGTCCGGGGGGCTTTTTGCTGCCGCCACTGGATTTCCTGAAGTCCCATCCGCCAGAACCCCTGCGAGATCGACGCGAATGACCGACATCGCCGAACTGGAAGCCGCCAACACCGCGCGGATAGATGCCTCCGCCGACCTCGCCGCCCTTGAGGAGGCCCGGGTCGCTCTGCTGGGCAAGTCCGGGAACGTGACCCTGCTGGCGCGGACCCTGGGGGGCCTGAGCCTGGAGGATCGCAAGACCCTGGGGCCGCAGATCAACCAGATGCGCGACCGGCTGGCCGCCCGGATCGAAGCCCGGAAGTCGGAGCTTGAGGCCACGGAACTGGAGGCGCGCCTGGCCGCCGAGCGGGTGGACCTGTCCCTGCCCGCCCCGCCCCGTCGCCGGGGCGGCGTGCACCCGACCCTGCAGGTGATGGACGAGATGGTCTCCATCTTCGCCGACATGGGGTTCGGGGTCGCCGAGGGGCCCGACATCGAGACCGACTTCAACAACTTCACCGCCCTGAACTTTCCGCCCAAGCACCCGGCGCGGGAAATGCACGACACCTTCTTCCTGCCCCCGGACGCGAACGGCGAGCGCAAGGTCCTGCGTACCCACACCTCCCCCGTCCAGGTTCGGGTGATGAACCGGACAAACGAGAAGCTCCCGTCCTGGATCGCCAGCGGCCAGGAGCCGCCCATCCGGATCATCATCCCGGGACGCACCTTCCGGCAGGACTCCGACCAGACCCACACCCCCATGTTCCACCAGATCGAGGGTCTGGTGATCGACAAGGGCATCCACATGGGCCACCTGAAATGGACCCTGGAGACCTTCATCGCCCGGTTCTTCGAGACCGACCGGGTCACCACCCGCTTCCGGCCCCACCACTTCCCCTTCACCGAGCCCTCGGCGGAGATTGACGTGAAGTGCGACCGTTCGGGGGGCGAGGTCCGGATCGGCGAGGGCGAGGACTGGCTGGAAATCCTCGGCTGCGGGATGGTTCACCCCAATGTCCTGCGGAACTGCGGGCTGGACCCGGAGGTCTGGCAGGGCTTTGCCTTCGGCTGCGGCGTCGACCGCCTGGGGGTGCTGAAGTATGGCATGCCCGACCTGCGCGACATGTTCGCCGCCGATGTCCGCTGGCTGGCCCATTACGGGTTCTCGGCCTTCGCTGCGCCCAATTCCGCTTCGGGCCTGAGCTAGGAGGACTGAGATGAAGTTCACACTCTCCTGGCTTGGCGAGCATCTCGATACCACCGCCTCCGTGGCCGAGGTGGTCGAGGCCATGACCATGGCCGGCCTTGAGGTCGAGCACGTGGAGGACCCCGGCGCGCGCCTCGCCGACTTTTCCGTCGCCCGCATCGTCGAGGCGGTCCAGCACCCCAATGCCGACCGGCTGCGGGTCTGCCAGGTCGACACCGGCGATGGCCGCAAGGAGATCGTCTGTGGCGCGCCCAACGCCCGGGTCGGCCTCACCACCATCTACGCCCCCCTTGGCGCCTGCATTCCGTCCAATGGCCTGGTGCTGGAGGCGCGGCCGGTTCGCGGCGTCGTCTCCAACGGCATGCTGTGCTCGGCCGCAGAGCTCCAGACCGCCGAGGAGTCGGACGGCATACTGGAGCTGGACGGCGGACTTACGGTGGGAATGCCCGCCGCCCAGGCCCTTGGGCTGGAAGCGGTGATCGACTTCGAGGTCACCCCCAACCGGCCCGACTGGCTGGGCGTGGACGGTATCGCCCGGGACCTGGCCGCCACGGGCCTCGGGACCCTCAGGACGCCCTCCATCCCCCCCGTCCCCGGTGCCTTCCCCTGCCCGGTCCAGATCCGGGTGGATGACAGCGGCGCCTGCCCCGCCTTTGCTGGGCGCCTGATCCGGGGCGTGCGCAACGGACCCTCTCCCGACTGGCTGCAGCAGAAGCTGAAGTCGATCGGGCTACGGCCCATCAGCGCCCTTGTGGACATCACCAACCTGATCACCTTCGACCGGGCCCGGCCCCTGCACGTCTATGATGCTGCACGCCTGTCCGGCGGCTGGATCGAGGCCCGGCTGGGCCGGCAGGGCGAGACGGTCGCGGCCCTGGATGGCAAGACCTATGCCGCCGGACCCGAGATCTGCGTCATCGGCGACGCCTCGGGTGCCCTCGGCCTGGGCGGCGTGATGGGCGGCGCCTCCACCGGCTGCTCGGAGACCACCGCCGACGTCTTCATCGAAAGCGCCTGGTTCGACCCGATCCGGATCGCCCAAACCGGCCGGACCCTGGGGATCAGTTCGGACGCCCAGTATCGTTTCGCCCGGGGCGTGGACCCGGAGGGCCTGCTTCCCGGCCTGGAACTCGCCACCCGGCTGATCCTGGACATCTGCGGTGGAGAGGCTTCCGAGGCGGTCCTGGTGGGGCAGGCGCCCTCGCGGCCGGCGCCCTTCCCCTTCGACCGGAACTATGTCCAGGCCCTCTCGGGGCTGTCCCTGGACCGGGCGCGCATCGACGCCATCCTGTTGGACCTAGGCTTTACCCTAGAAGGCGAGACCGTGGCGCCGCCCTCCTGGCGCCGGGACGTCGAGGGCCGGGCGGACCTCGTCGAGGAGGTGGCGCGGATCGCTGGGTACGACGCCCTGCCCTCCACCCCCCTTCCGCCGGTCGCCATCCCGCCGGGGGGCGTGCTGACGGTGCGCCAGGGCCGGATGCGGATTGCCCGCCGGGCCCTGGCCGCCGCGGGCTTTGCGGAAGCCGTGACCTGGAGCTTCATGAAGCGGGCGACGGCCGAGCGGTTCGGCGGCGGCGCCCCGGAACTGGTGCTGTCCAATCCCATCGCGGCGGACCTGGACTGCATGCGGCCCTCCGTGCTGCCGAACCTGATCGAGGCAGTGGGGCGGAACGCCCGGCGGGGCTATCCTGACGCGGCCCTGTTCGAGATCGGCCCGATCTATCGCGGCGACCAGCCCGGCGATCAGTCGGCGGTGATCGCCGCGGTCGTCTCGCCCCATCCCTCGCGCCGCTGGGATGGCCGGGACGATGACGCCCTCTTCGCCCTGAAGGGCGACCTTGAGGCCCTACTCGGCGAAATCTCCGCCCCGCCCCTGCAGACCGTCCAGGGCGCATCGTCTTCCTGGTGGAGCCCCGGCCGGTCCGCCCGGCTCCAGCTTGGCCCCAAGACCGTGATCGCCGAGTTCGGGGAGATCCATCCGGCGATCCTGAAGGCCATGGACGTCGACGGCCCGGTCCTCGGCTTCGAGATCCACCTGGACCTCCTGCCCGAGCCCAAACGGCGGGACGTGAAGACCCGCCCGGCCTTACAGCCCTCGGCACTGATGCCCCTGTCCCGGGACTTTGCCTTCCTCCTGCCGGAAGCGACCCCGGCGGGCGACCTGGTGCGTCCGATCCTGGCGGCGGACAAGGTCCTGGTCGCGGACGCGCGCATCTTTGACGTCTATCGCGGGGCCGGCGTGCCGGAAGGGTTCAAGTCGGTGGCGGTCGAGGTGCGCGTCCAGCCCCGGGACCAGACCCTGACGGAAGCCGACATCGAAGCCCTGTCCGACCGGATCGTGGCGGCGGCCGGCAAGGCGACGGGCGCCCGTCTCAGGGGCTGAACCGCCCCTGCTGGCGCCAGAGCGGGGATCTGCCGTGGCTTATTGAGCTTGATCAATCAGGCGATAGGGGCTTGTTTCCCACTCTGACATTTCGTCTCCCGGCCTGGGGCCGGACGAGCAGACATTTGAGGAAGACCATGAGCGCGACGGAAACCCTGAACCGCAGTGCGGTGACCAAGACCGAGCACTTCGACGTCCTGGTCGTCGGCGCCGGCATTTCCGGAATCGGCGGTGCCTACCACCTTGCGACCCAGTCGCGAGGGACAAGCTATGTCGTCCTGGAAACCCAGGAGACCTTTGGCGGCACCTGGACCACCCACACCTATCCCGGCATCCGCTCGGACAGCGACCTCTACACCTTCGGCTATCGCTTCAAGCCCTGGGTCAACGCCCCGATCGCCTCGGCCGAGGAGATCCTGAAATACATGGGCGAGGTGATCGCCGAGAACGACATCGCCCGTCACATCCGTTACCGCCACAAGATCGTGAAGACCACCTGGTCCAGCCTGGACAACACCTGGACGGTGGAGGCGGTCCGCCTCGACACCGACGAGACGGTGACCTTCACCTGCAACTTCCTCTGGATGTGCCAGGGCTACTACCGGCACGACGTCGGCTACACCCCCGACTGGGAGGGGATGGAGGACTACCAGGGTCAGGTCATTCACCCGCAGAACTGGCCCAAGGACATCGACCTAACGGGCAAGAAGGTGCTGCTGATCGGCTCAGGCGCGACCGCGGCCACCCTGGTTCCGGCCATCGCCGGCAAGTGCGCCCATGTCACCATGCTGCAGCGCTCGCCGACCTATTTCATCCCGGGACGGAACGCCAACGAGCTGGCCGACACCCTGCGCCAACTCGAGATCAATGAGACCTGGATTCACGAGATCGTCCGCCGGAAGATCCTGTTTGACGGCGGCGAGTTCACCCGGCGCTCCTTCGAGGAGCCGGAGGTTGTGAGGAACGAGCTGCTGTCGGGGGTCCGCGCCTTCCTCGGTGATGAGGCCGTGCAGGAAAACTTCACGCCCAAGTACCGCCCCTGGAGCCAGCGGATCGCCTTCGTGCCCGAGGGCGACCTCTTCAAGTCGGTGATCGAGGGCCAGGCCAGCGTCGTGACCGACGAGATCGATCGCTTCGTCCCCGAGGGCGTGAAGCTGAAGTCCGGCAAGGTGATCGAGGCCGATGTGGTCGTCACCGCCACGGGCTTCCACCTGAGCGTGCTGGGCGACATCGAGATGACGGTCGACGGCAAGCCCCTCGACATGTCGCAGACCGTCACCTACCGCGGCATGATGTTTACCGGCGTGCCGAACCTGGTCTGGGTGTTTGGCTATTTCCGGGCCAGCTGGACCCTTCGGGTGGACCTGCTCGGCGACTTCGTCTGCCGGCTCCTCGACCACATGAAGACGAAGGGCGTGAAGCGGGTGACGCCCGCGCTCCGGGCCGAGGACCAGGACATGACCCTGGGTCCCTGGATGGACCCCGAGGACTTCAACCCGGGCTACCTGCAGCGCGGTGGCCACCTCCTGCCCAAGTCGGGCGACAAGCCCGAATGGCGCCACAGCCAGGACTACTGGCGGGAAAAGGACGAACTGCCCAAGATCGACCTGGACGACCCAATCTTCCGCTACGGGAACTGAAACGGCCGGGCGCGGCGCTCAGTTGAGGGTCGCGCCGCCTGTCCCCCCTGCCTGGAGCGCGGCGACGCAGGCGATGATGTCGTCCCAATCGGCAAGCCCCTTGCGGTCGCCCATGGCGGCGAACTCCGCGGCACGGAGGGTGGCGATCACCTCGGCATCCTCGCCATACTGGGCGATGA